>JFJP01037358.1_pt1 | contig 31129 bp, 24 predicted proteins | sample 431651 | NCBI WGS metagenome assembly JFJP01 (sample SAMN02602958, study PRJNA72255) | Microbial mat metagenome, whole genome shotgun sequencing project. | biome: fresh water; feature: sink hole; material: water; isolation source: purple microbial (photo- and chemosynthetic) mats found in... | reverse complement strand
TTTTTGAACCCCTGTCCCGATAGCTATCGGGAGAGTCAGGTGCTACTAACCAACTGAGCTATAGGCCCTAAATCTATTAAAAAAATATCGCTTTTTTGAACCCCTGTCCTGATAGCTATCGGGAGAGTCAGGTGCTACTAACCAACTGAGCTATAGGACATGCATTTGCTCAAAATTTTGTTTCTTTGCAAAGCGACTGCAAAAGTAATAAATTTTAGCTAACTGCAAAAATAACATCAAATAAAAAGCAGTATTTTATACTTTTTTCCACTTTTCAAAAGATACAAACGGAACAACGTCCTTAATAATTGTACTCTTCAATCGACTTAAATGTTAAACTCAACAGTTATCCAAATTAGTTTTTGTACTTTTGCAACGATTTTCAAATTATATATCATTTTCGAAAGTTATTAAAATTTTAAAAACAGGAAATTATAAATGATAATTGTTACTACGGTTGAAAAACTTGAAACCGAAATAGCCAACGCACGCTCAAAAATGAAATCGATAGGCTTTGTACCAACTATGGGTGCTTTACATGCTGGTCATATTGAGTTGGTTAAACGCTCGGTATCAGAAAACGATTACAATGTAGTGAGCATTTTCGTCAACCCTACACAGTTTAACAATGCAAGTGACCTCGAAAAATATCCTCGTAACATAGAAGCCGATGCTCTTTTGCTCGAAGAAGCTGGATGCGATTTAATTTTTGCTCCTAGCATTGACGCAATATATACTGAAAGCGAAAAAAACTACCGTTTTGAATTTGATTTCGAAGGACTTGACACCGTTATGGAGGGTAAATTTCGACCAGGGCATTTTAATGGTGTGGTGCAAATTGTAAGCAAATTATTTACATTTGTAAAACCGCATAGATCTTATTTTGGCGAAAAAGATTTCCAACAATTAGCTATTATTCATTTAATGACTAAAAAATTGGAATTCGATATCCAAATTATCGATTGCCCCATAGTTCGCGAACCAAGTGGTTTGGCTATGAGTAGCCGCAACGAGCGACTAACAACTAGTCAACGTAAAACTGCTGCCTCCATATCCAAAATATTATTTGAAAGCAAGCAATCGGTAACGAACAGGCTTCCGCTTGAGTTAAAAAATTGGGTGGAGAATGAAATTGCAAAAGTAGATGAATTGAAACTCGAATATTTCGAAATAGTTGATGCTAATACACTGCAAATTATCAACAATTGGAGTGTTGCAAGTGTTGGATGTATAGCTGTTTTTTGTGGCGAAGTTCGATTAATCGACAATATAAGATATTAGTGATAGTTTATAGTAAATAGTAGATAGTTTATAGTAAATCATAATTCATGTTTGTACACGTATTAAAATCAAAAATTCATCGCGTTTCGATTACCGAATCGAACCTGAATTATATTGGAAGCATTACCATCGACGAAGATTTGATGGAAGCTGCCAACATTATTGCCAACGAAAAAGTAGCCATCGTAAATAATAACAATGGCGAGCGTTTCGAGACTTATGTTATTCCTGGAGAGCGCAAATCGGGGGTTATTTGCATAAATGGTGCCGCAGCGCGTAAAGTGCAACGTGGCGACATTGTAATTATTATGGCTTTTGCCATGCTCGAAATGGAAGAAGCACGCACTTTTAAACCTGCTGTTGTTTTTCCCGATACTGCATCAAATAGAATAATTTAGCTTCGCGTTATTTGGCTTCGCCGTTATTTGCACTTCGTGCGTTATTTAGCTTCGCTGTTATTTGCACTTCGTGCGTTATTTGGCTTCGCTGTTATTTGCACTTCGTGCGTTATTTGGCTTCGCGTTATTTGCTTTGCGTTATTTGCTACGCGTTATTAATTGTTATTATTGAGTCTTTTGACTTTTGTCTTTTGACTTTCTGTTGTCCATTGTCCGCTGTCCGTAGTCTTTAAAAAAAAATGAAAGTAGTAATTATAAAATACAATGCAGGTAATATTCGCTCAGTGCTTTTTGCACTCGAACGCATTGGTATAGAGGCAGTTGTTACCGACAACCATGACGAGATTCGTGATGCCGACAAAGTGATTTTCCCTGGTGTTGGCGAAGCTTCTTCGGCAATGGCCTATTTGAAAAGCAAAGGACTCGACACGCTAATAAAAAGTTTGAAACAACCCGTATTGGGCATTTGCCTTGGAATGCAATTAATGTGCTCCTTTTCGGAAGAAAACAATACCGAATGTCTGGGTATTTTTGATCAAAAAGTGCGATTGTTTCCCAACGCCGGATTTAAAGTACCACAAATTGGTTGGAATAATATCACTCAATTAAAAACAGATTTGCTGTCTGATGTGCCCGAAGAGGCCTATATGTATTTTGTACATAGCTATTACGTAGAAAATTGCGATGAAGCTATTGCTAAAACTGATTATGTAATTGAATATAGCTCTGCCATTCGAAAAGACAACTTTTATGCGGTACAATTTCACCCCGAAAAATCGGGCGATGCTGGACAAAAAATTCTCGAGAATTTTATTCGGACAGTTAGTTAATTGGTTCATCGGTTAATTAGTTGATTTGTTTTATCACCACTTTCAATGGCTATCGGGGCTCATTATTAAATTATCATATTGCCACATCACCACATCACCATATCTTCACATTATCACATCAACAAAATGACTTTCGAACTTCAACATACCGACCCAAATTCGAATGCTCGTGCAGGAGAAATAACTACTGATCACGGCAAGATTCAGACACCAATTTTTATGCCGGTGGGCACAGTTGCATCGGTTAAAGCCGTTCATTTTAAAGAGTTAAAAGAAGATATCAAAGCGCAAATTATTTTGGGCAATACCTATCATTTGTTTTTGCGTCCGGGCATCGAAATTTTAGAACAAGCTGGAGGTTTGCATAAATTCAATGGTTGGGACCGTCCTATTCTGACTGATAGTGGTGGTTATCAGGTATTTTCGCTTTCGGCAAATCGGAAATTGAAAGAAGAAGGAGCTACATTTCGGTCGCACATCGACGGCAGTAAACATTTATTTACACCCGAACGTACGGTTGATATTCAACGGTCGATAGGCGCAGATATTATTATGGCTTTCGACGAATGCACGCCTGGGGATGCCGATTACAATTATGCCAAAAAATCGATGGAGCTTACGCATCGCTGGCTGGACCGCGGCACAAAGCATTTCGATGCCACAGAGCCAAAATATGGCTATTCGCAAACATTTTTCCCCATTGTTCAGGGCTGTGTCTATCCCGATTTGCGTCGACAATCGGCTGAATTTATTGCTTCGCAAAATCGCGAAGGAAATGCAATTGGTGGATTGGCAGTAGGCGAACCTGCCGAAAAAATGTACGAAATGATAGAAGTTGTAAACGAAATTTTACCACACGACAAACCGCGATACTTGATGGGTGTTGGCACACCACAAAATTTGCTCGAAGGCATTGAACGTGGTGTGGATATGTTCGATTGTGTGATGCCTACTCGCAATGGTCGAAATGCAATGCTTTTTACTTCGCAAGGCATTATGAATATGAAAAACGAGAAGTGGAAAAACGATTTTTCGCCCGTCGACGAATTTGGCACTTCGTATGTGGATCATGCTTACACTAAAGCTTATTTGCGCCATTTATTTATCAGCAAAGAGTATTTGGCACTACAAATTGCCTCTATTCACAACCTCGCATTCTATCTTTGGCTAATGGGCGAGGCGCGCTCACATATTCAATTGGGCGATTTCGCAAGCTGGAAAGCGGAGATGATGTACCGATTGGGCAGACGGTTGTAATTCGATTATTCTATTTCATTTTATTATCAATTTCCGAAACTCCATTTCTGTCCCTTCGCACTGAAAGCCAATAAAACCCTTCTTTTTCGTCAGGCCTGTTATTTTATTTTGAAGTAAATTATTGATTTTAACTGTTAGCGTTCCATTTTTACTTATTACTTCCATCGAATTCCATTCGCCAAGTGCTCTTTCGTTCGACGCTTGCATTTTAGGTACTGTAAATTTCACTTTATCCGTACATTCTTTTGCCCAGAAACCATTCATACAAATAATGTCACCTGCAGCATCGGCTCGCTGTTGCACCTGATAACACACTGGCCAAACGGTATCGTTTTTCTGAATATGCAGTAGCACACCACTATTTCCCAATTTTTTAGTCCAACGCCATTCAACGTTTAATGTGTAATTCTTGTATGCTTTTTTGGTGCGGATATAACCCGGAGTTGCTTTTCCTACTATCAAAATTCCATTGTTGAAACTAAAAACATCCTGCGGGTTAATACTTTTGTTTGTAAGTTCGATATACCATTTGTTGTTGTTTTCAGAGGCAAAAAGATTCGTCTTCTGTGCAGTTACAGTAAGTTGAAAAAGGGCAAGCGCAAATAATAATAATTTGATTTTCATACATTTAGTGCTATTAACATTTTGATTTTAACAGATTCGAGAAATCGGTTTTATTTTTAAAACTTGTTTTTTTAATCATGCGGTGTACTAATACTCGAGTGGCATTTGCACTTTTATTACAGATAGTTGCAATTTGCTTTATAGAGGCATCGACACTAAGAAGGTATGCAATATTAAGTTCTAAATCCGAAAATTGAGGAAATTGTTTTGCAATTTCAATTTTAAAACGGTTATCAATAAATTCTTTCGTGTTTGTTTGTGTTATTTCTGATTCAAAAAAGACACTTAACTTTTTTGCCTCAATTTTTCTTTCTATCAATTCTTTGCCCGTTTTGTTTAGGTAGGGCTTTAATGTATGGAGTTCGGCACTGAATGTTTGTTCTATTTCTAACTTTAATAATTCGTTTTTAGTATCTAAATGATTCAGGCACAGAACGAATAAATCATTGCTTTCGGACAGAATAGTTAATTTGAATTCGAATGATTGAACTTCATTTCCTCTTGTTTTAAAAATAGCTTTATCGGAGATAACTTTATGATACTGACGTAATTCTAATAGTTTGGCTTTGAAGTATTTTACATCAATAAATAGATTTTCAATCTTTTCGCCCACTACTATTGTTTCAAACTGATCACTTGCCGACGCATTAAGGTCCACTAAAATACCCATCTGATCAACAAGCAAAATTGGATTGGGGAGCACATGAAATAAAAACTGATAATTGATGCGACTATCAGGCTGTTTCATCAGGTTAATTATTTTTTTTAAAACAAACAACCTGAAAGCGACCGACAGCCGAATTCAGGTTGTTGAATATATTTATTTACAAATTAGTAACCTCTAATGGCTTCAATGCCAGGAAGTACGCGACCTTCGATTGCTTCAAGTAAAGCACCACCACCTGTTGATACATACGAAACTTGGTCGGCAATGCCAAATTTGTTGACGCAGGCTACTGAATCGCCACCACCAACAAGTGAGAAAGCGCCCAATTTGGTAGCTGCTACAATAGCATTGCCTACTGCACGCGAGCCACTTGTAAAGTTCTCGAATTCGAAAACACCGGTAGGGCCATTCCAAAGAATGGTTTTCGAATTTTTAATAACTTCGGCAAATTTCGCTTCTGTTTTTGGACCAATATCCAATCCTTCCCAACCATCAGGAATTTCGTTTACGTTTACAAATTGAGTGTTGGCATCGTTGCTGAAAGAGTCTGCAATTTTTGCATCATCGGCAAGAATAATACTTACACCATTTTTCTTTGCTTTGTCCAACAATTCCAATGCTAAATCTAATTTATCGTCTTCGCAAATAGAATCACCAATTTTGCCACCCAATGCTTTCGTAAAGGTGTAGGTCATTCCACCTGCAATAATCAGGTTATCTACTTTTGAAAGTAAGTTTTCGATTATTTCTATTTTCGACGATACTTTTGAACCGCCCATAATAGCTGTAAACGGACGAGCCGTATCAGTCATAACTTTTTGTACAGCAATCACTTCCTTTTCCATAAGGTAGCCGAACATTTTGCTATTTTCGTCGAAATATTTTGCAATTAATGCCGTAGAAGCATGTGCACGATGTGCAGTACCAAAAGCGTCGTTCACATAGCAAGTAGCATACGAAGCCAATTTAGCTGTGAATGCTTTCTGACTTTCTTTTATTTCTTTTTTAGCAGCTGCTTTTTCCTCGTCATTGGCAAATTCGCCACGTGGTTTGCCTTCTTCCTCGGCATAAAAGCGAAGATTTTCGAGCAATAATACTTCACCTGCTTTGAGTTCGGATGCTAATTTAGATGTTTCGTCGTTGGCACAGTCCGAAGCAAACTGAACATCAGTGCCGAGCAATTCGCTTACCCGAGCAATAATTGATTTCAAAGAATACTTCAAATCTGGATTTTTTTTCGGACGCCCCATGTGCGAAGCAATAATCAAACTTCCACCATCATTTAAGATTTTTTTGAGTGTAGGCATGGCAGCACGAATGCGGGTGTCGTCGGTAATTTCAGAATTTTCGTTCAACGGAACGTTAAAGTCGACACGAACAAAAGCTTTTTGTCCAGCGAAATTAAAATTGTCAATAGTTTGCATTTTGTTATTTATTTATGTGTTGTAAATTCAAATTGAAAGTAAAAATGCCTTGATAAGAGCACAAAGATACAAATTTCCATCCAAACATCCAATTGAAAAAAGTGGTTTTAATTTGTTTTAAATTTATACTTTACCTTTGCTAATTCTTCGTTAGCTTCTACCATTTTTTTCTTGAGATTTTCTTTGTAATTTGTTAATTTACTCTGAACTTCTGGATTTCCCACTGCAAGCATTTGAACCGCTAAAATACCAGCATTCAGAGCGCCATTTATGCCCACAGTTGCTACTGGAATGCCTGGAGGCATTTGCACAATTGCCAAAAGCGCATCCATACCATCGAGACTCGCATTAATCGGTACGCCAATTACAGGAATAGTTGTCATCGAGGCAATAACTCCGGGCAGATGTGCGGCCATACCTGCTGCTGCAATTATTACTTCGATGCCGTTTGCACGAGCATTTTTGGCAAATTTTTCCACTTCGGAAGGCGTACGGTGTGCCGACAAAGCATTCATTTCGAACGGAATTTCAAATTCATTCAAAAGTGCAGCTGCTTTTTCCATAACCGGAAGGTCGGACGTGCTGCCCATTATAATACTTACTTTTGGTGTCATATTCACAAATATAATTAACCGATTAAGCTATCGTATGCCTCAGCCGACAGCAGTCCATCAAATTGCGAAGCATCGCTTACTGTTATTTTTACCAACCAGCCTTTTCCATAAGGATCTTCGTTTACTAATTCTGGTTTATCGGTGAGTTCGCTGTTAAATTCAACTATTTCGCCTGCTACGGGTAAAAACAATTCAGAAACAGTTTTTACAGCTTCCACAGTTCCAAAAACTTCACCTTCTTCCAAAGTTTCGCCAACTGTTTCAACTTCAACGAAAATAATTTCACCCAATTCGCTTTGGGCGTAATCGGTTATGCCAACATAGGCTACTTCGCCTTCAACGCGAATCCATTCGTGGTCTTTTGTGTACTTCAAGTTTGCTGGAGTGCTCATAATTGCTTGTTTTTAAAATATTTATGATTTTTGTTTAAAACTAATTTTTGTATGAATAGGGTAATGGTCGGAATACTTTACTTTGTCGATAATTAGTTTGCTTGAACTAAAAAAGCGTTCGTCGTACAAAATATAATCGATGCGAAAGCGATAAATGGATAAATTAAGCGTCAACCCCAAACCCAATCCAGTTGTGGAGAATGCATCAGTCAAGTTGCCTCGAATAGTAGAATAAGTGTAGGAGGCTGGCACATCATTAAAATCGCCACAAACTAACACTTTGTAAGGCGATTTTTTTATTTCCAAAGCAATATTATCGGCTTGTTTTGCCCGCCTTTTGTAGGCAATAAATAATTTTCGCGAAAGTTGTTTGGTTGTACCTGTAAGTTTATCAGAGTTAAAATCTTCTTTCAAATCTATTGGCAAATGACGGTCACGTTCGGTTAAGCGGTTCGATTCCAAATGGTTATTGAAAAGCCTCACAGTATCAGTTCCAACAACAATATCAGTATAAATGGAAACCCCATAATCGGCTTTACTCGAAAATTTTTTGGTATTGATAATCGGATATTTCGAGAATGTAGCAATACCCGAACGTTTCCAATTTTCGCTTGGTCGAAGTTCAATATGCTTGTAAGGATATTTTTTGAAAATACGGTAAATATCGGCTTGAGTAAGGTAATCACTTTTCTTTTTGGGACTAACAGCATATTCCTGCAAACAAACAATATCGGCATCCGAATCGAGAATGTGTTTGATAATTTTGTTGGGATTGCTGGATGTATGTTTTTGTATATGAGCAAACAGCATGGTGTTATAGCTCATAATTTTAATTGAATTTGTTGATGGTTCGAGTTTTTTCTCTCTAAAATGAATGGGGATGCTTGTGCTTATTTGCTCCGAAAAGAAAATCAATAATAGAAAAGAAATTAAAAATTGCCATTTGCGGGCAAAAAGCCAAAAAGCAACGAAAAATAAATTTAAAACAATAGTGAGTGGGAAAATTAATGTGGTGAGTGCAAGGATTGAGATTTTTTCGGGGCTAATATTAGAAGCAAGCACAGTTACAATAAGCAAAGCAGCGACAGCTAAATTTGCCAGCAACATGGTTCCTTTTACTAATATCCGACCGAACATTTCAAATTTATATTTTCAAATTCTTACTTCTTATCTCTTACTTCTTACCTCTTACTTCTTACCTCTTACCTCTATTTATTATTCTCAAACAACCGTTTTTTTTCATCTGCCGAAAGGCTTTCGTAGCCCGAAGCCTTTATTTTATCCAAAATGCGGTCGATTTCTTTCATGCGATTCACTTTGTGTTGGTTATACTCGGCATCCGACATTTTGCTCCCCGAATAGTTAGCATTTTTCTTAACTTTCAGTTTTCGAGGTTTAAAAAGATCGAAAATAAAGCTAATTACTTTGTTGAGCCCTGCCGTAATATCCCTTCCTTGCCGCAAAGATACAATAAAAATATAACCTGTCAAAGCTCCACCCAAGTGGGCAATTTCGCCTCCGGCATTATTCGACGTAATTCCAAAAAAGCTTGTAAGTACCGTAAAAATAGCAATGTATTTTAGCTTAATGTTGCCAATAAACAGCATACGCATTTCCATATCGGGCGATTTGGTAGCTACTGCCAAAATAATGGCCATAATAGACCCCGAAGCCCCCAAAATAACGCTACTATCAATAGCATTTTGAAAATATGGAAACACATTATATGCTCCAGCAAAAAACACGTAGCCCATAATTCCACCAATAATGTAGAGCGCCACCAGATGCTTTTGCGAAAAATACATCATAAATAGTTTGCCAAACCAGTAGAGTGCAAACATGTTGAACAAAATATGAAACAAACCTTCGTGCAAAAACATGTAAGTTATTACCGTCCAAGGTTTTTGAATGAGATACACAAAATTGGCTGGAGCGGCTAAAAATTCGCTCGACCACGATAGCGAATGATTAAAAAGCAAAAATAAAATATTCACTGTTTGTAAAACAACAAACACAGCTACATTAATAAAAATGAGCCGAATTAGTGCATCGCCTTCGCTAAATTTCTGTTTAATAATTTCTATAAATTTCATTTTTCAATTATAATTATCTGCCCCAAGTCCGTCAGCTGACGGAGATGTGTAGTTAGCTTCGTCTCTTAAATTTTAATCATTTCAATAGTTGTAAATTACTTCGAATACCGCTCTTTAAGCTCCGTCAGCTGACGGATTTGGGGCAGTACATTTCAACTATAAAGTGTATTTTTCTTTTTCCACAATAATATCATAATAACGCCAAACAGCATACCGCCTAAATGGGCAAAATGCGCCACATTATCGCCAGAGAAATTAGCAACGCCGAGAAACAACTCTACAACGCCATAAATAGCTACAAAAATGCGCGCTTTTATTGGCACTGGAATAAAGAGCATCATCAAACGCGTTTCGGGGAAAAGCCAGCCAAAGGCAAGCAGCAAACCAAATACCGAACCCGATGCACCAACGGTTACAGGCAAATTTAAGAACATTTCCTTCATTTCGATTATCGAAGCAGTATCGAAACCAGCCAACCCAGTAATGCGAAAATACTTCATCAATTCACCTTCGAAAGGCACTAATAAGCTTCCCGAATTAGATTCGATTGCTAGGTTCATCGCATTTATAAGACTTTGATATTCAACAGTCCAAAAAAGTTGTTGCACAATGCCCGCTCCTAATCCGGTAATTAAATAGTATGTTAGGAACTTGCGCGGACCCCACAGATTTTCGAGCGCACTACCAAACATATATACGGCGAACATATTAAAGAATAAATGATTAAAACCACCGTGCATAAAAATATACGTAAGTAGCTGAGCGGGATTGAATTTTTCGGATGCCCAATAATGCATTCCGAGAATATCAGTAAGGTCGGCATCGATACCCCACCGCCTCAAAAAACCAGGAAGAACCAAAGTGGCTAACCATAAAATAATATTTATGGCTAATAAATTTTTAACAACGGGTGGAATACTATCTAAAAATGAATTTCTATTAAACATGACAAAATATTTTTTTATTACGCTATGAGTCAGAACTATTCTGCTTAAACCAATTTAAAATGAATAGAATAAGAAGACAAAAGTACTAAATTTGTGGGCAATATTATGTTTTCTAACATATTTTTTGAGTTTATGAAAAAAATATAAAAAAAAAGTTCTTTTTTTGTTTGTCATTTATAATCAAAACATTACATTTGCAAATCAAATTGTAAGCATATAGTTTTAAACACCATTTATTCCCCCAAAAAAAAGAATTATGAACAAAGCAGAATTAATCAGTGCTATTGCTGCTGAAGCAGGTTTAAGCAAAGTTGATGCTAAAAAGGCACTCGATGCAGTAGTTAAAAGTGTTTCGGATGCATTAGTTGCAGGCGACAAAGTTAGTTTAGTAGGTTTCGGTACTTTCTCGGTAGCAGCTCGCTCGGCTCGCTCGGGTATTAACCCCGCTACAAAAGAGGCAATCACAATTGAGGCTAAAAAAGTTGCTAAATTTAAAGCTGGCGCCGATTTGGCATCTGCTATTAATTAATTTTCAGCAGTTTATCTTATTATATAAAAGGAATATCGCACGTCGGTATTCCTTTTTTGTGTTTATAAAAAAAAATAGTATCTTTGTGCCACTTTTTTGCAAAAGAAAGTGTGATGGGAAATTAGGCCACTAATCACTTAATATATAAAGGCTTAAATTTTGAGTAACACAAACAAAATTTTTTAAAAATGAAATCATTTGAATTAAAAGGTACTGTACGTACAGACCTTGGAAAAAAAGCTTCGAAAGCTGAACGCGTATCCGAAAACGTACCTTGCGTGCTTTACGGCGGTGCTTCGAACACCCACTTTACAACTACTGTAAGTGATTTGCGTAAACTTGTTTATTCGCCCGAAGTATTTGTGGTTGACTTAGACGTTGATGGTGCTAAATGCAAAGCGATTATGAAAGCATTGCAGTTTCACCCTGTAACTGATAAAGTTTTGCACATCGACTTTTTGGAACTAAACGAAACAAAACCAGTAATTGTTGAAATTCCTGTTAAACTCGAAGGATTAGCCGAAGGTGTGAAAGCTGGGGGTAAATTGGCGCTCGAAATGCGTAAACTGAAAGTAAAAGGACTTTATACACAAATCCCTGAATGCATTACGTTAAATGTTACCGAACTTGGTTTGGGTAAAACAATTCAGGTGGCTGCTGTATCGGTCGAAAATTTAGAAATATTAAATGCCAAAAACGCTGTTGTTTGTCAGGTTAAATTGACAAGAGCTGCTCGTGGTGCTGCCGCAGCTGCTGCAACAAAAAAATAATTCATAGTTTTTTGGATTTGTTTATTCGAAATTAAGAAGTAAAATTTTTACTCGCTATCTACTTAGGATATTAATTTTCAAATTTTCAAATTCCCAAATTTTCAAATTTACTAAGAATGAAGTACTTGATTGTAGGATTGGGTAATATTGGTAACGAATACCACAATACTCGCCACAACATAGGATTTACAATATTGGACGCTTTCGCCGAAGCGTCCAATGTTTTTTTTGGCAATAACCGTTATGGCGAAACTGCCGAAGTAAAACTCAAAGGACGCACTTTGCTACTGCTTAAACCCTCCACATTTATGAATTTGAGTGGAAATGCTTTGCGTTATTGGATTCAAAAAGAAAACATTGCTATCGAAAATGTGTTAGTAATAGTCGACGATATTGCGTTGCCTTTTGGAACATTACGGTTAAAACCCAAAGGCTCAGATGCAGGGCATAATGGGTTGAAAAATATTCAGGAGATTTTAGGACATTCCGATTATGCACGTTTACGATTTGGTGTTGGAAGCGATTTTGCCAAAGGCCGTCAAATTGAATATGTATTAGGCAAATGGACAGCCGAACAAGCGACAAAATTACCCGAACGTGCCGAAAAATGTGCCGAAATTATCAAAAGCTTTTGCTTGGCTGGTATGCAACTCACTATGACACAATACAATGGGAAATGAATTAGTTTGTAAGGTTTATAAAGTTTGTAAAGTTTATAAAGTAAAAAGCTATGTCGGAAGTACGAATAGATAAGTGGTTATGGGCGGTGCGTATTTATAAAACGCGTTCGATAGCGTCGGAGGCTTGCAAAAAAGGCAAAGTGCTAATTGGTGGTGTGCAGGTAAAACCATCGCGCAACGTGAAAGTGGGCGATGTGATTGGCATTAAGCGTAATCCCGTTTTGTATTCGTTTAAAGTACTGGCTCTTGCCGAAAATCGAATGAATGCAAAATTAGTTGTTGGATTTATTGAAAATGTAACCACTCCCGACCAGCTCGAATTGGTTGAATTGGCTCGCATAGCTGCCGAAAACAACCGAGATAGAGGCACCGGAAGACCAACCAAAAAAGACCGCCGCGATATAGACGATTTTTTTGAGCCGATTTTCTTGGACATGGAGGACGATGAGTAAAGGGCAGCCGTAAGGCAATGCCCTTTTGTTTTTTAGTTGATAATTACCCTTTCAGTTACTTTTTCGCCCGAAGTCATAGCTTTTACAATATAAGCTCCTGTTGGTAAGCCTTTTGTGGCGATTGATGTCATTCCATTTGTTGCAAAAACACCCGTTTTCACAAGCGAACCAGCGACACTGTACAGTTCAAAATTACCCGCAAGGCTACTTTGATTATTAATTACAAGCACTTCTTTTGTGCTGAACACTTTCAATGCCTTGTTAGTAGCTGTGCTTATACTGCTTGGTTTTGTTACTATTTTAAAACGAACCGTGGGCTCTGGCGTATTGTAAGCTTTAAAATGATATTCGGAACCGCTAGCCGACACATCAACCATTTGATTGGTAACCAAATCGACTAAATAAATACCTGCATAACGTGTTTCCAAATTTTTATTTGTAAATGTAAGTTTAAAAACTGTATCCTGACCTGCCTGAAACGCGAGATAAGTTTCGTTTATATCCTTAACAGCATCTATTTGATAATCGCCATCGGCTTCGGTGGCATACAGTTGTAAATTTGTAGGTGCACCTTTCATTTTATAACCATCCCAGCCATTATCGAATTTACGCGTACAAGCCGAATCGGAGAATATCCACACACAATCGGCATAACGACTGCCCTTTAAATCAATTCTTGTTATAACTTTATTGGATGGCGAATCAGCCACTTTATTGCCACGAGCACGTTGAAATTCAAAATTTGAAATTGTACTAGCATACGAAATATTGATAGAACCAGGCAAGCTATTCTGAGTTTTTACGAGAAATCCTTGCATGGAAGGAATTGAAGTTGGTACTCCTAACTCTCCAAGTGTATTTGGTGTTGAAACGGTATATTGCCCAGCCACAGTAGTTGTATCATCGTAGTTTACATTCTCTACATTTCTCCATTGGTTATAAGTTCCGGTGTTAAACAAGTATACCGATTGTTCAGTATTCGCTCCAAATCCAATATCACCAATATAGATACTTGTTGTATAAGGATTCGCAAAAATATGCTGTCCGGCAAAAATACCATTTGCAGTATGTGCGAGCGTTCGCGAAAAATCTTCATTCGTTAACTCACCAACAAACTGATATTTTTTAGCACTTTGTTGAACAACTTCATAACCAGTACCCGAAGTTAATACCGAATTTGTACTTAGTAAATCCCAAAGTCCCAAATCGTCAATTGATGTTTCATCATATTTTCGCACATAGCAATTGCTAAAAGAACTCGAATACGATAAGGTTTTAACTGGAATTCCAAAAAACTGCCAACTATATTTACTTCCCGTAGGTTTAGTTAAATCCCAAGAGGCCTTTGAGTACATTTCTACAGTAGCTCTTGGTGTGCCTGACGCAAAGTAGATTGAAGCATTTGCCATTGAAGGTTCGGATTGAATTACTAGACCTTCGGCACCAGCATTATTTGTAATTAAACCACTAACAGCTAAATTGTGCTCTGGTTTTATTATTAATTTTGCACCTGTATTAATTGTTAAATTAACACAGCCCCAGTTTGGACTATACGACAAAGACAAAGTACAATTTCCATTTATAATAGGGCTATCTAAATACCCGTAAGGAGTTAAAGCTCCTGGTATTTCCTGTACATTCCATCTTGCAGGATTATCCCAATAACCAGTGCCTGTAAAAATAGGCACATTCGAAAAACTGACCTCATCGGATAAAACGGTTTCATTATTTAACTTTACAACATATCCTCTAAAGTAATAGGTTTCACTTCGTGTTAAATCGCTTATGTTTACTGTAAATGCACCACCCGTAGTGCCTCCAGCAGAAGTTTTATTATCTGTAATAGCAACACCTGCATTATTACTCCAACAAATTCCCCTATCAATAACTTGCTCATTATCCGGAGAAATAGTGGCGCCAAGTGTAACTGTGGTAAGTTTGATATTGGTGGCAGATAAATTACTAATACTTATTGCTTCAAATTCGTCGGCTCCGATATCTGGAGTTGCTTTTCGGGTATTTCCATCGTAATCGTCGGTATAATAGGGAATAGAGACTCCACCGCCATATATTTCCGTAGCCAATGCCCCGTTAATATGAAGAAAATTTGCATTTGTTCCATCTGTACTCAACCAAATAGGCATTTCGCTAATAGCTGCCGACTCACGCGAGTCGCCAAGTGCTGTGCGATATGCGGCAAGTGTTTGGTATGCGTTAGTGCCATCGTACATGATAACTTTGGAAGCGCTTGGTGTGCCCGCATAATACAAGTTATTGTTTGATGTGTTCGAAAAATTAGTTAATGTATTGTCAGTGAACTCTAATGCACTTGTTTTGCCTGTGCCTTTAGCAGTTGATGTGTTTACAAGAATATTATTTCGCATTTCCAACACAACTGCTGTGTTTGCTTTAATGGCGGCAGTACTAAAATTACCACCAGTGCTCGTTGAGTTTAAATTAATTGTATTATAAAAAATAGAAGTTGCATCGCCCGCCTCTATATTAATTCCTCGTACAGAAGTTTCAGTACTATTGGCTGTAGGGGCATTTAAGTTTCCAATAAGGTTATTGTAAATATTAGTATCAATACCTCCAATCAAATTAATTCCATTAACAACACCCGTTGAGGAATTGGCATTCAAATTATAAATTTTATTTTTCAACAACTCTTTTCCGCCAATTCCACCCACCATAATTCCAGAAATTAAATTTTTAGCATTATTGGAGTAAATAGCATTATTCGAAATCCTATCCTTTAGAGCTAAAGACGTGCCTTCGGAATAAATTCCATAAAAATCACTACCATTAGCAGTACCGTGTATTGAGTTGTTGTAAATTAAATTTCCGTCTATAATTTGCCTGTCATTAACAATATTTACGATTCCTGCGAATATCGTTGTATTGCCATACACGATATTGTCTCTCACTGTATTTGAACTTATATTAGATTCGGCAACAGTATTATCTACGTGGTAAATCACAAAAAAATTGCCATCAAATGTTGAATTCAATTGTCCAATAATATTTCCAGAAATCCTATTTCCAACAATATTCATCGGTCCATTCACTTCGCCACCAAGCCCCATAAAGATATTACCTTCTGCATTTGGGAAGTTGCAATTTTCAATCACATTATTCTGAATATCAATAGAAGTATATGTACCAGCAGTTAGAATACCTCCTAAAGATAGGGGCAAATCATTGGATGAAATTGAAACCGTATTGTTATAAATTTTAACATCCCCACTACATTTATTTTTAAATGCAATTCCAGCTAAATCACCTGATATTTCACAAAGAGTTGTTATGGTATTATTTTCAACTCGACTATTTTTTTGTCCATCTAATGAAATACCAACACAAGAATTATTCGAATTTCCGAAATTTGTAATCGTATTTCCGGCAGTTCTTCCTATTTCAATATCAGTATCATTATAAGCACTTACGCTATATCCGGCTACATAAATTGGGTTATAACAATTTGTAACCACACAAGCATTTATTTTGATTGTTGAATTGATACCGGTAGTTGAACTAATAACAAGCTCGGTTGTTGAGTTCGGGGTGTGGTTTGCTCCATATATTCCTTTCGAATTAACATTGGTTTTATTTAATGTAATTGTAGCGTTGCTAATTGCTATATTTTGCGCACCATCCAATTCGTTTCGTTTTAGTAGAGCGTATCCCCACTCCATTTGCTTAGTAGCATCGGTATTTATTGCATTTTCATGTAAGTCAATACCATCAATAACAATATTATCTGCCCCTTGAATTATAAAAATACCATCCATAGTGCCCGTTCCGGTAAATGCAGAAATTAATGGATTGGAACCCGTGCCCGTTTTCCTAAAAGTAATTGTTTTGGTGTTCGAAGTAAGCGCATTAAGTGTTGCATTACCCAACATGTAACCGCCAGTAGGAGCAGTTTCGGTGTAATTAGCCGCCACATTAAAAATCACAGGTCCACTCATGGCGGTAATGCTATTTATAGCCGCGATGGCAGATACTAAAGTAGGATAATCTGGCGCTAAATTAGGAGTAGTATTGGTTGGGTTTGTAACGGTAATAGGGTTTGCCACCCAAGTAAATGTATCTGCACTGGTTGCTGTTCCGCCGTCTGTGGTAACACTAATTAACCCAGTACTACCGGAACCTACCACGGCAGTAATGGTTGTAGAGTTCACTACTATAAATGAACTTGCAGCCGTAGCTCCAAACATCACCGTTGTAGTCCCCGTAAAGTTAGTTCCTGTAATAGTTACCGTAGTTCCTCTACCAGCGCTTGTTGGAGTAAAAGAAGTGATGGTTGGTGCAGCATACAAAACAGAAAAAGTTCTTGCTGAAAAGTTCGATGATGCTAATTCGGGTCTGCCATCTCCATTTAAGTCCCCAATAACAACTGCCGTAGGAGCATTACCTGTAGGAAGATTAAGTGAAGTTGAAAAACTTACAGACCCACTACTGCTCGTATTTCCTAAAACTGAAACACTATTTGAATTATAAATTGCTGATGCCAAATCCGGTTTTCCGTCGCCGTCTAAATCTCCAATTTTTATAACAGAAGGAGTTCCATTAATGCTAAAATCAGATTTAGTATTAAAACTTACGCTACCAACTGTACTTGTATTGTGTAAAATGGAAATATTATTACTACTTCCATATACGATATCGGCTTTACCATCCCCATCTATATCTCCAATTGTTCCAGTTGAGTTTCCTATTGAAGAGATTTGCTCAGTAAAACTTAAACTGCCTAAAGTACTCGTATTGATAAGAATAGCTAAAGATGAGTTGCTCTTACTCGAACAAATATCAGGTTTCCTATCTCCATCAATATCCCCAATGTACAAATCAGTATAATCACTTGTTGTAAGGTCTATCTGAGAATCAAAACTTAAATTACCAGGAGTACTCGTATTTCGGAAACAACTTATTTTGCCACTACCAAGGAATAACAGATCGGGTTTACCATCCATATCAATATCACTTACAAAAACTTTTGATATAGCCATGGATAGCGTAAGATTAAAGTAAGTTGCAAATGAAATAGCCCCAGATGAACTCGTATTTCTTAAAATACTTATGAAATTATCCATTCCAAATGAATTTGGGACTATAATGTCAATTTTACCATCGCCATCTATATCACCAACAGATAATTTATTCGGATATGCAGGTAAATTAACTTTTTGTTCATTGTCAAAATTTATCACATTTATACTTCCAGTATTTCTATATACAGAAACAAAACCACTCCCATTGCCACACGAAACCGCAATATCTGATTTACCATCCACATCAAAATCGGCCAATTCTAGCTCCTGAGGATAACTACTGATACTATAATTTTTCTTGGCTGCAAAATCTATTGCTAAAATACTGCCTTTTGCTGGGCTGAAAGACGTCGTGAAGTTTTTGCTGCTACTTACAGAAAGTCCTGTTACTGTATTCAGAACTGTTATTGGTGCGTATGCTGAACCTGATGGGACATTTACAGTAAGTTTTATTGTAGTGGCTGCACTTATTGTTGCTTTTACAGGGCCAAAATAAACAATGTTATTAGTAAGAGTTGTGCTAAAGCCTGTTCCGTTAATGTATATTACGGCGCCTACTACCCCTGAGGTAGGCGAAAAAGAAGTAATGGTTGGTGCTGCTGCTTGTATACTTAAAAAAATACTTAAAGAAATGCACAATGAAATTATCTTTTTCATACTATTATTTATTTTTATTGCAATGCAAAATTCTATCTTATCTTTTCGATTTAAAGTAAACTCACAAAAAATTGTTACATAAATTCACATTTTGTTTAGTTAAAAATAACATTCTTCGTTGCGATTAGATTTTTGGATTCAAATTTAGTAAGTTTATTAATCTAAACATTGCCAAAACGTAAAAATATTTGCCAAAACGTAAATATTTTACATCTTTTAGAAAATAAATTAGCTAAACAGCAGCATTTTGTAGCATTTTTCACAGTTTCTAGTAGCAATAACTACAAATCCTTGTAGAAAATATTGTTTTTTACATATTCTTACAGCAAGCTGTATTGTTTGTTAAAATATAAAAAAAACAACATCGATGGTGTCGTAAATTACTACTATCTCCGTGAGTTTGTTGATATGCGCAAAGGATTCGATGCGCTGTGTGGTGTGGAAAAATTAGAAAACAAACCTCAGGGCTACAAACAAAAAAAGAGACTATCTTATAGAAGACAGTCTCTTTTTTTTGTTTGATAAATTGATTAAGTTTATTTAATCGATTTATTTAAAATAATGTGAGCAAAAAAACCAACTATTAATAAAACTCCAGCCGAAATTAAATAATTATTCGAATGTGAATTTGTGAAAAAATAAACGGCCAATATTGCTACGCCAATAAGCATGATAATAGGACCAAGATTTGTTATTAAGCTTTTCATTGATAATGTATTATTTACTATTTTACTGATTGCAATTTAATACGAAAACATTGATAATTATTTCGAAATACAAATTAAACGCTTTTTTGTCGACTAATCAAATTATTTGCTAAAAAAATTCATTTTTTTAACCTGCAAGCCCATATTATCATCCATTTAGAGTGTTAGTATTTCACAATTTTGTGTGTGCTATTCTCCGATGCTGAGCGCATATTGAGAAGATATATGCCATTTGGCAAATCGCTAATATCAACAATTGCCGTAGTGTTATACACCGATGAGCTTTTGAGCACAGCACCATTTAAACTTGTAAGTGTCCATTTAGAAGCTACCGAATCGAAATTTGAGATATAGAAAATACCGTTCGAAGGGTTTGGATATACTTTAAAAATAGATGCGTTTTGATTTGTATTAGTTATCGAAGATTCGAAAAAAGGAATATATTTCAATTGAATGCTTTGCGCTTTTCGAATAATCGTTTCATCGTTAAAAGGAAAGGAAATATGCGTATTTAATTTGTCGCCTGTTTTACCCCCCCAGAAACCGTATACTGATTCGATAGTCATGTTGCGCGATTTTGGTTCGCGAAGGTAATTTACCGAATTTGTATTGCGCCAATCGCGGTAGAGAGGAATGGATACTAACTTTTTAAAGATTTGATTTTCAGCATCAAATTCGTAGTTGTATCGAATAATTTGTCCCCAAAAAATCAATTTCCAGTTCCACGCAATCTCTTCGACTAATGTCCCTAAATCGTTGTAGTAATACTCCAATTTTGTATCGTTTTCCCATTTGGCTGTCGCATTATTCCAAAGCTGATTTCGGTGAACAGTAACGAGTGTAGTATTATTTTTATAGCTATAAATTGATTTGGAAGTATTCTTGAATTGCATCTCTGGAGCGCTTTTAAATTCCATTAAAGCAAATTTGCAAGTGCCAGTTGGGTTATAGATATAGCTCGTTTTGTAAGATTCTGTGAGCGTATTATTTTCGAAATGAGAAATGAGAATGGAGTCGACTAAATTACCCAATGAATAGAAATAACGTGTCTCAATCTTTTTTTCCCAGTTGCTATTTAATTTTAAGTATTCTGTTTCTATTATTTTTAAATTATTTAAAAAATCGGTTTCAATCTTTCTGGTGTCAGTTTCTAAATTATTTGATATGGACGAATGAGTTTCAGTTGTTTTAGAGTTTATTTTGTTAAAGCGTATGTGATAGTTGTCGTTCCACTGATTATTTGCCCAAATTCGATAAACTTGTTGTGTAGTTGAATTTTCATCATAATACCATTCTGTTTGCGAAATATTTTCCCAACTCGAACCTAAATTTTTCATTTTTGTTTCAACAACGGGTTGTGCAAAGTTGTTGTATATATAACTGAATTTGAATATTGTATCGTTGTCGGCTATTTGCATTTCGGTAACTACCTGTTTGGTTTCGGCGCCAGCAAATGGCACAAAACAAAGTAGTAACAAAACTTTAACACAAAGAGTACGATACATATTTTCTTTTTGAAAAATTAATTATAATCTATTTTGGATAAATACGTTCAGTTTAAACGTACTAGTCGTAAAAATGTTTCAAAAATACACAATATAATTTAGATTAGCAAAATTATAATGCAAGAAACATTCGACTCGTTTAGAATAATATAAACGTAATCTGAATTATTTTTAGTATACTTGCATCGAAATAAGTAGAATGTATAAAATGTTGTGAAAATGAAAAATTTAAAAGTGCCTTATTACCCCGAAATTCTGGATAAAACACTTCCGGAGGTAAGTGCAATTCTTATCGAAAAGGGTGTAAGCGACCTAGTTGAAAAAGTGAATTGGAAGAAGCAATTTCCATACAAACCAATCACAGAATTTAGTTTAATTCGTAGCGAAGAAAGTATTTTTATCCGTTTTCGAGTGCGCGGAAACTTACTAAAAGCGGTTTACTCCGAAGATCAAAGCCCTGTGCATGAGGATAGTTGTGTGGAATTTTTCTGCCAAGTGCCTGGTAGTGATTATTATTTTAATTTTGAATTTAATTGCATTGGAACTTGTTCGGCTTCACGCCGAAAGGGCCGCAACGACGATGTAAAACCATTTAGTAAAGCCGAAATGCTAACCATTAAACGCTTATCGTCTATTGGGCGAAGAGCCTTCAACGAAATGCAAGGTAATTTTGAATGGGAACTTACTGTTGAAATTCCATTTGTACTTATGGGTATCGACCCATCCAATTTACCTGAAAAAATTAGAGCTAATTTCTATAAATGTGCCGATAATACAGATAGTCCTCATTTCGTGAGTTGGAATGCAATTACTACTGACCAGCCCGACTTCCATCGACCAGAATTTTTTGGCGAATTGGTGTTTTGATTTTTTTTAATTCTACTTTGACAGTTTAATATTTAAGAAATAGGAACGAATGTTGTTAAGTTAGTGTACTATACAAATAGCAAGCCTGAAGGGCTTAACTTAACGACATTGAAATAGAACGTTTCTATAAATGTTAATGATCATTTGTATGTATCTGTTTTTGTCTGTTTTTCAATCATTTGTCTTTGAGTTCTCTATTAAACAATAACGCATTGCATCTATAAAATGAAGCTATATGCGGGATATTTTACTATCGCACTATGATATGAAGTTACATTCAGAAGTTGGGAAGTTTGTTTTCATAAGTTTACTTTTGATAATTTTTATTCTGATTTTTTATATTTTTATCCCTTATTCAAATTGTTTCTATTGCAATTATTGCATTAATCCAATTATTTTGCTGTGTTTGTCCAATTATCAAGCTACAAAAATACTTTTAATAGACTAACACTATCTGCCAAAAAGTAAAGATATTGTCAAGATATCTACTAAATGCTTTTTATTGAACAGTCATATTCGATTTACTGTTAAAATTTAGATTAACGCCCTGATTAATTTTAGCAGAATACAACGAGCTGCTTCATTTTTGATTGAAGCAGCTCGTTGTAGCTTTATCCGGATAGCTCAATGTTGAATTAATTGCCTTTTACCAATTTGAGTTCTTTCTTTTCGTTGTTGTTTACTATTTTCACAATATAAACACCCATTGGCAATGCTGCAATCTGAATAGCTTCGTTATCCGAAACTTGCTTTTCGAGCATTATTCGTCCACTTAAATCGGAAATTGTAATGGAAGAAACGCCACTCAAACCTTCAATGCGAAATGCATCGGATACGGGATTTGGATATGCTTTCAATCTGATAGCATTATTCATATCGACTGCTGTTCCACTTTCATTGGCGGTTGCTTGGTTTTTCGGATTGTCGACTCCTGTACTTGTTTTATAAACTTCGGAACCAAATGCTCCATTAAACTCAAAAACCTGTACGCTGTACTCTGTATTTTTAGAGAGGTTGGTAACAGTTACTGAGTTGCCAGTGCCCTTGTAAACACAATAGTAACCTGATGAACCGAGTTGTGTGCCTGGAGTTGCCCAGTCGCTACTGGCAGTGTAAGTTGTTTGGTTTACAGGATTACTGATTGCTCCAGTTCCTTCTTTTACAAACACGGCTCTTGATTCACCATTTCCATTAGTCCAACCGATAGTCATATCGTAGTTGTGTACTGCTGAAAATACCAATTCTGAAGCTTGTACAGCTGGAACATCTATGGGCAGATTTTGCCAAGCCAAATAGGGATTGCCGTTGTTTTTATTGCTTGTTATTTTCCAATCGGGTGTTGTTACAAAATCCCAACCGGTAAAGGTAGCTTGTGCTTTCATTTCGACAGTACTTTTACTAATACCTATAATACTTGTAGTTTGCCCCGTAGTTTGATAATCCCAGAAACTGTTGGTAGCAGTACCAGGCTTCCCTGCATCATTGGTGCCCACCAAACCACCCACGTTTGTGCTTCCTGAATTTCCAGCAACAACTCCCACTGCGTAAGAATTAACTACTGAAGCTGCAAAGCCTCCAAAATACCCAATTAAACCTCCCACATGAACATCTCCCTTAACACTGCCTATAGCATACGAATTTGAGACTGTTCCTTCCCAAGTTTGCCCATTTAAGCCGCCTACACCATTGCTACCTTCGGTAGAAGCGCTTGAAAACGAATAAAAAATTTTTCCATAATTACTCAAACCTACAAGCCCGCCAACAGTAGAAAGTCCTTTAACAACACCTGTGGTAAAGCTTTTGGTTATAAGCCCTGTATTATTCCAGCCCACCAAACCACCAACTCTATCACTTCCTGAAACATTAACATTGGTAAGGCCTAAATTGCTGATAATAGCAGTTGTTGCATTTATATAACCAAACAAACCTATATAGTTCGCACTTGGACGATTGATATACAAATTTGAAATAGTATGACCTTGCCCATCATATACACCGTTAAAACTTCCCGCAGTGGCGGTTCCAATACATTTAAAGCCCATAGCCACATTCGCTGTTCCAGCATCCCCATCATGGTTTTCAACATTCCAAGTGTTGGTTTCTGTAGCATCAATATCGGCAGTTTGTATAAAATATTTTCCTGATGCCCAATAGGAAGAGTTCTCTGAAAGAAATCGCAAATCGGCAAGTGTTGCAATTTGATATGGATTGCTCAAACTTCCAGACCCACCTGATAGTACAGAAGGATTTTGCCAAGCCAAATACGGATAGCCATTGTTTTTATTGGCAGCCATATCCCATACTGGAGTTGTTGTGAAATCCCAATCTGTAAAGGTGGCCTGCGTTTTTAGTTGGGCAGTAGTTTTACCTGTTCCTCCATTACTTGTTGCGATACCGGAAGTTTGAGTATCCCAGAAACAATTTGTGATTGTTCCGTGATAATTATCTCCAATTAAACCACCTTTAAAAGAAGTAGTACCTGATATAGTACCTTTAGCATAAGAATTTATAATAGAGTAATCAACGTCATGTACTGAAAAATATCCTACCAAACCTCCCACGTAAGAATAACCTGTTACTCTTCCTGTTGCATAACAATTTGAAATATTGGCATGGTAATTTCGTCCTACAAGTCCTCCAAAATACTCACCTGCCGTTGTGCTTCCATTCACATTGCCTGTGGCATACGATTGACTAATACTGCCTTCATTTTCGCCTACAAGACCACCTATAAAAGAACAATTGCCCCCGACGTTTCCTGTTGCGTAGCAGTTGTTAATAGTTCCATCATTTCTTCCTATCAATCCGGCAGCAATTTCTCTAAGTTCTGTTCCGCTGGTAGTTACATTTACACTGGAATATGACGAAGAAGTGGTACAAAGCCTATTAGTATTCCCAATAAGTCCTCCTAAAATGGCATTATTAGAGCTTCCTCCTGGTTTTGAAACTAATGTTCCTGTAGTATAAACATTTGAGAATGTTCCTTTTGCTGCGTAACCAATCAACCCTCCAACGCATATCCGACCGGTAATATTAATATTTGTCAAACCCAAATTGCTGATGCCCAAACTTGTGTTTACATTTCCAAAAAAACCAATTACATCTGAGGATTGTCTATTAATATACAAACCGCTTATTGTGTGATTTTGTCCGTCATACTTACCCGAAAAATATGTTGTTCCGTTTCCAATAGGAGAAAAGCCCATAGCAACAGTTGCTGTTCCCGTATCATCATCATGGTCTCCTACATTCCAAGTATTAGTAGCCGTAGCAACTATGTCGGCAGTTTGAATAAAATACTTATTCCACATATCAGTATTTTCACTCAAAAACCGCAAATCGGACAGCGTAGCTATTTTGTATGGGTCTATATCTGTGCCAGCTCCTCCCGAAAAGTATGTAAATGCTGTGAGTCCTGGAATAGGATTTACAACGACTGTTGCATTCAGGTCGTCATAGGTTAAAGTTCTTAAATAAGGATAAGAAACAAATCCACTTGGTGGCAATTTAATTTGCCATGTGCCAGAACCATCCGTAAAACTCCAATTTGTGAAGGTAGAAAGGGTTTTCATTTCAGCTGTGGTTTTGCCAATACCTCCCCTGCTTGTTACAATGCCAGAAGTTTGGGTATCCCAATAGCAATTCGTGAGCGTTGCTCCATAGGTATTCGCTCCAATCAAACCCCCTTTATTTGTAGTTGAGCTGGACACAGCCCCTGTAGCATAAGAATTAAAAATGGAAGAGGTTGATGCAAGAATATAACCAACTAATCCACCCACGTAATTGTAGCCGGTAACATTTCCAGTGGCATAACTATTATATATTTTACCATCGTTATTTCTACCAACAAGACCACCGAAATTTTCACCTGATGAAGTATTACCATTTACAGTGCCAGTGGCATACGACTCTCTAATTATTCCGCCATTTGTTATTCCGCCATTTTCACCAACAAGCCCACCACGAAAAGAACCTAACCCACTTACATTTCCTGTGGCATAACATTTTGTGATTGTTCCATAATTTATTCCAACTAGGCCACCTACAAAACTTTTTGTTCCACTTACACTCGCTTCGGAATACGAATCAGATATAGTACATGCTAAAAAGGCAATTCCAACCAATCCACCTGATTGTGCATTTGAGTTTGTTCTTGCATCAAAAACTATAGAACCTTTTGTATATGTATTTGATATTGAACCTGCATAAGCAAAACCAACTAAACCACCCACAGATGCAAGGCCTGAAATTGAAACATCTATAAGCCCTAAATTTGTGATAACACAACCTGTGTTTACATATCCAAACATACCAATATATTCTGCTGCCATTCTATTAATATACAAACCACTTATTGTATGATTTTGTCCGTCGTATTTGCCTGTAAAATTTGTTGTAGAATTCCCTATTGGAGAAAAGCCCATAGCAACAGTTGCTGTTCCCGCATCATTATCATGGTTTCCTACGTTCCATGTGTTGGTTGACGTAGCATCAATATCGGCAGTTTGTTTAAAATACTTGCTCCAATCTGCTGAGTGTTCACTCAAATAACGTAAATCTGTGAGGTTTGCTATCTGATACGGGTCGCCTACTGTTCCCGAACCTCCACTATAAGAAATTTGAATTTCGGGACTTGTTGACACATTTTGCTGTGCCATGCTTCTTGAGATGTTACTAAGTAGGAGAACAACAATCAATAAAAGGGGATGAATTCGTGTTTTCATAAGATTGAATTTTTAATTGATTAATTATATGTTTTTAAAATAATTTTTTGCATCAAAGATTGTATCATTTTATTTGCGAAAAAAATCTGTGTAAAATTACGTTCTTCAATAAAAACAAACTGTTCAATTCGTAAAAAAAACGGCTCAAAAGGTAAATTATTTAGTTAAATAATTTGATTATATTGCTGATTAACTGTATTTTGTAGTATTATTTATTTTCTTTTGTAGCAAAAAATATCATTTACTGTAATAATAAATATGATTCTTGAAAATTTCTAAAACAATCAAATCGGGTTGTAATTATCCATCAAATCACAAGCATTTACATAAAAAAACATGGTTTGTTTTGTTAATTATTTTTGAAAAATCAAGAGTTTAACTTATATTCGCACACAAAATAAATAACTCAGCAATTCACAAATATCAAAATTGTTCTAAATGATAAAAACGATACTTCTTTTGCTGCCTGTTTTCGTGAGTGTGTTTTGGGCAATTACACTTTCGGGTAATTCAGGGCAATCAAGTAAGCCCCGCTTGTTCCTTTCCAGATTTATGATTTTTCCAGCCCTAATTTTCTTTGGGCACTTTTTGTTTTTCGAACCCTATATACACATTTTTCCCTATTTGGATATATTATTTCAGTTTGCTTCGCTTCTTGCTTTTCCTCTTTATTACATATACTTCAGGTTACTCACTGTGGATGAGCAGTTTTCATTCAAACGACATTTTCGGTATTTGGTTATTCCTTTGTTTGTGGGTATTGTAAATGCCATACTGGTTTTTATGACTCCTTTTCCTGAATACAAAACATGGCTTTTCGACCGAAATTTCGAAGGAAGCTCTCTCGCTTTGCAATGGTTGAGCTATGTTCGATTTATAATTTACACAACCTATCTAACTGCTGTGATATTATCCGTTATTGGAAGTTTTAGACTGCTCAAAAAATACGGCGATAGAGCTGAACAGTTTTATTCGGATGTACATGATGGTAAATTCAACAACTCCAGAAAACTAAACATTTCATTTGTGATGTTAGGTGTTACGGCTTTTGTTATCACTGCTATTGGCAAATATAGCATATCGCTTGTTCAACCCTTAATTTATGTGGGCTGGCCACTGTTTACTTTTGAGTTGTATATTATGGGATATATGGGCCTGCGTCAGAAAGCGATAAATCCGACTTATGATTTGAATACAGTGACACCAGATGCTAAAGATGCTATAATACCCGATTCGCAAAAAAAACTGTTCGAAAGAATAATGGTTTTGTTTAACGAAGAAAAAATATTTTTAAACAGTCAGCTAACCATTGTCGATGTTGCTAATGCATTGGGAACAAACAGAACCTATATTTCATTCGTCATAAACCAGCATTTTAATCAAAACTTTGCGTATTTTGTAAATAATCTACGCATAGAACAATTAGAACGAGAATTTAAACTTCATCCGGAGTACACCAACGAAATACTTGCCGAAATATGTGGTTTCGGATCGTTGAGCTCCATGAAAAGGGTTGTTTCTATTCATTTAGGAATATCAATCTCTGAATTTAAGAAGAGCCAATCAGGAACTATTTAAAAGTCAAAAAATATTCTTACATATCCCCCATTAGCGTTTCATTTTGGATATGGTTAATTCCACTCTACGGTTTTTTGCTCTATTTTCGACGGTTGTGTTTGGTATCAAAGGAAATTTGTACGACTTGCTTTTTGCTTTCAACTGGCTAATAGACACACCATTTAGAATGAATTTTTGCTTCATGGCAAGTGCTCGTTTCAAACCATATTTAAGATTTGTTTTGTACGAACCAGTATTGTCGGTATGTCCAATTATTTGTAAGCACATACCTGGATTTGCATTTAATATCTCGCTCAATGCTTTTACTTTTTCGTTTTCGGAATCGCCAATCCGACTGGAGCTTATGGCAAAATTTATCCTTACGGTTGTTGCAATTTGTTTGGCTTCGTTAAATGCTTCTTCCATTTCTTGAACCCTAGTGTCGCGAGGTTGAGTGATTGGTATAATTGATTTTTCGACTATTTCAATAATTGGTTTGATTGAATCAATTGGTTTTGCGACAATAATTGTATCGGTTGGTTTCAATACAGCCAATGTATCCAATTTGGCTTGCACCATAGTATTAATGGGCACTGGAGCCTGCTTTATAAACTGCATATCGGGTATAACAGACACCATTTCGGGCGCTATTTTTGCCTTTTTCAACTTCCAGTAGAATCCAACCTTTAAACCTGCCGAAACGGGTGTAAGCTCTGTGGTTTGATTGGAAGCGAGTACACCGTTGTAAACACCATCGGCCTGAAAAATATATTTACTGTAGGGCGTTAGTATATTATTCAATCCGTAATTAAAATAAGCTCCGGCATACAAATCCAGTTTTTCGGACATTTTAAAAAGCCCACCTATCTCTATTACTGCTAAATAAGCAGGTTTGAGAGTGTAATTGCCTTTAAATGTATTGCTAAATGTAGCAAACCCATGTTGTGGAATTTCCGATAATTCCACATTCCAACTATCATAATACCCTGTGGTAACAAATTGACCGCCAGTGGTTTCGTAATTCGTTGTAAGAGGAATAGAGATTTTAGCCCCAACAGTTGCCAATAATCCAACTTTTTTATTGAAAAAATGCCTGTATTGTCCTGTTAATGGAATATCAATATTGAAAGAATTTTGTTTTTCCAACGAGTTCTGAAAGTTTGTTTTGAAAATATATGAATCTCCATCTATGTCGGTTTCCAAAGATTCCGAGAGGAAATTGAGCGTTGATTGTGCGCTAAAGTTCTGAATACCAATACCTGTTTGCAAACCCCATTGTTGTGAAAAAAAGTAGCTGTATGCTGCATTTAGTGTATAACCTGCCTTGCCTTGTTGCGTGCCATTATTAATATTATACGACATATTATGCCATCCACCACCTGCATTAAAGTGGAAATAATGACCTGAATCCTGTGCCTGCAATGTTCCGTATAATAGGATCCACAGCACTATACTAATTTGCTTCTTCATTTGCTTATTTTGTTACAATAATTTTAAACTTATAATCATTTCCGCCCAAACTGACTTGTCCGATATATACACCATCCATTGTAGGTAGTTGTAGTTCGTTTAGCTTTTCGACCACCACCGATTCGTAAACGCAAATACCCTGAAGATTGTAAACGCTAAGTTTCGTATTTTCAAGCTCTTTGCTTCCTATTCCAGTTATTTGAACAATACATTTTTGCGCTGTTTTTACAGGATTTGGGTAGGCTTTTACACTTAACTTAGATGGTATATTGAGCACTTTGGGGCAAGTGAAACGTGTTTTTCCGTCATCCGTAATTACTTTTAATGTGTATGTGCCAACTAAACCATCCAAATCGTAATAAAACTGTTTGGTTGCTCCTTCGATTGGCAATCCGTTTTTATACCACTGATATGCTGTGAAATGTTTTTGCTTATTATCGCACAGAATCAAGTCATTATATTTAGTAATGATATAATCTGAAGAGACATTAATTGTAAATTGGAAAGAATAAGATACGCTTTCAGTGCCAAGTTCATTTTTCATCTGTAAAGTTCCTTGATAATCACCAAAAGGAGTGCCTTTCGGAATTGAAATTAACAAACTTCCATTACTATTGGTAGTTGGCAAATTGGTATAAGATATATTCTGAATTCCTGCAGCGAGTGCATGTGCATCAAAGGTTATTTTATACTGCGAAGGCGATCCAGTTAATATAGTATAGTTCAGCTCAATGTTATCACTTTCACAAGCAGGAGTTGGACTGGATAAAGTACTCAAGGTAATATTATCCAATATCTTAGCTCCTGTTATTAGGTAGTCGGCTGGCACAATGTAGTTATCCTTTGCACTACCATTTAAGGTATAAGCCACCGTTATGGTTTTGTTATTTCCCAGAGCAGCATTGTCATAGTTGGCAGCTGCAGATACAGTTACATTACCTACATCGTCGGTTTCAACACCCTGCAAATTACCCAAAGTTGTAATTGCTGCGGTTGAATTTCCGTCAATCATTTTAGTTGTAATTACTGTCGGATTGGAAATCGTCAGCTGCTTTGCACGAATAACGCCAGTTGCTGGAGATGGCAGATAAGTAATGCTATAATTAGCTGTTACATCCGCATCGTTGTTTTTAATGGTCATTCCCGAAGCAATCAACACGTGATTTGAACCTACATTTAAGTTATCAAAAGCCTGTGTTGGCGCTTTGTTCACCACATCGCCATTTGCCAAAACTCCGACAGTTGGCGTTTCGAAGCAAGTCGTTGAGCAGTTGTATGTTTTCGAAGTAGCAACTGCGGTTACGCTTACCGAACGTTTTGTAATTGTCAGATTTGCTGGGACAAAGGTTTCGATGTAATTTGCTCCAAACGAATAATTATTCTGATTTATTGCATAAATATTTGCATTTTCGCCAATTTCACGAGTTAATGTTCCACCTGCTAAATCGCCATTAACCGTTGAACCAGTCGTGATTTGTGCTGTGAAAATTGGGTCAGCTTCGCCATAAACTTTCGATTTTGCATCGGCAGTTATGGTGATAGCACGTTTGCCAATTGTCAGATTTGCTGGGACGTAAGTTTCGTTGTAATTACTTCCAAAAGTATAACCGCCTTGATTAATGGCATAATC
>JFJP01037899.1_pt1 | contig 31141 bp, 23 predicted proteins | sample 431651 | NCBI WGS metagenome assembly JFJP01 (sample SAMN02602958, study PRJNA72255) | Microbial mat metagenome, whole genome shotgun sequencing project. | biome: fresh water; feature: sink hole; material: water; isolation source: purple microbial (photo- and chemosynthetic) mats found in... | reverse complement strand
GGGGTTAAAATGTCAAAATGCAAAGTGCAAATTGAAAATGTCAAAAATGGGTAAATGGAGAGGGGTTGAAATGTCAAAATGCAAAGTGCAGATGGAAAATGTCAAAAATGGGCAGTTGCAACACATTTGCAATTTGATATTTGAAGTTTGCACTTTGAATTGTGTTAAGAGAAATGCAAATATCAATTGGCGAAATCTCGTGAGCCTGCACCCTGTATTATGATGTAGCCATATTTTGAAAAAAGTATCATTCTAATAATATAAAAATGATTGCCAAAACTCCCCAGACTCCCTATTATGCAGTAATTTTCACCTCCATCAGGACGGATTTTGATAATGGTTATGCGGAAATGGCAGATAGGATGATTGAATTAGCCAGGCAACAGGATGGTTTTCTCGGCTTTGAGAGCGCCAGAGAAACTATTGGGATTACAATTTCTTACTGGAAAGATCTGGATTCAATAAAAAGATGGAGGGAAAATACAGATCACACAGTTGCCAGGAACAAAGGACGAGAAATTTGGTACAAATCTTTTAAAACCAGGATTGCAAAAGTTGAGAATGATTATGGATTTCAGAATATATAGATTATTGATTAACCAAGTGATACTGCTTATGGTACATTGCATGAGGGTCTCAATTTTTTGCGAGGGTTGGCAGGCTCGATGTTTAAAGAGAGAGAATTGTTATTTGCATTTGGACATATTTTTTGAAACAACCTTCTGCAAATAGAACATTAACTTCAGAAAGTTGAAGGTTTCGTTCCACAAGTTGAAGACGACCTTCGTAAAGTTGAAGAAGGCCTTCTGCAAGTTTGAGATAGCCTTTGGCGAGTTTAAAACTGTCTTTGGTAAGTTTAAAATTAGCTTTGGTAAGTTTAGTATTGCCTTTGACAAGTTTAAGACGAGCCTTGACAAGCTTAAGATGAGCTTTGGTAAGTTTAGTATTGCCTTTGACAAGTTTAAGACGAGCCTTGACAAGTTTAAGATGAGCTTTGGTAAGTTTAGTATTGCCTTTGACAAGTTTGAGATTGCCTCCCGCAAGAATAAAATTGCCTTTGGCAAGTTGTATACTCCCTGTCAATATTGTTAACTAAAGAAAACAAAAAATGAGGAGGAGTGCGATTTTATCAAATTTTCAATTGAATTTGAATGGCTTCGGCTTTGGCTTCGGCTTCGGCTTCGACAAGCTCAGCCTCCGGGCACTGTCGTCACCCCTTCGGCAAGCTCAGGGCAGCGCCCGTTACCCCGTTACCTCGTTACCTCGTTACCCCGTTACCCCGTTACCTCGTCACCCCGTTACCCCGTTACCCCGTTACCTCGTTACCCCGTTACCCCGTTACCCCGTTACCTCGTTACCCCGTTACCTCATTACCCCGTCACCCCGTCACCCCGTCACGTCATCATCCCGTCACCTAAAATAATCAACCATGCTTGAAAACATCCAAATAGAAAGTCTCGTGTTTCTCGATATTGAGACGGTTCCGCAATCCGCTGCCTATGATGAGCTGCCGGAAGCCACGCAAAAGCTCTGGGAAAAGAAATCATCCACTTTAAGAAAGGAAGATCAGACAGCGTCTGAAATATATCAGAGAGCTGGCATTTATGCCGAATTCGGGAAAATTATCTGCATCTCCGTTGGTCTGGTGCATATGGACGAGGGGCAACGAAAAATCAGACTCAAATCATTCGCGTCAAAAGATGAGCGCCAGCTGCTCGTCGATTTTGGGGTTTTGCTGAAGGCTTTATCTTCCAAAAAGAATTATTCGCTTTGTGCTCACAACGGAAAGGAATTCGATTTCCCCTATATCGGGCGGCGAATGCTCATCAACGGACTTGAACTTCCCCCTATACTCGACACAGCAGGTAAAAAACCCTGGGAAGTGAACCATGTCGATACCATGGAGTTATGGAAATTCGGGGATTTTAAAAGCTACACTTCCCTCGAGCTCCTCACCCATGTTTTTGCCATCCCATCCCCGAAAGGCGATATCGACGGATCCAAGGTGGCAGGAGTGTTTTATGAGGAAGACGACCTTCCCCGTATTGTCAGGTACTGCGAAAGGGATGTGGTTGCCATTGTGCAGCTTATGCTTAAGTTCAAATGCATGCCCCTAATCCCGGAAGAGAATATTTCGGTTGCCCAATAAACATTCTTTTTTGAATGCCCCGATTCTCAATCAGGGTAAAAAAAGCAGATGCTTAGCTTTTTGGAAATAGTATGCCCGTTGTCGTAAAATCCCGCTTTTGCGCAGCCCTGAGCAAATTGTCTCAGAGCCCCTTAAGTTATGAAGCCGAACCAAAGTCAATGCTTTAATTACAATTTCGATAATTTTTGATCCCAAACCTTAGTTTTTAAAAGATATCTGACTATTTTTGTCGAAGCTTATAAATAAATATCAGATGAAGGCATTTGTTTTTCCCGGACAGGGAGCCCAGTTTGTGGGAATGGGTAAAGATCTTTATGATTCTTATGATGTTGCACGAGAATTATTCGACAGGGCCAACGAGATACTGGGCTTTGAAATAACGAAATTGATGTTCGGGGGAACCGAGGAGGATCTGAGGCAGACCAAAGTTACACAACCAGCAATTTTCCTGCATTCCGTGATACTTGCAAAAACTCTTGGCGATGCATTTCGTCCCGATATGGTAGCAGGCCATTCACTCGGTGAATTTTCCGCCCTGGTTGCAAATAAGACCTTAAGCTTTGAGGACGGTTTGGTACTGGTCTCCAAAAGAGCTCTAGCCATGCAGAAAGCCTGTGAAGCAGAGCCTTCCACAATGGCCGCAATTCTGGGCCTCGACGATTCTATTGTTGAAGAGGTCTGCGCTTCCATTAACGAAGTTGTTGTTCCTGCAAATTATAACAGTCCCGGTCAAATTGTGATCTCAGGCTCAATGAAAGGTATCGATATGGCCATCGAGGCGCTTGCCGCCAAAGGTGCAAAGCGAGCCCTGAAACTTGCCGTCGGCGGAGCTTTCCACTCCCCCTTGATGGAACCCGCGCGCAAAGAACTGGCAGCGGCTATCGAAGCTGCGCATTTCAGCAAACCCCTTTGCCCGGTTTACCAGAATGTAAATGCAAAGGCGTATTCCGACCCGGACGCGATTCGTAAAAACCTGGTGGATCAGCTTACCTCACCCGTGCGATGGACACAAACCGTGGTCAACATGATTGCCGGCGGAGCAACTTCCTTTACCGAAGTGGGTCCGGGAAAAGTTCTCCAGGGATTAATTAAAAAAGTGGATAAGGACATGACCACACAGAGTGCATAAGTCTTGCCCTTCAAAATATTTAATTTTTGGATAGGGGCAGTTTAGCCCCTATTTTCATTTGGATTCAGCCGCCAAGGCACAAAAACCGAAGTAGTATAAGGCAAGAATTTACGAAACTTCGAACCATTTGGCTTTTGTGGCAGGAAATCATTTAAAGAGATAATTTTAATAACAGATAACTAATGAAAGTCCTAAAATTCGGTGGTTCATCCGTAGGTTCTCCGGAGATAATCAAAGAAGTAAAGAGAATCGTTTCTGAGCAGCCAAAACCCTGCGTGGTAGTTGTTTCTGCATTTAAAGGCATTACCGACCAGATAATTGCAACAAGCATGTTGGCGAGCCTGAGGGATATCACCTACGAAAAGGGGATCGAAACCATTTACCTCCGTCATTTTGAAGTTGTTGAGGAGCTTATTCCCGAAGCCAAAAAGGAGGGTGTAAAGCGTTACCTCGACCTTTTGATGCACGATTTCAAGGATCTCCTTTATGGGGTTTACCTCCTTGCCGACCTTACTCCAAAAACGCAGGACCACCTGCTAAGCTTTGGCGAGAGACTTTCCTCCTTTATCATCAGCAATATAATAGAAGACTCCCGCTGCGTGAATATGCAGAACTTTATCCGCACCGACAGCCATTTTGGAAACGCCCAGGTCGATTTCGATCGCACAAATGCCCTTATCTTTGAGGAACTCGACGGACTGAAAGATATTGTTGTGGCGCCGGGCTTTATTGCAGCCAACGAAAAAGGCGATATCACCACCCTTGGGCGTGGAGGCTCGGATTATACGGCCGCCATTATTGCCGGCGCTATCGAAGCCGAAGTCCTTGAAATCTGGACCGATGTTGATGGCTTCATGACCGCAGACCCAAAAAAAGTCACCAAAGCCTACCCCATCGAAACCTTGAGTTACATGGAGGCTCTCGAGCTTTCCCATTTTGGCGCGAAAGTGATCTATACACCAACACTCCATCCTGCCTACCAAAGGAACATACCTATCAAGATCCTGAACACCTTTAATACAAAAGCCCCCGGAACGCTGATCTGCAGAGAGCCGGAAAATCATTCGGAAAGCCTGATCAAAGGAGTCTCTTCAATGGACGATATCGTTATGATCACCATTGAGGGCAGCGGGCTTCCAGGTGTTACCGGCATTTCCAAACGGCTCTTCACCGCACTGGCAAGCCGTCAGGTAAACATCATCCTGATCACTCAGGCCTCTTCGGAATATTCCATCAGTTTTGCCATTGCCCCCGGCGACAGTGAAAAGGCGGAAGAAGCCATTCGCGAGGAGTTTCAGGTGGAGATGAAGTACAAGAAGATTATCGCTATGGAGGTTGAAAAACATCTCTCCGTGATTGCTATCGTGGGAGAAAAAATGAAGAACACCCCCGGTATTTCAGCTACTTTGTTTACCTCCCTCGGAAGAAACGGTATCAGCGTCATTGCCACTGCCCAGGGTTCATCGGAGCTCAACATCTCGGTGGTTATACGCAGGGAACTTCTCAAGAAAGCACTTAATGTGATTCACGAGGGATTCTTCCTATCGCACTACAAAGAACTTCATCTTTATCTTGTTGGACTGGGAACCGTTGGGAAGGACCTCCTCAAACAAATAAGCCAGCAGCAGGAAATTCTGATGAAAGAGCATAATCTCAAGATCAATTTAATGGGAATTGCCCGTTCGAAAAAAATGCTTATCAAAGAGGAAGGCATAAGCATCAAAGACTATGCCTCGGAACTCGAAAAGTTTGGGGAACCAACCAATACAGATGTCATGCTCGAGAAAATCGCCGGGCTTAATCTGCGCAACTCTGTATTTATCGACTGCACCGGCAGCGATCAGATTGCAGCCTTGTACGATCCCCTTTTCGACATGTATGTTTCGGTAGTCACAGCCAACAAAATAGCCTGCTCTTCGGAATACACCAACTACCTGCACCTTAAACAAAAGGCCAGGAAAAAGGACGTTAAATTTATTTACGAAACAAATGTTGGAGCGGGACTTCCGATAATTAACACAATCAATGACCTTATCCGCAGCGGCGACCATATTTACAAGATGGAGGCAGTGCTCTCCGGTACTCTCAATTTCATTTTCAACACCCTGAGTGCGGAAATCCCCTTGAGTAAAGCAGTTAAAATGGCGCAGGAAAAAGGCTTCTCGGAACCCGATCCGCGCATCGATCTCAGCGGCCTCGATGTGATGCGGAAACTGCTAATCCTCTCCCGCGAAGCAGGCTACGGCATCGAAGAAAAAGACGTTAAGATGAAACGCTTCCTTCCCGATTCTTGTTTTGAAGGGAGTCAGGAGGACTTCTGGGAAGAACTCAAAAAGCTCGATTCCGATTTCGAATCGCGTCGCAAAAAACTCGAATCCGAAGGGAGGAAATGGAGGTTCTTCGCCCGGCTCGAAAACGGAAACCCGTCGATTGAACTACTCGAAGTCGATAGCTCTCATCCCGCATATGCCTTGGCCGATAGTAACAATATCATCATGATCACAACCGATCGCTACAAAGACTGGCCCATGATTATCAGGGGATACGGTGCCGGCGCAGCAGTTACAGCGGCTGGAGTTTTTGCCGATATTATTCGCATTGCAAACGTTTAAACCTGTTTTATGATTCAGGCCGTTATTTTCGACATGGATGGTTTGCTCATCAATACCGAGCCGAAATGGCAGGAGCTTGAGAGGGAATTTGTTGCCAGGATGGGATTGCTTATAACACCTGAAATGCAAAAGCATACCCTTGGGCTCAGAACCATTGAGATGATCAAGTATTGGTATCATTTAAAGCCATGGTCTAACCCGGATTTTGAAAAGCAGGAAGCGGAAATCGAAGACCTGATGAAGGAGTATTACATCACCAAGGCAATACTAATGAAAGGTGTTTTGCAAGTGCTGGAACTCTTCAAACAACAGGGTATTAGAATAGCAATTGCCTCGTCCTCACCCATGATGCTTATCGATACATTCCTTAACAGGTTTGGGCTACAGGAAGTCTTTGAGGTTAAGCATTCCGCCGAGTTTGAGGAATATGGAAAGCCCCATCCGGGAGTATACATCACCACCGCGAAGAAACTAAGGGTTCACCCTTCCTCGTGCCTGGCTTTTGAGGATTCATTCAACGGACTCCTTGCAGCCAAATCAGCTTTGATGAAAGCCGTTGCAGTTCCAGATTCCCTTCATTTTCATGACCAGCGTTTTGCTATTGCGGATCTGAAGATCACTAGTCTTGAGGATTTTTTGAAGAAGGACCTGCAGTCATTGTCTGCGAATTAGCTAATAGCGCAATTAAGAAATTCAGCTATGACAGAGTTACAACAAGGCAATCTTACAGTTCGTGAGTTCAGGGACTCGGATAAAGTCGCTCTGGCCAGCCTTTGCAACAACCCGAAAATACACAATAACCTCAGGGATATAATACCTTTTCCTTACCTCGAAAAAGATGCGGAATACTTTATAAACCTTTGCGGAAACGAAAGAGTGAAGACAAATTTTGCAATTGAATTTGAAGGGGAATTCGTTGGGGTTATTGGTTTTGGCTTGCAGACTGATGTGTACAGATTATCGGCCGAAATCGGATACTGGATCGGCGAGCCTTTCTGGGGCAAAGGTATTGCCACCAGAGCAGTAAAACTTTTGGTTGAATACGGCTTTTTACACTTGGGGCTGGTGCGTATCTATTCGAGTGTTTTTGATTACAACAAAGCCTCCCAGCGGGTTATGGAAAAGGCTGGTTTCCTGTTGGAAGGGATTTTCCGCAAGGCCATATTTAAAAACGGAAAGATCTGTGATGAGTATCGATATGCCATTTTGAAATAGTTAGGAGACAGTAGCCTTTATCCCATTGAAATAAAAAATTTATGTTGAAATCATCTGTAAGAATATTCGCCCCCGCAACCATATCCAATGTTGGACCCGGCTTCGACCTGATGGGCTTTGCCCTCGAGCAGCCCGGCGACATTATGATTGTGAAAACCAATGATACCGGACTTATCCGGATTATCAACAACACAAGTTCCGACATTCCGCTCGACCCGGACAAGAACGTGGCCAGTGTTTCTGTTTTCGCCCTTCTCGAAGCCTTGGGTTGCACAACAGGCTTTGATCTTATCTTCGAGACCAAGATCAACCCGGGAAGCGGAATCGGCTCCAGCGCTGCTAGCTGCACTGCCGCTGTGGTCGGGGTAAACGAGCTGCTGAACCGCCCTTTTACCCAAAAGGAGCTGCTTCCTTTCGCAATGAAGGGAGAGTTCATTGCCAGCGGAAGCGTGCATGCCGATAATGTGGCTCCTGCTCTTCTCGGGGGATTCATCCTCATTCGCGATTACAACCCGATCGATATTGTTCGCCTCGAAGCCCCCCACGATCTTATCTGTACCGTTGCTCATCCCAATATACAGATTAAAACTTCTGAGAGCAGGAAACTCATCCCGAAGGAACTCTCAGTTAAAAAGGCTTTGGAACAGTGCGGAAATATTGCAGGACTAATGGCTGGTCTCACTACCTCCGATTATGCTTTGATAGGCCGGTCCCTTCACGATGTGATTGCCGAACCGGTAAGGGCTGCGCTAATCCCCGGCTACAACGAGATTAAAGCTCGCTTGTCGGAGACCGGTGCCCTCGGCGGAAACATTTCCGGCTCGGGCCCATCGGTGTTTGCCCTGTCCGACAACCCCGAAAGCGCCCGCAAAGCAGGCGTCCTTATGAACGATGTATTTACCAAAGCCGGTCTCGACAGCAAAGTCTATATCTCAAAAGTGAGCCGTCAGGGAACACGACTAATCGACTAAGAACCATGAAGTATTACAGCACGAACAACAAAAATCGTCAGGTTGATCTGAAGGAGGCAGTATTTAAAGGCCTCGCACTCGACCGTGGCCTCTACATGCCTGAGCGGTTCCCTGTTTTGGAAAAAGACTTCTTCAAAAGGATTCGAAGCATGAGCTTCCCTGAGCTTTCGTTTGAAGTGGCTCTGGCACTTTTTGGGGACGACATTCCCCACAACGAACTGAGAAAGATTAACGATGATGCCCTGAATTTCGAAACTCCTCTGGTCCAGATAAGCGATTCTACATACTGTCTTGAGCTGTTTCACGGCCCAACCCTGGCATTCAAGGATGTTGGTGCCCGCTATATGGCAAGGATGCTTGCGTATTTCACACAGGGTTACCAGAAGGAAATTCATGTTCTTGTTGCCACCAGCGGCGACACAGGCAGCGCGGTTGCCAACGGCTTTCTGGGAGTCGAGGGGATAAAAGTGCATATTCTCTACCCGAAAGGACTGGTAAGCTATCTTCAGGAAAAACAATTCACCACACTGGGACAGAACATTACCGCACTCGAGGTGGATGGCAGTTTCGACGATTGCCAGCGACTGGTGAAAGAAGCTTTTGTGGACAGGGAAATAAATGAGAAGCTCACCCTGACATCAGCCAACAGCATAAACCTTGCCCGCTTGTTACCCCAGAGCTTTTACTATTTCAATGCTTTCAGGCAATTGCCCGTATCCGACAAGAATCTGGTGGTTTCGGTTCCCAGCGGTAACTTTGGCAACATAACGGCCGGACTCGTTGCAAAAAAAATGGGGCTTCCTATTTCTCAATTCCTTGCAGCAACCAATATCAATGATGTTGTTCCCCAATACCTTGAGACAGGCGTTTACAAGCCCCGGCCCTCCGTGGCTACTGTGGCCAACGCGATGGATGTTGGCGATCCCAGCAACTTCGCAAGAATACTCGATCTCTATCAACATTCCCATGGAGATATTAAAAAGGCCATGATAGGGTATCACTACAAGGATTCGGAAATAAAAGCCTGCATCAAGAATGTTAAGGCCGAATTCGGCTATATCCCCGACCCGCATGGGGCAACCGCATTTATGGCCCTCACAGAATTCCAAAAAGAAAACACAAACTCTATAGGCATCTTCCTCGAAACGGCTCACCCGGCAAAGTTCAGCGACACCGTTGAGGAAGCCCTAGGCGAACCCTTGCCGATTCCCGAAAAACTTGCCGAATTCGGAAAACGCGAGAAAATCAGCAGAACGATGAGTACTTCGTATGGGGATTTTAAAAACTACCTGTGCGGACTTTAGAACACGAAACAGTCATGCCCCGGAGTGTGAGGGAGCTGGACTTTCTCATGTGTTTGAGAATAGCGGCCTGAAAGGCCAACTTATTTGAGTCCGGGGCAAGTGAAATGAAGATTTTTTGCCGAAGGCTAAAATCATCATTTCACGGCACCCCGGACAAATGACGGAATGAGATTATCGGCCTGAAAGGCCAGCTTAAAAGAAATCCGGAATATACGCACTGCCACAGAATATCGGATAAATGGAAAAGGACCCTGAAAATTACGTTTGGAGTCTGAGGCACCTCACCGGACTCCCGGATTGCGGGACAGGCTCACTCCCGGAATTGCAGAGGGATGGGAGGCTAAACTTTTGTGGAATTGAGGACTCGGCCCCACCCCGGCCCTCCCCCGGAGTGGGAGGGAGCTGGACTATCGCAGGATTGGGGATACTAATGAACCATATAAGGGTATAATTTAAATTTCTTTTCGACTCGCTCCTAACATGCTACAGCCTTGGAGTGGGGTTGGACTTATGCGTGCGATTGCGATTAACGGCCTGAAAAGCCAGCTTATTTGAGTCCAGGGTAAGTGAAATGAAGATTTTTTGCCGAAGGCGGAAATCTTCATTTCATTACCCTGGATAAGAGAAGGTATGAAGATTGCGGCCTGAAAGGCCAGCTTAAAGAAAATCCCGATGCCCCTCCCCAGACTCCCGCATTGCGGGACAGGCTCTCCCCCGGAGGGAGCTGGACTATCGCGGGATGGGGGATTTTAATGATACATCTACCGGTTTCAACCTATCACACCATTACGTCATCACCCCGTCACGTCATCACCCCGTCACGTCATCACCCCGTCGTCGCGCTCTAGTGGATGAGGTTAAGGCTAAATTCACCCCGACATGATATGTTATTGAAAAGGTTTTAACATGCTTAAAATCATATTATTCTTGTTCTGCAAAATTTGGAAATCTCTCCTTTAAAAATCAACTTTACATCACGATCCCGACACGGGATTTTTTGTTACTAAATACTTATTATTAAATTTTTCTGCTATGAATGTAGATATGCTAATGAATGACCTCATCAAAAAAACTCAGGGTGAGGCCGAGTATCATCAGGCAGTGCGTGAAGTTCTCGAGTCGATTGAGGAAATTTACAACGAGAACCCACAATTTGAGTCTGCAAAAATTATCGAACGTCTTATTGAGCCCGACAGAACCATGATGTTCAAAGTGCCTTGGGAAGATGATGAGGGGAACATTCACGTTAACCGGGGTTACAGAATACAGTTCAACAATGCCATCGGCCCATACAAAGGTGGACTTCGTTTTCACCCGAGTGTGAACCTTAGCATTCTAAAGTTCCTGGGATTCGAGCAGATATTTAAAAACAGTCTTACCTCCCTTCCTATGGGTGGTGCTAAGGGAGGATCCGATTTCGACCCAAAAGGGAAATCAAACCGCGAAATCATGCGTTTCTGCCAGTCGTTTATGCTGGAACTGTGGCGAATTATCGGTCCTGACACCGATGTGCCCGCTGGTGACATCGGCGTTGGCGGTCGCGAAATCGGCTACCTTTATGGAATGTACAGAAAACTTGCCCGTGAGAATACCGGAGTGCTTACCGGAAAGGGCCTGAACTGGGGCGGAAGCCTCGTTCGTCCCGAAGCTACTGGCTATGGTGTAGTGTATTTCGCCAAAGAAATGCTTGCAACCATAGGCCAGTCGTTCGAAGGCAAGAAAGTTGCTATTTCGGGTTTCGGCAACGTTGCCTGGGGTGCAGCCATCAAAGCCACCGAGCTGGGAGGTAAGGTGATCACACTCTCAGGCCCCGACGGGTATGTTCACATTCCCGGAGGTCTCGATACCGAAAAAATAAATTACATGCTGGAGCTCAGAGCCACCAACGAAGATATCGTTAAACCCATGGCTTATGAGTTCGAGGGAGTTGAATTCGTTCAGGGTAAACACCCATGGGAAGTGGCTTGCGATATCGCCCTGCCATGTGCAACCCAGAACGAACTGAACAAAGAGGATGCCCTCAACCTGATCAAAAACGGCTGCATCTGCGTTACCGAAGGCGCAAACATGCCCTGTACACCCGAAGCAATCGAAGCTCTGCATTCGAAGAAGATACTCTTCTCACCCGGCAAAGCATCCAACGCAGGCGGTGTTGCAACATCCGGACTTGAAATGGCTCAGAATTCCATGAAAATCAACTGGAGCCGCTCGGAAGTCGACGACAGGCTGCACCATATTATGACCAACATTCACCAAAGCTGCGTAAAATACGGCACACGTCCCGATGGTTATGTGGATTATGTGAAAGGCGCAAATATCGCCGGATTCCTGAAGGTCGCCCACTCCATGATGGATCAGGGTTTGTACTAGAAGGCTGTTCCTAAGATAAACGACCATAGTCAACAAGGGCTTGAAAGTTGAAATTCTTTTTCGCTGAAGCCTTTGTGGATTGTGGTCGTTTTGTTTTTTGCAATAAACTACTCTTCTCAATAGAGCATCAAACCTTATAAACTACCCCTCTGTTCGTTTTCCCATCAATCATTATAAGCATTGGCGTTTTAAACCGGATGTGCCTTACATACTGGTCCTCAAAAAAAGCTTCCTGCCTTGAAAGATAGTCAATATCGTAAAAACCATCATTGATATAGGGATTGATGGTTAGATAGCCAACCCCAAAAGAGGTGAGGTTCTGGAAAAAGTGCGTGCCCTGGCTTGGGTCGATGCGGTATTTTTCCAAACCTGATTCAACAATAATTCGCGCCTCGCTTATCTGCGGCCACTTGATGGGTATCCCAAGCCAGGGATCGGACGAACCCCATCGGCCAGGACCAATAAGCACATAATTTTTCTGCTCATCCCTTAGACTTGAGTTTATCTGCTCAACGCTTCGCGCCATCCGTTCGCTGTGAGCGGGATCAAAAGATTCAGGTTTTATGTAAACAATATCGTGCATCCAGTCGAACACCCCATTCCCTAATGCGGAATTTGAAAGGATAATTGTTTCTTCCTTCTTAACCTCATCAATGGCAATGGAACTGCTCTGATCATTGTCAACAATAGGGCGTATCTGCAGGAAATGAAACACTTTCGGGGCCCCTTCGGGAACATTCAGATTCACGGCAAATTCAATCTCAATGGGCAGGTTCATTTCTTTTTGGCCTATTGCCAGCAAGGTCTGCAGGATGTCGGCCAAGGGGAAGGTTTTGTGATTCAGGATATTTGAAAAGGTTATCACCTTTTTTCCGTCATAGTTGTACCCGTCGCGGATTATATGATTCTGAAGATCGTAAACCGATGCCACACTCCTGAGCGAATTGTCCTCCTCCGCATCCTTAATCTTCAGCCTTTGCAGGTTGATACTGTCGTCGGTTGAAGTAATAAAACTATCCGGATTCATATCCAAAGCGAAAAAAGTCTTTTGGGTATCCCTCAGAATTATCTCGGGGGAGGATAACTGCAGGACTTTCTTGGCATATTTTGGTGAAAAGCGGAGCGAAACTCCCCCGTCAACAATATATTTCCCGAGCCCGAAAGCAATATTGGCAATTCCATCTTCCGGCTTTTCTGGTTTAATGGGATAAAAATTAATGGATCGTGCAACCCCTGAGAATGTGGGGTAAAAGCGGTTCTTGTAACGCGATCCGCTGACTTCCTGAAGGATAATGCCCATCTTTTCCTCGTCGATAACATTCGAGGTGGCAGCCATATATGCTTTGCTCGACTTGAAATAAACCGAAGCGTAAACCGATTTGATTGCATTGGTGAGCATCCGCATTGTAAGGGCGTGGTCTGACTCAACCATCGGGATCATGTAAGTGGAGTAAATCCCGGCGAAGGGCTGGTAATGGCTGTCTTCCAGCTTGCTTGACGAGCGTATTGCCACAGGATTTTTCATTACCGAGATAAATGCATACAGATCCTGATGCACCCATCCGGGAAGTTTTGCCTTGATGAAATGCTGAAGAATCTCGTCGTCACTCAGATTGCTCATCCCGATTTTGTAGAGATCGTTTGTCTCCATATATTCGTCGAAAATGTCAGTGCTCAGCACCACGGTGCGGGGAATGGAGATCACAACATCATCATACTTGTTGAAAAGGCTGTAGTTCTTTATCACCGAGTTAATAAAAGCCAGGCCACGGGCTTTTCCACCAATAGATGCATCGCCAATCCTGGAAAACATCATGTATTCGTCAAAGCTGGATTTGTCGAACTTGGCGATAATCCCCCTTCCTTTGCTTATGCGGAAACTCGAGATTGCTTCGTAAATATACGATCTTACCTCATCTACATTTCTAAAGTCTTCTTTGCGGAGGTACTTAAAAAGCTGGGCTACCGGGAAAATTGCCCTTGCATTGAGCCATTTGGAAAAGTCGTTTCGCGAAGCGTGGTATGCCAGAACATTGTCAGGAACTTTAAGAATCATTTGCTGAAGGGTCTGCAGATCGGTGGCCCTGGCGATTTCACGCGAGGTGTCGGGATCGCGGAACACAAACTCCCCAAACGCAAAATTGCGGATGATGTAGTTTCTTACATCAATGGAAAGGGTTTTGGAATATTTATGCAGAAAGCCAACATTCAGCTTCTGGGCATATTTCTCATTGCTCATGTCCGACGATTGCAAAAGAAAGGGCATGTAGGGATCTTCCTCCTTTACCACCTTGCACAAACGAAGACCTGCCTTGGTTTTGTGATCGCGTTTGTTGTTTTCCTTAAAACTGATATCGGAAATAATACCGAGTATGTTGTTTTTGTACTTGCTGTAAAACTCCATTGCCTCCTCATAAGTCTTGGCCAGGAGAATTTTCGGGCGACCGCGCATCCTTAGCATTTTCTGGTGCTCGTTAAGGGCTTCTTTCATAAAATCGCGCGACTGCTTCAGAACGATCTTATACAGAAGAGGGAGATAAACCGAGGTGTAGCGGATGGAATCTTCCACCAGCATGATGGCCTGTACCCCCACATTTTCAACATCGTAATCGGCATTCATCCTGTCTTCGATGAGCTTGATAATCGCCAGCAAAAGGTCAGCGTTTCCCAACCAGCAAAACACATAATCGATAGCGGAGAGATCCTCATTTTGCAGCTTGAGCGATACCTCTCGGTTAAAATGAGTTAGAACAACAATGGGAATATCCTTGTAACTGTCTTTGATTCTTTTGGCAAGCTGAAAGGTGTCAATATCCCCGATGTTGAGCATCTCTATGATAAGATCGATGCTTTCGCGCTCCAATACCTCAAAGGCTTCTTTGGCTGAACTTGCTTTGATGAAGCGGGGAGGATAACGCAGGTTTAAGGAAACGTATTCATTGAAAATCTGCTCGTCGATCCTTCCATCCTCTTCCAACATATAGAAATCATAATTGCTGCTGATAATCAGGACCTGTCTGATACGCTTTTGCATCAGCAACTCAAACTCCGTCATGCTGAAATCAACTGTCGGATAATCCAATCGCCTCGTTTTAAGATTTACGTCCATAGTATTTGCCCTGCAATTATTTGTTATTCTTCTTTGTTGCCTTATGAATTAGCGAGATTTGCTTTTTCCCGTCCATAACGATGTTTAAGGGTTCCGGGAAGGAGATGTGTTTAAGGAAACTGGTCTCAGTTATGATTCTTTGCCTGTTGATCTCGTCCCAGTCAACAAATTCATTTCTGGAACTGTGCTGAATCGAGAAATAGCCAATGTTCATGGATGTGAGGTTATGGAAAAAGTGCGAGCCCAGAGAAGCGTCCAATGGAAAACCTTCCAGACTGGTTTCGATGATTACTTTTGCCATGGAAATCTGAGGCCAATTGACCGGGATACCGATAAACGGGTCGCGGGTGCCCCATCTTCCCGGGCCGATAAGGACGTAATTTTTCTTTTTCAACAGCATATCCTTGTTTATTCCTTCAATTTCCAAAGCTATTTCTTTTGTCCTTAACTTATCGAAACTCTCCGGCTTAACAAAAATTATATCAGCGATAGTATCAATTCTGCCGTTTCCCATACTCTTCTCGGCATAAATAAGTATGCTTTGTCGGTCAACCTGGCTAAGGTCAACGTTAAAATCCCCACTGCTCTTGTGCATGGGTTTGATCTGCAAGAGATAAAATGAGGGCAATCCGTTTTCAGACTTATTGAGATCCACGGCATATTCTATTTCAACGGGGGATCCTAAGGCCTCCTTTCCAACATCCAGAATGAACTCGAGGGTTTTAGCCAGGGGAATATAGTTGTACCTGAGAATGTTCGCGAAGTTAAGAATTCTCGGACCTGGTTTTGCTAATCCCGCTTCAATCCGGTCGTTCTGCGGATCATAAACCGAAACAAGATGCTGAATCGAATTATGGAGTTCTGCCACCGAGATTTTTAAACGTTTGAGATTTGCATCCGAGCCTTTTACAAGCATGTCAGGATCCTGACAGTTCATGTCGAGAGCCAGAAATTCAATCTGCGAATCCCTGAAAAGATTTTTAGGGGTGTTGACCTCCAAATCGGGATATTTGGGAGAGAACCGATAAGCCTTTTCTCCCTGTACTACATAATGGCCCAAACCCAGTGCGGAAATGGCAAAGCCGTCCTCGGGTTGCATGTGAGCAACAGGGTAATAGTTGTGCGACTGTGCTGTTCCACTTATGTGAGGATAGAAATATCCCCCGAATTCGTTCCCAACAACTTCCTGTATCACCACTGCCATCTTTTCCTCTTCTACTTTGTAGTTTATTGCCTCAAAATAGGAGCGGGAGGGATCGGAAAAAATGCTGGCATATACCAGCTTGATGGCATCCGAAAGATGTTTGTACCGAAGTTTAATATCCTCCGAATTGTTGGGGATAAGAAATGTTTCGAATATCCCTGAAAAGGGCTGGCTTGTGCTGTCCTCCAACAGACTTGAGGACCTTATAGCCAGAGGTTTTTTCAACACGGAAAGCAATGATTTCAGGTTTTTCTCCAAGTGGTACGAGAGCTCCCCTTTTAGGAACAAAACGCAAATTTCCTCATAGGAATAGCTCCCATGAATTACATCGATCAGGTTGTTTTTCTCAAGGAAGAGGTCAAATTCATCCGTCCCGATCAGTGATGTTCTTGGAGTTCTTGTGTTGATTCCTTTTATCAGGTCAGAAAAGTTAAGGTTGTAAATCAGGGTGTTTATAAATGCGAGACCCCGCCCTTTGCCGCCAAGAGCTCCTGTTCCGAGGCTTACAATATTGCTTTCGTCAAGCAGTGCCAACTCTTCAAAGTTTACAATTCTCCCGGCATTGGTCTCGTTGCGGTATTTCTTGATAACAAACTTAAGATAATTTCTGAACTCCAGGGGATTCTTGAAATCAGTGACTTTCAGGGGAAAAATCATCTTTGCGATTTTTATTTCCCCGCGGGCCATGAGCCAAAGCGAAAAGTGGTTGCGCTTGCCGTGATAAATAAGCGATTCGTCGGGAATGGTCTCGATCTGCTTCTCGAACTCCTTGAGCGATTTGGCTTCCGCAATCTTCTTTCCCCCCGGGTCTCTGTACTCGAAATTCCCGAAGCCCAGGTGGTGGCTGATGAATCCCTTGATATCCTGCAAGAGGGTCTCTGAATTCTTGTTTATAAAGATTGATTTCAATTCATAGGCCATGTGTGAGTTTTCGACCTCTGACGACTGAATAATTGTTGGCAGGCCCGGATTAATTTCCCTCACATGAGTAACCAGACTGAACCCTGCTGTATCGTTCAAAACGCCGTTTCTACGGAACTTTACGTCAGTAATCAGGCAAAGAAGACTTTCGGAGTATTTCTGAATAATTTCCTCGGCTTCCTCATAGCTGGTTGCCAAAAGGATTTTTGGGCGGGCCCGGAGTCTTAGCACTTTAAAGAGTTCGTCGGTGGCAACATCATCGATAATCCTTTTGGTTTGCTCCATTACACTGCTGTATAGGAGTGGAAGGTAGCGCGAATAGTATATTTCTGAATCCTCCACAAGCAGGATGACCTTTACCAGGCTGATTTGGGTGTCGTTTTCAACATTTACCCAGTCTTCCAGCAGCTTAATCATCGCAAAGAAAATCTTGGAGTCGCCGTTCCATGTAAAAATCTTGTCAACATGCTCGAGGTTTTCCTTGCTTTCCTTATATGAAGAAACTTCACGACTATTATTGAGCAGAACGTAAACAGGAATGTATGGGTACTCGGTCTTTACCATTCGGGCAATCATGTTGGATGTGGGCTTGTCGCTTCCAATCATCAGGATTACAAGGTCGAAGTGCCGGTTGCCAAGTTGATCAACCGCTTCCTCATAGGTGGAAACACCGGTTACCCGGGGCATCGTTGTTAAATCAAGCTGCTGGTATTCCCCAAGGATATGCAGTGAAAACCTGCCTTCCTTCTCAATCGAAAAGGCATCGTAAAGGGTTGCCACCAACAAAATTTCTTTGGCTTTATAAAGCATCAGGTCGTGGAAGATATCCCTGTTGGCATTCATCTTGTTCAGGAATTTCTGCAATAATTTGCGGCTGTTAATGGGTTTGCCGCTTCGGAACTCCGTTATTTCGGAACGAAGATCATCTTTTTCCTGGGTTTTTTTCAGAATCTTGCGGGCCTCAATGGTATTGAGGTAATTGGAGATAATGCTGGCAAGATTGTTTATGAGATTTCGCTCTTCCTTCAGGAACGGCCCCTCGTCGATTTCGGGAAATTCCCGTAGGTAAAAGATGTCGATCGAGCCGGATATATTGTGAATGGTCCTGAACTTCTGCGATTGGCAATATTCGGTTTCCCTGAAGGTTTGGGTTGTAAACTCAAGATCTCCATAGCGGATTCGGGCAACCGTATGATCAGGATACTGCCAGGCCTTCGGAAGAATGAAGGTGATACGCCTAAGAGTCTCCTCGATAAGTTTCCCCTCTTTGATAATCTGGGTAGTCTGGTTAATACAGGAGAGTTCCTTAAGCCTTTCTTTTTTTTCGGCAAGCAGCTTCTGTATTTCGCTATCTGAGCGCGGAATATCCATAATTCCAGATTTGGTTTGCACCACCCGAAAGGATGGTGCAACGATTAGGCTAGGAGCTGCTTTCGTTTATCAAAAACGTGTTTCCGCTCTTCAGGAGATCGTCCATACATTTTATCGGACTCTTTTCCTGTGCATGGGCCAATTGATCATAAAGCATTTCTTCGTAAACGGGTTTTTCAACAGCTCTGATAATCCCCATGGCTACCGGATATTCCGGCTGATCCATTTTTACAAGGTTGTAATGAATGGTTGAGTTGGCGCAGTTGGCATTGTGAATTAAGATATCTTCCTTGCGTATGCCATCCTTACCTATTATTACAACCTCCAATTTATTGTTGCGGTAAATCAGACCCTTTTCGTGCTCTTTGCCAAAAATCATTGGCTCACCGTGTTTAAGATAAATCTGGTGGTCATCTCTGACATCCTTGCCGGTTATGTTTTCGTGAACGTCGTTGTTGAAAATCACGCAATTCTGCAATACCTCAACCACAGATGTGCCTTTGTGAAGAGAAGCCTGAATAAAGACCTCCTTCATCATTTTCGGCTCAGTGTCAACCACCCTGGCAAAAAAGGCACCCTGGGAACCCATTACAAGTTCGCCCGGATTGAAGGGTTCTTCAATTGATCCTTCGGGGGAGGTTTTGGTGACACTTCCCTTGGGCGTGGTAGGTGAATACTGGCCCTTTGTGAGTCCGTAAATCCTGTTGTTGAAGATCAGGATGCTCATGTTGATGTTACGGCGAATGACATGGATAAAGTGGTTTCCTCCAATAGCCATCGAGTCGCCGTCGCCGGTAACAACCCAAACCGAAAGCTCAGGGTTTGCCAGCTTAATGCCAGTGGCAATCGGTGCTGCACGACCATGAAGGCTGTGAAAGCCATAAGTGTTTATATAATATGGGAATCGGGATGAACAGCCGATTCCTGAGACAAAAACCACATTTTCCTTTTTCACCCCGGTTTCAGGAACAGCATTCCTGATCGATGAAAGCACAGCGTGGGCACCGCAACCGGCACACCATTTTACCGGACTATCGAGTTTGTAATCCTGGGGAATCAATACTGGTGCAAAATCTGTATTCTCTTTCATTTTCCTTTGTTTTCAAGTAAATCAATGAATTTTGCTTTTAATTCGGAAATCATAAAAGGCAATCCCTGTACCTTATTGTATTGCTTATATTCGTATTGCGGAAACTTCGACCGCAGATACATTGCAAACTGACCGAGGTTTAACTCGCAGATTACCCGGCTCTTTGCATGCTTGAGAATATCCTCGGTATTTTTGGGCAGCGGACTGATATACGAGAACTGCGCAAGGCTGATGGACCTGCCTTCATTCTGCAGCTCTTTAACGGCGCTGTAAAGTGCCCCATAGGTTCCACCCCAACCGATTACCAATAAGTCAGCATCTTTTTCACCCATAACTTCCTGATCGGAAATGTAATTTGCAACCCGATCAACTTTTTCCTGGCGCAAACCAACCATTACCTGATGATTGTATGGATCATGTGAAACTTCACCTGTTTTGTCGGCCTTTTCCAAGCCTCCCACCCGGTGACGCATACCTTCCTGACCGGGAACTGCCCACATGCGGGCAAGGTTTTCAGGATCTCGTATATAGGGCATGTAACCCTCATGATTGTCTTTGACCTTTGGGGGATTAATTTCCGGCATGTCTTTCATTTCGGGAATATGCCATAACTCTGACCCGTTTGCCAGGTAACCATCGGTAAGCAAAATTACGGGAGTCATATGCTCCAGCGATAACTTGGCTGCTTCATATGCATATGTGAAGCAGTTTGCCGGTGTTGTGGCTGCAACGACGATTACGGGACTTTCGCCGCTTCGTCCATACAAGGCCTGCAACAGATCGGCCTGTTCGGTTTTTGTGGGCAGGCCGGTTGAGGGGCCTCCGCGTTGGACATTTACGATAACAATAGGCAGTTCGGTGATAACTGCAAGTCCAATAGCTTCTCCTTTCAGGGCCAGCCCGGGTCCCGAAGTTGAAGTCACTGCAAGCTTGCCTGTAAAGGAGGCTCCTATTGCAGAGCAGATACCAGCGATCTCATCTTCGGCCTGAAAGGTTATTGCCCCCAGATGTTTCCTGCTGGCCAGCTCCTGGAGAACTTCTGTTGCCGGGGTGATGGGGTAGGAGCCAAGGAAAAGCCCACAACCCGACTTCTCGGAGGCAGCAAGAAGCCCCCAGGCGGTTGCTATATTTCCTGTGATATTCCTGAAAAGGCCTTTTTTGTTTTTAGCGGGATTAACCAAAAAGGTTGTCGACATTGCCTCAATCGTTTCAGCGTAGTTGTATCCCCCGCGAAGAACAGCGATATTGGCGTTAACAAGATCGGCGTTTTTCTTGAATTTTTTTTGAATGAAGTTCTCCCCAATTGTCAGATCCCGATTAAACAACCAGAATAATATGCCTGCAACGAACTGATTTTTTGTTTTATCGGCGGTTTTTGCATCCAGACCGAACTCCTTTACTGTGGAACGGGTGAGGGAAGTAATAGGTGCCTTAACAATATTGTAACCTTCCAAAGAACCGTCGTTTAAGGGGTCCTCAATATATTCGGCTTTTTTGTAATTCTTTTGGTCAAAGTTGTCAATGTCGATGATGACCGTTGCCCCCGGCTTAAGCCATTTCATATTGGTTTTGAGAGCTGCAGGATTCATAGCCACAAGCACGTCAGCCAGATCGCCGGGCGTGGTTACATCTTTATGACCGATGTGAACCTGATATCCCGATACTCCGGCAACGGTTCCTTGCGGGGCACGGATCTCTGAGGGGTAATCGGGAAAAGTAGAAAGGTCATTACCCACAAATGCTGAGGTGTCGGAAAACTGACTCCCGGTTAACTGCATGCCATCGCCCGAATCACCTGCAAATTTAACAACCACATCCTCCAATTCGATAATTCTTGGATTTTTGCTCATAGCTGAACTAAATTATAAAATTGATTACACAACAAATTATTGCGAAAATTATGAGGATTCGCATTAATTTCGACCTAAAAACGACAACTTTAACACGATTCAAAGTTATCTGATTAAAAATCAAATACAAATTTAAGTTTTTTAGCAGGAGTTGCTTAAAAACACCTTCGATTTAATTAACAATTAGTATCGCAAATCGTTCTTGAACAAAAATAAAATTTCTTCAAATCAGGAAGTGTCTTTAAATAGCTGCAAATCAATTTTTCTGCTTACAGGATCCAATAAAGTTCTTTACTTTTGACACCTGATTCCATCCCGAAAGGATTATTTTGTTCCGCATAGCTTCCTGTTCGATCAAGTGTGAGATCATAACAGATCAATACTGCGGACCTGATACCGATGAACCCTGGTTGTGGTATCCAAAACCTTTATTGCGGATCGGATTCAAATAGTATTTATCAAAAATAAAAAAATGGCACTTATAAAATCTGTACGGGGTTTCACCCCTGCTTTTGGGAAGAATTGTTTTCTGGCTGAAAACGCAACAGTCATTGGTGATGTTATCATGGGGGACGATTGTTCCGTTTGGTTTAATACCGTTCTCAGGGGAGATGTGAACTCCATACGCATCGGCAACAAGGTGAATATTCAGGATGGAAGTGTTTTGCACACCTTGTATCAAAAATCAGTAGTTGAGATCGGGGATAATGTTTCAGTAGGTCATAATGTGATTATCCATGGGGCATGCATAAAAAGTAATGTTCTGCTCGGAATGGGTTCGATTATCCTCGATCATGCAGTAATTGGCGAAAACTCAATAATTGCCGCAGGTGCCGTCGTGCTTGATGGTACCATTGTTGAACCCGGCAGCATATATGCAGGAATTCCCGCACGAAGGGTGAAAAGCATTGACCCGGAGCAAAGCCGCGAAATGATTGAAAAAATAGCGAACAATTATTTGTTTTATTCGGAGTGGTATCGGTAAGGGAATTCAGAAATGATTTTGATCGTGTCAAGCTTTTCGGTTTTCCCGATCAACATACTATTTCAATAAGTATTGGGGGTATACAATCCTTTAGTTTTCCTCTTTAAGACTCACCTTGTTCAAATCGATCTTTTCCCCAAAAAACATACGGGCAATGATTTCGAAGTAATCGGTATGGTCGGACACGTAAAATTCATGCCCCGAAGCTTTATCCGTGCGAAGCAGCTGTTTTTGCATCAGCTCGTCACGAAGTTTTTCAGCAACAATTTTAGCGCTGTCGATAACATTCACGTTAAAGTTGAAGAAACGGCTGATCTGATTTTTAATGATTGGGTAGTGAGTGCACCCAAGAATAAGACTGTCGATATCCTGAAGCTCTTTTCTGGATAAGTAGGAGCGAACAATAGCGTTTGAGATATCGTCAAAAATAAAACCTTCTTCGATCATTGGAACCAAAAGGGGGGTAGCAAGCGAGGAAACCTCAATGGATGGATTCAGTTTGGTTATGCCATTCTGATAGGTACCCGAATTAATTGTGGCTTTTGTACCAATAACCCCGATATTCTTGGTCTCGATTTCACGGCTTACATAATCAATTACGGGATCAATAACGTTCATGACCAGAGCCCTGTCGCCCGCGAACTCCTGCACTTCAAGAAATGCATTGGCGGATGCGGAGTTACATGCAATGAGTATAACCTTACAACCTTTCTCAAGAAGAAACTTTGTGATTCCGATGGAATAATTTATTATCGTTTCTTTTGATTTGTCGCCATAAGGCAAATGCGCCGTATCGCCAAAGTAAATCATCTTCTCGGAGGGCAAGGCCGATCTGATTGCAGAAGCAACGGTAAGCCCGCCAACACCCGAATCGAAAAGACCAATTGGAGAATTTGCGACGGTCATGATGATTGTTTTTAAAGATGAAGACCATTCTGATATTTCAAAATGGTCTTCAATAGTATAAATTCTGTTTATTAAGGAAGCTTAAGCTTATCCTTCACCATTGGGTAGATGTCGAGACTCTTTTCGGAAACATAGATTGGATTCTTCCCGCTAACATCGAAAACATAAATAAGATCGAGTTCCTGGCCGATTTCTTTAACGGTAGCCTCGAGTTTTTTCATGATTCCTGCAAGAAGATCAGACTGAAGCTTCTGTAATTTTTCTCCTGCCAGTTGTTGAAATGCCTCAAGATTCTGCTGCATGCTCTGGAGTTCGGAAATTTTACTCTGAAGAATCAGGGAGTCCATGCCAACCTGATTTTCCATCAGCTCGTTATACTTGCGGTTAAACTCAACCTGAAGTGTTTCTTCCTGAAGGGCATATTTTTCGTTGATCTTTTTCAAACTGTCCAGCGACTGATTGTATTCGGGCATTGCAATCAGAACATTCTGCATATTGAGATGGCCGAATTTCAAATTCTGAGCATTCACAAATGCGCCCGAGAAGGCAATGGTAATCAACAAACAAAGCACATAAAACTTTTTCATTCTATCCGGTTTAAATTTTTACAAAAGTATATAATTAATTAGTATATCCTAACTTAGCCAGAACATCGTCGCTTTTGTTGTATTTGGCGTTCTCATAGAGTATTCCTGCTCCTGCTGCTGTGTCGAAAATCACAGCATATGCACCTTCAATAGCCATTTCCTTAACCACTTTGTAAACCTCGTCCTGTATAGGTTTTACCAATTCCTGACGTTTCTGGAAAACAGCTCCCTCAGCACCAAAATATTTTTTCTGAAGATCTTTGATTTCTTTTTCCTTGGCCATTATCTCATCTTCTTTCTTGGTTTTCTGATCTTCTGTTAGGAGAACCTTTTCCTTTTGGAAGTCTTTGTAGATTTTATCCACCTCCTGATACTTGGCCTCAATTTCCTTCTGGTAATCTGCGGAAATCTTGTCTACCTGTTCCTGTGCTGCCTTATAGGTTGGGATACGGTTTAGAATATATTCAGTATCGACAAAGGCAAATTTTTGAGCAAAACTGGTTCCTGCAAAGAGGAACACGATCATAATTAATAAGGCTGACTTTTTCATGACGTAAATTTTTTAATTAAACAATCTAAAATTGCTGTCCGATTGTAAAGTGAAAGTTTGGGCCGCTGTTGCCGTACTGAGCATTTGGTATCTCGTCGAAGCCATAACCCCAGTCAATCCCAAGCAATCCGAACATTGGAAGGAAGGCTCTTAAGCCTACTCCAAGAGAACGTTTTACAAGGAAGGGGTTGTAGTCGTCAATAGAATACCAAGCATTACCAGCCTCTGCAAACACCAGGCCGAAAATAGTGGCCTGTGGGTTCAGCGAGAAGGGATACCGGAGTTCCAGCGTTAGCTTCTCATATACGTTACCCGATTTTGTGTCATTTACCCTCGGTGTTAAAGAACTATTTGAGTACCCTCTCAGAGCTATAGTTTCGTAGCCGTAGATATTGTAACCGGTAAGGCCGTCGCCTCCCAAATCAAAACCTTCAAAGGGTGAAGGACCAATATCCTTATTGTAGAAACCTTTATATCCAAAATGGGCTCGTGTGTACAATACCAAATTCCCTGCCAAAGTTGTATACCAATCAGCTTTAAATTTCCATTTGTGATATTCTACCCATTTATATTTCTCTTCCTGACTTGTAACGGTGCTGAAATCCTTTCCTGAAATTCGTGAAAAAGGAGGGGTGAGTTGCAGAGACAGGTTGAAGGTTGATCCGTTTCTCGGGAAAATTGGAGAACTTACCGAGTTTCTTCCAAAAGTTGATGAAAAACTAAGGTTGTTTGAATTCCCGTTTGTAAAGAGGAAATATCCGGTGTAATCTTTCAGGCTGTATCGCTGGAAGCTCAACTCGTTGTATAGGGTGAAAAAGTCATCGGGCCAGGTTAGTCGTTTGCCTAAACCTATCGATGCCCCGGTCATTTTCATATACTGGTCTTTTTCCACACTGCTGTAATAGCCGTAGGAACTGTTCATCTTTGTGCGGTACAGAGAGACCGAGAAGGAATTGGGCTTCTTTCCTCCAAACCAGGGCTCTATGAAGGATAAGTTGTACGATTGATAATATTTACCGTTCGATTGGGCCCTGATGCTCACTGTCTGTCCATCACCGGTTGGTATAGGTCTCCACGATTTACCATTTAGGATGTTGCGGGCCGAAAAGTTAGTGAATCTCAATCCTACAGTTCCAACCAACATTCCATAACCCCATCCGCCGGATACTTCAAACTGGTTGTTTGATTTTTCCACGAGTTTGTAGCGGATGTCAACGGTTCCGTTGGCAGGATCGGGGATAGGCTCGGGCTCGATTTGTTCCGGATCGAAATGACCAAGGTTTGCGAGTTCCCTTACTGTACGAATAATATCCGACTTGCTGAAAAGATCTCCGGGCTTAGTGCGGATCTCACGGCGAATCACATGCTCGTTGGTAACCTCGTTTCCTTCAATAATTATGCTGTTGATGTTGGCGGGTTTGCCTTCGTAAACGCGCATCTCGAAATCGATGGTGTCGTTGTTGATACGAACCTCTATTGGACTTATGTCTGAAAAAAGATATCCGTAATCGAGATAAAGGGAGTTTACAGCATCCTCATCGTTGAGCAATCGCTTGTCGAGCAGCACCTGATCGAAAACATCCCCCTTCTTTATTCCAAGTACTTTATTCAGAACCTCCTCAGGGTATTTGGTAGCTCCGATCCAAATGATATCTCCAAAATAGTACTTGTTCCCCTCGAAAATGTTGATGTGCAGATTTATCCTTTCCGCAGAAACCCTGCTGATGGAATCACTCAGGATTTTAGCGTCGCGGTAGCCATTTTCATTGTAGAATTCAAGAAGTTTATCCTTATCCTCTTTGAAATCCTTTTTAATCATCTTGGAAGGCTTGAAAATGTTGTAATCCCTCCCTTTTGTCTTTTTCAAAACTTTTCTGAGCTTTTTCTCAGGGAAGACGGTATTGTCGGTAAACAGAACATCTTCGATCTTTACTTTCCCGTTTTTTTCCACATTGGCTACCAACTGCACCATATTTACACGAATGGAATCAGGGATCTCCTGAATTGTGATGCTGGTATTCAAAAAACCCTTTTCCACGTAGTGTTCACGGATAATCCTGCGAATAGTGTTAAGGATATCATCGGTAACCTGGCTCCCGTTGCGGATATTCAGTTTATCCATAATGTCCTGGGTCTCCGATTTTTTTATTCCGTTAATAACGAGCTTTGTCATACGAGGGCGCTCTTTCAGGAAAATATCAAGCCAAATCTTTCCTTTTTCGATTTTTGTAGCGGTAATTTTTACATCCGAAAACAGTCCCTGGGTCCAGAACTTCTGTATAACCTTTGTTATGTCGTCGCCGGGTACGGTTATTTTCTCACCTACCACCAGGCCGGATAAACTAACAAGCACTTCTTTTTGCAGAAACTGAACTCCGGAAATGCTCACATCAGCGATCTCGTATTCCTTGGCATTGGAATAGTCGAGAACCGGCAGTGCATTATAGTTTATGATAGTGTCCTTATTAATGGTGTCTTGTGAAAAACCTTCGAAGACAATGGAAAAAAGAACAAAAAGGACAAGTGGAAATTTATACATACTGTTTAATTAACGGATTCACTATTAATTTGCTCGCTGATTTTCCCAAATCTTCTTTCGCGCTTTTGAAAATCCACGATTGCATCGAAGAAGTGTTCCTTGCGAAAATCAGGCCAAAGAATGTCTGTAAAATACAATTCCGCATAGGCAATCTGCCAAAGCAGGAAATTACTGATCCTATATTCCCCACTGGTGCGGATAAGAAGTTCGGGATCGGGTAAATCAGCGGTTGTGAGGTATTGCGAAAATGAATCACAACCCAGCTCATTAGCCTGGATTTTATTATTCTTCACATCCAGGGCCAGCTTTCTCATGGCGTTGAGAATCTCCCAACGTCCGCTATAACTGAGAGCTAGAACGAGGTTTAACCCATTATTATTGCGAGTTTTCTCTATTGCTGCTGATAATTGTTTTTGAACGTCTTCGGGAAGACTTTCGGTATCACCGATAATATGGAGGGAAACATTGTTCTCCAGAAGGGAGTCCAACTCCTTTTCGATAGTGTTTATAAGGAGCGACATGAGTGCGTTGACTTCCTCTCTGGGCCGGTTCCAATTTTCGGTTGAAAACGCGTAAAGGGTAAGGTATTGAATACCAAGCTCTGAGGCTGCCTCAACGGTTTGCCGAACCGCCAGCACTCCGTTCTGATGCCCGAAAATCCTTGAATTTCCTTTTCTCTGTGCCCAGCGGCCATTGCCATCCATTATCACGGCTACGTGAATCGGAAGTTTTTCTTTGTTTATACTTTCAATAGTTGCCATATTTCAAAATTCCATCTAATCATATGCAGGGCAATCTTCCCTGAAATTGAAGATTTTATAGCTGATAAAAATTCCTGCAAAGGTATACCAGTCTTTGTTACCAAACAAAGCTTTATTGCTTTCCGATGCAATATTTGTTTCGCCGTCTATTGCGCTATCGCTAAAGGTCTTACGTACAGACATTTCAGCCCCTGCGCTCAATTTTTTAGTGAGGTTAAACTTGTATCCCATACCAAAGGGCAAAGTTAAGTGATTTTTCGCTTCGGGATTATTCGAGCTTAGGAGTAAATTGTAGGACAGACCGACGGAAAGGTAAAGCGACTGATTCAGTTTTCGGTTGGCTGTTTTATAAGGAATGAAATTGATCTCGTAATTGGCGGCTACATCAACAAAAGTGGCGTCGAAACGTGAGTTTAACGATTCAACATACGGGTCGCCATATCCGTTGGTTTCACCTTTGAGGGAATGGTAGATTGTACTAAGACGAATGGAATTCCGAGCTTCGAAATTATAACGGTAAATAGGGCCTACGGCCAACCCTGGCAGATAAAAGTTTTTAGTGGGGTTCAAATCCCCTTTGTAAAAAGATGTGCCCGAAAAGATTCCAAAGTCTGATTTTTTTTGAGCGTACGATAAGGTGGGGAATAGCAAAAAGAGAGCAAGAATAATTGATATTCTGCACTTAAGGTTGAAATTCTTTACGGTAAAAAAATCCTTAGCGACGATATCCCGGTGATGACCTGAAAACAGGATACCCGCGACGGTCGGTTTGTATTTTATAAATGGCACTAAACATACCGAAGTCGTATAGATCATTGTGCTGTGAAAATTGCGATGTGTAACCATCAATATAATCTGTTGTAGTGAACCTTCGCCCAAGTTCTACTCCGAGGGACCATTTTGAGTCGATGGTGAATTTTAAACCTAATCCTACCGGGAAAGCAACCCCAAACTTACTGAGGTTTTCAAGGGTTTTCGGCATTCCTTCGCTGTCTAACAGCACCGGATTGCTAAACGCTCCCCCAAGACCCCCAAACAGGTATAGATATACTTTCGAGTAATTGTTTACCATTCCCCTACGGTTGAACCAGGCAGATGAGCCAGTTGCCCGACTTTCGGGAATCAGATAATACTCAAACTGAAAAGAGGGCTCAAAAATTGTGGAGGTAAAAGAATAATTTCGTCCATCGTTGCGTGAATTCATGTCGCTTCCTGCCAAAAAGCCATAAACGAAGTTCATCTTAACAGCCATATCTCCGGAAAGCTTATATCTGGCGCCAAAAGCGAAAGAAGGCCGTGTGTACTGGAGCTGTATATCCTTAAAACCTCCTGCATTGGCGAAATCTTTTGTGCCTCCTATGTCACCGTAGAAATGAGAGGTGCCAATGCTAAAGTTCGCCTCATACCTCCTGAGTTTCCATTTCTGTGCATGGGAAGTAACAGGAATCAATGTTGCGATAAGAAATATGAAGATTAGCCGTCTTATACTCATTTCTAAATCCTTAAGATTAGCAAAGATATAAATTAATTAAAAAAAAACACCCTTTTTGTGAAATCCTATGCTTCGAATTTCAACTAATTAATAAACATAGGGCATACAGGGTGCTGAACTTTCAAATTTCTGAAGCCTTATGCTTGCTGAATGAAGCCGCAACGACCTGCTCAACTCATGAAAACAGTTTTCCCATTCATTAATTCCGCTTGTCGACGCCCCACATCAGCTTATTTCTTAGTGTATTGTAGAAACTGGTTGTTTCAAACTTAACAAGCTTTAAACTGTATGGGGCCCTATCGATGTTCAGAACAGTATCGTTATCAACCTCATGCGTTCGGGAATCGATGGACACAAGAAAGCGGTCGGCACGCGACTTTACTCTCAGGCTAATGGTTTTGTTGTCGGGAACAATCAAGGGCCTTACACTCAGGTTATGCGGTGCTACGGGTGAAATTGCAAAAGTTCGCGATTCCGGAAGAACAATGGGGCCGCCCACGCTCATTGAATAAGCGGTTGATCCGGTGGGAGTAGAAATGATGAGTCCATCGGCCCAATAAGAGTTAAGGTACTCCCCATCCAATTCAGCTAATACACTAATCATCCCGGCCCCGTATTTGTGAATCGTGATTTCATTTAAAGCTACATTGAATTCATCGTGGGTAAAACTTTTGCTCACAACCCTGATCAGAGATCTCTCTTCAAGCGAGTATTTTCCCTGAAACAAATCCTCAGCCGAGACGCAGATTTCCTCCCTCGAGATATTGGCCAGAAAACCCAGTCGCCCTGTGTTGATACCAATTACCGGTATGTCGCGGTCCTTAACAATTTTCAGGGTCTCCAGAAATGTTCCGTCTCCCCCGAAGGAAAACAAAAAGTCCGTTGCCGCAGGGAGGCTGTCGTGGTCGTGAAAGGTTGAAAAGGCCCCTGTGCTGATCACGGACTGCTGGAGAAGAAAAGTGGCGAAATCCTCATGTATAACTATTTCAGCATTGTGCCTCCTGAAAATGTCAAACAATGGGCGAATGTTCACGTTGAAATCCTCACTGAAATTTTTCCCGAAAAGGGCAATCTTTTTCATAATAGATTTTTTATTCTCCACTCATTCAAACACCAAACACCAAACTCCGAACTCCAAACTCCGAACTCCAAACTCCAAACTCCGAACTCCGAACTCCGAACTCTGAACTCCGAACTCCGAACTCCGAACTCCGAACTCTGAACTCCAAACTCTGAACTCTGAACTCCAAACTCCGAACGCTGAACTCCAAACGCTGAACTCCGAACTCCGAACTCCAAGCTCTGAACTCCGAACTCCGAACGCTGAACTCTGAACTCTGAACTCTGAACTCTGAACTCTGAACTCCGAACTCCGAACGCTGAACTCCGAACGCTGAACTCCGAACTCCGAACTCTGAACTCCGAACTCCAAACTCCGAACTCCAAACTCCAAACTCCGAACTCCGAACTCCGAACTCCGAACGCTGAACGCCGAACTCCGAACTCCGAACTCCGAACGCTGAACTCCGAACTCCGAACTCTGAACACCGAACTCCAAACTCCAAACTCCAAACTCCGAACTCTGAACTCCGAACTCCGAACTCTGAACTCCGAACTCTGAACGCTGAACTCCGAACGCTGAACGCCGAACTCCGAACGCTGAACTCCGAACTCTGAACTCCGAACTCTGAACTCCGAACTCCGAACTCCGAACGCTGAACTCCGAGCGCTGAACTCCGAACTCCGAGCGCTGAACTCCGAACTCCGAACTCCGAACTCTGAACTCTGAACTCCAAGCTCTGAACTCCAAACTCCGAACTCCGAACTCCAAACTCCGAACTCTGAACGCCAAACTCCGAACTCCAAACTCTGAACTCCGAACTCCAAACTCCGAACTCCAAACTCCAAACTCCGAACTCCGAACTCCAAACTCCGAACTCCAAACTCCAAACTCCAAACTCCAAACTCCAAACTCCAAACTCCAAACTCCAAACTCCAAACTCCAAACTATATATTAAGGTACCTC
>JFJP01005431.1_pt1 | contig 31151 bp, 26 predicted proteins | sample 431651 | NCBI WGS metagenome assembly JFJP01 (sample SAMN02602958, study PRJNA72255) | Microbial mat metagenome, whole genome shotgun sequencing project. | biome: fresh water; feature: sink hole; material: water; isolation source: purple microbial (photo- and chemosynthetic) mats found in... | reverse complement strand
GCCCAAACCAAGGTTTTGATAGCTGTCTGTGCAATACCATTGGGCGTGAGAGCACCAAAACCCTTGAACTTTGCCCACAGGTTGGTCACGCGAAAGTCGGCCGGGCCGCTTTCGATGGTTTCACAGTCAAAGCCCACGGCACGCAGCCGCTCGGCCAGCAGGGTTTGGCAACCAGCGTCTTGGGGGGTGACAGAGGCTTGGGCCAACAGTTGTTCGGTCAGGCGCAGGGTGGCGGTCATGGGTCAACCCACATCGATGGTGATTTCGCTGAACGACGGGCTGTCGTCCTCGGGAGGCGGTGGGGGCGGGGCCTTCTGGGCACCTTTGAAATCGTTTTGCAGCCGCCACAGCAAGTTGGTGGGCGAGTCAGCGTAGGCCATGCCTTCGTCGCGGGTAACGGTTCCGTCCTGTACCAGTCGGGCAATGTCGGCTTCAAAGGTTTGCGAACCCTCGGCCATGGATTTCTCCATGGCTTCGCGTACGCCTGACACGTCGCCCCGGGCAATCAGCTCGCCGATCAGCGTCGTGTTCAGCATCACCTCCACGGCAGGCACGCGTTTGCCTTGCGCGGTGCGCAGCAGCCGCTGCGACACGATGGCCTTCAGGGCAGAGGCCATGTCACCTAGCATGGTGGGCCGTGTTTCCACCGGGTAGAAACTGAGGATGCGGTTGAGCGCGTGGTAACTGTTGTTGGCGTGAAGCGTCGCCAGGCAAACGTGGCCTGACTGCGCGTACGCGAGCCCGGCACTCATGGTTTCGCGGTCGCGAATTTCACCAATCATGATCACGTCGGGTGCCTGGCGCAGGGCGTTTTTGAGCGCCGTCTGCAAGGTGTCTGTGTCGCTGCCCACCTCGCGCTGATTGACCACCGACTTTTTGTGTCGGATCATGAATTCCACGGGGTCTTCAATGGTCAGGATGTGGCCGCTCACACGGGCGTTGCGGTGGTCCAGCATGCTGGCCAGGGTGGTGCTTTTGCCTGAGCCCGTGGCACCCACCACCAGAATCAACCCGCGCTTTTCCATCACCAGGTTGCCCAACACGGTCGGCACCCGCAACTCTTCTAACGTGGGTATTTGCAGCGTGATGTAGCGAATCACGGCGGCATAGGTGCCGCGCTGGCGCATCGCGCTGATGCGGAAGTTGCCCACGCCGTCGATGGGCAGGGCCATGTTCAGCTCGCCGCTCTCTGTGAGCTCTTCGATTTTCAGCGGCGGCAGCACCTCGGCCAACAGCTTGAGCGGGGAGTCTTTGCCCAGGGGTTGGGCGTTGATGGGGACACACTGCCCGTTGATTTTGATGAGCGCGGGCGCAAACGGCGACAGGTACACATCAGATGCATGCTTGTCGGCCATCAGGCGCAATATGCGGTCCATCATGCTCACGGCGGTTCCCCTGGATTTTTTGGTGCGTGCGTAGGCGGGTGAAGGGCCCTGCTCAGTCGCGCAGCAGGTCGTTCAGGCTGGTTTTGGAGCGGGTTTGCGCGTCCACCGTTTTGACAATGACAGCTGCGTAGGTGGAGTAGTCCAACCCGGCCTTGGTTTTCTTGGGCAGGTTGCCGCTGATCACCACGCTGCCTGCAGGCACGCGGCCATACACGGTTTCGCCTGTGTCGCGGTTGAAGATGGGGGTGCTTTGGCCAATGTACACGCCCATGCCCAGCACCGAGTTTTCTTCAATCACCACGCCTTCAACCACTTCAGAGCGTGCGCCGATGAAGCAGTTGTCTTCAATGATGGTGGGGCCAGCCTGCAGCGGCTCCAGCACGCCGCCAATGCCCACGCCACCGCTCAGGTGCACGTTTTTGCCGATCTGTGCGCAAGAGCCCACGGTGGCCCAAGTGTCCACCATGGTGCCTTCGTCCACATAGGCGCCAATGTTCACGTAACTGGGCATCAGGATCGCGCCTTTGGCGATGTAGCTGCCCTTGCGCGCCACGGCGGGGGGCACCACGCGCACGCCGGTCGCTTTCATTTCTTCTTCGCTCAGGTGGGCGAACTTGGTGGGCACCTTGTCATAGAAACCCAGGTCACCGGCGCGCACCATCACGTTGTCGTTCAGGCGGAAGCTCAGCAGCACGGCCTTTTTGATCCACTGGTGCACGGTCCACAGACCCACGCTTTCGCGGGTGGCCACGCGCAGACGACCGGTGTTCAGTTGGTCGATGACGTGGTTCACCGCATCCATCACCTCTTTGGGGGCAGAGGCGGGGGACAAGCTGGTCCGGTTGTCCCATGCGTTGTCGATCAGGGTTTGCAGTTGTTGGGTCATGGGGATGTCTCCGAAAACGAAAGTCAAAAAATGGGGAGGGGCGTGGGGCTCAGGCGTTGCGGCTTTGTACAAAAGCCACGATCCGTTCGGCAGCTTCCACACACTCAGCCGTGTCAGCCACCAGGGCCATGCGGATGCGCCCGGCCCCCGGATTGAACCCGCCCGCTTCACGGGCCAGGTAGCTGCCGGGCAGCACCGTCACATTGTATTGAGCCAGCAATTCACGGGCGAAGTCCGTGTCACTGCCGCCCCAGGCGTCGGGCACGCCAGCCCACAGATAAAAACTGGCATCGGGCAAGGCCACATCCAGCACCTCTGCCAGCATCGGCGTGACCTGCGCAAACTTGGCGCGGTACTGGGCACGGTTGTCCACCACGTGCGCCTCGTCGTTCCAGGCCGCCACGCTGGCGGCTTGCACCACGGGGCTCATGGCACTGCCGTGGTAGGTGCGGTACAGCAAGAACGCTTTGATCAGCGCCGCATCGCCCGCCACAAAACCGCTGCGCATGCCCGGCACGTTGCTGCGCTTGGACAGGCTGGTGAACATCACCAGGTTCTTGTAGTCCGTCCGCCCCAGCTTGGCAGCGGCTTCCAGCCCGCCCAGCGGTGCTTCGTCGCGGAAGTAAATTTCGCTGTAGCACTCGTCAGACGCAATCACAAAACCATGGCGGTCGCTCAGCTCAAACAGCATCTGCCATTCACTCAGTGGCATCACCGCTCCAGTGGGGTTGCCGGGCGAACAAACGTACAGCAACTGGGTGGCGGCCCAGGTGGCCTCGGGCACGGTGTCCCAGGCGGTGGCAAAGTTGCGCGCCGGGTCGCTGGCCACAAAGTGGGGCGTGGCACCAGCCAGCAAGGCCGCACCTTCGTAGATTTGATAGAACGGGTTGGGGCTGACCACCGTGGGGCCCAGCCCGGCGGGGTCGGTGCGGCTGGGGTCGATCACCGTCTGCGCAAACGCAAACAGCGCCTCGCGTGAGCCGTTCACAGGCAGCACCTGGGTCACCGGGTCCAGCGTCAGGCCGTAGCGGCGTTGCATCCAGCCCGCGCAGGCCTTGCGCAGTGCCGGCTCACCAGCGGTGGCGGGGTAACCTGCCAAGCCGCTGGGGCTGGCAATGGCGCTGGCGTTCAGTGCGTCTGTCACCAACCGGGGTGTGGCGTGTTTGGGTTCGCCAATGCCAAGGCTGATGGGGCGGTAAGCCGGGTTGGGGGTCACACCGTCAAACAGCTTTTTCAGGCGCTCGAACGGGTAGGGCTGCAGGCGGGAAAGCAAGGGGTTCATGGGGTGGGGATTATCGGTGCGCGGCACCTCTCTGCGCGGTCCGCCCTGGGCTCGGGGCGGGCTTGCCCACCCCGCCCTTTATCATCCGTGTTTACCCTTGGGGCTTGTGTTTTAAGCCTTTTGCGCCTCTGGCGCTTGATGGGTAATGGTTCTTCACTATCGTTTGTTTGCAGACTTTTCCGCTTCTCCGTGCGCCTCAACTCCATCAAGCTCTCTGGCTTCAAGTCGTTTGCCGAGCCCACCCACTTCCAGTTGCCCGGGCAGCTGGTGGGCGTGGTGGGCCCGAACGGCTGCGGCAAGTCCAACATCATGGACGCCGTGCGCTGGGTGCTGGGCGAAAGCAAGGCCAGCGAGTTGCGTGGCGAGTCCATGCAAGACGTCATCTTCAACGGCACCAACACCCGCAAACCGGCCAGCCGTTCCAGTGTGGAGCTGGTGTTCAGCAACGAAGACCACCGTGCCGGCGGCCAGTGGAGCCAGTTTGCCGAAATCGCCGTCAAGCGCGTGCTCACCCGCGACGGCAACAGCAGCTACCTCATCAACAACCAGGTGGTGCGCCGCCGCGACGTGCAAGACGTGTTCCTGGGCACCGGCCTGGGGCCACGGGCCTACGCCATCATCGGCCAGGGCACCATCAGCCGCATCATCGAAAGCCGACCCGAAGAACTGCGCCTGTTCCTGGAAGAAGCTGCGGGCGTCTCCAAATACAAAGAGCGTCGCCGTGAAACCGCCAACCGCCTGGCCGACACGCGCGACAACCTCACCCGCGTGGAAGACATCCTGCGCGAGCTCAACGCCAACCTCGACAAGTTGGAAAAGCAGGCCGAGGTCGCACTGCAATACAAAAACCTGCTCGCAGGCAGCACCCTCAAGCAGCATCAGCTCTGGTTTTTGAAGCGCGCCGAGGCCGAGGCCGAGCAAGCGCGCATCCGCACCGAGGCCGCGCAATCCCTCACCGCGTTGGAAGGCCGCACGGCGGACCTGCGCCGCACCGAGGCCGACCTGGAAACGCTGCGCCAGGCCCATTACGCCGCAGGCGATGCCGTCAACCAGGCCCAGGGCGCGCTGTACGAGTCCACCGCCGAGGTGGGCAAGCTGGAGGCCGAAATTCGCTTCGTGGTTGAAGGCCGTCGCCGCGTCGAGCTGCGCCTGGCCCAGCTGGCCGAGCAAGCTGCCCAGTGGGCCGAGCGCGAAGCCCAGGCCACCGAAGAGCTTGAACACCTCAGCGGCAACAGCCTCAGCGCCGAAGAACAGGCCGAAATACTGGCCGCCCAGCTGGAAGACCAGGCCGCCCAACTGCCCACACTGGAAGACGCACAACGCCATGCCCAGGCCCAGGCCAACACCCAGCGCCAGGCCGTGGTGCAGGTGCAGCAGAACATTCAGGTGCTGGGTGCCGAGCAGCGCAGCATCGACGAACAGATGCGCCAGCTGTCCACCCGCCGCGACAAGCTGGGTGCCGACCGTCACAACCTCGGGGCGGTGGATGAAACGCAGCTGGCCGACCTGCAAGACCAGTTGGCCGAAGCCACCCATGTGCACGAAGAAGCCGCCGCCCGGCTGGAAGACCTGCAAGAACAGCTGCCCGTGCTGGAAGACGCCCGCCGCCAAGGCCAACAGCGCGTCAACACCGAAACCGCCACCACCGCCCAACTCACCGCCAAACTCGATGCCCTGCGCGCTCTGCAAGACAAGGTGCAATCGGGCGGCAAGCTGCGCCCGTGGCTGGCCGCCCAGGGGCTGGAGCAGTTGCAGCCGCTGTGGAAGCGCCTGCACACCCAGCCCGGCTGGGAAAACGCCTTGGAAGCCGCACTGCGCGAGCGAATGGGCGCGCTGGAGGTCAGCCGCCTGGACATGCTGCGCGCCTTTGCCGACAACCCACCGGCCACCCGTCTGGCGTTTTTCACACCACCTGACGCGGGCCAGACCGCTTCGGCCGCAGCGCTTCCAAGCGTGGTGGACGTGCTCACCCTCACCGACCCCGCACTGCACACCCTGCTGGCGGGTTGGCTGCAAGGCTGCTTCACCGCACCCACGCTGGAGGCCGCACTGGCCCAGCGCGACACGCTGCAACCCGGCGAGGCCTTCTACGTGCCCAGCGGCCACGCCGTGCAGCGCCACAGCGTCAGCTTCTATGCGGCCGACAGCGAGCAGGCCGGTCTGCTGGCCCGCGCGCAAGAAATCGAACACCTCGACAAAGAACTGCGCGCCCACGCCCTCATCGCCGACGAAGCGCGCCACACCCTGGCCCGAGCCGAGGCCGCCCACGCCGACGCCGCCCAGCGCCTGCAAACCTGTCGCACCGACGCCACCCAGGCGCAGGGCAGGGCGCACGCGCTGCAGGTGGAGGTGCTTCGCTTGTCTGCCCTGGCCGAGCAAGCCCGCCAGCGCCGAGAACAAATCGAGGCCGACCAGGCCGAGGTCGATGCCCAACTGGAAGAGTTGCAAGAGCGCCGCATCACCGCCGAGGGCCGGTTTGAAGAACTCGACCTGCAACTGGCAGACGCGCAAGAGCGCCACGCCGCGCTGGAAGACCGCGTGATCGAGGCCGACCGTCGCCTGAACGCCGCCCGCGAGCAACTGCGCACGCTGGAACGCCAGGCACAAGAGGCCGCGTTTTCACAGCGCAGCCTGCAAGCCCGGCAGTCAGAGTTGGCCCGCAGCGCCGACACCGCCCGCCAGCAGGTGGCGTCCATTGCCCAGGAAACCCAGCGCGCCCACGACGAAATGGCCCGTCTGAGCGACGCCGCCGCCCAAGGTGGCTTGCAAGAGGCTTTGGAGATCCGCACCGCTCGCGAACAGGCGTTGGGTACCCGTCGCAGCGAATACGACGGCCTCACCACCAAGCTGCGCGCCGCCGACGAACGCCGCCTGCACCTGGAGCGCGACCTGGAGCCCATGCGCCAGCGCATCACAGACTTTCAGCTCACAGAACAGGCCGCCCGCATCGGCTTCGAGCAATACACCCAGCTGCTGGCCGAAGCCCAGCACACCAGCCCCGAAGAACTCGCCGCGCTGGCCCAAACCATCACCGACGGCGGTGTGCGCCTGGCAGGCTTGCAGGGCGAGATCGACCGCCTGCAGCGAGAAATGACCGCTTTGGGCCCGGTGAACCTGGCCGCGCTCGACGAACTGGCCACCGCCCGTGAACGCAAAACGTTCTTGGATGCGCAATCGGCCGACCTCAACGAGGCCATGCAAACGCTGGAAGACGCCATCAAGAAAATCGATGCGGAAACCCGCGACCTGTTGGCCAGCACCTTCGAGGCCGTCAACACCCACTTCGGCCGCATGTTCCCCGAGCTGTTTGGCGGCGGGCAAGCCAAACTGGTCATGACCGGCGATGAAATTCTGGATGCCGGTGTGCAGGTCATGGCCCAGCCGCCGGGCAAGAAAAACCAGACCATTCACCTGCTGTCGGGTGGCGAAAAGGCGCTGACGGCCATTGCCCTGGTGTTTGCCATCTTCCAGCTCAACCCCGCACCGTTTTGCCTGCTGGACGAGGTGGATGCCCCGTTGGACGATGCCAACACCGAGCGGTATGCCAAACTCGTGGCCAGCATGAGCCGCAGCACCCAGTTCCTGTTCATCAGCCACAACAAAATCGCCATGGAAATGGCTGAACAACTCATTGGCGTCACCATGCAAGAGCAGGGTGTGTCGCGCATCGTCGCGGTGGACATGGAGGCCGCTGTGGGCCTCGTTCACGCAAGTTAAGAGACAACACACATGAGCAACCTTCAACTCGGCCTGGCCTTTCTGGGCGGCATCATTTTGTTGGCTGTGGTGGCCTACAACGCCTGGATCACCCGCAAAAGCGCACCCCGCAAGGCCGACCCGGCCCTGGCCACCGACACCCCGCCGCCGCTTGGCTCCGAGCGCCAGGAGCCCGGATTCGAGGGCGAGCTGCCCCTGGCTGCCGACGGCACCGCCGCACCTGCCGCAGAGGGCCGGAGCACAGCCGACCGCAAGCCGGGCTTGGACGCCCTCATCGACGTGGTCGCCCCGCTCGCACTCGAGTCCGAAGTCTCGGGCGACGCCATCCTGGCAGCCATGCCTGGCACGCGCCGCGTGGGCAGCAAGCCGTTTGCCATTGAAGCCCGCCACAGCACCAGCGGCGATTGGGAAAGCCCTCGGCCCGGCCAGCGTTACACCGCCGCACAGGCAGGTGTGCAGTTGGCCAACCGCCACGGCGCACTGAACGAAATCGAGTATTCCGAGTTCGTCATGAAGTCCCAGGCACTGGCCGATGCCCTCGGTGCCAACCCCGAGTTCCCCGAGATGCGCGACGAAGTGCTGCGCGCCCGCGAGCTCGACCAATTCGCCAGCACCCACGATGCCCAACTTGGCTTCACCCTGCGCGCCACCCGCGCCGCCTGGAGCCCCGGCTACGTGCACCAGCACGCTGCTCGCCTGGGTTTTGTGGCCGGTGCCTTGCCCGGACGCATGGTGTTGCCGGGGAGCGAGCCCGGCAGCGCCCCCGTGCTCAGCCTGCTGTTCGACACCCAAGCCGCCCTGGCCGAAGACCCCGAACAAAGCGCGCTGCGCGAAATCAGCCTGCTGCTCGATGTGGCCCATGTCCCCCAGGCCGAACAGCCCTACCAGCGCATGCGCGATGCGGCACGCACCCTCGCACAGGCCATGGACGGCATCGTCACCGACGACCAGGGCCAGCCCCTGCCAGATGCCGCACTCGACCGCATCGGCGCCGACCTCGAAGGCCTCTACACCGCGCTGGAAGCCCGCGACCTGGCGGCCGGCAGCTCACTCGCCCGCCGCCTGTTCAGCTGAACCGCCTCCACACGGCTGTGGACACCGCTGCCTTCGGCCATTGGGAGGGCACCACGCTGGTGCTCAACGTGCTGGGCACCCCGGCGGCCAAGCGCGACGCCATTGGCAAGCCCAAGGGCGCACAGCTCAAAATCAGCGTGACTGCCGCGCCTGAAGACGGCAAAGCCACCGACCACATGGTCAAGTTTCTGGCACGCGAGTTCGGTGTGTCGGCTCGCCACATCGAGGTGGTGTTTGGCCGCACCAGCATCCACAAACAATTGCGCATTGCCGCCCCCACCAAATTGCCCGCTGTGGTGCGTGAGCACTTGCCGCCATTGCCTGCCCCAACCGCCTGACGCCCGACCATGTCCACCGACGACCTGTTCCCTGAGAGTTTTGATTCAAACGTACCACCAGCGCTTGATGGTGTTGATTTGGTAGCTATTGAAATCGACGATCTCTGCCAGCGTCTGCACCACCACGCTCACCGGTACTACGTGCTCGATGCACCCGACATTCCCGATGCCGAGTACGACCGCCTGTTCCAGCGGCTGCAGGCACTGGAGGCTGCGCACCCCGAGCACGCGCGCCCTGGCTCACCCACCCAGCGTGTGGGTGGCCGGGTGCTAGACGGCTTTGTGCCCGTGCGCCACCGTGTGCCCATGCTCAGCATCCGCACCGAGACCGACACCGAGCCCACCGGCGCTCAGGCGTTTGATGCCCGAATCCGCCGCGAGTTGGGCCTGAGCGAAGCCGACCCAGCCATCGAATATGTGGCGGAACCCAAGTTCGATGGCCTGGCCATGAGCCTGCGCTACGAGCACGGCGTATTGGTGCAAGCCGCCACCCGTGGCGACGGTGAAACGGGTGAAGACGTCACACAAAACATCCGCACCATTGGCCAGATTCCCTTGCGGCTGATGACCCACACGCTGGCGCCGCCCCCCGTGTTGGAAGTGCGCGGTGAGGTGTACATGCGCCGCGACGATTTCGAGGCGCTCAACGAACGCCAGCGCCAGAAAATCGCCGCAGGTGCCAAAGGCGAAAAAACCTTCGTCAATCCGCGCAACGCCGCTGCAGGTGCTGTGCGCCAGCTCGACCCCGGCATTGCCGCCCAGCGCCCCTTGAGTTTTTACGCCTATGGGTTGGGCGAGGTGTCTCCGCCCACCGAGGGCGGCCCCGATCTGGCCACGCACTTTGAGTGGCTGCAAGCGCTCAAAAATTGGGGTTTTCCCGTCTCACCCCTCGCCAGCATTGAATCGGGTGCTGCCAGTTTGGCAGCGTTTCACCAGCGCCTGGGCGAACAGCGCGATGCATTGCCGTTCGACATTGACGGGGCCGTCTACAAGGTCAACCGGCTCGATCTGCAGCGCACCCTCGGCTTCGTCACCCGCGAGCCACGCTGGGCCGTGGCGCACAAATACCCCGCGCAAGAGCAAATGACCACCGTGCTGGGCATCGACGTGCAGGTGGGCCGCACCGGCAAGCTCACCCCCGTGGCCAAGCTGGCGCCCGTGTTTGTGGGGGGCGTCACCGTCACCAACGCCACCTTGCACAACGAAGACGAGGCCCGCCGCAAAGACGTGCGGGTGGGCGACACCGTCATCGTGCGCCGCGCTGGCGATGTCATACCCGAGGTGGTGGGCGTGGTGCCGCACCAAGCCGTTGCTGGCGAAGCGCCCCCTCAGCGTGGCGAGCCCTACACCGCCCCCACACACTGCCCTGTGTGCGGCAGCGCCGCCGTGCGCGAAGAAGGTGAAATCGACACCCGCTGCACCGGCGGCCTGTTTTGCGGTGCCCAGCGCAAGCAGGCCATCCTTCACTTTGCCCAGCGCCGCGCGGTCGAGGTGGAAGGCCTGGGCGAAAAGCTGGTGGACCAACTGGTCGATGGCAACGTCATCCGCACCTTGCCAGACCTCTACAAACTGGGCTTAGTGGCCCTGGCCAGCCTGGAGCGCATGGCCGACAAATCCGCACAAAACCTGCAGGACGCGCTGGAAGCCTCCAAACACACCACATTGCCGCGTTTCCTGTTTGGTCTGGGCATCCGCCACGTGGGCGAGGCCACCGCCAAAGACCTGGCCAAACACTTCGGCCGCCTCAGCGCCATCATGGGCGACACCCCCGAGCAAGCCGCCACCGTCGAGCAGCTGCTGACCGTGCGCGACGTCGGCCCCGTGGTGGCACAAAGCATCCACACCTTTTTCCAGCAACCGCACAACCGCGAGGTGGTTGAACAATTGCGCGCCTGCGGCGTCACCTGGGCCGAAGGGGAGGGCTCTGCCGACGGCCTGGCCCCTCAGCCGCTGGCAGGCAAAACGGTGGTGCTCACCGGCACACTGCCCACCCTCAGCCGCGATCAGGCCAAAGACATGCTCGAAGCCGCAGGCGCCAAAGTGGCCGGTTCCGTCAGCAAGAAAACCAGCTTTGTGGTGGCCGGTGCCGAGGCCGGCAGCAAACTCGACAAGGCCCGCGAACTGGGCATCGAGGTGCTGGACGAAGCGGGCTTGCTCGCCTTGCTTAAGGTGCTCACTTGAACTTGTAGTGGTCCCGGTTCAACACCGCTGCCACACTCGTCACCTCTTCGGGGAACATCTGCAGGTTCAGCATGCTGTTGCACTGCTCCACCATGCCGCGCAACAGCCCGGGCTCATTGATCTTGCCTTTAGGCTTGTACATGGCGCTGCCGTCACCGCCCACTTTGCTGATGTGGCACTGCGTGCACTTGCCCTGCGCAATCAGCTGTTCCCCCAGTTTCAGGTCTGCGCCCTTGAAAATGGCTGGCTCGGCCGCTGCAGCAGCAGCGCCAAGAGCCATCAGGCACCCTAGCAGGGCTGACATGGCAGGTGGGTTGCAAAAAACACGTTTCTTCATGGTGATCTCCTGAACAGAACAGACAAGTGCGCAATGCTAGACTGTGCGGCAACCATCCAACTGCCATTGTCGTGAAAACCAGCCACTCCGAACGTTGTGTCGACATCGAAGCCCTGAAGCTGGACTCGGCGTTGACGCTGATTTCGCAATCCGGCCAATCGAATCTGGAGCACAGCGAGTCACCGCTTACGTACGTTCAGTCCGTCATAGACGCGCTGTGCAGCCTGTCGTCCAACGATGCTCTCACCGGCTTGGCCAATCGTCGCAGCTTTGCCCACGCCCTGGAACAGGAGCTTGACCGGGTCGCCCGCTCAGGTGATGTCGCCCTGTTGCTGATGGTCGACATAGACCACTTCAAGAAAGTGAACGATGCCCACGGACACTTGGTGGGCGACGAAGTGCTCAAACACGTTGCCCGCCGCATCCTCGAATGCGTTCGCCCCATGGACACCGTGGCGCGCTTTGGCGGTGAAGAGTTTGCGGTGGTGCTGCCCAATTGCTCTTACTCCTACGGCAACATCGTGGCCGAGCGCATCCGCGAGTCCATGTTCAAAACCCCTGTCAAGGTGTCCACTCATTTGTCCATGAGCGTCACGGTGAGTGTGGGCGGTGCTTACGCCCCGCAGTGGATACGCTCTGCGCCAGAGATTTGGATCGAGCGTGCTGACCGCCAGTTGTACCGGGCCAAACACGAAGGTCGCAACACCGTATGCCTGGAGCAAACCATCGACACAGTCGTGTCCACCGAGGAAAAAGAATTGTTGTACGGCGCACTCAACTTTGATGCCTTTGATGCCCGTCTTGCGCAGGCCAACCCCGATTCAGGCCACGGAGCCCAACCATGAACGCCCCCGTGACACCTCCCGCCCCACCCGCAGCCAAAGCCCCAGTGGTTTTCAGCCCTGCATTCCCGACCGACCCACACCGCGCCTTGGTGTTTGCTGTTACCAGCGGCAAAGGCGGCGTGGGGAAAACTTTTGTCTCAGCCAACACCGCCGCTGCCTTGGGCAAAAGGGGGTTACGCGTACTGGTCCTCGACGCTGATCTGGGCCTGGCCAACCTCGACGTGGTGCTCAACCTGTATCCCAAAACCACGTTGCACGACGTGTTCACCGGCAAGGCCACCCTGCGCGAGGCCATCCTCAAGGCTCCGGGCGGCTTTGACGTGTTGCTGGCGGGATCCGGCCTGGTCGAGTATTCGCGTCTCACGTCTGAGGTGCGCGATCAGTTTCAGACCGTTCTGCACGAAGTCTTGTTGGACTACGACGCGGTGATTCTCGACACCGGCGCAGGTATCTCAGACGTGGTGCTTTACGCCATTTCGCTGGCCGATGAGGTACTGCTGGTGTCCACCCCAGAGCCCACTTCACTGACCGATGCCTATGCCACCGTCAAGGTTTTGGCCGCGCAGCAGGGTCGCCGCACCATTCGCGTGGTCATCAACCAGACCCTTCAGCCTGGTGAGGGCCGCATCATCACCACCCAGCTCCAGCGTGTGGTCGACCGATTCGTGCCAGCACTTGGCAGCGGCCCGGTTGTCTTGACCCACATGGGCGACATCCCGTCAGACACCCTGGTGCGCAGTGCTGTGCAAAAGCGACAGTTGCTTTTCTCCAGCATGCCTGGCTCGGCACCCGCCCAGGCCATTGCCGCTGTGGCTGGGCGGCTCGGAGATCTGGTGCAGCGCTGGCAATCCACCAAAGGCTGAGGTCGGCCGTGGCAGTCAAACCCATTCTCAAAATGGGCGACGCCCGGCTCTTGCAGGTGGCGCAACCGGTGCAGCAGTTCGGCACCGCGCAACTGTTCGAGCTGCTCCAGGACCTTCGCGACACCATGGCCGCCGCCAGCGGCGCAGGGCTGGCCGCACCCCAAATCGGCGTCTCTCTGCAGGTGGTCGTCTTTGGTTCGGGCCAGCCCAACCCCCGCTACCCCGATGCACCGCCTGTGCCGCCCACTGTGCTCATCAACCCAGTCCTCACCCGTATCGGTGCCGATGAACAGCTCGGGTGGGAAGGTTGCCTCTCGGTTCCCGGTCTCCGTGGCCTCGTGCCCCGCTGGGCTGAGCTTCGCTATCAGGGGTTCGACGAACACGGCACCGTCATCGACCGCACCGTTTCAGGCTTTCACGCCCGAGTGGTGCAGCACGAATGCGACCACCTCTGGGGCCAGCTCTACCCCATGCGAATGCGCGACTTCACACAGTTCGGCTTCACCGACACCTTGCCCCAGCCACAAGCCTGAGTCCGCCTGCATCTGGCGTGCGCAAAGCTTGCAACATGTCATACGGCATTGATACACTACAGCCAACAAACGGATCACCGTGTCATTCCAGGAGGTTGCAGTGCCCACCATTGCCCGCGTTTTCATGAATGGCCGCAGCCAGGCTGTGCGTCTCCCGGCCAGGTTGCGTTTGTCGTCGCAAGAGGTCAGCATCGAGCAAATAGGCAACGCACTCTGGATACAGCCGCACAGTTCACCAGCCACAGACATGGGTCAGTGGCTGCAACAGTTTTACGCAGCAAACCCGCCATTGCCCCCTGATTTTCTCGCCCAGCGAACAGATTTGCCAGCCCAGGAACGCGATTGGTCCTGAGGTCGCCGCGTGAACCGCACCCTCGACACCAATATCTGCAGCTACATCCTGCGCAAGCGACCACCGGTCATGGTGGAGCGTTTCTCCAGTTTGAGTCGCGATGGCCGTGGTTGTCCGTCGTGGTGGCGGCTGAGTTGCGCTACGGCGCAGCCAAACTGGGCCAGCCGCGCTTCCAGTCGGCTGTTGAGGCATGGCTGGCCGGTTTTGATGTCCGCGACTGGACTTCAGACGCCGCACATGAATACGCCCGGTTGCGTGCGTCACTTGAAAAAGCCGGTAAACCCATCGGCAGTATGGACATGATGATCGCTGCCCACGCATTGGCACAAGACAGCGTGCTCATCACCAACAACGCCAGAGAATTCCACCGCGTCCCCGGCCTCGCCGTAGAAGAATGGGTCCTGGGCGCCGACACTGACGTTGGGTAACCACCTGCCGCTCACGCCGGCATGGCCAGCACTTCCAGCAGTTCCGTTTCGATGGCAATCTGTGTGCGGTTGTGCTGCAACTGCACCCCACTGATCAAAAACGTGTCCTCTACCCGCTCGCCCAGCGTGGTGATTTTGGCCAGCTGCAGGTTGATGTCGTGTCGCGCCAGTACCCGTGCAATGCTGTACAGCAAACCCGCCCGGTCGCTGGCAGAAATGCTCAACAGCCAGCGTTGCGCCTTTTCATCGGGCCGTAACTCCACCCGTGGGTTGATCGGGAAGTTTTTCACCCGCCGCGAGGTGCGGCCACGGCTGGGTGGGGGCAGGGCGGTTTGCTCGTCAATGAAGCGCGTCAAGTTCGCCTCCACCATCGCAATCAGCTCACGGTAATGTTCCGCCAGCGTGGGTGCTACCACCTGGAACGTATCCAGCGCGTGCCCGTTGCGTGTTGTGTGAACTTTGGCATCCAGAATGCTGAACCCCGCCTGGTCAAAATAGCCGCAAATGCGTGCAAACAGGTCATGCTGGTCGGCCGCATACACCAGCACCTGCACCCCTTCACCCTCGGGTGACGTGCGGGCCCGCACAATGGTGGGCGTGCCTGCGTCCACTGTCCGCGATCCTTCGCGCACCTCCCTCGCCAGCGCCCGCGTGATTTGCCGCGTGTGCCAGGCAATTTCCCCCGCCTTGTGCCGCATGAAGTAGCTCACATCCAGCGTGTCCCACAGCGCCTTGTGCGCCTGATGGGGCAGGGCGTTCAAGGCCAGCTCGGTCAGCGCCTCGCGCTTGCGCTCTTCCACCACAGCGCTCGGGTCAGCCGCCCGGCCACCTAGCACACGCAGGGTGTAGCGGTACAGGTCTTCCAGCAGCTTGCCTTTCCAGTTGTTCCACACCTTGGGGCTGGTGCCCCGTATGTCGGCCACCGTCAGCAGGTACAGCGCTGTCAGGTAACGCTCGTTACCCACTCGCTTGGCAAACTGCGCAATCACCGCCGCGTCGCTCAGGTCTTCCTTCTGGGCAATGCGGCTCATCGTCAGGTGTTCCGACACCAGAAACTCAATCAGCTTTGCATCCTCGCGTGCCACCCCGTGCTGGCGGCAGAACACCCGCACATCGAGCGCACCCAGGTCCGAGTGGTCCCCCCCACGGCCCTTTGCTATGTCATGGAACAGCGCCGCTATATAAAAAATCCACGGCTTGTCCCACCCGGCCGCCAGTTGCGAGCAAAACGGATACTCGTGCGAGTGCTCCGGTATGAAAAATCGCCGCACATTGCGCAACACCATCAATATGTGCTGGTCCACCGTGTACACATGAAACAGGTCGTGCTGCATCTGCCCCACGATGTGCCGGAACACCCACAGGTACCGTCCCAGCACCGACGTCTGGTTCATCAGCCGCAGGGCATGTGTGATGCCATCGTTCTGCAGCAGAATTTTCAAAAACACCGCCCGGTTGGCCGGGTCGCGGCGGAATGCCGCGTTCATCACCTTGCGGGCGTTGTACAGCGCCCGCAAGGTGCGGGCCGACAAACCTTTGATGCCTACCGTCGTCTGGTAGAGCAAAAAGGTTTCCAAAATGGCGTGTGGCTGCTGCAGGTACAGGTGGTCGCTCGCCACTTCCAACATCCCCGCCTTGTCATGAAACCGCTCGTTGATCGGGCGCAGCTGATGGCTCAAGGCACCATCGTCGCTGCTCAGACGCTCTTCAATGTTCAGCAGCAATATGTGGTTCAGCTGCGCCACGGCCTTGGCCGCCCAGTAATAGCGCTTCATGAGAATTTCGCTGGCCCGGCGCGCGCCCCGCACCGGCGCTGCAGCCATGCCCGAGTCCGGGCGCAAGGGGGCGTGAACCTGAGGGTGGTATCCAAACGACTCGGCCACTGCGGTCTGCAGGTCAAACACCAGGCGGTCTTCGCGGCGGTTGGCCAAAACGTGCAGCCGCAGCCGTATCAAGCTCAGGAGTGCCTCGTTGGCCTTCAGTTGCCTCACCTCCAGCGCGGTGGCCAGCCCACGGCGGCCCAGTTCATCCCAACTTTTGCCCAGACCGGCGGCCTTGGCCACCCACAGCACAATCTGCAAATCGCGCAGGCCACCCGGCGACTCTTTGCAGTTGGGCTCCAGCGAATAAGGCGTGTTTTCGTGGCGCTGGTGGCGTTGGCGCATTTCCAGCGTTTTGGCCACAAAAAACGCCTTCGGGTTGATGGCTTCGCTCAGCGCCCCCGCCAACCGGTTGAACTGCTGGCGGTTGCCACACACCAGGCGGCTCTCCAGCATCGAGGTTTGCACCGTCACATCGCGCTGCGCCTCCTCCACACAGTCGTCCACCTTGCGCACGCTCGAGCCTATGTCCAGCCCGCTGTCCCAGCATTGGCCAATAAAACCCTCCAGCTTGGCCTTGAGTGCCGCATCGGTGTCGGGTTGCGCGCCATCAGGCAGCAGCACCAGCACATCCACGTCCGAGTGTGGAAACAGCTCACCCCGCCCATAGCCACCCACCGCCACCAGCGCAAAGTCCGGCCCCAGCGCCGCTTGTGCCCACAGCGTGCGCAGCAGTTGGTCAGCGTGGCGTGCCAGGCGCTGCAGCGTGGTGCGCACGCCCCGGGTCGAACTGCCCTCGCGCGACAGCCCCTGCAGCAACGCCGTCTTGCCGCTGCGGTATTGCTCGCGCAGGGTGCCGGGAGCCATCACACCGCCTGGGGTTTTACAAACGCCGGGGGAGGGGGGCTGCCCGCCGACAGCGTCAGCACCTCGTAGCCTGTGTCGGTCACCAGCACCGTGTGTTCCCACTGCGCCGACAAAGACCGGTCTTTGGTCACAATCGTCCAGCCATCGCCCTGTTCCTTGATCTCGCGCTTGCCCGCATTGATCATCGGCTCAATGGTGAAGGTCATTCCCGGCTTCAGCTCTTCCAGCGTGCCCGGCTTGCCATAGTGCAGCACCTGCGGTTCTTCATGAAACTTCTGGCCAATGCCGTGGCCACAAAACTCACGCACCACCGTGAAGCCCAGCCCCTCGGTGAACTTCTGAATGGCGTGGCCAATGTCCCCCAGGCGTATTCCCGGGCGCACCAGCTCAATGCCCTTCCACATCGCTTCGTAGGTGGTGTTCACCAGCCGTTTGGCCTGTATGGAGCAATCCCCCACCAGAAACATCCGGCTCGTGTCGCCAAACCAGCCGTCTTTGATCACCGTCACGTCCACATTCACGATGTCGCCCTTTTTCAGCGGCTTGTCGTTCGGTATGCCGTGGCACACCACCTGGTTCACAGAGGTGCACAGGTGGCCGGGGTAAGGCGGGTAACCCGGTGGCTGGTAACCAATGGTGGCACTCACCGTGCCTTGCTGCTTCATGAACTCAGCCGCTAGGCGGTCTATCTCCAGCGTGGTGATGCCGGGCTGGATGAACGGCGTGAGGTGGTCCAGCACTTCAGCGGCCAGCCTGCAGGCGGTGCGCATGGCTGCAATGCCTGCAGCGTCTTTGTAGGTGATGCTCATGAGGCAAATTATCCCATTGGGCTCAAACGGCCTGCTGGCATCCATCTATGTACATCTTTAGGCACATAATGTGTACATTCAATCACAGCCTTCTGTCCCATGAAAACCCATGTCGAAGTCGATGAGTCTGTCCTCATCGCCGTACAAACCCTGGGTGGGTTCTCCACCAAAAAAGCCGCCATTCAGGCAGCCTTGGCTGAGTACCTGAACACCCTCAAGCGTCAGCAACTTTTGGCGCTGCGCGGCAAAGTGCAGTGGCAGGGTGACTTGAACTCCCTGCGCTCAACAAGGCATCCCACCGATTCACAGCCCCAATGATCGTTGTAGACACATCCGTCTGGATTGATTTTTTCAACGGGCACGACTCCGCCCATGCCGCAAGGTTGGCTGCTGCAGTGTCGGGTGGCGAACCCATCGGTGTACCCGGTCTCGTGCTCACCGAGGTCCTGGCGGGCCTCAAAACAGAGCCACAAGCCACCCACATTGCCAACCTCTTGGCGGCGTTCACACCGCTGCCAGCGTTGGATGTCAATGGTCACGCCGACGCTGCGCGCATTTACCGCATCTGCCGCGCCAAAGGCTTCACCATTCGCTCAACTGTTGACTGTCTCATTGCGCAAATGTGCTTGCAAAACAGCGTCGCATTGCTCACCAAAGACCGCGACTTCACCTCCATTGCCGCTTGCGTGCCACTCAAGCTGGTGCCACTGGTACAGCAATAGCCTGCCTTGTCATCGGCACGAGCGCTGTGTACAAGCCACCCCGGTAAAATTAGCCTGCGTTTTTGCTACCCGCTTACTCACCTCCAATCTGGGTGCGCCCTGTACCCTGCCAACCCGCCACGACACCGTGACCTTGCACACCTTTCCTGGCGGCAACGCCCTCAGCCCTTTCAAAGCCCGCCAACTGTTGCCCCAGCTTCAGGCCGTGAGCGACAAAATCACGGGCCTTTCCGCCCGTTATGTGCACTTGGCGACATTCGACGGCGGCGCGCCTGACCAGGCCACCGTGCAGCGCCTTGCCGACTTGTTGACCTATGGCGACCCCCATCAGGCCCCCACTGCACCAGCCACGGTGGCGTTCAGCGTGTCGCCCCGCCTGGGCACCGTGTCGCCCTGGGCGTCCAAGGCCACCGACATTGCCCACAACTGCGGCTTGGCGGTGCGTCGGGTGGAGCGCATCACCGAATACACGCTTGCGCTCAAAAAGCCCTTGCTGGGCAAAAGCGAGTTGAGCAACGACCAGCTCCACGCCGTAGCCGCCTTGCTGCACGACCGCATGACCGAAAGCGTGCTGTTCGACGCCACCCAGCTCCATGCCCTGTTCACCGAGTTACCCGCAGCCCCCATGGCGCATGTCGATGTGCTCGCCGGTGGCCGCCCAGCATTGGAACAAGCCAACGTTGAATTCGGCCTGGCCCTGGCCGACGACGAAATGGACTACCTCGTCACCAACTTCACCGCACTGGGCCGCAACCCCACCGACGTGGAACTGATGATGTTCGCCCAAGCAAACAGCGAGCACTGCCGCCACAAAATTTTCAACGCACAGTTCACCGTCGACGGCGTGGCGCAAGAGCACAGCCTGTTCGGCATGATCCGCCACACCCACCGCACCGCCCCTCAGCACACCGTGGTGGCCTACTCCGACAACGCCTCCATCATGGAAGGCCACACGGTGCAGCGCTTTACGGCACAGTTTGAAGGAAAAAGTGACTCTGCCGCATCACCCTCAAGCGTTCCCAGCTATCAAATCAATCAGGCTGTGAACCACGTGCTGATGAAGGTGGAAACGCACAACCACCCCACGGCCATCTCCCCATTCCCCGGCGCATCCACCGGCGCGGGCGGCGAAATCCGTGACGAAGGTGCCACGGGCCGTGGCTCCAAGCCCAAGGCGGGCCTCACCGGCTTCACCGTGTCCAAGCTGTGGGGCAGCACCGTAGGCAAGCCAGAGCACATCGCCAGCCCGCTGCAAATCATGGTCGAAGGCCCCTTGGGCGGTGCCGCGTTCAACAACGAATTCGGCCGGCCCAACCTGCTGGGCTATTTCCGCGAGTACGAGCAAACCGTGGCCACCAGTGCCGACACGGTGGTGCGCGGTTACCACAAGCCCATCATGATCGCCGGTGGCCTGGGCATCATCGACGCTGACCAAACCCAGAAAATTTTGTTCCCTGCCGGTTCGCTGCTCATTCAGCTGGGTGGCCCTGGCATGCGCATTGGCATGGGTGGCAGCGCCGCAAGCTCCATGGCCACGGGTGCCAACGCTGCGGCGCTGGACTTTGACTCCGTGCAGCGCGGCAACCCCGAAATCGAGCGCCGTGCGCAAGAGGTCATCAACCACTGCTGGGCGCAAGGCGCCAGCAACCCCATTCTGGCCATCCACGACGTGGGCGCGGGTGGTTTGAGCAACGCCTTCCCTGAGCTCACCAACGACGCCGGACGCGGTGCCCGCTTCGACCTGCGCGCCGTGCCGCTGGAAGAGTCTGGCATGGCACCCAAAGAAATCTGGTGCAACGAAAGCCAGGAACGCTACGTGCTGGCCATCGCCCCCGAGTCGCTCCCACAGTTCACAGCCTTCTGCGAACGCGAGCGCTGCCCGTTTGCCGTGGTGGGCGTGGCCACCGAAGATCGCCAGCTGTTGGTGGCCGATGCCCAGGCCTCTGAGGCAGAACAACCGGTCAACATGCCCATGAACGTGCTGCTGGGCAAGCCGCCGAAGATGCAGCGCGATGTGAAGCGCATTGCCCGCGAAGCGCAGGCCCTCAACCTCACGGGCGTGGACCTGCAACAAGCCGTCATCAACGTGCTGTCGCACCCGACGGTGGCCAGCAAGCGCTTCCTCGTCACCATTGGTGACCGCACCGTAGGCGGCCTCACCCACCGCGACCAGATGGTCGGCCCCTGGCAGGTGCCGGTGGCAGACTGTGCCGTGACGCTTGCCGACTACGCCGGTTTCGCTGGCGAAGCCATGAGCATGGGCGAGCGCACGCCGCTGGCTGCCACCAACGCCGCCGCATCCGGCCGCATGGCCGTGGCCGAGGCCATCACCAACTTGGCTGCAGCACCCATTGAACTTTCCCGCGTCAAGCTGTCTGCCAACTGGATGGCCGCCTGTGGCGAGCCGGGTGAAGACGCCGCGCTGTTCGACACCGTCAAGGCCGTGGGGCTGGAGCTGTGCCCCGCGTTGGGCATCTCCATCCCCGTGGGCAAAGACAGCCTGTCCATGCGCACGCAGTGGACCGAAGGTTCCGACAAGAAAAAGGTAACGTCACCCGTCAGTCTCATCGTCACCGCGTTTGCTTCTCTTGCCGACGTGCGCGGCACACTCACCCCTCAGCTGGATACCACCGAGGCCGACACCACGCTGGTGCTGGTGGACCTTGGGGCCGGCAAAAACCGCATGGGCGGCAGCGTGCTGGCGCAAACGCTGACTGGCGAACAGGCCCAGTTCGGTGGCGACGTGCCTGACTTGGACGACCCGCAAGCGCTGGTGAACCTGGTCAATGCCGTCAACACCTTGCGCACGCAGGGCAGGGTGCTGGCTTACCACGACCGCAGCGACGGCGGCCTTCTGGCGGCAGCAGCTGAAATGGCCTTTGCCGGCCACGTGGGTGTGGCCCTGAACATCGACATGCTCGTCACCGAGGGCGACGGCATCTCCGACAGCCGTGCCGACTTTGGTGATGCCAAGAACTGGGCCAACCAAGTCAGCGCCCGCCGCGAAGAACTCACGCTCAAAGCGCTGTTCAGCGAAGAGCTGGGCGTGGTGCTGCAAGTGAAAACGTCCGAGCGAAACGAAGTCATGCAGGTGCTGCGTGAACACGGCCTGTCCAAACACAGCCACTTCGTGGGCAAAACCCGGCCTGAGGCGTCCACCTTGGACGAAGGCAAGGGCCGCCTGCAGGTCTGGCGTGACACCAAAAAGGTGTTCGACGCCAGCCTGTTCGATCTGCACCAGGTGTGGGACAGCGTCAGCTGGAAAATCTGCCAGTTGCGCGATAACCCTGAATGCGCCGATGCAGAACACGCTGCGGGCGGCCTGGCTGCCGATTCTGGTCTGCACGTTTTCAAGCCCGTGGCCCTGCAGCCATTTCAAGCCCCCTCGCTCAGTCTGTCCCGCCCCCGTGTGGCCATCCTGCGAGAGCAGGGCGTCAACTCACATGTGGAAATGGCCTGGGCTTTCACGCAAGCCGGGTTCGAAGCGTTTGACGTGCACATGACCGACCTGCAAACCAGCCGAGCCAAGCTGGCCGACTTTGCCGGTGTGGTGGCCTGTGGTGGCTTCAGCTATGGCGACACGCTGGGCGCAGGCATTGGCTGGGCACGCAGCATCACGTTTAACCCCGTGCTGGCCGACCAGTTCAAAGCCTTTTTTGCCCGTTCCGACACCTTCGGTTTGGGCGTGTGCAACGGCTGCCAAATGTTTGCCGAGCTGGCCGACATCATTCCGGGTGCCGAGCACTGGCCCCGTTTCACCACCAACCAGAGCGAGCGCTTCGAGGCTCGCCTCAGCCAAGTGGAAGTGCTGGACTCATGGCGGGCATGCGTTTACCCATTGCCGTGGCGCACGGTGAAGGTTTTGCCAACTTCAGCCGCCGGGGCAACCACGCGGCCATCACACAAAGTGGCCTGGCCGCCATGCGTTTCACCGACCACCACGGCCAGCCCACCGAAACCTACCCGCTCAACCCCAACGGCAGCCCCGGCGGCCTGACGGCCGTGACCACGGCAGATGGCCGCTTCACCGCCATGATGCCCCACCCCGAGCGCGTGTTCCGCAACGTACAGCTCAGCTGGACTGATTTGTCAGCCACCGGTGGCCTCAGCGCGGCCAGCCCGTGGCTCCAGCTTTGGCACAACGCCCGCAAGTGGGTAGGCTGCCCACCCCATGGCCACCAGTCTCTTAGCCCTTCTCGACGACATTGCCACCTTGCTGGATGACGTGGCAGCCATGACCAAAGTGGCGGCCCGACAAGGTGCTGCCGCGGCTGACGACGTTGCCGCCATGACACAGATGGCGGCCAAAAAAACCGCAGGTGTTCTGGGGGACGACCTTGCGCTGAATGCGCAGCAAGTCACGGGCGTCAAGGCCGACCGGGAGTTGCCCGTGGTCTGGGCGGTGGCCAAGGGGTCGCTGCTGAACAAGGCCATCCTGGTGCCCGCTGCATTGGTCATCAGCTGGCTGGTGCCATGGGCCATCACACCACTGTTGATGTTGGGTGGCTTGTTTTTGTGCTTTGAGGGGTTTGAGAAGCTGGCCCACAAGTTCCTGCACAGCGCCGACGAACATGCCGCTGAGCGCCAAAAATCGCTGGCAGCTGTGGCCGATGAAGCGGTAGACCTCGTGGCGTTTGAAAAAGAAAAAATCAAAGGCGCAGTGCGCACCGATTTCATTTTGTCGGCCGAGATCGTCGTCATCACCCTGGGCACTGTGGCCGCTGCCAGCCTGGGTGAGCGCGTGGCCGTGCTGGTTGGCATATCCATCCTCATGACCGTGGGTGTGTATGGCTTGGTGGCAGGCATCGTCAAGCTCGACGATGTGGGGTTGCACCTGAATCGCTCGCAAAGCGCGTTAGCTCGGCGCCTGGGCGCAGGCTTGCTGGTGTTTGCCCCGTGGCTCATGAAGGCGCTATCGGTGGTGGGCACGGCTGCCATGTTCATGGTGGGCGGGGGCATACTCGTGCACGGCTGGCCCTTGTTGCATCACGCAGTGGAGGCGCTGGACCACAATCTGTTGGCGTTGCCCGGTGGCGCTGTGTGGTCAAGTGTGGGTAATGCTCTGGCCGGTGCGCTGGCGGGCGTTGTGGCGGGTGCCGCTGTTCTGGGTATGTTCACATTGGCCAAGCGCCTGCGGCCGTCTGCCTGAAGTTTTTATCTTTCTCAATCGTTGGATCACCACAAGAATGTTCAAAACCCATCTGCGCCGCTCGGTGCGTCGCCCTGTGTTCAGTAAACCCGGCTTTGCAGGTACATCCACGGCCCACGTGCGCACAGGACGCTGTGTGGCACTGGTCGATGCCCGTTTTCTGAGTTGGCTCACGCAAGGCAATGACGACCGCACGGGCTCGCAACCTGTGGCACCGGCGGAAGGCGTGCTGGCCATGCTGGCCGTCTCGATGCGCCAGGCGGGGCTGGAGGTGGACGTGGTGCGTGCCTATTGGTACACCGACCAGACGCAGGCCCAGCCCGTTGTCGATGTGGTGCAGCGCTTTGTGCTGGACCCTGATGCAGATGGTGGGCTCTCCCTCATGCGTTCCATGGGCAGCGACTTGGTCCAACTGGCGGCCAACCATGCGGCCGACCATGTGCTTGTGGTCAGTGATGACGAGCGTCTGCTGCCCGCCGTAGATCAGGCCCAATTGCACGGTTTGGGTGTTCACCTGCTGATGGACGAGGCGGGCAACGACTTCGACAAGCTGCAGCGCGATGACCCAAGTTGGGCCCGCTTGCTGGCACAGGCCGACCGCCGGGTGTTGATGCAGCCCACGCCTGGCATGGTGGGTCATGCCAGCCGTGAGGGCCGAGGCATCGACACACAGGATGACGCTGACATGAACGCCAGCATCGGCAAAGAACTCCAAGCGTGGTGGGACGAAGAGCCAGAAACACAGAGGATCGATCTGCAGGATGAGTTGCGCTACTCGCGCAGCATTCCCCAAGAGGTGGACCGCCAGTTGTTGCTGCGCTTGAGCCGCACGCTGGGCCACCCTCTGAGCTGGCCCGAGAAAAAAGTGATGCGCGAAAGCGTTCGTCGCATCGTGCTGGGTGACGAATTCACACCTTACAAATCAGAACAAGCCGTTGGTGGTGCCATCGCAAACCCCGATGTGGCCCCGACAACTTCAGAGCCGCCGGTGTCTTGGCGTACCAGCGCAGAACCTGTGGCCTGACGACTCTCCGCCGGATGCACTGCCGATCAGTGCACCGGCCGCGCTTTGTAAAACTTCAGCGGTGCACTGGCCGCACCGGCCAGCACGTTCGGGCGGATCTTCCCCACCACGTGCATTTCGCAGGGTTTGCAGTCAAAGCGCAGGGTGAGGGTGTCTTTGCCGTTGACCAGTGTCAGTGCCTTGCACCCCAGTCACACCTTTTGCCTGTTTGGGGCACAGGCTCAGGGAAAAGCGCACACAGTGCTTGGTGATCATCAGGCTCACCTCGCCTTCTTCCTCATTGGCCTCGTAGGCAGCGGCAATCACTTTCACGCCGTGTTTTGCGTAGAAGTCGCGCGCCTTGTGGTTGAACACGTTGGCCAGGTAGGTGAGGGTGTCCTCGGGGTACGGCGTGGGCGGTTCGGCGGGTGTCGCCCTCGGCAGGCGGGTGCAAGCTTTGAGACGGGCGGCTTCCAATGCGTCCACAGCGTCACGGCGCAGGGCGTTCAGGGTGGAGGCGGGCACAAACCAAGGCTGGCTCAGTTGCACGGTCACGTCCAGCGCTTCAAACACCGAGTCGCCCAGCCGGGCCAGTTGCTCCTTCAGCTTGTGCGGGCCTTGAGTTGCGTCGCGGGCAGAGGTCAGCACCAAGTTCGTTGATGCCTGGGCGGTGTGGCCGTCTTCATCGGTCAGGGTCAGGCAGAGTTGGCCTGGCGCGGGGTCGGTCAGAGTCATCCAGACGTTGATGCGACGGTCGGCCGACTTCTTGTCCAGCGTGCGCACCCAGTCCATGCTGCGGTTCCGGTTGATCTCGCGACCCTTGCGCAGGTCTTTGAAGCTGGCCATCGGGTCTTTGGGGTACACGCGCCACAACTGAGTGGGGGCACCTTGGGTGGCTGAGGGCAGCGCCTCCACCCGGTTGGTCTGAAGCCCCACCAACTCTTTTTGCAAGTCGTGGTAGCACAGGCCGTCGCCGTTTTGGAGCACGGTGGCGGGGTCGGTGGTTTCCAACTCGATGAAGTCTTTGCCGTGGCCCAGCCCGTTGCTGACCTTGGTCACCCAGCCGATGGGCTGGCCCGGATTTTTGGGGCTGTCAAAAGCACCAATGTCTTCTTTGCGGCCCTGCACAAAGTAGTCGGTGAATTCGCGGTTGAAGTTCTGGTCTGGGTCGGGTGTGAAGGTGTAGGTGCAATGCCCGCTGGAGGTGGCAGCCAGTTCGGGGCGGCGCTCCAGAATCTCATCCAGCAAGGTGCGGTAGTGGGCGGTGATGTTTTTGACATAGCCCATGTCTTTGTAGCGGCCCTCGATCTTGAAGCTGCGGATGCCCGCATCGATCAGCGCCTCCATGTTGGCGCTCTGGTTGTTGTCTTTCATGCTCAGCACGTGTTTGTCGTGCGCCACAAAGCGGCCTTTGTCGTCAAGCACCTGATAGGGCAGGCGGCAAGCCTGGCTGCAGTCGCCCCGGTTGGCACTGCGCCCGGTGTGTGCGTGGCTGATGAAGCACTGGCCGCTGTAGGCCACGCAGAGTGCACCGTGCACAAAAAACTCCAGTGCCGCGCGGTTGCCTTGCCCATATGGGCCCAACGCCATGTCGATGCCGGCAATTTGCGCCAGCGTCAGCTCGCGGGCCAGTACCAGCTGGCTCAAACCCGCGTCTTGCAGAAAGCGGGCCTTTTCGGGGGTGCGGATGTCGGTTTGGGTGCTGGCGTGCAGCTGAATGGGCGGCAGGTCCAGCTCCAAAAGGCCCATGTCCTGGATGATGAGCGCGTCCACGCCCGCGTCGTACAACTGGCGGATGAGCTTGCGCGCAGGCTCCAGCTCGTCGTCGCGCAAGATGGTGTTCACCGTCACAAAAATGCGGCTGTGGAAGCGGTGTGCGTGTTTGACCAGCCGGGCAATGTCTTGCACGGGGTTGTCGGCGCTGCTGCGCGCCCCAAATCCAGGGCCACCGATGTACACGGCATCGGCCCCGTGGTTGATGGCTTCAATGCCAATGTCGGCCGTGCGGGCGGGGGAAAGCAGTTCAAGCTGGTGGGCAAGCATCGGAGGCAGGCAAAATCGAAAAAGGAAGCCGATTGTCCCGGAGAACCCACATGAACACCACCCTGACCGCGTCAAACACCCCCTCGGAGCGCCCCACCATCGTGCTGGTACACGGTGCATGGCACGGAGGCTGGTGCTGGCAGCGTGTGTTGCCGCTGCTGCAAGAGCAAGGGCTGGCTGCGCACGCCGTCACCCTGACAGGTGTGGGCGAGCGGGCGCATTTGTTGTCGGGGCAGATTCGCCTGTCCACGCACATCGCCGATGTGCTGGGCCTGATAGACACCCTTGAACTGAGCCGCGTCCTGCTGGTGGGGCACAGCTACGGGGGATTGGTCATCACTGGGGTCGCCGATGAGCTGCTCAAACGCTCCCAGTCCACTGCCACCTTGCAAGGACTTGTGTACGTGGACGCGGTCACGCCGCACCCCGGCGAGAGCTGGAGCAGCCAGCACACCCCGGAAACGGTGGCAGCGCGGGTGGCATTGGCCGCAGACAAAGGCGCAGGCATTGCCATTCCCCCGCCCGATGCGTCGGCATTTGGGCTGGAGGGGGCCGACCGCGACTGGGTCAACCGCCGCCAGACGCCCCAGCCGCTGGGTGTGTACCAAGACCCTTTGCAGTTCAACGCCGCAGCAGTGGCGGCGCTGCCCCGCACATTCATTGACTGCGTTCAGCCCGCGCTGCCCACCATTGCCGTGATGCGACAACGAGTGCGCACAGAGCCGGGTTGGGTGGTGCACGAGTTGGCCACCGGGCACGACCCGATGGTGAGTGCCCCTGCCGACCTGGCGGGCCTGCTGGTGCAAGCTGCTACAGCCACAGCAGTCGCACCGGGGCAGGGCGCATGAACGTGGCAGGGCGGTTTGATCGGCTGGACGCGCTGCGAACAGTGGCCATGGTGTGGATGACGGTGTTCCACCTCAGTTTCGATCTGAACTTCTTTGGCCTCATATCAAAGCAAAATTTCTACACCGACCCGTTCTGGACGTGGCAACGCACCGCCATCGTCAGCCTGTTTCTGTTCACTGCCGGGCTGGGGCAGGCAGTAGCGGTGCACCAGCAGGGGCTGCTAACACGGTCTGCTTGGCAGCGGCTGAATGCCCGTTTTTGGCGGCGCTGGGCGCAGGTGGCGGGTTGTGCGCTGTTGGTCTCGGTCGGGTCAGCGCTGGTGTTTCCCGGCAGCTTCATTTACTTCGGGGTGCTGCACGGCCTGGCCCTGATGCTGATCGTGGCGCGGTTGAGCGCGGGCTGGGGGCGTTGGCTCTGGGTGGCCGGGGGCCTGGCAGTGGTATTGAAATACATATCTGCTTCCGCAATACCATCAAGCGCTGGAGCCAGTTTTTTCAATGACAAGTGGCTGAATTGGCTGGGGCTGATCAGCCGCAAACCCATCACCGAAGACTATGTACCCCTCGTGCCCTGGCTGGCCGCCGTGTGGTGGGGGCTGGCCGCGGGGCTGTGGGTATTGCGTCACCGACCCCACTGGTTCAACGCCAACGCACGGGCCTGGCAGGTGCTGGCCCTGCCGGGCCGCTGGAGCCTCAGCTACTACATGCTTCATCAGCCAGTGCTGATGGGGCTTCTGTGGCTGTGGATGTGGGCGGGGCGCTGACAACAGGCAAGGGCACCAAGGCTGCGCGCGCCAGAGATTGCGCCACGGTGGCTGCATCCATGCCATAAGAGCTGGCGAAGTCCTCCACACTCATTCCGCTGGCGGCATGGGCGCGGTTCAGGGCTTCGTCTTTAGCAGCACGTTCGGCAGCGTGTGACAGCACGGCGTCGAGCAGTGCGTTGGCGGCTTCGTCTTTGGTGCGCACACGCTGAGCAAAGTCGTCGCGGTGCAGGCCGGAGCTGTCAAGCATGTGCAGCATGCGCGTTTGCAGTGTGGCGCGCACGTCTTCACCAGTGCGCGCATGGCGGCGCTTGAACACTTCCAGCAACGCGTGATAGGCGTGTTCCAGTGCGAGGGCTTCCACGGGCTTGCCTTGAAGGTCATGGCGGGCAAGGCCTTCAGACATGGCTTTCAGGTATCGAGTGCCGCGGGTGTGCTGGCCGAGTGCTTCTTTGAGGGCCGCTTTGTCAAACGCTTCCGGGTGGGCCGCCATCAGGTCCTGGAACACGCCCCGTTTGAGTGGCAGTGCGACCTCGCCGAACAAGGCTGGGTAAATCTCAGACAGCTTGAGCAGCACAGGGTTGGTGGGTTTGGCGGGGCGCTGCGGGCGGGCAGGTCGATCGCCTTGCGGTGGCCGTGCACCTTCCCGCGCATGGGTGCGGGGTGCGTCACCCCCCACGGGGCGGCCAGCCTTGCGTGGGCCATGCGTTGGGCGAGGGCCACGGTTGCGTGGCTCGCGCTCCTGCGTTGGGCGATCGGCCTGAGTGTCTGTGCCTGCAGGCGTTGTCGCGGCAGTGGTGGCAGTTTGGCCCAGACCCAATGCGTTGGCCAGGGCCGATGCCATGGCGGACGGTGCGCCGCCGAGCGCAGGAGCACTGTCACGGGCGGGGGCCAGAAGGGGGTGGGCGTTGAAGGTAATGCTCATGAGGCTAGGGGCCGGAAAAAAGTCGAAAACCCGCGATCATGCCAGTGTTGGGTAGCGGGTTGTGTGGATGGGCCGTTTTCAGCCCCAGTGGGCGTTGCGCCAGCCGTGCTCCAGCCAGCGCATGACAGCCTGTGCCTCGTGGGGCGGCACCGGGTTGGGCGCGCCGTGTGCAATGGCATCGCGCACGCCTGCGTAAAAGCAGCTGTGGTCACCAGCAAGGTGGGCTGGCGTGGTGATTCGCAGCACGGCTTCAGGCCCTGCACCTTCGGGCAATGCGCTTAGCTGGCCAGGTTGGGGGTCTACGCCCCAGCCCTTGCTGCCCGGCCTCAAACCGGCTTTGAGCGCGTCTTCCTGCGGATCCAGCCCGTGTTTGGTGAAGCTGCCGCGCGTGCCATGCACCACGAACCGCGGGCCAAGTTGGGCGGCCAATGCACTGGCGTGCAGCACCAAACACAGCGGGTTGGCTTGGCCTTCGGCCAGCGGCGGGTAGCGCAGCACGGCATGGAAACCATCGTCTGCCAGCGCACCGTCTCGTTGGCGTTGCAGGTTCAGCATCAGGCTGGCGGGCTCACCGAACAGCAGCAGCGCCTGGTCGAGCAGGTGGGGCCCCAGGTCAAACCACAGGCCACTGCCGGGCTCGCCCGACTCGCGCCAGCGCTGGCGCACCTGGGGTCGAAAACGGTCAAAGTGCGAGGAAAACTGCGTGACACGCCCGAGCACACCACTGCCCAGCAGGGCTTGCAAAGTCAGAAAGTCGGCGTCCCAGCGGCGGTTGTGAAACACAGACAACACGCGTTCCTGCAGGGCGGCGGTGCGAACCAGGTCGTCCGCCTCTGCCTCGGTAATGGTGAACGGTTTGTCCACCACCACGTGTTTGCCCGCCAGCAATGCCGCCTTGGCCAGCGCATGGTGGGTCTGATTGGGCGTGGGCACCACCACCAGGTCCACGGCGTCGCTGTCGATCAGCGCCTGTGGTGAGTCGAACACCTGAACGGAGGGCCAGTCGGCGTGGACTTTGGCGGGTTGGCTGCTGGCCACTGCACACAGTTGCAGCCCCGGCACGCTGGCCACCAGCGGCGCATGGAATGTGGCCGTGGCGAAACCGTAGCCCAGGATGCCAACCCGAATCGGTGTCACAGTGGAGGTCATGTGATGTGTCCCAGCACATCGTCCAGGGCGGCCAGCAGGCGTGCCACGTCTGTGGGCGTGGTGTCCGGGCACACCAGCAACATGTTGTGAAAGGGCGTGATCAGCACGCCCCTGTTCAGCAGCGCCAGGTGCAACAGGTGTTCCAGTTCGCTGTCCATGGCTGCCTGCGCTTGCGTGCCGTTGCGTGGCGGTGCGGCACAGAACTGGAATTCCACCCGTGCGCCCACCTGCGTCACACACCAGGCTTGGCCGTGGCGGGCCAGCAGTCCGCGCAAACCCCGGGCCAGTACGTCGGCTTGGGCCAAGATGTGGGCAAAGGCTTGTGGTGTCATGACCTGGGTCAGGGTGGCCCGCATAGCGGCCATGGCTAGCATCCCGCCACTCAAGGTGGTGCCAATGCCCGAATGGCCGGGCGGCGCTGAGGTTTTCGCGTCCACCGCACGCTGTGCCAGCTCAGCACTCATGCCATAGGCGGCGCAGGGAACGCCCCCGCCCAGCGGTTTGCCCAGCACCAGGGCATCAGGGGTCAGTCCGAGCGCCTGTGCGTAGCCGCCAGGCCCTGTGCTCAGGGTGTGGGTTTCGTCCAGCACCAGCAGCGTGCTGTGACGGCGCATCAGCGCCTGGGCCTGCGGCCAGAAGCCAGGGTCGGGCAGTACCATGCCCACGTTGGTCATGGCGGGTTCTGCCAGAACACAGGCCACATCACCGCCGGACAGGGCCTGTTCGAGCGCAGGCAGATCATCCTAAAAACAGCAGTTACCCAGGCGCCGCGAGCTGACTTTGAAGCACCCAAGGTGGCAAAGGTCGTGTGATTTTGGAGACGACGAAGTC
>JFJP01037478.1_pt1 | contig 31156 bp, 29 predicted proteins | sample 431651 | NCBI WGS metagenome assembly JFJP01 (sample SAMN02602958, study PRJNA72255) | Microbial mat metagenome, whole genome shotgun sequencing project. | biome: fresh water; feature: sink hole; material: water; isolation source: purple microbial (photo- and chemosynthetic) mats found in... | reverse complement strand
GCGTATTGAACAGCTTGGATGGATGCTGTTCTTAAAGATTTTTTCCGACAATGATTTGGAACGGGAAATGATGAACGAAAAATACAAATCCCCAATCCCAAGAGAGTTTCATTGGATAAAGGAAAAAGGTAATTGGGCAGGTGATGATGAAGGGATAACAGGAGACGAACTTCTGGCATTTGTCGATGAAAATCTTTTCCCAACATTACGAAATATTGATATAAGCATTGGTAATGGTAGAGCATTGATTGTCCGTGAGGTATTCATGGGCAACAACAACTACATGAAAAGCGGAATTAATATTCGCAAGGTTCTGAACAAACTTAATGAGCTTGATTTCAATATAGCCAAAGAGCGTCATGCTTTTGGAGAACTCTATGAAGGAATTCTGAAAGATTTGCAGAATGCGGGAAAATCTGGGGAGTATTATTCACCAAGAGCGATAACATGCTTCCTTACGGAAATGATTAATCCAAAGTTGGGCGAAAAAATTCTTGACCCAAGCTGTGGTACAGGTGGATTTCTTACCTCATCCATTGAACATTTAAAAAATCAAGCTAACAGCGTTGAAGAAAGGAACAGTATTCAGGATAATGTTGAAGGTTGGGAATATAAGCCACTTCCTTACCTTCTGGCTATTACAAACCTTATCCTGCATGATATTGAATTACCAAAAATATCATTCAGGGACTCACTTGAGCAGCCACTAAGCAATTATAAAGAGCGGGACAGAGTAGATATTATTCTTGCAAATCCACCATTTGGTAGTGTGGTCGCAAATAACAATGAGAAAAATTTCCCACAAAACTTCAGGACTAAGGAAAGTGCTGATTTATTCTTGGTTTTAATGATACATCTGCTTAAAAATGGTGGAAGAGCAGGTATTGTATTGCCAGATGGTTCACTCTCCGGAGAAGGAGTTAAGCAAAGAGTTAGAGAAAAATTGTTGACTGAATGCAATTTGCACACAATTATCAGGCTTCCAAACTCAGTATTTCAACCTTATGCCACGGTTGCTACAAATCTTTTATTCTTTGATAAGGGTAAGAAAACAAAAGAAGTCTGGTATTATGAACATAAACTACCTGAAGGACAAAAATCTTATAGTAAAACAAAAACAATTCGTCTGGAAGAATTCAATCCAATCCGGGATTGGTGGAATAAACGTCTGGAAAACGAAGTGGCTTGGAAGGTTAATATCAAGAAGATTATTGAAAGAGGATACGACCTTGATATTAAAAATCCCAACAGGCAGGAAGAGGAGCATGAGTACATGAGTGCTGAACTTATTCAGATGCTTGAAAAATCAATGAAAAAGAGCAATGAACTGTTAAACCAACTTAAAACTGAATTGGGATGAGTTGGGATAAAGTAAAATTAGAAAATGTCTTAAAGCAATATAGGTTTGAGCATATTGTTCAGGACAATCATGAATATAAACAAGTTACAATATCAAAACATGATGGAGTTTGTTTTAGAGGTGTAAAGAAAGGCAGTGAGATTGGCAGAAAGCGTCAATTTATTATTAATCTGGATAAATATCCTAATACTTTAATGTTCGTAAGACAGGGTGTCGATGATGGAGCAATTGGTATTGCTCCGATTGAAGTAAATGGGTGTATTGCAACTGAAAATATGCCTATGTTCTCGATTGAGAACATAAATACAGAATTTCTTAGATATATCATAAAATCAAAATACTTTCAGTCAGAAATTTCGAAGATTTCAACTACGGGTTCTGCGCAAAAATCCATTCATGAAAGACAATTGCTTCAAATCGAAATACCATATCCTTCAATTCCTGAGCAACAAAAGATAGTTGCCATTATGAATCGTAACGATTTAGTTTTAAAAGATTTATTTGAAAAACAATCACATCAACTTGACCTTCTCAAAAAACTTCGCCAGCAGTTACTTCAGGATGCTGTTCAGGGCAAGTTAGTAACTCAAGACCCCAATGATGAACCTGCCAGTAAATTGGTGGAAGGAATAAAAGTGGAAAAAGAAATACTGGTTCGGGGAAAGAAAATCAAGAAAGAAAAACCTTTACCACCTATTAAACCAGAAGAGATTCCGTTTGAAATTCCTGAGAGTTGGGCATGGTGTAGGTTAGGGGAAATTGTGAAATCAACTTCAACAGGACCATTTGGGTCAATGTTGCATAAATCAGATTATGTAAATAGTGGTTTTCCACTGGTAAATCCAATGAATATCATCAATGGTAAAATTGTTGCATCTGCCAAGATGATGATAGATTATAAAACCAAAGTAAGATTAAGGAGCTACGAATTGTTTGAAAACGATATTGTTATTGGACGAAGAGGTGAGATGGGTAGATGCGCAGTCATTTCTAAGAAAGAAGAGGGTTGGCTTTGTGGTACTGGTTGTTTCTTCCTTAGACTACCTAAGGGACTGTATGGTGAATATTTTACACATGTATTACGTTCAAATTACTCATCAAAATACCTATTGGGTTCTTCTGTAGGAGAAACCATGAATAATTTAAATCATAAGATTTTAAATAGTCTTCCCTTCCCGCTCCCCCCACTTCAAGAACAATACCGAATCGTAAATAAATTTGAAAAACTATTGAGAATTTGCGATGAACTGGAACTATCCATTCAGCAAAACCAGAAATACACACGGGAATTATTGCAGGTGGCGTTGAAAGAAGCATTAGAACCCGATTTAACTTAGAATGGAACATATGGTGCAAAACGTCCTGAGAAGAAATTAATGCATTAAAATGAAAATAATATTTGTTAAATAATGGTTAAATATAATAATTAACACTTGGTGTTAATTAATAAATAAATATATTTGTTGTGAATATTACTTTCAGAATTCATAAGACAGCAAAAATTGTAAATGATGACCGATTACTCAAAAGAGAATTCGGTGCTATCCGTGCTGAAAAAATTAAGCAAAGGCTGACTCAGCTAAGATTCGCCACTACACTGGAAGATGTAAGGTATATGCCGGGTAATTATCATGAATTAAAAAATGAAAGAAAAGGTCAATGGGGATGTGACCTTGACCAACCCTATCGGTTAGTATTTATACCTCACGAGAATCCAATTCCGGTCAATAATGATGGTCAATATATTTGGTCAAGTATTCTGGGAGTCGAAATAATCGAGATAATTAATTATCATAAAGAAAAATAGTAATGGATAAAAATAATCAATATTATCCGCAATCAGTGCCACATCCCGGATTAACCTTGGAAGAGAAACTTAATGAAATTGGAATTGGTTCAAAAGAGTTTGCACTTCGAACTGGGAAGCCAGAAAAAACAATTTCAGCAGTACTCAAAGGCGATAGCTCAATTACACCTGATATGGCTGTCGCTTTTGAAAAAGTAACTAAGATACCTGCTCATTTCTGGTTGAATCATCAATTGGGATTTGATGAATATATGGCTCGTGAGAAACGAAAAAAGATAATTACTGAAGGCGCAACATGGGCAAAATTATTTCCGGTTAATGAAATGATAAAAAAAGGATGGTTGCCCCAAATTAGTAACATAGAGGAAAGAACAGAAATCCTACTCGCATTTTTTGGATTTTCAAATCATTTCGCTTGGGAAGAATATTACATAAAACAGCAATTAAAGGTTGCTTTCCGGATTTCATTAGCAAATACCAAAGAACCTTATGCTATTTCAGCATGGTTACGGGAAGGTGAATTACAGGCTTCAGAATTAAAAACTATAGAATACTCCGAAAAGAAATTTAAAACTGCATTGCCTGAAGTTAAGTCAATCATGGCAAAGCAACCGGATGATTTTTTTAATCAATTACAGAGTATTTGTTTGGAAGCTGGTGTTAAGATTGTTCATACTCCTTGTTTACCAAAAGCACCTATTTGTGGAAGCACAAGGTGGTTAAATGATACGCCACTTATCCAGTTATCAGGAAGATATAAAAGAAATGATAGTTTTTGGTTCTCTTTTTTTCATGAAGCAGGTCATATCCTACTTCACGGGAAAAAAGATATATTCTTGGAAGAGGTAGAATATTCTGATAAAGACATTGAAAAGGAAAATCAAGCAGATGAATTTGCAATTAAATGGACATTGACGAAGGAAGAAGAAGCTGAAATTATTGCAGCTGCTCCATTAAATGAATTCATCATAAAAAAATTCGCTAAGAAATTTAATACTCATCCAGCAATAATTATCGGTCGTTTGCAGCACGATAAACAGATACCATACTATTTGGGAAGGGAATTCTTCGTTCCGGTTGAATTCGAATAAATGAAAAACACAAATTATATCTTGTTAACACATGATTTGTAAGAATTAAGCTCCAAAAATGATAATAGGGGAAGTACTATTTCTGGAATTCTTAAAAATTTTAAATGTATATCTCAAACATGCAACATTTCCTTGACGAACAAGGAAATATCCCCAAAGAAATGCCAAAAGAAGCAAGAGAACTGGCAAGTTTCTTCGCATTGGTAATTGATACAACCACAAATATTAATCCGAAGAGATTATCTGCAACAAATATCAGATGCTTTGAAAAAGGATGTCCGGGAACGACAAGGGTGGAAATATTACACCCCAATGAAGAAATCCATTGGATGTGTTCACGATGCGAAAATGAAGGGAAAATAAGCCAGTGGCAAGGGACGAAGTGGGATAATGGGGTAAGCAAATAGTTGTGATGATTTTTCACAGTTAATAAACCAATTCATGTAATTGATTGATATTGAGATGATATTTAGCGTCCATTTGTGTTATTTGAATATTAAGCTCCACTCGGCATAACAACTTTAATTAAAAGGTTGTTTTTCACATTAAGACACTGAATAAGACACTGGATAAAAAAGAAACCCTTGTAAGTTATTAATTTACAAGGGAATCTTATTTTTCTTTGTAGCGGAGGGAGGATTCGAACCTCCGACCTTTGGGTTATGAGCCCAACGAGCTGCCACTGCTCCACCCCGCAATATCGAGTGCAAATGTACAACAAATTTATTTATAAACAAAAAGTAATTCCTCCTCACATTTGCCGTTTGCGTTCTCTGCCAACGACAAACCCTAAAATAACACTTCCCATATTCATCTCTTCTTCATCATTGCACTCCTTATTTTGTGCGAAAATTAAAAACAAAAAACAATGAAAAGCAGAGAGAGACTAATAACAGTAGTGACAGCCATAGGTCTGGTTGTCATACTCACATCATGCGACCAGTTTGATGACAATGCAGCCAACAAATCCTCAGAAACAGCAGAATGCATTCAGCAGAACCCGTCAGACAGCGCCAGTTGCGACTTTACGGCTACCCTTACCGACGCGGAAATAGAAACCATTAAGCATATGCGCGAGGAGGAAAAGGTGGCAAGGGATGTGTACAACAAATTATTTGAGTTGTATAACATGCCTATATTCAGAAACATAGCCATTAGCGAACAGAAACACATGGACGCCGTCCTGAACCTGATAGTCGGCTACGGACTGACGGACCCGGTGGCAGGAAAAGGCCCTGGCGAATTCACCCCGGCCTTTCAGGGCCTCTACGATGAATTGATTGCAAAAAGTACAAACATTACAGAAGCTATCAAGGTCGGAGTTGCAATTGAAGAACTTGACATAGCCGACCTGGAGAAAGCGATAGAAGCAACTGAAGTGGCGAACATCCTGAGGGTCTACAACAACCTTCTCGCAGCCTCACGAAACCACCTGAACGCCTTCAGCAGTAAACTCTGACACGCGACTTCGCATTCCGCAAGGAGGCTTTCTCACTCGTTGAGTTCAGCCTCTTTTTTTTTGATTCAATTAAACCACCAATCCCCGAGGAAATTTGAAATTCGAGTTCAGATTTGCATCTTTACATAAATTCACAAAACTATGAAATACAAAAAACTTGGTGCCAGGGGTCCTGTCATATCAACGGTCGGATACGGAGCATGGGGAATCAGCGGCCGCGACTGGGGAAAAACTGATGATGATAAATCGCGTAAAGCAATACATGCAGCACTCGATGCGGGGGTGACATTCATCGATACAGCAGACGTATACGGCTTCGGCCACTCCGAGGATCTTATACGGGAGGTGCTTGGCCAGAGACCCGACAAGGATAAGATCATCATTGCCACCAAGGCAGGAAACAACTTCTACCCTTACCTCGGGCAGCAACACAAGACCACCCCGGCTAATATTGACTATTCTGTAAAACACCTTGAGTTTGCAGCTGAACAAAGCCTCAAAAGACTCAACCTGGAAGTCCTTGATATCCTCCAACTCCACAGCCCTGACCTCGAGATTCTTGAAAAGGACGAGCCATGGCTGGCCCTGGAAAGGCTAAAGAAAGCAGGGAAGATCAAACATGCTGGCTGGAGTGTACAATCGTTCAAGGAGACCGAACAGGCACACATCCTTGAAAGGCACCATGAACTCCTTGATGTCATCCAGGTAAGATACAACCTCCTCGAACGGAAGGCTGAAGAGGTATTATTCCCCATGGCAATGAAATTTGGCACCGGAGTCATTGTCCGCATCCCCCTCCTCTTCGGATTTCTCTCCGGCAAATTCAACAGTGCCTCAACCTTTGGCGATAATGACCACCGGAGATTCAATCTATCATCCGAGAAACTGGCCGATTACCTGAGTGACCTCGAGTCATACCAGCCGGCGTTCGACCGGTATCCTCAATATTCGACGGCCCAGATGAGCCTCAGGTTCTGCATATCACATCCCGCCTGCCATACTGCCATCCCAGGAGGCAAGACGGCTGAACAGGTTCAGGAGAATGTAGTGGCTTCCGACCTCGACTTTATTCCGTTTGAAAATTTTGCCAGATAACATTTTAGCACAAATCTGATTAAATTTACATCAACAACCCAATCAAATTAACCGGGCGGTTGTTATTAAAACAAAAAACCATGCCACGAGTATTCAAAGCAACTGAGATAGAGAAGGAAGATAAAGAGGCCAAGCGAGATTACCTTGACCGCCACATGCCACATGTCATATGCTCTGACAGCGTTAAGCGCGGTGAGAAATTTATGGTAAAGGTCCGCCTGGGCGAGGAATACCCCCATCCTGATGACAACGATCATTTCATCGGACTCATACAACTGTGGAACCGCGAGACACTGCTGGCTGAGGCTCGCTACACGGCTGGAGTCAATGGCCATAAACCAACTCACTTCGAGGTCGATTTCTTCATAGTTGCCCCCGACGTCTCAATGAACCTCAGCGCAATGGCCGTATGCACCAAACACGGCCTCTGGCAGAGCGAAGACAGGGCGGTGAAAGTAACCGACTGAATATACCGGATAAATACAAAAAGAAAATGGGAAGTTATGTCAACGGGCACCTCATCAAGGATGAATCAGTAGCCTATGAAACCAAGTACCACTGGGTTATATTTTTCTCCCTGAAATCCATCCTGACACTTACAATCTACGCCTGGCTCAAGCGGTGGCTGTCAGAATTCGTTATTACCACCAGGCGCATCGTCATTAAGGAGGGCTTCATCGCAAGGCGAACCTTTGAGATGAACCTGTCGAAGATCGAAACGGTAAACGTCGATCAGTCGGTGATGGGCCGCATCCTCAATTACGGTTCAATAACCATAATTGGTACCGGAGGAACCACCGAAACATTCCACAACATTGCCCACCCGATGAAATTCAGACAGGCGTTCCAGGAGTTGTGCTAGCAGAGTTGAAAGTCTGAAAGTCCTTATAGTCTGTAAAGTCCACGCTGATCTTTAGAACAGACAGCCTGAAACATTTAGATTTGCAATTTTCGACCTTCAGACTTTTAACTTTACGGACTTTTGATTTTACGGACTTCAGCCTATTTCTGTTTGAATTTGGATTCCAGGGCAGGTATCAGGATTTTTTCTTTTATCTTTCATCCTATGAAAAGTAAACTGCCACTCCACCTGCTGATCATTCCTCTGCTGGCAATCACATCGTGCAATCCCGTCAATAAAAGTATCTTCCTTGAAGAGGGCGTCTCCAATCTCCTTGCCACATACCGCAAGGCCACAGTCAGTGACGTTACTTACCAGCTGGAATTCACCATCCCCGAAGGAAAGGAAAAACCCATCGGCGGCAGGGCTGTCATTGAATTCAGCATCTCTTCAAAGCGGGAACCGCTTTTACTGGATTTCCGGGTCAGTGAGGAGTACCTCGAATCGGTCTCCGTGAACGGTCACACCCTTGAACCGGTCATGACAAACGGTCATATAGTGATTGACGGCAAGCACCTGGCAGGCAGCTTCAACAGGGTGGATATCATCTTTCGCGCCGGCGACATGTCTTTGAACCGCAATGACGATTTCCTCTATACGCTCTTCGTCCCTGACCGGGCCTCAACAGCTTTCCCCTGCTTTGACCAGCCTGATCTCAAGGCGCGCTACAGCCTGACACTAAACCTCCCGGCTGACTACCGGGCCATGTCAAACAGTCCCGTTGCGGCCTCTGACACTGCCAATGGAAGAATTGTCATTCGTTTTGCGGAGACGAAACCTTTGAGTACCTACCTCTTCGCCTTTGCGGCAGGCAGGTTTGAGCTGATTGAGAAGGAGATTGACGGTGTCCGGATGGAGATGCTCCACCGTGAGACCAGACCGGAATACATCGAAAACAACGCCGAAGAGATCTTCAGGCTCCATCACAGTTCTTTAAAATGGCTTGAGGAGTACACGCAGATACCCTATCCCTTTGACAAATTCGGCTTTGTTCTGATACCCTCATTCCAGTACAGCGGCATGGAACACCCCGGTTCCATCCTTTACCGGGCCTCGTCGCTCTTTCTCGAAGCTACTCCCACACTCAATGAGCAGCTTTCGCGCGCTTCACTGATAGCACATGAGACCTCGCACATCTGGTTTGGCGACCTTGTAACCATGAAGTGGTTTGACGATGTCTGGCTGAAGGAGGTCTTCGCCGGATATATGTCAGACAAGATAGTCTCTCCGGATTTCCCCGGCATAAACCACGACCTGCGCTTCCTGCTGTCACGTTACCCTGCTGCTTATGCCGTCGATCGCACCCGCGGGACAAACCCCATCATCCAGGACCTTGGTAACATGAAAGATGCCGGTTCTCTATACGGGGCCATAATATACAACAAGGCTCCCATAGTGATGCGGCAGCTTGAGAAGCTTGCCGGTGAGGAGAACCTGCGCAAAGCGATTCAGATATATCTGAAGGATTACTCATGGGGAAATGCCCGGTGGGATGACCTGATAGCCATTATAGAGAAGGTCACACGTAAGCCACTTGAAGAGTGGAGCAGGATGTGGGTCAGGGAAGCCGGTATGTCGGTCATCACACCGATTATCGGGAAAGAGGACGGCTACCGTATCTCCTTCCGCGAGGATGACCCCGCAGGAACACTCAGGCACTGGCCGCAGACACTGGAGACTATGGTCATCACCGCTTCGGACACCCTCACCGGCGAAGTGACGCCGGCTGACAGGAAGTCATTTATCAGTACAATGGAAGAGCCCATGTGCATTATCCCGGACATATCAGGAAGAGCCTATGGAACATTTCTCCTTGACAGCATCACGGTCGCCCATCTCACAAATGGTATCAGCAATTTCAAAGATCCGCTTTTGCGGGGAATTCTATGGATCAATTTTTATGAGAATCTTGTGAACGGGAATGTATCACCGGCTGAATTCTATAAATCGGTTTTCTCCGCACTGGAGACTGAATCAGACCTGCAAATAAGGAACTATCTCACCGGGAAATTCTCATCAGTATACTGGGACTATCTCACTGATGAGGAGCGGGTTGCTGCTGCTTCGGGTGCCGAAGCCATGATCCGTAAGAAAATCACCGATGCGGCTGCGGCCTCTGACAAGAGGACATGGTACGGGCTCTACCGGAGCGTGGCAGTAACAGACAACGGACTCGTGTATCTCAATGAGATATGGAAAAGCGCTGAGCTGCCCGGAGGGGTTAAGCTGAGTGAGGATGAGCTCTGCACACTGGCGCTGACACTGGAACTGAAGGGTCACCCTGATGCTAATGAGATCATCGCTGTCCAGCGTGAACGCATAACGGGAGACGACAGGCTGCAACGGTACGATTTCCTCGTGCCCTCAGTGTCGCCTGACCCTGCTGTGCGTGATGCCTTCTTCAACAGTCTGCGTGACCCGGCCGGGCGAGAGCATGAGCCTTGGGTGCTGGAGGCGCTGGGTTACCTGCATCACCCTATGGTGGCGCGAAGGGCCGAACACTATATCCTGCCCTCACTTGAGATGCTTGAGGAGATAAAAAGCACCGGTGATATCTTCTTCCCGGGAAGCTGGATCACAGCTACCCTGGCCGGCCACCACTCGGCAGAAGCCCTTGAAACGGTGGAGAGGTTCCTGGATGAGAGGCCGGATTACCCGGCAGACCTGAGGCTGAAAATTCTCCAGGCCGCCGATCACCTCTTTAGGCAGTAGGCAATGGGCAGTAGGCAATAGTTAAATTATTTTTTACTTTTATAATCGAAAATCGCAAATCGCAAATCGCAAATTCCAATGGGTATTCTCCGTGTTCTGGTTTGCATCTTCTTCCCGCCCCTGGCTGTAATTGACAAGGGCTGCGGTTCCGTGCTCATCATCTTCCTCCTCACCCTCTGCGGATGGGTTCCCGGAGTCATTGGCGCACTCATAATCAATAACAAAAGGTAACCTGCCTCACCGGGCCTTCACGTATTTCCTTCTTTTTGTGTAATTTTGCGTGATTTTATATCAAATGGCCAAAACTTTACATGCTCAGGTTTGTTCAGTTTCTGTGCACATTGAAGAAATTTTCTTATGAAAAACGATCAGGATAAAGTACTGGACGAGTTAACATCAGGTGAATACAAATACGGATTTGTAACTGATATTGAGACTGATGTCATCCCGAAAGGACTGAGTGAAGATGTAGTCAGGCTTATCTCTGCCAAGAAGGAGGAGCCTGAGTGGATGCTCGAGTTCCGCCTGAAGGCATTCCGCCACTGGCAGACCATGAAGATGCCGGCGTGGGCGCACCTTAAGATACCTGAGATTAACTACCAGGATATTATATTTTACGCTGCCCCGATGCAGAAACCTGCCCCGGGGAGCCTCAGCGACGTTGATCCGGAGCTGCTCAAGACCTTTGACAAGCTTGGCATACCTCTCGGGGAGCAGAAGCGCCTCACCGGAGTGGCCGTTGACGCGGTGATGGACTCGATATCGGTCAAGACCACCTTCCGTGAGAGCCTTGCCGAACTGGGAATAATCTTTTGCTCATTCTCCGAGGCGGTCAGGGAACACCCGTCACTGGTGCAGAAGTACCTCGCCTCGGTCGTTCCTTATACCGATAACTTCTTCGCCACACTTAACTCCGCAGTATTTTCTGACGGCTCCTTCTGCTATATCCCCAAGGGGGTCAGGTGCCCTATGGAACTGTCGACATACTTCCGCATCAACGCATCCAACACCGGACAGTTTGAACGCACACTGCTTATTGCCGATGAGGAGTCGTATGTCAGCTACCTCGAGGGGTGCACGGCACCAATGCGCGATGAGAACCAGCTGCACGCTGCCGTGGTTGAGATAATAACTGAACGGGGCGCCGAAGTTAAATACAGCACCGTACAGAACTGGTACCCCGGCGACAAGGAGGGCAAGGGCGGTATCTTCAATTTCGTCACCAAACGAGGAATATGCAAGGGCGACGATTCAAAGATATCATGGACACAGGTAGAGACTGGCTCAGCCATAACCTGGAAATACCCCTCCTGCATTCTCCGCGGTAACAACTCTGTAGGCGAATTCTACTCGGTGGCCGTTACCAATAACTACCAGCAGGCAGATACCGGGACCAAGATGATCCACATCGGAAGGAATACCAAAAGCACTATCGTCTCCAAGGGTATCTCGGCCGGCTTCGGCCAGAACAGCTACCGCGGACTGGTTAAGGTGCTGGGCAAGGCCGAAGGGGCAAGGAACTACTCGCAGTGCGACTCCCTGCTGCTGGGAGATAAGTGCGGAGCACATACCTTCCCATACATAGAAGTGGACAATCCTTCGGCAATAGTGGAACATGAGGCAACCACCTCGCGCATTGGCGAAGACCAGATATTCTACTGCAACCAGAGAGGCATCTCCACAGAAGACGCCATAGGCCTGATTGTCAACGGCTATGCCCGGGAGGTGATAAACAAGCTGCCTATGGAATTTGCCGTGGAGGCACAGAAGCTTCTGCAAATCAGCCTTGAAGGAAGCGTTGGTTAAAATGATTTTACTACAAACAGGATATGAAAAGTGAATTTTTGTTACAGATAAAGGAACTCAAAGCCACAATTGACAATAAGGAGATCCTCAAGGGTCTCAACCTCGAGGTCAAACCCGGAGAGATACATGCCATCATGGGTCCCAACGGAAGCGGGAAAAGCACCCTTGCCAATGTTCTGACAGGCCGTGATATTGCCACCGTCACTCATGGCTCGGTCACCTTCGAGGGTAAAGATCTCCTGGTGATGTCTCCTGAGGAAAGAGCACGAGAAGGCATCTTCCTCTCTTTCCAGTACCCCATAGAGATCCCCGGCGTCAGCATGGTCAACTTCATGAAGACTGCTATTAATGAACAGCGCAAACATCGTGGGCTTGAGCCGCTTTCGGCTTCCGAATTCCTGCGCCAGATGCGCGAGAAGAAGGAGCTTGTGGAGATAGACTCGGCACTGACCAACCGCAGCGTCAACGAAGGCTTCTCCGGTGGAGAAAAGAAAAAGAACGAGATCTTTCAGATGGCCATGCTCGAACCGAGACTGGCACTCCTCGATGAGACAGACTCAGGCCTTGATATCGATGCACTTCGCATCGTGGCCAATGGCGTCAATAAAATACGCAGGACTGACACTTCGGTCATTGTCATAACCCATTACCAGAGACTACTCGACTATATCGTGCCCGATTATGTTCATGTTATGTATGACGGCCGCATAGTCAGAACGGCCGGGCCTGAACTGGCTCTCGAGCTTGAAGAGAGAGGATACGACTGGATAAGGAAGGAAGCAGACGTCAACGAAGAGACATGGACTACAGACCGGAAGTAATAAATAAACTGTCAGAGATCTATTCTGGGAGCCACGGCACTTTCCTGAAAAACTCTCCGGAGATCTTTAACAGGCACCGTGAAACCGCCTATAAAGAATTCCTCAGGCTTGGAATTCCTGACAGAAAAAACGAAGCCTATAAGTATACAAACCTCGAAAAATCCTTCGGGTATCCGTACCAGGTGTACTACTCCCCTGTTCCTCAGGACTTCAGGGAGGCGGAGAAGTTTCACTGCGAGGTTGAAGATCTCGACGTATGGAACATGGTGCTTCTCAACGGATTTTTTCCGCGCGGCGAAGAAGGACTGGTGATGCTTCCCGGAGGGATATGGGTTGGAAGCATGAAGGCTGCAGCAAAGCAGTTTCCCGGACTGGTTGAAAAACACTACAACAAATATGTTCAGGGTGAGAATGACGGGCTGGTACCGCTGAACACTGCAATGGCCTCCGACGGACTCTTCCTCTATGCCCCAAAGAACACTGCATACACCAAACCGATACAGATAGTCAACCTGCTTCACTCTGACCAGGATATATTTGCGCAGGACCGAAACCTTGTAGTTGTGGAGGACCGGGCTCAACTGTCACTGCTGGTATGTGATCATGCCATCTCCCCGCAGCATTTCCTTACCAACACCGTCACCGAGGTCTATGTAGGCCAGAACTCCCGCTTTGAGATCATCAGGGTACAGAACCAGCACAATAACTCTGGTAAGATAACCCACACCTTCATTCACCAGGAGCGAGACAGCTACGCCTCATCAAACAACATTACACTGCACGGCGGATTGGTGCGAAATGCCACATGGCACATGCTGAACGGTGAGAACAGCGAGACCCACTCGTACGGCTTGTACCTGGCAGACAAGCAGCAGCATATAGCTAACTTCGTGAAGGTTGACCACGCTGCGCCGAACTGCAACAGCACCCAACTCTTCAAGGGCGTACTTGACGAAAACTCAAGCGGAGCCTTCAACGGACGCATCATGGTGCATAAGATCGCACAGGGGACCAACGCCTACCAGAGCAATAACAATATCCTTCTGTCTGATGCTGCACGCATGGACACAAAGCCCCAGCTTGAGATATACGCTGATGACGTCAAATGCAGTCACGGAGCAACAGTAGGTCAGCTTGACAATAATGCGCTCTTCTATCTGCGGTCAAGGGGTATCGACGCCCGGGAGGCCAAACTGATGCTCATGTTCGGATTTGCACACGATGTGATAAAGAATATACCTATTGAGGCCCTTCGCGAGCGTATTGACAACCTGGTTCAGAAGCGTCTCCGCGGTGAGCTTTCACGCTGCGCCTCCTGTGCCATCCAGTGCAACTGAACAGAGTAATGAAACTGTCTAAAAACATAGAAGAGATACGTTCTGAATTCCCGATCCTTTCAATTAAGGTGTACGGGAAACCCCTGATCTATCTTGATAACGGCGCCACCACCCAAAAACCGGAACAGGTCATCAGGGTTATGGAGGAGCTTTACCGTACAGCCAACGCCAATGTTCACAGGGGAGTTCACCGCCTCTCAGACATGGTCTCGGAACGCTATGAGGCCGCCCGTGAAACCGTCAGGGCGTTCATAAACGCCCCGAAAAGGGAAGAGATCATTTTTACCGCCGGCACAACCGCTTCCATTAATGCTATCGCATTCTCCTTCGGCGAACGGTTTGTCAGTGAGGGCGATGAGATTCTCATCAGCGGCATGGAACATCACGCCAACATCGTGCCGTGGCAGATGCTCTGCGAAAGAAAGAGTGCGAAACTCAGGGTCATACCCTTTTCTGACGAAGGGGTGCTTGATCTCGAAGCCTACAGGAGCCTGCTCACTGACCGCACACGTATTGTTGCTGTCACACACGTCTCGAACGTTCTCGGGACTGTAAACCCGGTTAAGGAGATCGTAGCCGAAGCACATCGCCACGGCATACCGGTGCTGGTTGACGGGGCCCAGGGCATACAGCACGGTATCGTTGATGTGACGGATATAGGGTGCGACTTCTACGTCTTCTCCGGACATAAGGTATACGGCCCTAATGGCATTGGGGTACTTTACGGAAAGGAAAACCTCCTGAATGAGATCCCTCCCTACCAGGGCGGTGGTGATATGGTGGCAAACGTCACCTTTGAGAAGACAACATACAATGAGCTGCCTTTCAAGTTCGAAGCCGGCACAACAAACTTCACCGGTGCCATAGGCCTGGCCACCGCGCTCGACTACCTTACTTCTCTCGGACGGGAGGCAGTAGCCGCAAGAGAGCAGGACCTTCTGAGACAGGCCACCGAGGGATTATTATCTGTCAGTGGTATACGCATCTATGGTACGGCACCGCAGAAGGTCTCGGTCATCTCTTTCCTGCCGGGAACCATTCATCAGTATGACGCGGGTATGATTCTTGACAAGATGGGTATCGCAGTAAGAACAGGATCTCACTGTGCCCAGCCGTTGATGGAGCGCTACGGAATAAGTGGAAACATCAGGGCTTCAATCGCCTTCTACAACACTGAGGAGGAGATAGAGGCACTGGTGAAAGGCATTAAAAGGGTGACTGAGATGTTCGCCTGACAGAATGATATGAATATTAACCAGATACAGGATCAGATTATTGAGGATTTTGCGCTCTTCGGCGACTGGATGGAGAGGTATGAGTATCTCATCGACCTGGGGCGTTCGCTGGCCCCATTCGATGTGGCACACAAAACCCCGGACTTCCTCATAGAGGGATGCCAGAGCAAGGTGTGGCTTTACCCCTCCTTAACTGACGGAGTGGTCACATTCACGGCAGAGAGTGACGCCCTGATCACAAGAGGAATTATAGCGCTGCTGATCAGGGTCTTTTCGGGCCGCACCCCGGATGAGATACTTGGCGCCGACATCTATTTCATTGAACGCATTGGACTGAGGGAGAACCTCTCACCCACCCGCTCAAACGGATTGCTTGCAATGATGAAGCAGATGCGGCTCTATGCGCTTGCTTACAAATCGAAAAGGGAACAGGCATGAATACACAGGAGATACAGGAGACTGAAACAAGAATAGTAGGAGTGCTGAAAAGCATCTTTGACCCCGAGATACCGGTTAACATTTATGATCTGGGCCTTATCTATGAGGTCAGGGTTGATGAAGAACAGGTGGCGCATATAACCATGACTCTCACCGCACCAAACTGCCCGATGGCTGAGGATCTTGTTGAAGAGGTAAAGTATAAGGTTGGCGGTACCAAAGGGGTAAAGGATTGTGATCTCAACCTGACCTTTACGCCGCCTTGGGACCGCGACATGCTTACTGATGAGGCAAAGCTTGAATTAGGATTACTTTGAAGACCCCGTCTTGACTGATGCACATAAAATAGCACTCACATGGAAGATCCGCGAAAGCCTCCGGCTGGAAGGATTTGATATTTACGGTATTGCCCAGGCCGCACCGCATCACGAAGACGGCCATCATATAAGCGAATGGATCGCTGCAGGCAAGAACGGCTCAATGCAATTTCTTGAAAGGAACCTCGACAAACGTGGTGACATAACCTCGCTGGTTGAGGGAGCAAAATCAGTGATTGTTGCAGGGCTCCGCTACTACAGCAATGAGCCGCCTGCAGGTAACGACAACTACTTTGTCAGCCGTTACGCCAGGGTTAAAGACTACCACACTGTGGTGGAGGAAAAGCTGGACCGCATACAGAAAATCATTAAGAAGGAGGTACCTGATGCATTGTGCAGGGTATTCTGTGATGCCGGGCCCGTGACCGAAAAGGCATGGGCCATACGTGCAGGACTGGGATGGCGCGGACGGCACAGCATGGTTATTAATAAGGATATCGGCTCTTACTTCTTCATTGGTGAGATTGTTACTACCGCGGAGTTTCTATACGACGAGACCTCTGCCCGCGATCGCTGCGGCGACTGTACTCTGTGTATTGACGCATGCCCTACAGGTGCCATATGCAATGACCGGACAATAGACGCACGTCGCTGTATAGCCTACCTCACCATCGAACATGACGGACCCATACCGGAAGAGTTCAGCGGTAAAACGGAGAAAATGATTTTTGGCTGCGACCGTTGCCAGGAGGTCTGTCCCTGGAACAAGAAGGCTGTACCATATACTGACAAAGAACTTGCTCCGGAGTTTACCATCAGCTCCCTTACAAGAAGGGATTGGCTCAGCATGACACCGGACGATTTTAAAAAGATTTTCAGGTCGTCACCGATAAAGCGGACAGGTCATAATAAGATCCGGAGAAACATCGACTTTGCAAACTACGGGGCATCTGAGAAGAGGTGAGATTCGCTGAATATTGCCATCATTAGGCTCCGGAACCAGCCCCATTTTTACTTCTTGAGAGTAACCAATCCGAATGGCTCGAAAAAATAGAAGGTGATCTTATTTTGCCATTGCTGTGGCCTTGAGATCAGCCGGCATTTTTTCTATGGCATACCTGAGAGCCGTCCGTGGCATGACAGCCTTGTGTTTCATAACAAACCCGAAGACCTTCTCCTGATGAGACTGGCTTGCAGCTTTCAGCATCCATCCGTAACCCTTCTGCACCATGTCATCGCTGTCCAGAAGCAGGATCCCTGCTATCTCAAAGATATCTTCGAGGAATTTGCCCCTGCGGGCAGGTATTATCAGCGAAACGGCTGAGGCACGCTTTACCCACCGGTTCTCCGACCTTGCCCACTTCTTAAGCTCCGCCATATGATCCGGGTATTTTTGTATAAAATCCCCAACAGTGTGATTGCACAGTGTATCACATGATGCCCAGTTACTGACATACCTTTGCACCCATTTCTCAATGATGCTGAAATCTTCCGGAGTGAACTGCGGCCCCAGCTTCTCTGTCCATAAACAGGCAACGAACGATTCCTCCATCATCCCCGACTCCCACAGCGAGTCGCACATATCAAGTATCTCCTCCTTACTCCTCTCCTTCACCAGTAAATAGTTCTGCTTAGCTATCTCCTTAACGGTCATAGATTTTATACCGTACAGGTGCACCTCCTCTTTGAAGTACCTCAGTCCTGATTGCCTGGCCTTTTCATCCGAAGCCTCGCTGAGCTCTCTCCTGACCTTGTCAAGTAACTCATTCATTTCTTAATCTTTTTGCTGTAAAAGCAGCGATCTCCGATGCGAATCCGACAGCATCTCCACTGCCAACCTCAATGATGCGGAAATCTTTTATTCCATATTTTTCTATCACAGATTCTGTGAGACTTTTTCTGACGGCGATGATCAGGATTGGCTTCGTTTCACCGAGAAGCTCACTTATTCTGGTGCTCCATCCACGCCCCCTTAGTTCAAGTGGGCCGACCTCATCCACGATTACCACATCCTTTTTGCGGCTAAAATCAGGATCAAGGGCAATATACCCTGCCCTGTAACCGGAATCAATCACGGTGAATCGCTCCACACCCATGGTCTCACTTCCGGTATATCTCAGGAAGGGAGTCCTGATACCCGTACTGATGTCTGAGATATCATAGCCGGTAGTTATGCCATCTTCAACTATTCGCAGTGCCAGGATGCCTCCCACGCTGACCCCTTTGTCCTTCAGCATGCCTGCCAGCGTTGCGAGCCATGCAGTCTTGCCTTCACCTATTGTTCCAGTTACAACAAACACCCTTTTTTCACACTTCTGTTCCCCCCTCACTTCATCAAGTCGCCTCTCCACACGTGTTATCATCCGGTTAAGAATTGAGACCGGATTTTTCACTGCTGTCTTCAGGTCAGGCATGTCCGCAATCATCGACGGCAGGCTCTCTGCCGATAATTCGAGAGCCAGGGGGAGCTGACTGAAGCGGGTTCGGCTGAAGAGGCTTCGTATCTTCGGGTTATAGAGCTCGGTGCCAAGGGCTGAAAAGCCAACGATGATTATCACTGCCCGGAAGTTCATCTGTATTCCGATGAGTATCGCTTCCGCGAGGCGGTTTTTCCCGGGTTGAAATGCCGAAAAAGCCAGCGCTGACAGCATGGTGATGATCACAAAGGTGATCCAGAATCCAGGTCTGGAGAGTTGCCTCATAGCGCGCTTGTAACGCAGGGCAAGCATGGTGACTACAGGGATCACGGCAATGACCCACCAGTACCATTTCGTAAGGCTGACGACAACAAGCAGGCCGGCAATCAGCAACATATCCGCCGCCAGCCATGGGAGTGACCAGCCAAAAGGCTGCTCCTGCCTCTTGGGTGCTGAACTGAACGCGGATGCTTCTGGCAGAGTATCCTCAGGAGGCAGCTTGGCGAGCCTGCGACCTGTAATAATTCCCGCAACTGCCGTGACTGCTCCAAATAGAGCATATATGGCTAAAAGAAGGACCAGGGGTGCCCAGAATGCATCAAACTGAAGGTTCAGCTCCTTCGAGGCATAAGCGGTAATGCTCGAATAGATATCGACAAGGTTGCCACCATAAAAGATGATCATATTGAATATCTTCTGGAACAGGTTCCATGACATGGCTAGCATCGACCCTGCAATAAATCCTAAAAACGTCTTTCCGAAAATCCTGACGGATGCCTCGAGCAGCAGTGATTCCATTATAATTGCAATCATCGGTCCGAAGATGATAGCGCTGGGTGACATCGCCTTCATAAATGCACAGATAAGTCCGGCACGCCAGTAGAGACCATGCTCGCGCCACTTAAAGCTTACCGAGATAAGGATAACAAGAGCAATGGCAGTAAGGAGGTTACCACTGAAAGGTACACGCAGGTTATGCAGGAAGCTGCCGAGAACAATCTCGGCAGCAGCCCATATCGTTCCTATAATGGACGCCTTGATCCACTTGTCGCTGATGGTCGTTGTGCCTCTGCTCAAACCAAATATAAATGATCGGATTTACTTTTCAACTACCCAGTCGTAGTCAACATATTTCCAGGTAAAATCTCTTTCACTGAAGGTCAGCCATAGAAACCCTTCCTCACATGTTAGGTAAGGCCCTTTCCACCAGCCTGCAGATACTGCGCCACCGGTGATATAGTGAACCCCTTCGTAATATATGTCCTCCAGAACATGCAGATGTCCCTGGAGCACCACTTTCAGGTTATGTTCCCTGAAAAGATCCAGGACAGAACTCGAGTTATAGACTACAAGAGAGGAATCATTCGGCACTGTTGACCCTCCGTACCTCTGCGTCATAACCGAAACAAAAGGAATATGGGTGCTGATGACAATGGGTGTCTCCGGGTCGGTATTTTCAAGTTCGTTAGCTATCCAGTCAATCTGCACGGAGTCAACCAGCCCGACGTATTTGTTCTTATGTGTATCTTCAACGGAGTTCAGGACCATAAACTTCCATCCTTTATGCATAAAGGAGTAATATAAGGGGCCCATCCTATTCTCAAACATTTTCTCCCCGTATTCCGGGTGTGAAGGGTCAGCTCCGCTACGGCTGTAAATACCATATATCTCATGATTCCCCATTGTGTTGTAGACAGGTACTTCAGCCTTCTTTACTGTCTCCTGGTACAATTTATATAACGAGTCGGCCCGGCCATATGACTGCCCGAGAGCATCCATTATCAAATCGCCTCCCGTTATTATGAAGTCAGGCTTCATGCTGTTGACGGTGTCAAGTGCCTTAATGAATCCGGCAACTGCATTCCGCTCGGGCTGTAGGTGAATATCAGTCAGAAATGCAACGCTGAAGCTCTCGTTGTCAACCTTTGTTTGGTTACATCCCGTCCCGGAAAGAAGGAACATAGACACGATCAGTGCAGCAGTAACGCCACTGTAATAAGTTTTTTTCATTTTCGCCATTTCTAATTATAAAAATCTTCAGAACGGATCGCACTCTCTGTATGCCTCAATGACCTTCTTGACGCCTTCAGGACCTTTAATGCTGCGTCCGTGCTCCATGCAAATCACACCTTGATAGTCTCTAGAATGAAGATAGCTGAAGATGTTCCTGTAATTAATCTCTCCGGTAGTCGGCTCATTGCGTCCGGGGTTATCTCCCACGTGGAAGGCTGCTATCTGATCCCAGCATGCTTCAATGTTCGGTATCAGGTTACCTTCAGTGATCTGCTGGTGATAAATGTCATCCACTATCTTCACGGCCGGACTGTCAACTGCCTTGCACACCTGGTAAGCCTGCGGCATCTGAGTCAGCCATAGTCCGGGGTGATCACGCAGTGTGTTAAGGGGTTCAAGGACCAGGGTGATACCTTCCGGCTCGGTAAGATCTGCACAGTATCTCAGGTTGTCGATGACATTTGCCCTCTGGAGGTCAGGATGTAGTTTTTCATCATATCTCCCGGGAACAACCAGTGCCATCTTAAACCCTGTACGTTTGGCTATGTCAATGCCCTCCTCCATCTTGACTGTAAGGAAGTCGCGTACCTCTCTGTGCGGCAGCACAAAGGAGCTATTTGAAAAGTCAGCATGCAATACCCATGGTCCCATCATCAGTCCCAGACGCTGGATGGCAGAAGCAATCCGCTCCTGCTCTACGGCCGGGCGTCCGGGGAGACCGTTGTCAAAGACAGCCCTGAACCCTTTGTCATAAATGAACTGCAAGTTATCCAGAGGGTCATCGCTCCCGCAGAGTTCCCGGAACATGCCTATTGACGGTGCATATGCCAGCCTGAAGGGTTTGTCGGCATCAGGCAGAAGTGCCGTGCGGCTTCGGCCTCTGAGAAGTGCAGGAGCAGTAAAGAGAGCCGCGCCTGCGGCAGCGGCACCCCTGAGGAAACTGCGACGTGAATTTGTATTCATGGTAGTTTTTTTAAGTTATTCTCCGGGAACAGGTACACTCTTGGGTACATCAACCGGACCCATATCGAATACCTTCGGTCCGAGCTTCAGCTCAGAGTTCATCATCTCATCCCAGGTCACCTTCTTTCCGGTATATGCCGATACGCGTCCCATGATACCTGCCATGGTTGATATTGCTACAAATTCAGCTTCATTGAGCGGCTTCGCTGTGCGAATAGCTGTTACAAAGTCAATATGTTCCTGGTCATAGGGACTCCTGATAAGCTGGTCGGTCATCTTGCCCTGCTCGTCGAGCTTGTAGCCATCATATTTCCAGAGTTCAGTTCCGGCATGATCCCACAACGTGTTCTGGCAGTTGGAGTTGCCTTTTGTACCCTGGATCCACTCTGAGACATTCCCCTCTGTTCCGTTTATCTGGCGGCACATTGAGTGCACATGCATGCCCTCATCAAAGATGAAGTCAGTGCTGAAAAGGTCATACTGGTCTCCTGTTACACGACGATGGCGGGCGCCAAATGATACCGCAGATACAGGTTTTTTACCTGTAAACCAGCTTATTACGTCAATGTTGTGCACATGCTGCTCTACGATGTGATCGCCTGACAGCCAGCTCCAGTTAACCCAGTCACGGATCATATATTCCATCTCACTCCATGAAGGATTGGGATCCCGGTACCAGAGCTGTCCCTGGTTCCAGTAGCAGTTGGCAGCAACAATGTCACCAATCATTCCCTCCTGTACTTTGCCCCATGTGGCAACGTAATCATGCTGATGATGGCGTTGGGTACCGGTCACAACACACAGTTCCATCCCTTTGGCCTTCTCGCCGGCTGCAAGAATCTGCCTGACGCCTGCCGGATCAACTGCAACCGGCTTCTCCAGGAAGACATGCTTGCCGGCTGTCACAGCAGCTTCGAAATGTCCCGGACGGAAATAAGGCGGAGTGGCAAGCAGGATCACATCAACACCGGAGTCAATGACCTTCTGGTAAGCATCAAATCCCACAAAACAATTCTCATCGGCTATCTCCACCCCGTCTTGGGCTAGCCGTTCCCGGCATGAAGTAACCCTGTCTGCAAATACGTCACCCAGGGCAGAGATAGTGAGGTTGGGTCCGGCATGGAGGTAGTTAAGGGCCGCGCCCGTACCTCTGCCTCCGCAGCCTATCAGACCGGCCTTCAGCAGCGGTCCGTCAGGAGCCGCGTCAAGCATGACCGGAAGGATGACATCCTTACGGCCTCTTGGTGAACACGAGGTTATCAATGCCGGCACAACGATGCCTGCTGCACCTGCAGCCGCTGCAGTGCCCAGAAAGTTTCTTCTGGAGATTGATGATTTTTTCATGATGGTTTTTATATGTTTATCAAAGTTATAAATTATGTCGAAAGTCCGTAAAGTCCAAAGTCCATAAAGTCCATAAAGTCTGTAAAGTCAAAAGTCCATAAATTCAAAAGTCAAAAGGTCTGTCGCTGCGCTCCGTCTGAAGGTCCCGACGCACTTCGTGGTCGGGATTGAGCCTCCTCCTGCGTCGGAGCCTCAAACTGCCGATTGCCGACTGAACTGCTGCGCCTTCCCTGCAGTCTGGCTGCTTCTCCGCCAGCTGGCGGATCGCCCCTCTACTGCCTATTGCCTGGCAAGACTATTTATCCCACGCTTTAGCAACACGGAACCCCACATAAAAACAATCCGAATACCACCAGATGCTCTTCGGCATCTGCGGGTCGGTCTTAAGCCACTCAGCAGTGCGGGTATGATCACGCGCTGCGCTCCTGACGCCTGCCGCACCGTCACGGTAGGATCCTCCCCTGATGACATGCTCATCAGTACCTTCATAATTGTCAGAACAGAATTCTGCAACATTACCGCTCATGTTAAGTAGACCCCACGGATTTGCCTTCACTGCTGAAGGCTCCTGTGTCTTTGACTGACTGTTGCCACGGTAGATAACAAAGGTATTGATGACAGAAGTGTCGGGCCTCCTTCCGAACAGACCCTTCTTCTCATATTCATCCGGATCTCCTGCAAAGAAATAGGGTGTCTGACTCCCTGCCCTGCATGCATACTCCCATTCGGCTTCCGTTGGCAGGCGGTAACTCTTTCCTGTCACCTCTGATAGCCACCGGCAGTATGTTTCAGCAGCATGGTAACTCATGGATATTGCAGGCCTTCTGCCCATGCCCCAGTTCTGATCAGGCTTCCCGTAAGGAGGTGTGGCCCCGCTGATGGCATCCACACCGTCTATACTGAGCCTTGCTCCCTCGGTGTCTGTCGATCTGCCTTCAGATGCCGTCTGCCTGTAGAACTCCATGTACTCGTCCCATGTCACCTCTACCTCCGCTATGAAGAAGGAGTCTACTCTCACCTCTGCGGCCTCCTCGTCAGCATCACGAAACGGCTCATCCTCAGGGCTTCCCATGGTGAAGATGCCCCCTGGTACTGCAATCATCCTGAACGAGACCCCGGAACCGGGTACCTGCTCTGTGAAATTCCCGAATGAGGTGACAACGGCTGGGCTATTGAAAAGGGTATCCGGTGCGCTGACAGTGCTGCCGAATCCCTTATTGCTGCCATGCAGATAACCCTTGATGTAATGGCCTGCATTCAGGTGGCAGCTGATGCACTGGAGATCCTCTCCCTTTTCTGTCATTTGCTTATAATAGAGATGAGCATCAGATCCTTCACGGGTAAGGGCGGCAGGAAAAAGATTCTCGTGACATTTCAGGCATGTGGAGTTGTATACGTGTTTTGAGGCTCTCTCAAGTGTTGATGCCGCATCCCAGTCGAATTCGGTCGAGTCTTTGGTCCAGTGACTCCACAGATCTCGCATTCCCGTCTTCGCCTTTTCAATGAGATAGCCCTCCCCTTTCGGTGGCAGATGACATTCAGCGCATGAGACCCGGTATCCGGACTCAGTGGCATAATGCACTCCCTGTTTCCAGCTGGAGGTAGCCTGCGGATGTACATGACATGAGGCACAGAAATCGTTTGTAGAGGTAGCCTGAACCGCTTTCCCCAATCCTGTAAACAGAAGCACTCCGGCCAAAATGCCGGCTACAAACCACAACCAGATCTTCTTCCTCACAAGCCTCGGATTAGAGTGGTCAAGATAATAAAAAACAATATCCGATCAACCTGCAGGGAAGCATACTCTGCAACAGGCGCAAGCTCCTGCTTATTTGAGTTGCAGAAAATACCGCTCCCCGTGAGCATCCCTTCCAACATGCGTGGGCTACTGTTTCCTTTCGGAGTTAATTATTACTTTTGGGGAAACGCAACAAATGAAACGGACTATACTTGCATTCCTGCTTCTGTCATTGATGATACCTGCCGGCTCTCATCCCTGGAAACCAAGACATTACGTGATAATAGATACTGACGGTGGCATTGACGATCTGAAGGCAATCTGCCTGCTGATGGCATCACCTGATGTAAGAATACTTGCTATCACTGCCTCAGATGGCTACCACAATGCTCCCGTTGCCTTTGAAAAGATCAGAACCATGGCTGACAGCCTCTGGCACGACGGACTGCCGGTTGCCACAGGGGACAGTACTTTCAGCCTTATTGAAGATGTTCTGGAGGCAGAGACAACCCCCGTGACTTTTATCGCCATGGGATCCCTGAAGACGGTTTCAGACGCAATGGACCAATTGCCGCTGTTCACCAACAAGGTGAAGCAGGTGATCTGGAGCAACAGCGGCCTGCCGGGCAAGGATGGACTTAATTACAAGGCATCAGCCGAAGCAGCAGGGAAAGTACTTGCCGGACCTCTTCCCGTAACCGTTACCGGCGGTGGAGGAGAGAACTTCTATGATGAAGAATTGTTAAACGAGATCGGCAAAATCCATTCCCCATATGCCGCCAGGGTAAAGGCACTGATAAACTCAATGCCAACCCATTCCTTTGTCTATACCGCCTTTGACGAGATGGTTCCTTTGATGCTGCATTTCCCGCAGCTCTTTACCTCCACCCTCACAGATGACCAGGCCAGGTACCTTGCGCCCGGAGATATTGATGCACTCCGGCTGGCAACCCTTCAGATACTCAGGGGTGAGACTGTTGAGAGGATGCAGACAATCAAGACAATGCCGGCTGACACGGCCTTTTACATGGATGATATCCAGCCTTTTGTTAATGACATAAGGAACAGTTACGGAGAGGATGAATGGACCTCGGGAGTAATTGCAAACGAGCTTCACCGTCACCTCGGGGTATTTGCAATCATCGGAGTCAAAATGGGAATCAGGGCACGCGAGTATTTCTGCACAGGTGTCGATGAGATGAGCGTAATCACCCATGCCGGCGCCATCCCTCCCCTGAGCTGCATGAACGATGGCATCCAGGTAAGCACGGGCGCGACACCGGGACACGGACTGCTGACTATCAGCACCGAAAAGCCGTTTTACGGTGGCGCTGACTTTACCCATAAAGGGAAAACGATCCGAATATCCCTAAAAAAGGAACTGGCCGAAAAGGTATCCTCGGAACTGAAGGAGATCAATTTCATCTACGGCCTTGACAGTGACATATACTGGGAACTGGTCAGACAAAACTCCATAAAATACTGGCTTCAGTTCGACAGGCATGAAATATTTGATATTGAGATTATTAAATAGACAATGAGATATAGCAGGGGGCTTGACTTTTGCTAATTAAACTCGCCGAACAACTTCGACTTATTGTACCACTTGACTACTATGCCATAAAGCAGCGCTGTCCAGAATGAGAAGAGGGCATAGACCAGGGCTGGCTTGACCATCTCATTGCTCTGGATAAGCGTGCCGGCAACAAGCAGCGCCAGTGTGGTGTTCTGAAGGGCAACCTCCACCCCTATTGTCCAGGAAGTTCTTATGCCGGTTCTGCCAAAAATGCCCATTGCCATCCCCGCAGCAAAACCGGCTAAATTTATAATAACGGCATAAGGTAATATACTCCGCAATTCAGCTCCGGTGATTCCGGAACCGCCGCTCGACTCCTTAGCGAAGGCAATTATTCCGTAAACCCCTGCAAAGAGGACGATCATTACTGTTCTTACAGGCCTTTGTATCTTGTCAGCTATTTTCTCATTGTAATATCTTAGCAGAACACCGCTGAAAGCAGGCAAAAGAGTTATAAAAAAGATCTGAAGGAAAGTCTGCACCAGGGGGAGTTCGAACGGAGAATGTCTGCCGGTAAAAACCGTCAGGGCCAGGTTGACAAGAAGCGGGATGGTTGCCAGGGTCAGGAGACTGTTGATTGCTATCAATGAAACGGAGAGCGCCACATTGCCCCTGAAAAGAACCGTCACAAATCCTGAGGTGGTGCCTCCCGGACAGGCAGCCAGTATGATAAATCCAACCTTTATTGTCGGGGGAAGGTCTGTGAACCCTATTATCAGGAAGACAATCAGCGGCAACAATATCATCTGGGAGACCAGACCAAGGATGAAAGCCTTCGGCGAACGGTAAATCCGTTGCAGATCATCAAAATTGATCGATAGCCCTACACCAAACATGATGGTGGCCAGAACAGCGCTGACAAGGAGATCGATATAGGATCGCCCATCTGTCAGTGGCAACCCGCAAAAAAATCACTAAATTAGATTTCTGAAAGGAAGATGGGTGAAGTTATCCTGAATGTATCTTTATTCTCATATATGGAAGTCGTTTATCCGAAACGAACGGTGGAGAAGGAACCTGTTCGCAAGAATTCTCTTTGTCCTGCTCGGGCTTTATTTTGTTATCCTTTTCCTGGTACTGGGATTTAACATAAGCTCGGTTCTTGCTGGCGAAAGCGGCGAAGCAGCGGGCAAATTCATGATGTGGATTCTTTACTACCTCGCTGCAGACTATGTCATGAGGTGTTTTCTGCAGCAGATACCGTCGCTGGAAGTGATCCCCTACCTGCGATTCCGCATAAGGAGAAAGAAACTCGTGAAACATCTCCTGGTCAGAAGCAGTTACAGCCTCTTCAACATCCTCCCGTTCTTCATCATCATACCCTTTGCTACGTTAGTCCTCGGCCCTTCCAAGGGAGTCGTAGCTGCCCTGCTTTTTCTGGCAGGCTGCCTCCTGCTGATCATCCTGAATAACCTGTTGGGGCTGCTCACCGGTTTGCTAACGAGGATCAATTCAGTTTACTGGATCATCCCCGTGGGAGTTGCGGCAGTTATTGCACTGGCAACCGGTCTGACAGGTTCACTTAATGAACCCTCCCGTGCGTTGGGCTATGCTCTGGCAGAGGGCCGTCCTTTGCCCTTCCTGGTTGCAGCCGGTCTTATCATTACCGTCATTTGGCTGATAAACAGGTTGCTGGACCAGTACCTCCGGGCAGATATGGCAGGCACACACTACAGGCTGAGAGCAACGGGAGCCTCTTTCGCCGGAAGATTCAGCCGCCTGGGTGACACAGGCAGGTATATGTCTCTTGAGTTATCAATGCTTCTTCGCAATAAACGGTCAAGGAAAACCTTGCTAATGGTGCCCTTCTTCATGGTTTATGCAATAATTTTTTTCCTGATTGATGATGCAGTACAGGGCCCATTTTTCACAATTCTTATTACCACCATGTTCCTAGGACTGGGATCGATGTCCTACGGACAATTACTCTTCAGCTGGGAAAGCTCGCACTTCGACGGCATTATGGCAAGAAAGAACGATTTCATTGCTTATGTCAAAGCCAAGTATTACCTGCAGGTGCTTATCACACTGATTGCATTCGTACCACTTGCCGTTGTGACCATTGTCTCGGGCAAGATGAGTTTGTTCCTACTGACAGCCCTTTTGCTCTTCAACCTTGGACCCAACAGCCTTCTTACCATGCTGCTGGCCACTCTCAATGACGCCCGGATCGACCTGGACGCAGGCACTTTCATGAATTATCAGGGAGTGAAGGGAAGTCAGTTTGTTATGACCTTCCTGTTCGTATTGATTCCGGCTGGAATTTATGAGCTGGTCCGCTTTTTGGCAAATGAGAATACTGCCATTATCAGCCTTGCCACCCTCGGCATCATCTTTATCGTGTCCAGCGACTGGTGGATTAAAAAACTCATCGCTGAAACTTTCTTGCGCCGAAAGTATAAATCCCTTGAGGGATTCCGCAAACTATCCGCATAATCAGACATGCCATGATCAAGGTTACAAACCTCCTCAAATCGTACCACAAAAAGACAGTCCTGAACATCAGCGATCTTACCATTAACGACGGAGAGATCTTCGGCCTGGTTGGGAATAACGGAGCAGGTAAAACCACCCTCCTGCGGCTGATGCTTGACCTCATCAGGGCCGACAGTGGAGAGGTGCGCTCTGGTGAGCATATTGTAGCCAGGTCAGAAGACTGGAAAGACTATACCGCATCGTACCTCGATGAAGGGTTCCTGATAGAATACCTCACTCCTGAGGAGTTCTTCAGCTTCATTGCGGATGAGTATCGCCTCACTAAAGAGGTGATGGACCAGAGGCTGTCGGGATTCAGCGATTTCTTTAACGGTGAGGTATTGGGTCAGACCAGGAAATATATTCGTGATTTTTCAAAAGGCAACAGGCAAAAGATCGGCGTTGCCTCAGCACTGATCACTGAACCCGGGATTCTTATCCTCGATGAGCCGTTCAACAGCCTGGATCCTACTTCGCAAATCTTGCTCAAGAGGATGCTGTCAGACTATAACCGGAAAAACGGCGCTATAATCATCATATCAAGCCATGACCTGAACCACGTTACTGAGATTTGCACCCGTATTGCTATAATTGAGAAAGGTATCATCATCCGAGATCTGCAGAACAACGGTCAGGCCATGACAGAACTGGCCGACTACTTCTCAGCCAGGCAATCATGGACTCGCTGACAGTAAGGATGTGACCCGCCACCAACCAGTGTAAGAGTATGGCGCTCCATATTGTCTCCCTGATATTTATGTTAATTATCTGTTTCCCGTCGCTGCAGTCAATTAAAGCATACATTTGCACGATCATCAAAAAAAAGTATCGTGAAAGCATTGAAAATCGGGAACCTGAAGATCGCCGTACCGGTCATACAGGGTGGCATGGGAGTGGGGATTTCACTTTCAGGACTTGCCTCGGCAGTTGCCAATGAGGGTGGCGCAGGTATCATATCAAGTGCAGGCCTGGGACTGCTTTACAAAAACTTTTCTGCAGATTACCTTGAGGCAAGCATAAAAGGACTCAAAGAAGAGATACGGTTAGCGAGGGAAAAAACAAAAGGAGTGATCGGTGTCAACGTTATGGTGGCAATGACAAATTTTGCCGATACGGTCAGAACTGCTATCGCCGAAAAAGTCGATCTCCTTATCGCCGGAGCGGGCCTGCCGCTCGATATGCCCTCCTTTCTCACAAAGGAGAGTAAGACGAAGCTGATACCAATCGTCTCCTCGGCAAGGGCAGCAAAAATTATCTGTGACAAATGGAAGACCAATTATAACTATCTGCCAGACGCTGTTATAGTTGAAGGTCCAAAAGCCGGTGGCCATCTCGGATTCAGGGAAGAACAGATTTTTGACAGCAATTACACGCTCGAAAAGCTTGTTCCTGAAATTGTCAATGAACTGAAACCATTCGAAGAAAAGTACGGCCAGCATATCCCACTGATTGCTGCCGGAGGGATTTATACGGGACAGGATATCAAGGAAATCATGGATCTCGGAGCATCCGGCGTCCAGATGGGGACCAGGTTCGTGACTACTGATGAATGCGATGCCTCTATGGACTTTAAACAAACCTATATCGATGCAACGGAAAATGATATAGAAATCATTAAAAGCCCTGTAGGAATGCCGGGAAGAGCTATCCTTAGCAATTTTATCGATAAGGTCAGGGAAGGGAAAAAACAGCCCAAAGCATGTCCCTTTAAATGCATCAAAACCTGCGATATTTCAAAGAGTCCATACTGCATAATCATAGCCCTTATGAATGCACTTAAAGGAAACTTTGAAGCAGGTTATGCCTTTGCCGCTGCTGATGGAATACAGGAACAGCACTGAAAGAGAATAAAGTATTGATCCGGTGCAAATGCCGTATTTGTGTCATCCCATTCGCAAATCGACAATCGACAATCGACAATCGACAATTACCTGGGATCAACCACCTGCCCCATAAACACAATCGTCCCGGTTGTCGTCTCCCTGATAAAATAGAGGAACGGACGGTTTATATTGACAACTGTGGTCATAGGCATCGAGGTGAATACAAACTCAACAACAGTCGCAGCGGCAGCCTCGGTACCCTCCTCGTTGGTCTTGATGAAGGTCTGATGCAATACCCTGGAGATCAATAAACTCTGATCTGAGATATTGCTGAAGTCGGCACCCATCACAAAGGCTATACCCATACCGAGAGCCGTGAGATCATCCTTCAGCTCACGCTTGTATTCATATTCAAACTTCGGCAGGCT
>JFJP01005351.1_pt1 | contig 31161 bp, 22 predicted proteins | sample 431651 | NCBI WGS metagenome assembly JFJP01 (sample SAMN02602958, study PRJNA72255) | Microbial mat metagenome, whole genome shotgun sequencing project. | biome: fresh water; feature: sink hole; material: water; isolation source: purple microbial (photo- and chemosynthetic) mats found in... | reverse complement strand
ACCTGCTGCTGCGCCAAACGCACGGCGACAAGGACGCGGCCATAGAAATCGAGCTCCAACAGTGGTTTGCCAGCCTGCCCAAAGCCCACCCAGCCAAGAAGTGGAGCCGCTACAAGCGGGTCGATGCCAACGGCCCCTGGCGTGACCGCGATATTTCGTGGCCTGGCGGCGGCGGCCCGCGCTACGACGTATTGCACCCTACAACCCATCTACCCTGCAAGGTACCCGATGCCGGTTGGCGCTACTCTGATCCCGACGAAATGCAGCGGCAAATCGATTTGGGTCTGGTGGCTTTTCGCGACGACCACAGCGACTGGTGGCTTTTCGCGACGACCACAGCGAGCCACCGTTTCGCAAGGCGCACATTCGCCCCTTGCCCCAAGAAATGGACGCGGCTCCCGAAGACGCGGATTCGGATGGTGACGCCGACGACGAACTCGCCACCCAGGTGCGCGGCAGCTACTTCTACAAACAATCGCAAGTGTCGGTGCGGCACCTGCGCGAGCTGCTGGGCAAGAACGTATTCAACAACCCCAAGGACGTGGACGAAGTGGCTAGGTTGCTGGGCTACGCAAGCCCTGGCGACAAAAATGCCATTACGCTCGACTTTTTTGGCGGTAGCGGTACCACCGCCGAAGCCGTGATGCGCCTGAACGCCGAAGACGGCGGCACGCGCCAGTTCATCCTGGTCCAAATCCCCCAGCCGATTGACGCGAAGAGACAAAAAGAAGCCCACAAATTTGTCACTGAAACGCTGGGTAAGCCCGAGGCCACGATTTTTGAGATCACCGCCGAGCGCATACGGCGCGCCGGGGCCAAGCTGGTGGCTGAACTGGCGACCAAAGCCCAAGCACTCACGCTCGCGCAAGGCGGCTTGCTGCCCACTTCAGCGCAGGAAATGCCCGTGCTGGACACCGGCTTTCGCGTGTTCGAACTGGTGGATGACCCCGATGCGCTCATCCTGCAAAAACCCCTGCAAGACGCCACCCAAGCCGACATGGCCGCGCTGCAAACCGCTATTGCCACGCCTCAACCGGCGCAATTGCCCCGCGTGTTGCATAACCTGCTGCTGGCCGAGCAACTGCCGCTGACTACCGTGCTGCACACCATCAAGCCCGACCACCTGTACCAGGCCGCCAATGTGCTGCTGATCGTCAAGCCCGTGCCATTGGCCGAACTGGCAGACACCGTGCGCGCCCTGCAAACCACCGCCACGCCCGTGGTGTACCTGACGGTGTATGCCCCCTGGATTGACAACGACAACTTCATGCTGGGCATCAAAACTTTGGCCGAATCGCTGGGGTATTCCGAAGACAAGCTGCGGCTGCGCGGCTGACTACACTGCAACTAACAACAAGGAACACTATGAAATTGAGCATTGAGGGCTTTGGCCCCATCAAGAAGCCTGTTGTGATCGAGCCGAAAGCGCTCACACTTTTATGCGGAGCCAACAATACGGGCAAAACGTACGCCCTGTATGTTCTCAATGCTCTTATGGATTCGAGGTTTGTGGCGCATTTTGACTTCGCCAAAACACACGCAAAAACTCTCTTTCAAGAGAAGCACTTCTCGGTACCAACTGACACACTATTGGGTCCCCATGCGCTAAGACACGCTGAAAAGACGATCGCCCATGGTCTGAAATCGACACTTCAACGATTTTTCGTAGCTGAAAGCACATTAACTGAATCGGCACTATTCGCCATTGAGCTAGACAGCACTGAAATTTCATCCGCCCAATCAGTCACGCTAAAGCTTAACTGGGGCAGCGGGGACGGAGACGAAGGTGTCATCCACCTCAACGGAACGTCACAGGAGCAAACAACCGTTTCCATTGCCGGGAAATGGGCCTCTGCGCAGCAAGTCGAAGACGTGTTGCATCGACTCATGATGCAACTGTATTTGCCGCAGCGTAAGGGGCGTGATCTATTGCTCCCCGCTGAGCGCTCGGGCATTGTTCTATTTTTTCGCGAACTTAACGCACGCCGCGCCGCGTTGCTGCGCCACGTCACCAGCCAAACACTGGATACCAATGAGCTGCTAAAAGACATCATCGTGTCCCGCTACCCGCAGCCTATACAGGACTACATTGAATTTCTGAACATTCAGCCAGAAATTAAGCGGCAAGAGAGCGACTTTGCAGACTTGGCATCTTGGTTGCAAAAGGAGGTTTTGCGTGTCAAATACAAAGTGGATCGATACGGCGACATCCGCATCGCCCCCTTGCGTAGCGGGGCTGAAGTTGGACTGCACTTGGGTTCATCCACAGTCAAGACTTTCTTTGGATTGTGGTCGTACCTAAACCACCTAGCCCGCAAAGGCGACTGGCTGATGATTGATGAGCCTGAGTTGAATCTGCACCCACACAATCAACTCGCCATTGCGCAACTTTTGGCGCAATTGGTAAATCGTGGCATTCATGTGGTGGTCAGTACGCATTCAGATTACATGATGCGGGCCTGGGGTAATCTGATCATGCTCGGGAGCCATGATTTTGAAGGACGAGACGCATTGGCTGCCCAATACGCTCTGCCCTCTACGCAATGGCTCACCACGTCACAAGTTTCAGCCTACGAATTCAACGGCGGCGGTGCACAAAGCATGCAGGTGTCGGCAGAAGGCGGGATTCGCACTGATTTGTTTGATGCAAGCATTCAAAACGTGAACGCTGCGGCGCAAAACATTTATTTTGCAAGGCAAAGCGCCACTGAAAATGCTATGCCAGAGAACGCAACGGCAATACCGAGGCCCAGCAAAAAAACAAAAGGCCGCGCATGACAGAGGCTGAATACTTCTCTGCACTGCAGGATTTGCTGGACTCCCGCATCTGCCAAGTACCTTCCGTAGTAGGCGGGAACTACCTTATCCAGGAGTCTGGGCAATCAGCATTTCAACTTAACACGCGGGCGCTAAGTTCTCACAAAGCGATTCGTTTGGAAAAACTTCCTGGAGGTGATTGGCCTTGCTTCAAAAGCCCGCACAGCCACGCTCACAAACGTTGCGACAGTATTGTGGTCAGCTGGGATAAGGTAAAGCAGGTTCCCGCGTACCTGTTGGTGGAGCTGAAGAGCAGCAGGCAGGGTGACGCACGCAAACAATTGGGTGCGTCACTGGCGTTTTGCCATTTTCTGCATCGCATGGCTTGCGTAGGCCAAATCAACTCACCAGCAGCACAATTTGGTGCAGTTACCGTCATGAATTTGCCTTTTGCGCAAAAGGCATTGAGCACGCCAACAATCCCCACCTGGAGCACACCCAAGCTCCAAGCGGACTGCCCGCACATGCGTTACAACCGCAGCCATGGCTCCCTGCCCGTTGCGGCGGTTATTGCAAGTTTTTGAGAGCGCACCATTTGACCGCCCAATTCCAATACACCACCCTCGCCCACCAAACGGCTGCCGTGCAGTCGCTGGTCGATGTGTTTAACGACGTGCGTTTTGTGCCGCCGGTGAACGTGCAGTCCAACCCGACCCTGGTGCCCGGTGAGGCGGCAGCGGCGTTGAAAGAAAACATCAAGGCCATCCGCCTGCGCAACAACGTCACGGCGGGTGATGTGCAGGTGCCAGTCACCACCACGCCCGCCCTGGGGCTGGATGTGCTGATGGAAACCGGCACCGGCAAGACATTTACCTTTATTGAGACGATTCACAGGCTGCACCGTGATAAAAAACTCTCCAAATTCATTGTGCTGGTGCCCTCTAACGCGATTCGCCAGGGCACGCTCAAGAGCTTTCAGAGCACGGCGGCGTTTTTTGCCAAGCAGTACGACCAGCACATCAATGTGTACAACTACTCTGCCAAAACGGTTGGCGGGTTTATTCATGCAGCTAACGCGGGTATTTCGGTGCTGGTGGCCACCTACCAGTCTTTTGCGGGCGATGGCAAGGTGATCAACCAGCGCGGCGTCGAGGCTAATCTGTTTGGCCACGCCAAGAGCTATATGGAGGCTCTGGCGGTCATTCGCCCGGTACTCATCATCGACGAGCCGCACCGCTTTGAGGGCAAGCAGACGCAGGAATATTTAGCCCGGTTCAACCCGCTGCTGACGATTCGCTTTGGTGCAACCTTCAAGGCCAAAGACAAGGCCAAAAACACGGCGGATGGCGATGCGCTGAAGTACAAAAACCTGGTCTACACGCTGGACAGCCTGGAGGCGTTTCGCCAGCGGCTGGTCAAAGGCATTGTGGTGGACACCGTGGGCAGTGGCTCCGACAGCACGCAGGCAATGACCTATTTGTCAACCCACGGCACGGCCAAAGCGCGCTGCGCCATGGTGCAATACCACAGCGCGACCGGCCCTATGGCAACGGTGGAACTCAAAGCCAAAGACAACCTGGGCGAACGCACGGGCATGGCATTTCTGGATGGGCATGTGGTGGAGAACATCACGGGCAAAGAAGTGCTGTTTACCAACGGCTTTGCCCTGCCGCTCGGGGAGCCAACGGCCTATGGAGTGTTGGCCGAGCAAACCCAGTCGCTGATTGTGGAATGCGCCATTACCAACCACTTTGAGCGCGAGGAAGACCTGTTCAAGCGCGGCATTAAATCGCTGAGCCTGTTTTTCATTGACGCGGTTGCCAAGTACATGCCCGAGGGGCAGAAACCCGCCGTGTTGCGGGATGCGTTTGAATTTCACTACCGTGCCCATCTGGCAAAAGCGCTGGCCAAGCCTGACCTGCACCCGCCTTATCGCAGCTACCTGGAGCGCAGCGCTGCCGATATTGGCCGGGTGCACAAGGGCTACTTTGCCCGCTCGCACAGCGAAAAGGGCGAGGAAGAAGCCATCAAACTCATCCTGCAAGAGAAAGAGAAGCTACTCAGTTTCGAGACAGACTTGCGCTTTATCTTCAGCATGTGGGCGCTGCAGGAAGGCTGGGACAACCCCAACGTGTTCACGTTGTGCAAACTGGCCCCCAGCAACTCCAAAATCACCAAGCTACAGCAGATTGGCCGCGGCTTGCGTCTGGCGGTCAACCAGCAGCTGGAGCGGGTGCAGGCCGATGACCCGGCGTTTGATGATGTCAACCAGCTCATCGTGGTGGTGCCTGCCAGCGAAGGCGATTTTGTCGGGGCGATTCAGAACGAAATCGCCGCGCACAGCGTGCGACTGGTGTCGCGGGTCATCCATCAGGAGTCTTTGGCTGTGAGCGGCATCAGCATGAACCCGTTTGTGACGGTGGCGCTGTTTCAGGCGCTGGAGCAGTGCGGCGCAGGCACGATTGACAGGACCACCGGCACACTGGCGCTGCAACCGGATGCCAGCACATTCAAACGTCAGCGGGCGGTGATCGAGGGTGTACTGGCCACGGTTGCGGGCTTGGGAGCTGGCAACGCACGCGCCATGCTGGGTTATCTGGATGCCTATTACGACGGCTATGGGCAGGTGAAAGCCAAGCAGGCTCCGGCCAAACCGGTGCTACACGTTAACCCGGCACAGTTCGCAAAGTTCAGGGAACTGTGGGATCGGTTGAACCAGGACGCAGTGTTGCACTACGAATTGGATACACCCGCGCTGTTGGACAACATCGTGCAGCGCTTGGGCACCGATTTCTCGGTGCGACCGTTGACGATTCAAGTCACGCGCACCGCCCAAGTGCAAAGCCTGCACAACGCGCAGAGTACGCAAACCGCGTATGAAGTGAAGTCACACACGGTGTTCACGCTCGCGGGCTTTGTGCGTGAATTGGCCAACGCCACCAAGCTGAGTTACCACACGGTAGCGCTTTGTCTGGCGCGCATGCCACCGGAAAAGTTTGCACAAATCCGGCACAACGAAGGTCGCTCGTTAGGCGCACTGCGCGATCTGATGCTGGGCTGTGTGTATGAGTTGTTGATTCACAAGGTGTCGTACGAGCTGCGCGAGATCAAGGTGAAAACGGCTTTGACAGACAACACCGGGGCGCTGCTGGAAACACTGAACGTGTCTTTGTGTGGTGTGGAGCAACACACCATCAACAACCCCGAAGTGCGCGAACGTTCGCTATACCAGGACGACTTCATGCCGGAGGACAGCCAGATTGAGCGCGACACGGTGGACGAATCGCACAGCCAGCGGATCGCCGTATTTGCCAAGTTGCCCAAAGTGGATATTCCCACCCCGGCGGGTAATTACAACCCTGACTTTGGCTACGCAGTGTTGCAAGGCGACGATGCGCGGGCGTTGTATCTGGTGGTGGAAACCAAGGGTTATGACAACTTTGGTGACATTCCAACCAAAGAGCGTGGGAAGATTGAAAGCGCAAAGCGCTTTTTCGAAGCGCTGCGCCAGCAAGGCACACCCGTAGAGTTCCACACCAAACTCAACCGCGAGTCCCTGGCTGATATTGTTCATCAAATAAGCCTCTAGCGCCCGCGGAACCAGCGTAAGAAGCTCCTAATTCAATAGCACTTTTACATCATGCCAGCCACCGAAATACTCCCCGGCCTCGTCGTCCAGAACTTGCCCACAGCACGCCGCCTGTCCGACTACAGGCTCATCGCCTTCGACATGGACTCCACGCTGATCAACATTGAGTGTGTGGACGAGATTGCTGACGCTGCCGGGCGCAAGGCCGAAGTGGCTGCCATCACCGAAGCCGCCATGCGCGGCGAAATTGCCGACTACAAAGAGAGCCTGCGCCAGCGGGTGGCACTGCTCAGGGGCGTCACGGTGGCACACCTGGAAGAGGTTTATAGCCAACGCCTGCAACTCAACCTGGGCGCACAGACGCTGGTGGCAGCCTGCAAAAGGGCAGGTCTGAAAGTCTTGCTGGTGTCGGGGGGATTTACCTATTTCACCGACCGCATCCGGGACCGGCTCGGCATTGACTTCGCACGCTCGAATGTGCTGGAAATTCAAGAAGAAGTGCTCACCGGGCGTATGGTCAACCAGCCCTGGGGCGACATTTGCGATGGCGCTGAGAAGCGCCGCACTGTGTTGGAGGTGGCATCGCTGTTGGGTATCGACATGGCGCAGACCATTGCCATGGGCGACGGCGCCAACGATCTTCCGATGATGGGTGTGGCCGGCTTGTCAGTGGCCTACCATGCCAAGCCTAAAGTGCGCGAACAAGCCATGGTGGCCATCAATACTGGAGGACTGGATCGGCTGCTGGAAGTGCTCAGGCCCTGACGGCTTGCGCGTCAGGCCGCAGCAATCTGACGCAGCGCCTGTTCAAACACTTCGGGCGGCTGACCGCCCGATACCAGGTGCCGGTCGTTGATGATGACCGCAGGTACCGAATGAATGCCCTGCTGCTGGTAAAACCGTTCCTGTTCGCGCACTTCGTCAGCATAGGCGTCACCGGCAAGAATTTCCCGCGCTCGTGCGGCATCCAGCCCTACCTGTGTGGCGATACGGACCAGGGTTTCCGGATCGCTGGGGTTCTCGCCATCGGTAAAGTAGGCCTTGAGCAGCGCCTGCTTGAGCGGCAACTGCAAGCCTTCGGTGTGCGCCCAATGCAGCAGCCGATGGGCGTTGAAGGTGTTGTAAATGCGGCTTCGCTTGTCCAAGTTGAAGGTGAACCCCAGCTCGGCTCCACGCGAGCGTATCTGTTCACGCACGGCGGCTGCCTGCTCTGGGGTCGATCCGTACTTGCGGGCGAGGTGTTCGGTGGTGTCTTCCCCTTGCGCTGCCATCGCCGGGTTGAGCTCAAACGGCTGGAATGTCAGCTCCACCGGTACGGCCGAACCCAGGCGTTGCAATGCCACCTGCAGGGATGCCAGGCCCACTGCACACCAGGGGCAGGAAACATCGGAAACAAAATCGATCTTGAGTGCTTGTGTCATAGTCGTATTGTTCCACGTCAGGGTGACGTCCGCCTGTTGCCTGACGACCACCTCACAACACGAATGGAATCAGCCACCAGGTCCGTTGCTTGTAGGCGGCCCACTGCGGGTAGCGCGCCATGCTGGCTTCTTTCAGCACCATATTCACGGTAAAGAGCCCCAGCCACACCCACGCCAGCACCAGCAAGGGCAACCAGTGCCAGACCATCATCGCAAAACTGCCGTAAATCATCATCTCACCCAGGTAGTTCGGGTGCCGAACGTACCGGTGCATGCCATCGGTAATCAGACCGCGCTGCAGCCGCAGGGTGAAATACTTTTGTGCGTCGGCTGCAATCATGATGACGCTACCCAGCGTGCACAGGCTCACACACAGGCAATACCAGGCAAATTCCGGCAACGGGTAATGGGGCTGCGCAGTCCCCGAGATCAGCAACCACCCGAACAACCAATACGGACCCAGCACAAACAGAAAGGCGTTGATGCCGCCGCCAATCGTCACGCGTTTTTGCCAGTTCGGGTCAGGGAAAGCCATATCCTTGATGAACCACACCAACCCATAAGTGCCGTGCATGGCCAGAAAGAGCCATGCTGCCGGTGTAGTGTTCTGGTACAGCCACATCAGGCAGCCCAGAAAAATGAAGGTGCCGGTCTTCTGGAAATTGATCACCCAGGAAAACTTCCAGGGCCGGGGACCGCCCAGGAAATCCTGCGACAGATAGTCCGACCATCGGCGTATCCCCTGTGCCCAGGCGGGAGCTGGCAGCAAGGCAGGCAACGGGTTAGGCGTTGGGGATTCTTCCACGGGAGCTCCATCGTTATTCTGGCAGCGTGCATATTGCCATTGAAATCGCCGCCGAACCAGCTGGGACAATCCCCCGGTCGTCGGTTCGACAAATGCAGATTTAACGTTGACGCTGTCCGCCACGCGGCATGCGCCTCGAACTAGCAAACTGATGCCGCGTACCATGACGCGCAACCTGTTATGCGTATTCAAGGTCCAATCACCATTGCTTACTTACGGCCAGACCAATAGCCAGGGCGACGGTGTTGATGACCAACAACAAGAATACGGAAGTCTTCGCCAGTGCTCCTATAGATCAGGGAGTACGGGAAACGTCTGAGGGGGAAGCTGCGTCTACCACCAGTGGTGGGGGTGCCGAAGCCAGAGTTCGAAACCAGAAGACTAGCCACGCGTTCAAACTCGACAAGGAATGCGCGAGCCAGTCCGATACCGCCTTGCTCCCGGTAGAACGCAAGCGCTTCCTCAAGCTCCCTGGCAGCATCGGGATGAAGGGAATATGTCACCGAAGTTCTGCACGCAGACTTTCAAGAAATTCGGCGCCAGGCACAGTGGCTACCTTGCCGTCATCGACCTCGGCATCACGGCGCTCGGCTTCGAGCGCCCACGCCTCCTCGATCTCAGCGTCAGTTCCCAAGCTCGCGATCAGGCGGTCCAAAAGGTGCGAACGTGCACCCGTCGGCAGTTTCAGAACTTCTGCTTCGAGAGTGTCTAACGGGATTGACATTTGACCTCCAATTTAGCGCGATACCCGAAGCTTGCCACAAACTACTAGAAAGTGTCACGCTGGGACAATCCCCCGGTCGTCGGTCCGACCACGAGAAAAGGCCAGAAAAGGGACTCCTGGTCCACCGGCTACGCCGCAACATCACACATAGGGGCGACCGCTATTTGCTACGAATTCAGGAGCATTCTACGCTTATTCTGCGGGCGATAGCGGCATATTTCGCTTATGAACATTCTGCACAAACCTCGCGCCAGGCGGCTTCGGTCTGGAAGCGATGTGAAGGGAGGCACTCCAATATGTCAGGAGTGCGTTTGCCGACATTCGTGAAGGTCGGCTATGGGTTTACTCAAAGTAGGTTTGGCTGGATGACGTTGAGGGTCTTTTCCAGCTACCCGGAAACGAGTGAGCGAGCAAGCAATAGCCCATTGGCTGGGTTTTCTCCTATGCGACGCATCGCGTGCGGCCACCAGTCACTTCCGAACGGTGTGTACAGCCTGACACGTTCGCCATTGGAAGCTTGCAATTCAGCCAATTCGCTGCGAACTCCTAGAAGCATCTCGAATTCGTATTCGACCCCTTTGACCCAGCCTTGTTCTTTCGCGCGCTGCGAGGCATATTGCTGCAACTCGTCGTCATGGGTTGCAATGATAGGTTTGAAGCCTGTTACCTTTGCATCCTTTGAAAACATCAAGTCAATGAGGTTGCGCGAATTACTCTTGACTTCGCGCCGAGTTGTGTAGGCAACATCATCTCCGGCGGCAAAAGCCCCTTTCACCAGTCGTACCGTTGCGCCTGAGGAAATCAGCGAATTCATATCATTGGCGCTTCGTTTCAGGTAGGCCTGCAAGGTGACGGCGACTGGCAATCCAGCGGCACGAATATCGTTGTGGAGGGTCAGTGTTGCATCGGTAACCCCTTGGTCTTCCATGTCCAGCATCAGCATATGGCTCCCCGCGTGACTTCGGCTCGCCAAAGCAATGGCCTCTGCAATGCGGAACGCGTTCTGCCTCGCTATTGCGGGATTGAGCTGATGTCCAATTTGTGTTGGGTCGACTGAGACATGAACGTCCAAACCTGCGTCACCAAGAGCCGTCGCTACGGCAATCTTGGCGGCAACATTTTGCGCAACCAGTTCTGGCGTATCAACATACTCCCCGAGATAGAACAGGGAGGCTCGGATTTGCTTGTTTCGCAACAGCTGGGTCGCACAGGCAACGCCTTCAACAACGTTGCTTCCTGCGACATAGCGAGTCGCCAGTGCTGTTCCCGCACGCGATGACTGTGCCCATGCTTTTACCCGCTGCGAGCGAGCCAACTTAATCATCGCCATCTGCCATAGTCTTCTCACCGATTTACTCCTTATTGATGGATACGAGCGCCAGAATTTTTTGCTTTGCCAAGGTCAAATGCCGGTCTAAACAGGTAGCGGCCCGGTCGCCCTCTCGGCGCAGAAATGCATCTGCAATTTCGTGATGGCTACCCTGGCAGTCTTGGTGGTAGCTGCGAAAGTCAAGTGTGGAGCCATAAAAGCGAGCCAGTTGCTGCCCCAACTTGTCAACAATCACCTGCTGACGTGGTTGTTTTGCAGGTTGATACATGGCGGCATGGAACTCACGGTCAAGTTTGGCGAACTGAGTGCCCGAAGTAGCTGTATCCAACAGGCTCAGAACCTTCTTAACGGCCCTTTGGTCTATGGAAGTAGCCAGCATCGTTGCTCGGCGTATCAAATCGCACTCAAGCATCCGCCGAATGTTGAAGATTTCTTCAATGTCCTCGGCGGTCAATACAGTCACTATTGCCGTGCGGTTCACCAAAAAAGTGATGAGGCCATCAGCCTCTAGAGCTTTGAGTGCATCACGAATGGGAACTCTTGACACCTTAAATCGCAAAGCCAACTCATCTTGCAAAAGTGGGGCGCCAGGCTTCAGCGTCCCCCGAGCTATGGCGTTGCGCAGTTTTTGCACGATGTTCGCTTCTGCGTTTAAAGATTTCACTGGACTGAGGAGTTCAAAATCGGATTTTAAGTATACATAAAGCTAAAACTCCGAAGGCCGTCCAGTCGAATTTGAGATGTAAAACAATAGACAAAAAGCTGCAAAGCAAGCATGGCTGCGAGTTCGTCGAGTTGGACACGCACAGGCCAATGAGCATTAAATTGGCGGCTATTCTGTGACTGTTTTGGGTTATCAAACTGGAACTAACAATGACGGTTTCCAGCCCACTTCAGTCAAATCCGGCGTCAACTAAAAAGTCGGCAATCGCTTGACAACCGCCCAGGAGGCCGGTGGACCGGGCGCCCCTTTGCGGCCTGCAATTCGCGGTTGCCGCAGAGTAGACACGCTAGCCACCGCGCTGCTGCAAGAACCTGGGGCAATCCGGTAGCCACCTCTGTTAAACGCCACATCACTTTGAATCACACCCATGGCCGTCTTGATGCAACTCGTGCATAAAGTCATGAAATAGGGTGACTAATCCGCCACAGGCCGAAGTTGGCTGCCTAGAATTCCTCGATACACAAAACAACGGAGATTTTCATGACATCCTCCCCCCTGGCTGAACTGCTGGCCTATGCACAAGAGCAGAGCAATGGCACATCCGACCGCCAGAGTGGCTTCATTGCAGCCTACTTCGATAACACCGACCCGGACGAAATTTCTGCGCGCAGCAGTGCCAACCTGTACGCCATTGCCAATGCGCATTGGCGACTGCTGGACACCCCCAGACCGCCACACACGGCGACGGTTCGCGTCTTCAACCCGACACTGGCCGAGGACGGCTTTGTCAGCGACCACACGGTGGTGCAAATTGTCCATGACAACATGCCTTTCCTGGTCGACTCCGTCACCATGGCCATCAACCGATGCAACCGCACCGCACACTGGGTGGTACACCCATTGATGCGTGTGACGCGTGATGCGCAAGGCAAGGTGGTGTCGGCGAGCAGCGCCGCATCAGCGGCCACCACCGGCAGAAATGATCCCGTTGAATCGGTGATTTTGGTGGAGTGCGACCGGATCGTCAGCACCACTGAACAACAGGCTCTGGCGGAAGAGCTGCAAAAGGTACTTGGCGACGTGCGTAGCGCCGTAGAAGATTGGCATGCCATGCTGGAACGTGCGCAGTCCATCGCCACCGCGGCGACCGCAGTATCGACAATTTCGTCATCGCACCGCCAGGAGGGAATCGACTTCCTGCGCTGGCTGGAAGACCGCCACTTCACCTTTTTGGGTGCCAGAGATTACGACGTCGTGCGCGACGGCGACTCGGTGTCCCTTGTCGCTCGCCCCGAGACCGGCTTGGGCATTCTGCGCGGTGCCGTGCAGACGGCGGAGACACGCTTGCCACCGGAAGCTGTGGCGCTGCTGGAGTCGGACGAGTTGGTGTTGGTCACCAAAGCCATGACCCGCGCCACCGTGCATCGTCCGGCCTGGCTGGACTACATCGCCGTCAAGCGGTTTGACGAAACTGGCAAAGTCATTGGCGAGGCACGCTTCCTGGGGTTGTACACCGCAACCGCCTACCTGGCACCGGTCACCGAAATACCCCAGGTTCGCAGCCGTGTGGCAGCAGTGATGCACGCCGCCGGCGTGGTGCCGGACAGCCATGCTGCCAAATCGCTGCAGTCGATTCTGGACGCCTATCCGCGCGACGAACTGTTCCAGATCGATACCGCCACGCTCACCGAGCACGCTATTGGCATTCTGCGTCTGCAGGAGCGCCAGCGTACCCGTCTGTTTGTGCGCCGCGATCCGTTTGGCCGTTTTACGTCGGCACTCGTGTTTGTTCCACGCGACCGTTTCAATACCGAGCTGCGCATCCGCATCGGCAACGAGCTGATGGCGGCCCTCGATGGGCAATCCATCGAGTTCACGCCGATGTTGACCGACAGCCCGCAGGCCCGCATTCACTACCTCGTGCGTGCCCGCGCATCGGCACCGGGCAATCTCAATCTCGCGGCGCTAGAGGCCCGCATCGCCCGTCTGACCCAGCGCTGGCAGGATGACTGCACGGCCGAAATGCTGCGTGCGCACGGCGAGGGCCCTGGTCTGGCGCTGGCGCACCGTTTTGCCCAGGCCTTCCCCACGGGGTACCGGGAAGATTTCGCTCCGGTGGTGGCGGCAGAAGACGCGGATATCCTGGCCGGGCTGTCTGCGTCGATGCCACTGGCTGTGAAGCTGTACCGCCCACTCAATGCAGAGGTTGGAACACTGCGCTTCAAGATGTACAACACCGCCAAAGTGGCGCTGTCCGACTCCTTGCCTGTGCTCGAGCGCATGGGCGCGCGCGTGCTGGACGAACACCCTTACGACATCGGCAGCAACCAGGAAGGCGCCACGCTCTGGATTCACGATCTGGGGCTGCAATTGCCCGTGGATGCTGACCTGGCCACGATCAAGTCGCGCTTTGAAGAATTGTTCACCCAAGCCTGGCGCGGCGAGGTGGAAAGCGACAACCTCAACCGGCTGGTACTCAACACCTCCCTGGATGCGCGCGCCATCATGGTGCTGCGCGCCTACACCCGCTACTTCAAGCAGTTGGGGTTCGCCTTCAGTCAGAGCTACATCGAAACGACCTTGCACAACCACCCCGCCATCACACAACTGATCGCCAGTCTGTTTGTGACGCGTTTTGATCCATCCTACCCAGGCGATCGCGACGCGGAACAAAAGCAGCTCCTGCAAACTCTCGACACCGAGCTGCGCCGTGTCGACAGCCTGGAAGAAGACCGCATCCTGCGCCAGTTCGTCGCCACCATTTCTGCGACGCTACGTACCAACGCCTGGCAGCGCAACGCGCTGGGGCAGCCCAAGCCCTACATCAGCTTCAAGCTCAACCCACGCGAGATTCCGGGAGTGCCAGAGCCCAAACCGCTGTACGAGATCTGGGTCTACTCGCCGCGCATGGAGGGTGTGCATTTGCGCATGGGACGCGTGGCCCGCGGTGGCATGCGCTGGTCGGACCGCCGTGAAGACTTTCGCACCGAAATTCTGGGCTTGGTCAAAGCCCAGCAGGTCAAGAACACGGTCATTGTCCCGGTCGGCTCCAAAGGCGGGTTCTTTCCCAAGAATTCGCCACCGGTGTCGCAGCGCGAAGCCTGGATGGCTGAAGGCATTGCCTGCTACAAGTACCTGATTTCGGGCATGCTCGACCTCACTGACAACATCGTCAAGGCGGCGGTGGTGCCGCCCCTGAATGTGGTGCGCCACGATGGGGATGACCCCTACCTCGTGGTGGCTGCCGACAAGGGCACGGCGACGTTTTCCGATATTGCCAATGGTGTTTCGGCCGAGTACGGCTTCTGGTTAGGCGACGCGTTCGCATCCGGTGGCTCGGTCGGCTACGACCACAAGAAGATGGGCATCACCGCGCGTGGTGCATGGGAAGCCGTCAAACGCCATTTCCGCACCATCAACCACAACACCCAAACCACGCCCTTCACCGTGGCAGGCATCGGAGACATGTCGGGGGATGTGTTTGGCAACGGCATGCTGCTGTCCGAGCACATTCGTTTGCTGGTGGCGTTTGATCACCGGCACATCTTCATCGACCCCAACCCCGAGACCGCGCGCTCCTTTGCCGAACGCCAGCGTCTCTTCAATTTGCCACGCTCGAGTTGGGACGACTACGACAAGAGTCTCATCTCCGAAGGTGGTGGTGTCTACCCCCGTAGCGCCAAGTCGATTCCGCTGAGCCCTCAGGCGCGCGCCGTTCTCGGCGTCGAGTCGGAAGAACTCGCACCCGTGGAGGTGCTGCGCGCCATTCTGAAAGCACCGGTTGACCTGTTGTACAACGGGGGCATTGGTACCTATGTCAAGGCCAGTTTCGAGTCCCACGCCCAGGTGGGCGACAAGGCCAGCGATGCGTTCCGTGTCAACGGCGCAGACCTACGCTGCAAGGTGCTGGCCGAAGGCGGCAATCTGGGTTGCACCCAGATGGGTCGCGTCGAGTTCGCACAAAAAGGTGGGCTGCTCTATACCGACGCCATTGACAACTCGGCGGGCGTGGACTGCTCGGACCATGAAGTCAACATCAAGATTTTGCTGGGTGCCATTGTCGAGGCCGGAGACCTGACGCTCAAACAGCGCAACGATGTGCTGGCCTCCATGACCGATGAAGTCGGAAAGCTGGTCTTGCAGGACAACTACTACCAGACCCAGGCGCTCGACATCGCAGGACACCGCCCGCTGTACATGCTTGATGGGCAACAACGCCTGATGCAATGGCTTGAAGGCGGCAAGCGCCTGAACCGCAGCATAGAGTTCCTGCCCAGCGATGAAGAAATTGGCCGACGCCGAGCGCAGAAGCTGGGTCTGACAGCGCCCGAGAGTGCGGTGCTGATGGCCTACGCCAAGATGGCGGTCTTTGACGACCTGCTCGCCAGCAACCTGCCCGAAGATCCGTTCTACAACCGGGCGCTGAAGGCCTATTTCCCGCAGGTGTTGACGGAAAAATTCAGCGCAGCCATTGCGGTCCACCCGCTCAAGCGCGAGATCATTGCCACCTACATCACCAACACGGTGATCAACCGTACCGGCGCCACGTTTATCAACTTCCTGGCAGCCGAGTCGGCAGCTTCAACGGCTGACGTGGTGCGCGCATTCACCCTGGCGCGTGAGATTTTTGATCTGGAGCCCCTGTGGGACCAGATTGATGCGCTGGACTACCAGGTGGATGCCAAACTGCAACTGGACTTGCTGAGCAAGTTGATCACCATCGCCCAACGTGCCTCACGCTGGATTCTGCGCATCCGTGCCCAGGGCACCGATATGCCCACGCTGATTCAGCGCTACCAGCCTGCCGCCCGCGAACTGCGCGCGCACCTTACCGAGTGGCTGCCGGCCTCGTCACAGGCCACCTGGCAACAGGCCAGCAGTCGCCTGGAGGCGGCCGGTGTGGACACCGCCCTGGCACAAGACCTCAGTGCGCTGGAGTACATCTTCCCGGCACTGGATCTGGAGGATCTGGTCCAAAGCGCCAACATCAGCCTGGAAAGCGCCGCCCGCACCTACTTTGGCGTGGAAACCGAATTGGGGCTGACCCAATGGCGCGCCCAGATCAACCGCCTGGCCACCGAGACGCTGTGGCAAACGCAAGCCCGCGGCAGCGCGCGTGACGACGTGTACTCGATTGCCCGTCAAATCACGCTGGGGCAATTGACACGCAAGGAAGAGCCGGCGCAATGGCGCGCAGCCCATGCCTCTGCCATCGACAGGCTGGCCAAGTTGCTGACAAATATCAGCTCACAGACGCCTGACCTGGCACCCATTTCCGTGGCACTGCGCGAGCTTCGGCATCTCGCATGACCGCGATTGGGGGTTCAAAGAAAAAGTGCCCCCAACGCTTGCCGGGATTGCGTGACCAGCTACTGATTTCGTAGCGTTTTGGATTTGCCATGCGCCTTCCCAAGGCTTTTGGATCGGAAGCTTGTGCAGTCAAAGAGCCTGGGCGAGCCTGCCAATGCCGTCCCTGATCTTGTCGACATCGACAGTCGCAAAACTCAGACGCAAGGTCGACTTATCGGGCGCGTTGGCATAGAACGGAGCACCCGGCACAAACGCCACGCCCTTCTCGATCGCACGTTTTGCCAGTTCGGCACCGTCGCGCAGCTTGCCGCCAGCACCGGTCAGCCGGGCCCACACAAACAACCCTCCCTGCGGCTGCACGAAGTCAATCGCTGCGCCCGATTCCTGCCGCAAGGCATCTCCCATGGCCTGGGCGCGCTCAGCGTACACCGCACGCACCTTGGCCAGTGTGGCCGGCATGCGGCCTGACTGGAGGTACTGCGCGGCGGTAGCCTGGGCGAAAGTACTGGTATGGGCATCACTGAACTGTTTGCACATGGTGGCTTTGGCCAGCAAATCGGGCGGCGCAACCATCCAACCCACCCGCAAACCGGGCGACAACACCTTGGAGAGGGAACCGCAATGCGCCAGCAAATCACGGCTGCCCGGTACCGTCGCGCTTAGCGCGAGTAATGAGGGCGGTGGCGGCGCACCAAAATACAGGTCGCCGTAGGGGTCGTCTTCGACCACCAGGGTCTGGTACTTCACCGCCAGCTCCAGCACCCGGCGGCGGCGCTCCAGGCTCAACGTGGCCCCACTGGGATTGCCAAACGTGGGGATCAGGTACACCATCTTTGGCCGGTGTTCGATGATCAGTTGCTCCAGCACATCGGTCTGCACGCCGTTCGCATCGATCGGGGCGCTCACCAGATCGGCACCGTAGAGGCGAAAACACTGGATGGTGGCCAGAAAGGTGGGGCCTTCGACAATGACTTTGTCACCCGGGTCAATCATGGTCTTGCCCAGCAGATCGAGCGCCTGCTGGCTGCCGGTGGTCACGATCAACTGCTCCGCACTCAGATCGCTGGTACCCTTGCCTTGCATGAAGGCCGCCAACTGCTCACGCAGCGGCTGGTAACCCTCGGTGGCACCATATTGCAATGCCGCCCCGGGCGCGCTTGCCAGTGCCTGCAGTGACGCCTCGCGGATGCCATCCACATCGAACAGGGCGCTGTCGGGAAAGCCCCCGGCGAAGCTGATGATGCCGGGCTTGCCCAGCAACTTGAAAAGCTCACGGATGGCGGATGTTTCTACATTGTTGAGGCGGCTGGCAAATTGCATGGCATCAGGGTTGTTGCGTGGATTAGGGTAAATTGTCACCGATTGACACCTGCCATTGAAATTTAGCGTGAACCATTCCGACATTGAAACTTTTTTCGCGACGCTGAAAGCCGCCAACCCGCATCCGCAAACCGAGCTCGAGTTCAGCTCCATCTTTGAACTGCTGGTGGCCGTGGTTCTGTCGGCGCAGGCCACCGACGTGGGTGTGAACAAGGCCACACGACGGCTCTTTGCCGTGGCACCCACGCCCCGGAAGATGCTGGCACTGGGCCTGTCGCACCTGGAGCAGCACATCAGGACCATCGGGCTGTACCGCAGCAAAGCCCGGCACCTGCTGCAGACCTGCGCGCTGCTGATCGACCGGCATGGGGGCGAGGTGCCACCAACCCGCGAAGCCCTCGAAGCCCTTCCCGGCGTGGGGCGCAAGACCGCCAACGTCATCCTCAATGTCGCCTATGGCGAGCCCACCATGGCGGTCGACACCCATCTTTTTCGCCTGGGCAACCGCACCGGATTGGCGCCTGGCAAGACACCCATGGAAGTAGAACGCAAATTGCTTGCGCGTATCCCGCACGAGTACCTGACCGACGCGCACCATTGGCTGATCCTGCACGGGCGTTACGTCTGCAAGGCCCGCACGCCCGAATGCTGGCGCTGCGGCGTTGCGCAAGTGTGTGGCCTTAGAATGAAAACTCCCGCGCCACGATAGCTCGCCGAGCCATTGGGCTGCCAACCTCACTTTCACCCATGGCAGACATAGCCCTCCTCGGTCTCGACACCGCACTGGTGCACAGTGCTGCCGCGCTTGGATGGACCGATGCGACACCGATTCAGCGCCAGTGCATTCCGGCGATTTTGCGCGGCAACGATGTGCAGGGCTGCGCCCCCACCGGCTCGGGAAAAACCGCCGCTTACTGCCTGCCGTTGCTGCAACGCCTGCTGCACGGTGCCGTGCAGTCACGGCGTCGCGTGCGGGGCCTGGTGCTGGTGCCCACGCGCGAGTTGGCAGCCCAGGTGGGCGAGGTACTGCGCCAGCTCGCTGGTGGCCTGCCATTGCCTGTAAAGGTCGCCACCGTATTTGGCGGCGTCTCGATTAATCCGCAAATGCTGGCACTGCGCGGCGGTGCCGATGTGGTGATCGCCACGCCCGGGCGGCTGCTCGATCTGATTGACCACAACGCGGTGCACATTGAAGGGGTCGAAACACTGGTGCTCGACGAGGCCGACCGCTTGCTGGACCTGGGGTTTTCCGAGGAGTTATCGCGCGTACTGGCCCTGTTGCCACCGAAACGCCAAAACCTGCTCTTCTCGGCCACCTTTGCGGCCGCGGTGCAAGGCTTGGCCGCTTCGCTACTAAGCGACCCGGTGTGCATAGACGTGGCATCCCATGGAAGCAACGAACCCGACATCGTGCAGCGTGCCATTGCGGTCGATGCGGCACAGCGAACTCCCTTGCTGCGGCACTTGATCAAGGAACTGGGCTGGACGCGGGTGCTGGTGTTTGTAGCGACCCGCTATGCGGCCGAAAGGGTGGCTGAAAAACTCTACAAGCACGGCGTTTTTGCTGCGCCCTTCCATGGTGAATTGAGCCAGGGCGCGCGTAAACAGGTGCTCGACGAATTCAAGGACGAACGCTGGGAAGTGGTGGTCACCACCGATCTGGCGGCGCGCGGGCTCGACATCACAGGCTTGCCGGTGGTGGTCAACTACGATCTGCCGCGCTCCCCCACCGATTACCTGCACCGCATTGGCCGCACCGGACGCTCCGGTGCCAGTGGCCTGGCGGTGAGCTTTGTGAGTGCCGACACCGAGGGCCATTTCAAACTCATTGAGCGCCGACAAGGCGCGCACCTGGCGCGCGAGCAGATTGCCGGGTTTGAACCGCAACAAACCGAGCCATCGCACCCGGACCGCGCCACTGTGCCCGGCACCGGCGGCATCAAGGGCAAGCGCCCGAGCAAAAAAGACAAACTGCGTGCTGCGGCCGCCAAGGCAGCCTGATCGTTGCCCGCCCGAAGCGATTTAATCCGCGTCGTCGAGAAAGTTCGCAGCGGCCGCCGCCGACGTCACACGCTCGGCAGCACCCTCGGGGCGCGCCGTGCGCACCCCATGCTTGGCCAGAATCTCAACATAAAACGCAGCGCCACCCTCTTTGGCCAGCGCATCCACGTGGCCGATGAGCGTGGCAAAGTGCACGGCTTGCGCCGCTTGCTCTGTCGCGCCAAATTTGCAATCGAAATCCCAGTAATCCACGCCCTCTGGCAGCGCCCGGCGCCGCTCACGTTTCACATATTTTCGGATTTCGTGCTTCACGGCATCGAGCACACGGTCCGGATGCTTGCCTTCACTGCGCAGTTGGAATGTCTTTTTCATCGCCCGATTATGCGTGGGCATCCCCGACTACCCGGACATTCCACGGTATCCTTGTACCTGCCTCTGTTTTACCTGCCCCATCTGCATCGGAGTATTGGCTTGCCCGTCGATCAACAAAACTACATCCTCTGGGTGCGATGCACTCCTTGAAACCCTGGCGCGTGGCGCTGGCCGGCATGGTGGCGCTGGCCGTAGCCATGGGTATTGGCCGCTTCGCCTTCACCCCGCTGTTGCCGATGATGCTCGCCGATGGCACGGTGAGCCTCAACAGCGCCAGCTGGCTGGCCAGTGCCAACTATTTGGGTTATCTGGTGGGTGCCCTGCTGTGCACTGCGCAGCCCTGGATCGTGCGGCGGCTTGGCCTGCGCACGGCACCGCGTGCAACCCTGCTGGTGCGCGGCGGCCTTGCCGCCACCGTGCTGCTGACGTTGGGCATGGCCTTGCCTGCGCCCGGGGTTTGGGCCATGTTGCGCTTTGCCGCTGGCGTGGCCAGTGCCATGGTGTTTGTGTTTACGTCCGGATGGTGTCTGGCGCAGTTGGCGCGCCTGAACGTTCCCACCATGGGGGCGTTGATCTACGTTGGCCCCGGCGCCGGCATTGTCATCAGCGGCCTGGCGGCCAGCGCCATGGTGGGGCAGCACTGGACAGCTGCGACCGGCTGGCTGATCTTTGGCGCACTCGCATTGGTACTCACAGGCAGCATCTGGTCCACGCTCCGTGAAACCGGTCAGGCGCAATCGACGATGCCTGCGCCCGCCAGCAAACCACCCGGGCGGGCCAGCGGCATTGATCTGGAAATGGCCCTGCTTACAGGCGCCTACAGCCTGGCCGGGTTTGGCTACATCATCACCGCCACATTCCTGCCGGTGATTGCACGCCAGGCGTTGCCCGGCTCGGCTTGGCTGGACCTGTTCTGGCCGCTTTTTGGGGCCGGTGTGATTCTGGGGGCCATCACCGCGTCGCGCATCGGCGGCGTGCGTGACCTGCGCTGGTTGCTGCTGGGCTGCTATCTGGTGCAGGCGCTGGGCGTGGCCACCAGCCTGGTCAGCCCGACCCTGATCGGGTTTGCACTGGGTAGTCTGCTGCTGGGCCTGCCCTTTACTGCCATTACCTTCTTTGCGATGCAGGAGTTGCGCCGTCTGCGCCCGGCGCAGAGCCCAAGCTATATGGGCCTTGCCACCGCCCTGTATGGCGTGGGCCAGATTGTCGGTCCCCCGCTAGCTGCAGCATTGGTGGCGCAAAGTGCCCGAGCGGCGGACGGTTTCAACCTGTCCCTGCAAATTGCCGCTGGTGCTCTGGTGTTCGGGGCCATGATGTATGCGCTATTGATCCGGTGGCATCCTGTGTCGGCCTAGCCTCTACACACCACACAAACCCGGCAACGCGACGCTCAGGCGCTATCAGTTTTGTCGCTGCTCGCGCAGTTTCTGCAAGCTCTGGAGGCGCATTTATGCATAAAACCGTACCGTATTGCGTCCGGCTTCCTTAGCCTGGTACATCGCTGCATCGGCGTGCTTCAGAAGGTCGACCTGGCTGGTGTCAGGGTTGGCAAACAACACCACACCCATGCTGGCACTGCAATAGTGCTCGACGATGCTGTGCGCCTGCGCAGGCGGTGCCGCCAGCAAGCGATAGGGCTGCCCCAAGCTGCTGCGAATCTTCTCGGCCACGGCAGCGGCCTGCTCGGCAGATGCCTGCCTGTTTGCACTGAGTTCACTGAGCATGACCACAAATTCGTCACCACCCAGGCGCGCAACAGTGTCCACTGCACGCACGCACTGGGTCAGGCGCTTGGCGACATCCTGTAGCAGCAAGTCACCCACTTCGTGCCCATGCATGTCGTTCAGGGGCTTGAAGTTGTCCAGGTCAATGTAGATCAGCGCTGCAAACAACCCGCTGCGCTTACTCGCGGCCATGGTCTGATGCATGCGATCGCTGAGCATCAGACGGTTCGGCAGGCCAGTCAGGGCATCGTGAAAAGCGAGTTCGTGCAGCTGGTCTCGCTGCAGCCCCACTTCCTTGCGCAATTGCTCACGCTCCACCAGATTGCGAATGCGATGGCGCGCAATCGTCACATTGATCGGCTTGGCAATGTAGTCGGCCGCCCCCAGCGACAGGCCAGTGACCTCTGAGTCCACATCATGCAGAGCTGTCACGAAAATCACCGGAATGTTCCTCAGGCCTGGCTCGGCCGCCAGCCTGCGGTAGGTCTCAAAGCCGTCGACTTCGGGCATCATCACATCGAGCAAAATCAGGTCCGGCGGAGTTTTCAGGGCCAGCGCTATGCCGGCGGCACCCGAAGTTGCAAACTGCAGGTCAAACTCGTCCTGCAGTGCCAGGCCCAACGTCATCAGGTTTTCGGGAGTGTCGTCAATGGCAAGAATGCGAGCGCGGGGTGGGGTCATGGCTGTTCTTTACTGGATTGTTGCAGCTGGGCCAACGCGATCTGACTGAGTCGTTCCAGCACCACGTCAAAACGCATGGTGGGCAGCAGGTCAGCCAGCGCGTCAACCTCCCCCGCCAGTGCCGTACCGCGCACCACCGACTGCAGTTCCTTGAAACGGCCGATGGCAGCGAACTTGTTTTCCGCCAACAAGGGCGTGAGCTCCTTGACCACGGCGGCAAACGCATCCTGCTGCAACGCCCTGTACGCCACGGCGACGGGTTGCAGCGCAGGCGTCTGGGGTTCTGTCGGCAACCACTTGGCAAGCGCGAGCTTCAGTGCATCGACGACGATGGGCTTGGTCAAAAAGTCATCCATGCCAACGCTCAGGCAGTGCTGGCGGTCTTCTTCAAAGGCATCGGCTGTCAGGGCGATGATGGGCAGGCGCGGGCATTGGCGGCTTGCCTCCCACTGCCGGATCTGCTGCGTCGCGCCATATCCGTCCAGTACCGGCATGTGCAAGTCCATCAGCACAAGTTGCGGCGGTCGCACCTGCGCGCTGGCCGAAGCGGCGGTAATGGCCGCAACGGCCTGCTGGCCGTCATGCACCACGGCCACCGTTGCCCCCAGTGTGCGCAGCAGCGACTCGATCACCATGCAATTGATCAGGTTGTCCTCCACCACAAGAACGTGGCCGAGCAACCGCTTGGCCGCACCAGTGGGCGCAGCCTCTTCGGCATCGCGCACAGATCGGCGGCTGTCATGCTCCTGCGCAAGACACCGCACCGGCACCCGAAACCAAAAGCGCGAACCCGTACCGGGCTCGCTGCTGACCCCGACCTCGCCCCCCATCGCCAGGGCCAGACTGCGCACAATCGACAACCCCAGCCCCGAACCACCAAACTCGCGCGTGGTCGAACTGTCCGCTTGCGAGAACGGTTTGAACAACAGGTCCAGCTTGTCTGCACAGATGCCAATGCCGGTGTCGCTGACGGCAAACTCCAGCACCGCTTCGTTCCCGTCGCGCTGGACTTCCGTGGCCGCAATGTGCAGCTTGCCGTGGGCGGTGAACTTGATCGCATTGCCCACCAGATTGCCCAGCATCTGGCGCAAGCGGTGTGCGTCCGCCTGGAAACGCTGGTCCGCAGCCCCCCGCCATTCGCAATCCAACTGCAAGCCTTTGGCCTGCGCTGCACCGCCAAACAAATTGCCGGTTTCGCGAATCAGGGCCTGCGGGTCAAACACGGTGCTTTCCAGCTGGAGCTTGCCGGCCTCAATTTTGGACAAATCCAGAATGTCATTGAGCAGGGTAAGCAGGGTCTGACCGCTGGACAAAATAGTGCGGGCGTAGTCGTTGCGGGCACTGTCTTCCAACTGGGGCATCAGCAGCAGTTGGGCCATGCCCAGAATACCGTTCATGGGGGTGCGAATCTCGTGGCTCATGGTGGCCAGAAAACGGCTCTTGGCCCGGTTGGCAGCCTGCGCCTGATCGCGCGCCGCCATCAGCTGGGCCTCGCTCTCCTTGCGCGCGGTGATGTCCGAAAACATGCCAACCAAATTCCGCACCTGCCCCTGTGCATTGCGCACAACGGTGATGATCAGTTGCACCACGAACAACTCGCCGTTCTTGCGCATGTTCCACATTTCTGCGCCCCATTGGTCATGGGCCAGCAGATCTTGCCAGAGTGTTTGATAAAACGCGCTCGATTGCCTCCCGGACTTGAGAAACCGCGGGTTGCGCCCCAGCACCTCGTCGCGTGCGTAGCCCGTAATTTGGGTAAAGGCCGGGTTAACCTCCATCAAATTGCCCGCCGCATCGGTCACCATCACCCCCTCGCGCGCGTGGGCCAACACCGTGCTGGCCAGTCGGGCATCGGCATCACGGCGGTAGCGCAGCAGGGCGTAACGCACGGCGCGGCGCAGGCTGGCCGCGTCGCCACCCTTACTCAAAAAATCTTCAGCCCCCGACTCAATAGCGGCGCTCGTTGCCGCCAGATCATCGGACCCGGTCAGCACCACAATCGGTGCCTCCACCAGCTGGCGGCAACGCGCCACAGTGTCGACACCGCTGGAGTCGGGCAGGTTCAGGTCCAGCAGCACCACATCCGGGTGCAGGCGGTTGCCCTCCAGCATGGCCCTGGCAGCAGCCAGCGAGTCGGCAATATGCACCTCAAAAGTGGCGCTGCCTTTTTCCAGCAGGCTCAGGCGGATTAGTGCGGCATCGCCGCGCTCGTCCTCAATCACCAGGACCACAGGCGGGCGTTCAGGCGCGGGGGGTGCAGTCAGCGTGTGCATGGTGAAAGCCTCCTACGGATGCCCCGGCAGGCGCACGACTTTGATCCAGTAGTCGCCAATCCCGCACACCACCTTGATGAAGTCATCCACATCCACGGGTTTGACGATAAAGCCCGCAGCAAAGTTGTCATAGCTGTGAAGCATGTCGCGCTCGGCGTCCGAGGTGGTCAGCACCACCACGGGCAGGTTATGCAGAGTGGCATCGCGCTTTATCCGAGCCAGAAACTCCCGCCCATCCATGCGCGGCATGTTCAGGTCCAGCAATATCAGTTCAGGCGTGGGCACGCTGGCATAAGCGCCTTCGTGGCGCAAAAAGGCAAACGCCTCCACGCCATCGCTCACATGGTGCAAGTCCACCAGCACCTTGCTCTCATCAAACGCCAGGCGCACCAGGTGCGCATCGGCCGGTTCGTCCTCCACCAGCAAAACAATCAACTTCTTGGTATCACTCATACCGCAATCTCCAGGGGTAAATCAAAAACGATGCAGGCTCCGCCCTCCGGGCCGTCCTCAATGTGAAGCTGGCCACCGGCCAGACCGACGATCTTGTTGGCCAGCGCCAGGCCCATGCCGGTGCCGGGAATACTGCTGGGCACCAGGCGCACAAATAGGCCCAAAACCTGTGCGCGGTACTCAGGCGCAATGCCGCTGCCGTTGTCGGCAAAACGAAATACCGCCCGCTTGCCCAAGGGGCTGGCACTGACCTCAATGTGCAGGGGCCGCTGCGCATGGCGGTAGCGCAGCGCGTTGTCCAGCAAAATGCCAAACAGCTCGTGCAGGGTTTTGTCCGCCACCTGCAATCGGGGCAGTGGCTCGCGCAGCACGATGTCTACATTGGCTGCGGCGGTGCCTGCGGCCGCTAAGCACTGGCGCAGCGTTTCGACGCTGCTGGCCGACTCGAGGGTGCTGACATTGTTGTGATCCAAAGCCAGGTAGCGCTGGGCTTCGTGCACCAGGGCCGACAGGCGCTTCGATTCCGTATCGATAAAGTGCAGCGACAGGCGGCTGTCGTCATCGCGCGCCAGCTCGGATTTGGCCAGCAGCCGCTGCGCAAAGCTGGCCAGACGGCGGGTGGGCTCCTGGAAATGGTGTGCCATTACCTCGCCCAAACGGGCCAGTTCGGCGTTGGCCCGGGCCAACGATGCGATGAAAGCGTCCCGATCCTGAATATGCTGGTTTGCACCGCGCAGCAACTCATTCATCCGTGTCACCAAAACGCCAATTTCATCGCGCTCGTGGTTGTCCGGAATTGCGATCTGCGTGACATCGGCGCCAGGCTTGGCGTTGGCGACGATGCTCTGTGCCACCCTTTGCAGCGGCCCGGTAACCAGCCGCTGGCTCACCCACAGCATCAGCCAGGCCAGCAAGCCGGTGCGCAGCAAGCCTATCACCACCTCGGTACCCACACGCTCGAAGTAAGCCCTTGCCGCGCTGCCGCCAGATACTGTAATTTCCAGGCGGCCCACCTGCTGGCCTACACCTTGTTGTGCCTTGCCTTGCGTCAGCGGAACCGCAAACACCTGCTGGTCGCCAAACAAGGCGGCCTCCCAGCGCGGGCCGGTTGGCACTGGGCGCAACCGCTCGGCCAGCAGTTGCCCGCTCTCGCTGCTGAGCCTGGCCGCACTGACCGACTCAAATTGCAGCAAGCCCGCCAGCACATCGCCCGCCAGGTCTTTGTCCAGGGTATAGGCCGCTTGCGTCGCCGCCGCCTCGACCGACTGCAGCATCTGACTGGCCTGCGCCTGAATCGACTGGCTGGTCTGCCAAAAGTCGCGTAGCAAGGTGGCCAGGCTTAGCAACAAGCCCGCCAGCAGCGCCACAATCACCACCCAAAGGGCCTGACGGCGACTCAGACTCTCCCGATTGAACGTGTTCATGATGGACATGGCATGGGCCTCAATTGACACGCCAGTCACGGCCCACCCAGCGGTCGATGATGGCCTCAAAGGCCCCCTGGCGTTTGAGGCGCTGCACCGCGGCCTCAATGCGGGCCAAGGCATCGCGCTCGGCATAGAGCTTTGATACATGCACGGTGACCGGCGTTACTTGCAGCACCCACTGCTTGCCCACCTGCGCCTCCAGGGCTGCGCGCTTGACCAGATAGTGCAGCGACACGCTGTTGCCGGCAATGGCATCGAGGCGACCCTCGCGCAGCATCTGCACCATGGTTTCGTAGTCACGCACTTCCACTTTGTTCAGCGTGGTGTCGGCATCAAAACGGGGTGACAAGCGAATACCGCGCATAACCCCGATGCGCAGGCCGCCCAGCGCCTCGTAGTTGGGCAGCGGATATTTTTTGTCGGCCAGCACGACGGTACCAAAGTCAAACAGGTGGCCGGCGTGGGCATATTGACCCTCGCGGTCGGCCGAGCGGATCAAAAACGAGATGTCGGCGTTGCCCAGGTCAAGTTCCTGCCAGACCCGGGCGTAGGGCTTGAGGGTTTTGACCATGGCGACACCTGCCTCGGTTTCAATCCGGGCCGCAATATCGAGCCAAATGCCCACTGGCGGGCCGGCTTTTCCGTCACCCCCCGGTTTTGAAAAAAAGCCCCACGGCTCGGTCTGCATGATGGCGGCGCGCACCGGGGCAAGCCCGGTGCGCGTTTGTGCCTGAGCGTTTGCACTGCAAAAAGCGAGCAATCCTGAAAAGGCCAGACCCAAAAGCCTATGATAGAAATTCATGGCGACACCCCCGTACCCGGCAACTGCGCCGGCAGTAAAAAGTAAAAACGACTGCCCTGCCCGGCACCGCCAGACTCCACCCAAATCAACCCGCCGTGGCGTTCCACAATCTTGCGCGCCACCGCCAGGCCAACGCCGCTGCCCTCGTATTGCTCTCGCGTGTGCAGGCGCGCAAACACCTTGAACAGGCGCTCAAACTGCGCCGGGTCGATGCCGATGCCGTTGTCCGCCACGCAAAAGCGCCAGCCCTGTGCCTCTGGCGTGACACTGATGTCGATCTCCGGCGCACGCCCGGGTGCGCGGTACTTGATGGCATTGCTTACCAGGTTTTGCCACAGGCGGGTGAACTCGTCCGGGCTGCCCAGCAGTTGCGGCCAATCGCCCGAGACCCGTACCGTGGCCTGGGCATCCGCAATGGCGGGGGCCAAAAAGAGCAGCGCCTCGTCCAGCGCGGCGCGACTGGCCAGCACCTGCATGGGCTCGCCCTTGCGTCCCACGCGGGAATATTGCAGCAGCGAAACCAGCATCTGGTCCATGCGCTTGGCCCCATCACTGGCAAAGTGCATCATCTCGCGCGTGTTGTCGTCAAGCTTGTCGGCCAAGGCACGTTCCAGCAGTTGCACATAACTGTTGACCATACGCAGCGGTTGGCGCAGGTCGTGTGAGGCCACGTAGGCAAACTGCTCCAGCTCGGTGTTGGACCGCGCCAGCGCCTGGGTTTGTTGCTCCAGGACTTGTTCGGACTGCTTGCGATCACTGATGTCCCAATGCGTGCCCGCCATCCATTCGGGCTGGCCGTCGGGGGTTCGGCTCACCAGCTTGCCACGATCCAGCACCCAGATCCAATGTCCATCCTTGTGCTGCATGCGCGACTCGCACTCGTAGAAATCTGACACACCGCTGAAGTGCTGCTCCAGCGCAGCACCCGAGCCCGCCAGATCGTCGGGGTGGGCGTACTTCATCCAGGTGGCGATGCTGATCGGGGCCAGCTCGTCCAGGGTGTAACCAATCAACTCGGCCCAACGTTCGTTGAAACGTGTCTCGCCGGTCTGCACATTCCACTCCCAGGTGCCCACACCGGTGCCCCACAAAATGTTGGCCAGGCTTTGCTTTTGCTGCACCAACAACTGCTCCGACTGCTTGCGCTCGGTGATGTCTTGAATGTAGCCATGCCACAGCGTGCTGCCATCGGGCTGACGGGTCGGGGTAGAGCGGCCTTCTACCCACAACAGGCGGCCGTCGGGGTGTTGCACGCGGTAGCTGTCGTGCCACACAGTAAGCGTGTCTGCCGAGTGCGCAATGGAGGCCCCGACACGCGCCAGATCGTCCGGGTGCAGCACCGCGAACACACGCCCTGCATCTTGGCTAGCCTCTTCGGGGCGCAAGCCGTAAACAGCTTCGATGCCTGGGCTGGAATAGGGAAAGGCGGATGAACCATCAGGCTTCAACTGGAACTGGTAGACAAAACCGGGCAAGTGCTCTGCCAGCATCTGCAGGCGTTGCAGCAAATCGCGTACCCCTGCCTCGGCTAGCTTGCGCTGGGTGATATCAATGCCTGTGACGGCAATGTAGCGAACATCGCCAGCAAGCACCGGCACGGCATGGAAGAGCACAATCATCTCTTGTGCGTTGGAACCAGCGTGCATCGCCTCAAAACTTCCCGGTGTACCAGCGGCAGCTGCCTTGAGTGCGACCTGAAGGGCGGATATGTCCTCTGCGCGTGACCACCAGGGCGTATCTACAAAAAGCTGCCCCACTACATCTTTGCGTTGCAGCCCGACCACTGCAAGGGCCGCCTGATTTATCTCCATCAGTCGCCCAGACTGGTCAAGAATGCCCGCGAGGTAGGCTGATTGGTCAAACAGACGGGCAAACATCGCCTGGCGATAGGCCAGCTCGGCTTGCACAGTTTGAGTAAGCGTCGCACTTTTTTGCAAGCGCCGCATGACCAAGACAAACGCCGCCAACAAAACGGACGCCAGGCCGGCCACAATGGCGGCTTCTTGCCGCCACGCGCTCAGATACTCGCTTTTGCCAAGCGCCACCTGCACATAAAACGGAAAATCATCCATCACCTTGAAGCTGGCCAGGCGCTCCACGCCATCGGTGCTGGCGGTAAAACGCAGTGAGCCCATGCGCTCACCAGCTTCGATGCGCAGGCGGGTGGCGTTGTCCTTGGGCAGTGGCTGGTTGAAGTCTTTCTCGTTGTTGCGCGGCGTGCGCTGCATGAGTCTGAAGGTTTCACTGTTGCGCAACAAGATGACACCGGTTTGCCCCACATCCACGGTGCCAAACAGGGTGCCAATGTCATCCAATGCGATCACAGCGTTCACCGTGCCCAAAAAGCGGCCGTCCGCATCGCGCAGTGCCAACGCCTGTGTGATGGACCAATGCCCGGTGGTGCGCGCAACCTGTGCCTCCGAAAATACAACATGAGCCGTGGCGTCATCCCGCAGGCGCTGAAAGTGCGGCCGGTCGGCAATGCTGATTCCTTTGAGCTGGGCGTCCGAGGAGTAGCGCAACCGGCCCTGGGCATCAAAAACGCTCAGCCCCGCGATCATCGAAAAACTTCGCTGCAAGTCCGCCAGGCGCTGCTGTGGATCGGGTTGATCCAGCCGTTTGGCAATGTAGTGCAGCACGCCGTCGATACGTGCCATGTCACTGGCAACATGGGACTCAATCAACTGCACAAGATTGAGAGTTTTGACCACCGCGCCAGCTTGCGCCTGGCGGTAGCGGTCCAGAACAACATTGCCCAGCAAGGCCAGTACCAGCAGCAGCGTGACCACCAGCCAACCGGTCTGCGGTGCGAATGCGGGCGTAAAGGGGCTCACCCCCCCTTCCGGTGTGCGTGACGTGCTATCAAATTTATACGTTTCCGACATGCTTATTCAGTGGATTGATACATGCATCTGACGCAGGGCAGACTCCAGTGACGCCAACTCCATCGACCATACTCAATAGTTTTCTCGCCGGTAAATCAGGGGAGATTTATAGATTCCGAAGGTGGCGCGGGCACAGGGAAAGTCGTCATACAGACCGGTCGTGCCGCTTTGGCCGTTGCAGTTCGCCCAATTCCCAAGCAGATAGCTCGGCACTTGCAAAATCAGGTCAAGCCAGCCGCGGTTCGAGGGCTTGGTAAAGCGCAGGCTCGACTTGCCAGCAGTCAGCGGGCTCGCCAGAGTCACCGTCGTATCGGAGCTTGCCAGTTTGTTTTTTCCGTTGGCCGCGCTATCCACCGTATAGAAGTACAGGCCGGGTGTGCCATCGAGCGCGGCACCGACCGCCCTTGGGGCGATCGCAGCAGGTGCCGTCAACGCTGTACAGGCGTCGGTCGCGCTGCTCCTGAAGGTGCCCGCATCGTAATACTCGGCCTGAATCGGAACATCAAGCGCCAGCAACTCCGAGCCAAAGGCGTTTTGCAGGCGCACGCGGCCAAATCGGACCTTGGCTGCGGTTGCCACGCGCTGCGCTGTGCAGCTGCCGTCACTGGTACCCGTGGTGTCGG
>JFJP01011103.1_pt1 | contig 31174 bp, 26 predicted proteins | sample 431651 | NCBI WGS metagenome assembly JFJP01 (sample SAMN02602958, study PRJNA72255) | Microbial mat metagenome, whole genome shotgun sequencing project. | biome: fresh water; feature: sink hole; material: water; isolation source: purple microbial (photo- and chemosynthetic) mats found in... | reverse complement strand
ATGCCCCAGTACAGCGCGCGGTGCTGCAGCGCCGCCGGCAACTGGAAGTACCGGAAAATCATGGCGATGACGAAAATGTTGTCGAGGCTGAGCGACTTCTCGACGACGTACCCGGTCAGGTACTGCAGCGCGGCCTGGGAGCCGGTGAGCGGTTCGCCCACCGTCAACCCGACTCCGAGCCAGTGGCGGTCGTACAGGAAGTACACCGCCACCCCGAAAGTCAGACCCAGGCCGATCCAGAACGCCGACCAGCGCAGCGCCTCGGGAACGGCGATCACATGGGCACGCCGGTGAAAGACGCCCAGATCCAGCGCCAGCAGCCCGATGATGAGCGCCAGGAAAAGGAACCAGACGAGCAAACCTTCACCGTCTTCCCGCAGCCGCTACATGGGCGAAAAGCCCTGGTCGGCCCAGTACGCGTCCTGGTAGATTTTCTCCAGCTCCAGCAGCTGCGTCAGATGGCCGTCTTCCCACTCGAGAAGCCAGGTGAACAACTGCTTGAGGTCGGCATCATCCGTGCGGGCGGCATGGTCGCGGTAGTAGGCGATCGCCTTGTTCTCCAGGTCGCAGCCGATGCTGATGACCGCCATCTCGAAGCTGCCCTTGCGCACGGCGCGCCTGAATTCGTCGGAGATCACGGTCTGCGAGCCGTGATCGACCTCGGCCGGGTTCAGCCCGGTCAGGTCCAGGTGGCCGTCCGCCAGCAGGTGGCGGTACTGCGTGGTCAGGATCCGCACGTGATCGTCCTCGTCGCGCGCGAGCATCTCGAACATGGCGCGCGCGGCCGGATCGGTGGCCTGCTCCGCGGCGTGGCTGTACAGCTGCTGCCCCTTGACCTCGACCATCACCGCATCCTTGATGGCCTTCAGCAGCAGTTCCTTCCTCTGACCCTCGTTCATCCCGTTCCTCCCCTGTGTCCGGCCGGCAGCCGGCCGCCGTTCGCCCGGTTCCCGCCTAGAAATCGATGATGTTCAGCTTGAAGTACTTCTTCGGATTGCGCCGCAGGTCGTCCAGCAGGCGCTGCACCGCCGTCAGCGTCGAGTCCGTGCGCATGTAGAGCGCCGGATCGTTGATGAGCATCGCCGCCGTGCCTTCGCCCTCGTCCAGCTTGGCCAGCAGCGCGTCGAAACGCCTCGTGGTCGCGCCCAGACCCGTCATCAGCGAGTCGGCCGCTTCGGCCGCCGCCTTCGTGCCCGCCAGCGTCTCGTCCAGGCGGCCCGATTCCATCAACCGGCGCAGGCCGGTGGTCGAGGCGCGCAGGTCGTCCAGGATGACGGTCACGTCCTCGTGGTTCTGTTCCACCATGCGATCGACCTTGTTCAGGGTCTCGTTCGCCTGCTCCAGCGTGGCGACGATCTTGCCCTCGCTGCGCACCTCTTCCAGAAGCGAGGTCACCTTGCCCGTCAACACGCGCATCTCGGCGAGGGCCGCGCCCGCGGCGTCGGTCATGGCGGCGATGGTGCCGGCCGAGCGCCCGGCGAAGATGTGCCCTTCCTGCACCGGCGTGCCCACGCCCGGGTCGATCTCGATGACCACTTCGCCGACGATGCCCTTTTCGCCCAGGATGACCACGGCGTCGTCGCACAACCGGACCGTGTCGTCGAGCTGCAACTGCACGCGGACGGCCTGGGGCATGATCTGCATGCCGGTGACTTCGCCCATGCGGATGCCGCGAACCTGGACCTTGTCGCCCTCGCGCAGGCCTTCGACCTTGGCGAAGTCGGCCTGGTACAGGCTCGACCCCTTGCCCAGGTCGATGCGCTTGAGCCACAGCATGCCGGAAATCAGCATCGCGATGGCGACGATGGTGACCAACCCGACCTGGACCTCGTTCAATCTGGATCGCATCGGCGTCTCCCCGGCCGGCGGCTGGCGATGCCGCGGCCTTCTGCGGTCAAAATGTGCCCAGTGGTCCCTGGGACCGGCCCTCGATGAACTGGCGCACCATCGGGTGCGCGGTCGTCCGCACCTCGTCGACGGTGCCGGTGAACACGATGCGGCCCCGGCTCAACATCGCCATCCGGTCGGCGATCTTGAAGGCGCTCGGCATGTCGTGCGTCACCACGATGCTGGTGACCCCCAGATCCTTCTGGAGCTCGATGATCAGGTCGTTGATGGTGTCGCTGGTGATCGGGTCCAGCCCCGTCGTCGGCTCGTCGTACAGGATGTACCGGGGCTCCATGACGATGGCGCGCGCCAGTCCCGCCCGCTTCTTCATGCCGCCGGACAACTCGCTGGGCAGCTTGTCCTCGGCCCCGACCAGTCCCACCTGCGCCAGGCATTCGCAGGCCCGCGCGCGGATCTTCGCCGCCGGCCAGTCGGTGTGTTCCTCGAGCGCGAGGCCGATATTCCTGCAGATCGTCATGGAGTCGAACAGAGCCGCACCCTGGAACAGGAAGCCGAACTTCCGGCGCAGTTCCATCAGGGGCCCGTCCTCGAGCGTCTGCACGTCGGAGCCCTCGACCCAGATGCGACCGGCGTCCGGCTCCAGCAACCGGACGATGTGCTTCAGCAGAACCGATTTGCCTTCGCCGCTGCGCCCGATGATGACGATGGTCTCGCCCTTGTGGATCAGCAGATCGGCGCCGTCCAGCACGACCTTGGTGCCGAAGCTCTTGCTGACGCCCTCGACGACGATGCCGCTGAACGACGCCGGGTCGGCGACGCTCTGGTCCGGCGGCGGGGGGATGTCCCATTCCTGCTGCATGCTCACGTCGACTCGAACACGATCTGGAACAACACGATGGCCAGCAGGTAGTCGGCCACCAGGACACTCAGGCAGCTGCCCACGACGGCGGTCATCGTCGAGCGTCCCACGCCCTCGGCGCCGCCCCGGGTATTGAATCCGTAGTAGATGCCGCTCATGGCGATGATGCCGCCGAAGACGAACGACTTGATCAGGCCGCCGAGCAGATCGCTGTGCTTGTAGAACATCTGCAGCCCCTCGATGAACACGCCGCTCGAGACATCGAGCGTCAGCACCGAGGTCGCATACCCGCCCAGCACGGCGATCAGGTCGCAGAAGACGGTCAGCACCGGCATCATGAGCACCGCCGCCCAGAACCGCGGCATGGCCAGGAAACGGTTGGGATCGATGGCCATGATGGTCATGGCGTCCAGCTGCTCGGTCACCTTCATCGAGCCCAGTTCGGCCGCGTAGTTGGCGCAGAGCCGGCTGCCCACCACCAGCGCCATCAGCACCGGACCCAGTTCGATGAACACGGACTTGGAGATGACCGTGCCCAGGAACTTCATGGGCACGTAGGCCTGCATCTGGTAGACGCCCTGCACGGCGGTGACGGCGCCCACGAAGATCGAGGTCACCACCACCACGGGCAGGGACCCGATCGCCACGATCTGCATCTGCTCGATGATCTCGCGCCGCATCCGCCAGACGTGCGGGGTCTGAAACAGGATGGCGCGCAGAAGCAGGACGCCCCTGCCCGCGCCGTCGAGACCGTCGGTGACGGCCCTGCCTATGCTTGCCAGAAGTGACTTCATCGTCGGGCCAATATAGGAGCAGGGTCCGGGGAAGTCTACAACCGCCGGGGCGCCCGTCCGCGACCGGTCAGGATCGGCCGTCGTCCACCTCGTCCGTCAACAGGTGCCCGAGCATCCCGCGCAGCGACTGGCGCGTGAATTCCCGTTCCCGCTCCCGGATATCCGGCGGCAGCGTCTGTCCCCGGGCGTAATGGGGGTCGGCGCGACGCGCCAGGTCGGCGATGGCGGCAAGGAACTCGTCCTCGCTCCCGGGTTCGGTGTGCGGCAGTCCCCGCTGGGCGGCCAGCGCCTGCCGGCAGGCCTCCAGCCACAGGTCGATCTGGCCCCTCGCGGCCAGGAGCAGCCCGCGCACGTCGCCGGCGAACCAGCCGTGGTGCGCGAAGCGCAGCCTCCGGGGCAGGGGATCCAAAGCCAGCAACCGGTCCAGCGAGGCCTGCGCCACCGACGGGTGGAACCGCGGCGGGGTGGCGGGCCGCAGGTAGTATGCCTCGGAGTCCGGCCCCAGCCCCAGCGACGAGAAAGTGCCCGCCGCCTCGCCCACGAACACATCGTCACCGTCGCGGAACGCCACGTGGTGCGGCGCATGGCCCGGCGTGGGGATCACTTCGATTCCGCGCGCCGCCGCCGCCGCGTCGTCCGCCAGTGCGCCGGGCGGCACCGGCCGCGGCTCGCCGTACACCTCGGCCTTGGCGCCGAGCACCTTGCGTGAACCGGCCCACAGCCGGCCCGGGTCGATCAGATGCGGCCGACCCGCCGGATGACAGACCACTTTCGCTTCGGGCCACGCCTCCAGCAGGCGCGCCGTACAGCCGCCGTGATCCAGGTGGACGTGGGTCAACAGGATGAAGTCCAGTCGGGCGAGCCCCAGCCCGCGCAGGGCTTCCAGAAGCACCCCGGCCGAACTCGGCGGCCCCGGGTCGACCACGTATGAAAACGCGTCGTCGATCCGCGCCCAGCACGAAATGAACCGGCGCTGGCCGGGCAGCGGCTGGTCGAGGTCGATGAGGTGCAGCGGTCCGGACATCACACGGGTTCCTCAGCGCGCCAGATCCGAGAAACGCGTGAATTCCTTGTGGAAATGCAGGTCGAACTGCCCGATCGGGCCGTTTCGCTGCTTGCCGATGATGACGGTGGCCATGTTGTGCACCGACTCGTCGTCCGGCTTGTAGACTTCCTCGCGGAAGATGAACAGCACGACGTCGGCGTCCTGCTCGATGGCGCCCGACTCGCGAAGATCGCTCAGCATCGGCTTGTGGTCGCCGCGCGCCTCGACCCCGCGCGACAGCTGGCTGAGCGCCACCACCGGCACGCCCAGGTCCTTCGCCAGGCCCTTCAGGTTGCGGCTGATCTGCGAGATCTCCTGCTGCCGGTTCTCGATGCGCGCGCCGCCGCTCATCAGCTGCAGGTAATCGATCACGATCAGGCCCAGCCCGTGCTGCTGCTTGAGCCGCCGCGCCTTGGCCTTCATCTCCAGCACCGAGATGCCGCTGTTGTCGTCGATGAAGATGGGCGCCCGCGACAACTGCTCGCAGGCCTGGGTCAGCCGCGGCCAGTCCTCGGCCCGCAGCTTGCCGCGCCGCAGGTTGTGCAGGTTGAACGAGCCGCTGCTGCCGAGCATGCGCATGACCAGCTGTTCGCGCGACATTTCCAGCGAGAAGACGCCGACCGGCTTCTTCTCGTGCACCGCCACGTGGTAGGCCAGGTTCAGCGCCAGACTCGTCTTTCCCATCGACGGGCGCGCCGCCAGGATGATCAGGTCGCCCTTCTGCAGGCCGCCCGTGCGCCGGTCCATCTCGCGGAAGCCGGTGCGCAGACCCGTCACGTCGTCGCCGCTCTGGAACGCCTCTTCGATCGACTTGAACGTGCCCGGGACGATCGACTCGACGGACTCGAACCCGCCGCTGCGCGACTGCTCGCTCACCTCGAAGATCTTGCCCTGCGCCCGGTCGAGAATGGCGGCCGCCTCGTCCGCGCCCTCGAATGCCTCGCTGGCGATGGCTCCCGACACGCTGATCAGCTGCCTGAGCACCGCCTTTTCCCGCACGATGCCGGCGTGGTGCACGACATTGGCGGCCGAACCCATCATGCCGGCCAGGTCGATCAGGAAATCCATGCCGCCGACCAGATCCAGCAGGCTGCGCCCCTGCAGCGCCTTGAGCTGCCCCTTGTCCAGGAACGCCTCGGCCGATTTCTCGAGCATGTCGGCGATGGTGATGGGGTCGACGGCCTGATCATTCTCGTACAGGCGGCACATCGCGCGGAAAATGAGCTGATGCTCCAGCCGGTAGAAGTCGGCGTGGTCGATGCGCTCGCGCGCCAGACCGACGGCCTCCTTGTCCACCAGCGCGGCGCCCAGGACGGCCTGCTCGGCCTCCTCCGAGAAGGGGGGGCGGCGGTCGCCGGGCAGGCGGTCGTACCCGAAGGTCGATCGGGAGGCGGACGGGGTCCCCGCGGAGCGCTCGGGCTTCATTTCCATGTGCGGGCACCCTCGGCGGTTAAGGGAAGCTGTCAGGCTGGACATATTACCACCTGGCCGCCCGGCCCCCAAATCCGCGCTGAGCCCCGGCGCACAAACCCGGGGACAGGCTGCGGAAAACCCGGGGCAAGACTCCTCCGGACCGGTGGATAACCTGCGGACAGCGTCACCTTCGCAGTGGCCGATTGCGGCGCGGGCGGGGATAATCACCCCAACGGCCCCCTCCAGGCCCGCCCTGGCGTCGCCTGGGCCGGGCTGGAAGTTATCCACAGCCCCGGGGACAACCCGACACCGAAAGCCGACCCAGTGAGTGACACTTCGTCCCCCCGCGGTCCCCTGCGGCGCATCCTCGAGGCCTCCCGCCCGGCCCGCCCCTGGCAGGACGGCGACCAGTTGCCCTGGTCCGACCCGGCCTTCAGCCGCCGGATGCTGGATGTGCACCTGGACCCGGCCACCCACATGGCCAGCCGGGCGCCGGACGTGATCCGCGCCCACGTCGACTGGCTGCTGGAACAGTTGAAGGCGCGCGCCGGAACGCCCGGCCCCTGGCGCGTGCTGGACGTGGGCTGTGGCCCCGGACTGTACGTCCATGAACTGGCCGCCCGCGGCCATGCCGGTTGCGGCTTCGACTTCGCGCCGGCACCGCTGCGCTGGGCCCGCGACCACGCTGTCGCGAACAGCCTGGACGCCGTGTTTCTCGAAGCCGACCTGACCGCGCTGCCCGGCGATTTCGCGGCGCTCGCCGGCGCGCCCTTCGACGCGGTCACCTTCTGGTTCGGCGAGTTCCATTCCTTTCGCCCTGAGCAGGCGCGCGCGTTCCTGCCCCGCCTGGCGTCGCTGCTGCGCCCAGGCGGCCTGTTCGTGCTGGAGTACCAGCCGTGGGACCTGTTCGTGAAGGAGGACGCCGCCACCTGGTCGGCCGTCGACAGTTCGCCGTTCGGCGCGCGGCCCCACCTGTGGCTCGAGGAGTTCGCCTGGGACGAGGACGCCCGCGCGGAGATCCATGTGCACTGGATCGTCGACGCCGACACCGGCGAGACCAGCCGCTTCGCGCAGTGCAACCAGGCCTGGCAGGACGATGAACTGCTGGACGCGCTGGCGGCCGCCGGCATCGCCGACGTGCGGACGCACCCGCCCATCACGGGCGTGGCGGACGAGTTCGAGTTTCCGGTGCTGGTGGGGAAGCGGTCCTGAGTCGACGGTGTCGGCACCAGGCCCGCTTCACTTCACCGACCGCAGGGATCTACCGTCCGCCCGGCGCCAATCCCATCATGAACGCGAACCCCAGCGCCGTTTCCTCCAGCGACCGGAATCGTCCCGACCGGCCGCCGTGTCCGGCGTCCATGTTGGTCCTCAGCAACAGCGGGTTGGCGTCGGTCTTCAGGGCGCGCAGCTTCGCCACCCACTTGGCCGGCTCCCAGTACTGCACCTGGCTGTCGTGCAGACCGGTCGTCACCAGCATCGCCGGGTAGGCCCTCGCCTCGACCTGGTCGTACGGCGAATAGGCGAGCATCGCGTCGTAGTACGTCCTGTCGTTGGGATTGCCCCACTCGTCGTATTCGCCGGTCGTCAGCGGAATCGAGGCGTCGAGCATCGTCGTGACCACATCGACGAACGGCACCTGGGCGATGACCCCGCGCCACAGCTCGGGCGCCTGGTTCACGATGACTCCCATGAGCAGGCCGCCGGCCGAACCGCCCATGGCGAACAGACGGTCCGGCGACGTGTACCGCCGGTCCACCAGCGCACGCCCGCAGTCGATGAAGTCCGTGAACGTGTTCATCTTCTTCAGCAGCTTGCCGTCCTCGTACCACTGCCGGCCCATCTCCTGGCCGCCGCGGACATGGGCGATGGCGTAGACGAAGCCGCGATCCAGCAGGGACAGGGCAGCGCTGTTGAAGCGCGCGTCCTGGCTGTAGCCGTACGACCCGTAGCCGTACAGCAGCAGCGGCGCCGAGCCGTCGCGCGCCGTTCCCTTGCGCTGGACCAGCGAAACCGGCACCTGGGTTCCGTCGCGCGCGGTCACGTGCAGGTACTCGGCTTCGTAGTTCGCCGGATCGAACCCGCCGAGCACCTCCTGCCGCTTCAGCAGGCTCTGCACATGGGAGCGCATGTCGAACGCATAAACCGTCGACGGCGTGGTCAGGGACGCGTAGCGGTAACGCAGCGCGTCGGTGTCCATCTCGGGATTGGCTTCGCCGCCTACCGACCAGGTGGGGTCGGCGAAAGCCAGCGTGTGGTCGGGGCCGCCGGCCACCGGAACGACGCGCAGGTGGGTCAGGCCGTCGTAGCGCTCGGCCAGCACCAGCCAGTTCGTGAAGACCTCGAATTGTTCCAGCAGCACGTCGTCGCGGTGCGGCACCACGTCACGCCAGTCGGCTTCGCCGGTGCGGTCCAGCGGGCATTCCATCAGCCGGAAATTCCGCGCGTCCAGGTTGGTGCGCACCAGGAAGCGGTCGCCCTGGTGCTCGATGCCGTACTCCAGGTCGCGACGCCGCGGCTGGAAGACGCGGAACGCGCCGGTCGGGTTGTCGGCCTCCAGCACGCGCCATTCGTCGCTGAGCGTCTGCGAACTGGCGATCATCAGGTAGCGGTCGGATTTCGAACGCATGACCTCGCACTCGAAGGTCTCGTCGTCCTCCTGGAAGACCAGCGCGTCGTCCGCCACCGGCGTCCCCAGTTCGTGGCGCCAGATCTGCCACGAACGCAGCGTGGCCGGATCCTGCTTCGCGTAGAACAGCGTGCGGTTGTCCAGGGCCCAGGTCACGTTGCCGGTCACGTCGGGGATCACGTCGTCCAGCACGCGGCCGGTCGCCAGTTCCTTCACCCGCAGGGTGTAGAAGCGCCGGCCCACCGTGTCGACGCCGTAGACCGCCAGACGGGAGTCGGGGCTGACCTCGACCGCTCCCAGCGAGAAGTAGTCCAGTCCGACCGCCATCGCGTTGCCGTCGAACATGACCTCTTCCGCGCCGTCGGGGCCGCCCGGTCGCCGGCACCAGAGGGGGTACTCGCCGCCCTCGACGAAGCGTACGGAATACCACCAGCCGTTCAGTTCGTACGGGGCCGTGGAGTCGTCCTGCTTGATGCGCCCCTTCATCTCGGCGAGCAGCGTGTCGCGCAGCGCGGCCGAACCGGCGAGCATCGCCTCGGTGTAGGCATTCTCGGCTTCCAGATAGGCGATGACCTCGGGGTTCTCGCGCTCGCGCAGCCAGTAGTAGTTGTCCACGCGCGTCTGGCCGTGGATGGTCATCTCGTGCGGGGCGATGCGGGGCGTCGGCGGCGGCGGCGTCTGGCCCGACACGGGCGTCCCGACCGCGGCCAGCAGCAGGATCGGCAACCAGCGAAACACGCACTTGAGCATGGCATTTCCTTTCACGCGACCGCGAGTCCGTCCTGGCCGGCCCGCTTTTCCGATTGATGCCTCTGGTGTATATTCGTTCCATGAATGACGACAATCAAGAGCGGGACGATGTCCCGACGGATCCTGCCGAACAGGCCGCCCTCGAGCGTGAGATCCGGCGCCAGCGCGCCTTCGACCTGGCGTCCGCCGTCGGGCGCGCCGGCGCCGGCAACCTCAAGGGAGCCTCCCCGGTGCCCGCCACGCGCCAGGCCCTGCTGGCCATCGGCGCCCTGCTTTCGGCCCGACTGCACGACCCCGAAGGCTCGCTGACCCGCACTTTGCTGGTCCGACTGGAAGACAACCCGCCGCTGCTGGCCCGCCACCTCGGACACCCCGCCATGGCCCTGGCGGAACTGCTGGACCGTGTGCTGGCGGTGCCGGTGGAACTGGAAGACCTGGTGCGCGAGGCGGACGCGCGCTGGGGCCGCGACTACGACGAACGGCCGCGGTTCGAGGCTGCCGGTCGACCGGCCGCCGTGGATGATCCCTACACCCTCGACGCGGTGCGGAAGCTGTTGGCGGACCTGCGGCGGGCCCTCTGAAGCTCGCGGCAGGGCCGACGCGCGCCGCCGGAACGACGATGGCGCGCGACCGGAGCCGCGCGCCATCGATGGTGAACCCCGCCGCCGGGCTACGGGTTCCGGTTTCGCCTACTGCAGGTACGTGTAGTCCTCGAACACCTCGTCGTACTGGCGCTGCAGCACCGCCGACTCGGGCGCGGTGATGAGCCCGTTGGCCACCGCCGCCTCCAGCGCGTGGCGCCAGCGTTCCATCAGGTCGGACTTCTCGTACGAGACGTAGCGCAGCACCTGGGCCACGGTGTCCCCGCGCAGGACGTTGGCGAACCTCATGCCGCCGTCCGCGGTGACGTCCACATGCACGGCGTTGGTGTCGCCGAACAGGTTGTGCAGGTCACCCAGGATCTCCTGGTAGGCGCCCACCAGGAACACGGCGAAGCAGTAGCGTTCGTTCGCCTTCAGTTCGTGGGCCGGCAGGTAGTGCTTGATGTCGCGCAGATCGGCGAATCGCTCGACCTTGCCGTCCGAATCGCAGGTGATGTCCGCCAGCACGACGCGGCGAGTCGGCTCCTCGTTCAGGCGCGAAATGGGCGTGATCGGGAAGATCTGGTCGATGGCCCAGCTGTCGGGCATCGACTGGAAGATCGACAGGTTGCAGAAATACGTGTCCGTCAGCAGGGCCGGCAGCCGGCGCAGGTCTTCCGGCACGTAGTGCAGTTCGCGCGTCGCGGCGTTGATCGCGTTCAACAGGGCCCAGTAGCACTGGTCGCCGAGGGCGCGATCCTCGATCGACATCTGGCCCAGGCTGAACTGCTGCAGCATCGTCTGCCGGAGTTCCACCGCGTCGTGCAGCGTCTCCTGGCAGTTCTTCGAAGTCAGCGACTGCAGCATCAGCACCATGTTCAGGACGGTGTCTTCCTCGGTCGACTTGGCCAGGGCTTCGGCGTCGATCGTGGTGGTGAAGGTGTTGGCCAGGCTCAGCACCTCGGTCACCAGCACCGAGCCGTAGGCGACCATCGCGCGGCCGCATTCGGTGACGATGTACGGATGCGCCACCTGCGCGTTCTCGCAGGCGTCCTTCAGGATCCACACCACGTCGCGCGCGTACTCCTCGACCGTGTAGTTCATCGATGATTCGAAAGCGGTCTTGGACCCGTCGTAGTCCACGGCCAGGCCGCCGCCCACGTCGAAGTACCGGAGCTTCGGACAGAACCGGGCCACCTGCACGTACACCTGCGCGGCCTCGCGCACGGCCTGCTTCAGCGACGAGATGTTCGTCAGCTGGCTGCCGTTGTGGAAGTGCACGAGCCGCACCCAGTCCTGCTTGCCGTGCTCGGTCAGAAGCTTGATGGCCGTCACGATCTCGGCCACGTTCAGGCCGAACTTGGCCCGCTCGCCGCCGCTGCGCTCCCAGCGCCCGGCGCCGCGTCCGGCCAGCCGCAGCCGGAACCCGATGTTCGGCTCGATCTTCTGCTCGCGGCTGATCGCCAGCAGCAGGTCCACTTCCGACGGCTTCTCGACCACGACGATGACCTCGCGGCCGACCCGCTGCGCCATCATCGCCAGTTCGAGGTACTGGCGGTCCTTGTAGCCGTTGCAGACCAGCAGCGCGTCCTGGTTGTCCGGCAGCGCCAGGGCGGCCACCAGTTCGGGCTTGCTGCCGACTTCCAGGCCCAGGCTCAGGTCCTTGCCGGCGCGGATCAGTTCGGTCACCACGTGCCGCTGCTGGTTCACCTTGATCGGATAGACCGGACGGTAGGCGCCCTGGTAATCGTATTCGGTCATGGCGGCGGTGAAGGCACGGTGCAGGGTCCGCAGGCGATGCCGCAGGATGCCGCTGAACCGGAACAGGATGGGCAGGCGGATGTCGCGCTGGCGCGCGGCTTCGACCAGTTCGTTCAGGTCGAATTCCGGACCGCCGGGACCTTCCGGACGCACGCAGACATTGCCCTGCGGATTGACGCCGAAATAACCGGCGCCCCAGTACTCGAACCCGTACAGATGCTCGCTCTTGGCGATGGCCCAGGGGGAACCCGGCAGCATGGCGGCCCTCCGCGACACGAAAAAGTGACACCCTCACAGGACCGGCCGCGGCCCGCGCCCTCACGAAAAGACGGCGCCCCTGCGGGGCACCGGCCCGCGCAATTTAGCGCACCGGGGCCAAAAGGACAAACCGGAGTGCGAAGCACCCGATCGGACCCGGTCGGAACCGCCGCATCATACTCCCGGCAGGCGTCCGCCGTCGAGCGCGTGGACGCCGACCGCCGCCCCGGCCGGACATTGTCGCCCGGGCGCCAGCGCTCTATGCTCACCCCGCACACGCCCCGACCGAACCTGACCGACCACCGCGGGAGACGCCGATGACCCCGGAATCCACGACCTGGACGATCCCCCGGCTGCTGCAGCTGTCGGGCGGCTACTGGGCCACCTGCGCCCTGCACGCCGCGGTGCGGCTCGACGTCTTCACGCCCCTGGCCGAGCGCCCCCACGCGCCGGCCGACCTGGCGGCCCGCCTGCGCCTGGACCCGCGCGGCGCGCTGCGGCTGCTCGAGGCGCTGGCGGCGCTGGGACTGGCCGCCCGCGACGGCGATGCCTGGACCGCCACCCCGTTCGCCGCCCGCCACCTGGCGCGCACCTCGCCGGACTACCTGGGCCACATCATCAACCACCACCATCTGCTCATGGACGGCTGGTCGCGCCTGCACGAAGCCGTGGCCGACGGCACGCCGGTGCGCGAACGCTCGTCGCACGCGGACGACGATCTGTCGCGCGAGAGCTTCCTGATGGGCATGTACAATCTCGCCAGCCAGCAGGGGCCCCACATCGCCGCCGCGGTGGATCTGGGCGGTCGCCGCCGCCTGCTGGACCTGGGCGGCGGCCCGGGGACCTACGCCATCCACTTCTGCCTGGCGAACCCGGAGCTGACGGCCGTGGTCTGCGACCTGCCGACGACGCGCGCCTTCGCCGAACGCACCGTCGCCGCGCACGGCCTGACGGACCGCATCACGTTCGCCCCGGCCGACTACGACAGCGATCCGTTGCCCGGCGGCTTCGACGCCGCCTGGCTTTCGCATGTGCTGCACGGAGAGAGTCCGACCGCGGCGGCGACCCTGTTGCGTAAGGCGGCGGCGGCGCTGAAGCCCGGCGGCCTGCTGCTGGTTCAGGAATTCATCCTTGATGACTCGCGGGATGGTCCGCTGTTCCCGGCGCTGTTCTCGCTGAACATGCTGGTGGGCACGCCGGGAGGCCAGGCCTACAGCGGCGCCGAAATTGCGGGCATGCTGGAAGCCGCCGGCGCCGTCGGTGCGCGACGTCTGCCGCTGGAACTGCCCAACGGCGCGGGCATCATGGCAGCGACAATGGGATCGGCGATCTAGAGACCGGCGAGAAAGCGCACAAGGGCGACGAACGCCCACAAGGCCAGCCCGCAGACGGCGGTCAGCAGCGCCAGCGCCAGCGCCGGAGGCGCGATCAGGGCCACCTTCGAGCGCCGGGTGGCCGCCCGGGGATTCTCCAGCCACTGATCCAGCAGGCGGCGGTTGCGCGTGTGCGCCTTGAAGGCGATGTCCAGGATGTCGCCGACCAGCGGCACCGTTCCGGCCAGCACGTCGAGCGCGATATGGAGCAGCATGCGCGTCTGCACCACCAGCGGCGCGCCGACCCGGCGCGCCACCCAGATGCCGTAGAGAGCGAACACGGCACCGGCGATGTCGCCCACGCCCGGCACCAGCCCGAGCACCGCGTCGACACCGAAACGCCAGCGCGTGCCGGGAATGCGCACCGCACTGTCGAAGAGCGCAGCCAGCCGGCGGAACCGCTCCAGTTCCGCCGCGCGGGGCCCGGTGTATGCCGTCGGGGGTTTCACTGCCCTTGGCCGGGACAACATCAGGAGTCTGTAGCGGCCGACCGCGACCGGAGCGCGTCGACCAGCGCGCGCAGCCGCCGCACGTCGTCCCAGGTGTCGCGCTTCCACGCCGGATTGCGCAGCAGCGCCGCCGGGTGGAAGGTGACGGTCACCGGAATGCCGGCATAGAAGTGGGCCGACTGCCGCAGTTTGCCCAGCGAGGCGTCGGTGCCCAGCAGCGTCTGCGCCGCCACGCGGCCCAGGCAGCAGATGGCGCGCGGCCGCAGGATCGCCAGCTGGCGCCTGAGGTGCGGCTCGCACTGTTCGACCTCGGCCGGCAGCGGGTCGCGGTTGTTCGGCGGACGGCACTTGAGGATGTTGCAGATGTAGACATCTTCGCGCGCGTAGCCGATCGCTCCCAGGATCTTCGTCAGCAGCTGCCCGCTGCGCCCGACGAACGGTTCGCCCTGCAGGTCCTCGTCCTGTCCCGGCGCTTCACCGATGAAGACGATTTCCGCGTCGGGGCTGCCCGCGCCGAACACCGTGTGCTGGCGGGTCGCGTGCAGCGCGCACTTCGTGCACGGCAGCACTTCGGCGCCGAGCGCGGCCAGCGCGGCGGCCTTGTCGCCGCCGTGTTGCGCCAGCAGAGGGTCGGGCGGCTGCGTCCCGCCGGCCGGCACACCTTCGCGGTCGATCAGGGCCAGGGTCCCGGCCACGAACGCGGCGCAGGCGGCCTCGAAGGCCGGATCGCCGGCGGCCGGTTCGGCGGATTCGGGCACGGTCGCGGCGACGGCTGCGGCGGCCGCCGTGGCGCGCGGAGTCGGCGCTGCCGGCGCTGACGCTTCGGCGGTCGGCGCTTCGGCGGTCGGCATCTGGCCCACGCCCGCCAGTTCCGGCGCCGCGGAGCCGTCGTCCAGGAACCAGGCCGGCGCCAGGTTCTCGTTCTGGCGGATCCAGGTCAGAAGGTCGGCGGCGATGGCCGCCTGGTCGGCGCCGGGTTCGCTCATGGCGTCACGGCCCCACGCCGGCGGCGGCCTGCGCCAGCCGCTGCAGCAGCAACGGCGCGAGCGCCTCCTTGGCCCGCGAGCCGCTGCGCCACAACTCGCCGCCGGGACCCAGCAGGATCAATTCGTGGGCCACGTTGCCGAAACCCGAGCCGCTGGCGGCCGGGTTGTTGGCGACGATGAAATCCAGTCCCTTGGCGCGCAGCTTGCCCATGGCGCGGGCGACGACATCCTCGGTCTCGAGCGCGAAGCCCACGACCTTGACGCCTGAGGCGCGGTGGGCCGGCACGACTTCGCCCAGGATGTCGGGGTTGCGGACCATGCGCAGCATCCAGGTGTCGCCCAGCACATCCTTCTTGAGCTTGCCCGGCGCGAACTCGGCCGGCGTGAAGTCGGCCACCGCCGCACACATGATCAGCCAGTCGGCGCCACCGCTCAGCGCGGCCTCGACCGCGTCGGCCATCTGCCGGCCCGTTTCCACCGACACCAGGCGCTCGAGTCCGCGCGGCGGCGGCAGCGCGACCGGACCGGTGATCAGCGTCACCGAGGCGCCGGCATGCGCGGCGGCGGCGGCCAGCGCGTAGCCCATGGCGCCGGTGCTGCGGTTGGCCACGAAGCGCACGGGGTCGATGGGTTCGCAGGTCGGACCGGCGGTCACCACCACGCGGCAGCCCGCCCAGGAAGTGGCTCCCGTGATCGCGGCGCGTTCGGGCAGTTCTTCGGCGTCCGCCGGACGCGGCGGCAGACTGCCGGCCAGGTGACGCACCGCGGCCAGGATCTGTTCCGGCTCGGCCATCCGGCCTTCATCGGTGGTGCCGCAGGCCAGGAAGCCTTCACCCGGGCCCACGAATTCCACGCCTCGTTCGGACAGCACGCGCTGCGCCGCGCGCGTGGCCGGGTGGCGCCACATGTTGTCGTTCATGGCCGGCGCCATCACGACCGGGCCGGGGAACGCGAGCAGCAGCGTCGAGACCATGTTGTCGGCCAGCCCGGCGGCCGCCTTGGCCATCGTGTTGGCGGTGGCCGGAGCCACGACCGCGATGTCGGCCCAGCGCGCGTACTGGATGTGGTCGAGCGCCTCGGTCGCGCCCTCGCCCCACAGATCGGTGGCCACGGGCGCGCCGGTCAGCACCTCGAAGGTCATCGGGCTGACGAAGCGCGCGCCGGCTTCGGTCATGGCGCAGCGCACGGAAAAGCCCGCCTGCACGAGCAGGCGGGCCAGATAGCAACTCTTGTAGGCGGCGATGCCGCCGGTCACCAGCAGCAGGACGCGAGGACGCGTGCCGGACAGGCCGGCCATGGTCTAGACCTCGACCTCAGGTTCCTTCTCCAGGCGGGCCAGACGGGCGCGCTCCTTGGAGTCGTAGAACTCGACCTTGCCGTCCATCAACCGCTGGACCGCCAGCGTGGTGATCTTGCCGGGCAGCGCGACGTTGAACATCCGGGCCCGCTCGTTCAACCGGCGGGCTTCCATGGCCACCACTTTGATGGCTGCGAACTTGTTCGGAATGATGGCAGTGACTTTTTGACGCGGAATGTAGGTCATACACCCTGTCCTCACGGCTGGGGGTCCGCGGCCCGGCGACACGCCGGCGTGTCCCGTTCTGTCCGGGCAGGCGACAAGCGTTATAAGATAGCCCATTCAGGGGCTCTGGCAAGGACGCAATGCCGGCCGACGGCTCCGGACCGCATCCAAGTTGTTTCACCTTAACGAGATGGATGATTCGAAAGGCCGGGACGATGCCTGCCCCGACGCGGCCCGCAGCCGTCACTTGATCCCCAGCAGACGCAGCGCCAGCGCCGGCTGCCGTTGCGCCTGCGCCAGGATGGCCACCGCCATCTGCTGCAGGATCTGCGCGCTGGTCAGTTCGCTGAGTTCGGCGGCGTAGTCGACATCGCGGATGCGGCTGTCGGCGGCGGCCAGGTTCTCCCGCTGGTTCTGCACCATCCGGATCGTGGATTCCAGCCGGTTCTGCGAGGCGCCGAACGACGCGCGCCCGGCGCTGACCTTCTGCCGCGCTGCCGCCAGCGCCGTCAACGGCTGCACGGTCCACGAGGCCGGATCGCCTGTCAGGCTCAGACCGTCCAGCCCCAGCGACGCCGCGGAGAACGAACCCGACAATCCCAACGGGATCTGCGATCCCTCGTCGCTGCCGGTGCCCACCTGCACGCCCGGATTGCCGCCCGAACCGTCCAGGAGGCGCACGCCGTTGAACGTCACGGCGACAGAGATGCGGTCGATCTCGTCGACCAGCGCCTGGAACTCGATGTCCAGGAACCCGCGCTGCTCATCGGAAACCGTGCCGGTCATCGCCTGCTCGGCCAGTTCGTTCAGGCGGATCAGCAGATCGCCGACCGACTCGAGGCCGCCGTCGGCCACCTGCAGAAGCGAGATGCCGTCCGCCGCGTTGCGCCCGGCGACATCCAGGGCCCGCATCTGGCCGCGCAACCTTTCGGAGATGGCGAGCCCGGCCGGATCATCGGCAGCCCGGTTGATGCGCAGTCCGCTGCTGAGCCGTTCCATCGAACGGGTCACGCGCGCCGTCGCGTTGGCGAGATGACGCTGGGCCGTCATCGCTGCCACATTGGTGCCGATCCTGATGCCCAAGCCGACGGTTCCTTCCGTCAGGTCAGCCGGGTGCCGTCCCGGCTGGGGATTCCCCCGCATCTCCGGTTATCGACCGGCGGCCGGAAAAACTTGATGAGTGGCTGTTGAACGGCGGAGGTGCCGACCCGAACGGTGGGTGAGGCAGAAGCCGGGTCCATCTCCGCAACACTCGCCCAATGCTGCATCGACGTCCCCGGCTTCCCAGCCTCGCTCGCAGGAAAGCGTGCCACGGCCATCGCAACGAATGGGCCAGATCCGCTTTCGTCGGCGCATGAGGCAAGTCATTGCTGATCATCGGGTTGACGACCCAGGACCGGGATTCCGCCTGTCCGGTGTGATCCCCCGGTCACATCCCGCTTGTCGCCCGGGCGAGCCGACGGGGCGTACCGCCCCACATGGTCACGGCGCCGGCGCCGAACGGCCGCGTGACGCTGCGTTCACGCTCCGGGCATCAAATTCAGCGGGCGCACGTCAATTCGCGGCCCCGTCGGCGGAACCCGGCTTCACCGGGGCGACGGCCCGCGGCAGGTGCAGCCTCATGGTCGTGCCCCGGCCGGGAACGGTCGCCGCGACGGTGAGCGCGCCTCCGTACTTCTCCAGCCGCTGGCGGCTGCCCGGCAACCCGCTGCCGCCGCCCTCGCGCTTGCCCGGCCCGGCGCGCAGCGCGGCCTCGCTCTCGTCCGGCGACATGCCGCAACCGGTATCGGCCACGTCGATCGCGACGAGGCCGCCCTCCGGGCGCCAGGTGACGGTCAGACGCCGCTCGGCCGTTCCCTGCATCGCGCGGATGGCGTTCTCGACCAGGTTGTCGACGACGAACGCCATCTCCTCCTCGTCGATGAGACAGCCGGGCGCCGGCTGTTCGTCAACGCTCACCGCAATGCCCAGCCGCGCGATGTCGTCCGCGTGCGCGGCCAGCGACCGCTCGCAGATGGCGCGGGGATCGGCCTGGAAATCCTGTTCGACGGCGTGGCGCAGCTGCCGGAACAGGTCGTCGGTCTGCGCGATGGCGTCCCGCAGTTCGTTCGCCCGATCGGCTCCCGCAACCGTGTCCGCCGGAAGGCCCGGCATTCTTTCCAGCAGCGCGCGCAGCCGGTCCAGGGCCGAACGCGCGGAGCGGACCAGCTCGGGATCCAGTCCCGCCAGAGCGGCCACTTCGGCCGCCGCCGCCAGGTTGGGCAGCCCGGACCCGAGGAAGTCCCCGCCCAGTTCCCGCAGACGGTCGGCGACCTCGTCGGCGGGCACCAGGCCGCCCTCGGCCGCACTCAGGATCATCACCAGCCGGCGCGGCGACGACAGCGCTCCGATGCGGCCGTGGTCGGCGGCGCGCAGCCGATCCAGCAACTGCAGCCGCAGTTCCCGGACAGCCGCGTCCGACGGTCGGCGCGTACGGCGGAACCAGGCCAGGCCGGCGCCGCCGGCGACGCCGGCGCCCGCCAGCATCAGGGCCCAGGGAAAGGAGCCCTCGATCCTTTCCACCGCGAAGACCGCGCCGGTGTGGCGCTCGTTGCCCAGGCTCAGGATCCGCAGGTCGCCGGCGGGCGAGCGGATGGCGCTCACCCCCCAGGCCCAGAACAGGAAGTCGCGTTCCGGCAGCAACGCCAGCGGCCGCAGGTCGGCGCTCAGCATCCAGTTCCAACCGCCGGGAGCGCCGGCGAAGATCTCCTGGCCGGGCTCGCCGACGACATCGGCGGCCAGCGCCAGGCTGGCGGGGCCGTCGGTCAGCGCCTCGGCCTCGAGCGTGATGCGATCGGTCGCCACCTTGTACCTGAGCAATCGCCCCGGCGTGACCAGGTAGAGCCGGGCGCCTGCGACTTTGTCCTCCTTGACGACGATCCCCGCGCCCGCGGCATCGATCTCCTTCGCCGTCAACAGCGCGCCGTCGGCGTCCAGCACCGCCAGCGCGTCACGGCCCAGCTCCGGCGCGTGCGCCGAAAGGATGAACTCCTGCCTGCCGTCGCCGTCCAGATCGACCACGTCCAACCAGCCCGACGCCGGCGCCGGACCCAGGTCCCTGGACCAGCGCAACGTGCCCGCGGCGGACAGCACGAACAGCATCGCCTTGTCGTCGGAGGTGCCGTTGCGCAGGCTGCCGCCGAGATTCGAAACGCCCGCTCCCAGGAAACTGACTTCCTCCTGGCCGTCGCCGTCCAGATCGCCGACGTGGACGGTCGAAGCCGTCGGCTTCGGCCCCGTCAGGTAGCGCCACAGGACTTCACCCGTCTCGACGTCGAGCGCCTGCATGCCCCGCGGCTCCAGGTCGAAGCCGGGGTCCGAGCCCACGACGATCGCCGCGCGGCGCCCGGCGGCGGTGACCGCCTGCAGCGGGCCGAACACGCGGTAGTGCCCGTCCCAGCGCCCATCGGGCCGGTGGTCGGGTCCGCCGGGCAGTTCGAAGGCCGCCCGCAGGCGGCCGTCGGCGGCGTCCAGGATCGAGATGCGCCACAGGGCGCCGTCGGCGGTGCTGGCCGTCGCCACCACCTCGAAGCGACCGTCGCCGTCCAGGTCCCAGACACCGTCGATGGAGGCACACGGACCCCGGCCGGTGAACGGGACCGGCAGGTTGGTCTGCCAGTCGACCGACGGTCCGTCGCGGCGCGGCAGCGAACCGATGATGCCGGAGTCGTTGGCCCGGAAGGTCTCGAAGGCGCCGTCGCCGTCCAGATCGAGGCGGAGGTGGCGGGTGATCCAGCCCGCGTCGCGGCACAGGCCGACCTCCAGCGTTTCGACGATGCGGAATTCGTACGGCAGGCGGTCGGGGCGGCCCCGCAGGTCCACCGACGCCGGGGCGCCCGCGGCTGCGAGGGCGGCGGGCATCAGCATGAAGGCGAGCAGGGGCGACAGGTTGGTCATAGACCCCGCGGACCGGCAGGATGACCCGGCTCAGGATAACCCGGCTTCTGGGAAGATCACCTGCCGCAGGATACCACGGCAGGAAGCCGTCTGGCGACCGGCTTCCTGCCTTCGCGTACTTTCAGGCCAGGTCGAAGACCAGAAACTCGACCTCATCGAGACCGGTAAACTCCAGCGCCTGCTCATCGCTGATGGCGGCGCCGTCACCGGTCACCAATTCCTCGCCGTTGACCGCGACCCGCCCCCGGACCACCTGCACCCAGGCGTGGCGCCCGGGCTCCAAGGCAAGCCGCGCTTCGTCATTCCGGTCCAGCAGGCCCGCGTACAGGCGAACGTCCTGATGAATGCTCAGCGCATCGCCGGCGCCGTCGGGCGCCACGATCAGGCGCAGCCGCCCCTGCCGGTCCGCCGCCGGAAAATGCTTTTCCTCGTAGCCGGGCTCGAGGCCCGCCGACGCGGGCAGCACCCAGATCTGCAGCAACCGCAGATCGCCGGTGCGCGAATGGTTGAATTCGCTGTGCGTCACTCCCGAGCCGGCGCTCATCCGCTGGACATCGCCCGGACGCAGCACCGAGCCCGTGCCCAGGCTGTCCTTGTGTTCGAGCGCGCCCTCGATCACGTAGGTGATGATCTCCATGTCGCGGTGGCCGTGGGTGCCGAATCCCTGCCCCGGACGGACGATGTCGTCGTTGATCACGCGCAGGCTGCGGAAGCCCATGTGCGCGGGGTCGTGGTAGTGCGCGAACGAGAATGTATGGTGCGTGACGAGCCAGCCGTGGTCGGCATGGCCGCGTTCGTGGGCCGGTCGTTTGATAATCATGACTCAACCTCCTTGTCTACACAATAATTGTTTAAACAAGTATTCGCAAGACCCCGAAAGGAACGGGGCCGGTCACGGCGGCCCCGCAGGAATGCAAGTGTCTGATGTCAGGTTGGTTGAGCGATCCGCACGTGCGCCGGCGCAAGTTCGTCGGCCCGGCCGAAGGACTTCCGCCCCGCCCGCGTCAGATCAGCGGCGGCTCTCCACGCGCCCGGCAGCCCTCGGCCGTGACGATGGCGGCCAGTTGCCCCACGGCAACGTCGACCTCGCCGTTGACGACCCAATACCCGTAGTGCCCGGCGAACCCCACTTCGTGCCGGGCGTTGCGCAGGCGGGTGGCGACGGCCACCTCGTTCTCGGTGCCGCGCGCGCGCAGGCGCCGCTCCAGTTCGTCCCACGAGGGCGGGAACAGGAACACCGACACCAGTTCGTCGCCGAACCGCTTCAGCACGTTGAGCCCGCCCTGCACGTCGATGTCCAGTACCGGGATCCTTCCGGCGGCTTCCATCTCCGCCAGGCGCGAACGGCGCGTGCCGTAGCGGTGCAGGTGCACGTTCGCCCACTCGACGAAGGCGTCTTCGGCAACCAGGCGGTCGAACGTCGCGTCGTCGACGAAGTCGTACTCGCGGCCGTCCGTTTCACCGGAGCGGATCGGCCGCGTGGTGGTCGAGACGGAAAACGCCAGCCGCGGCTCGCGCGCCAGCAGTCCGTTGATGACGGTGCCCTTGCCCGCTCCCGACGGCCCGGTGATCAGCAGGATCATGCCGCTACTCCAGGTTCTGGATCTGCTCGCGCAGCGACTCGACCTCGTCCTTCATGACGATGACCGCCTGGGTGATGTCCATCAGGTTCGTCTTGCTGCCCATGGTGTTGACCTCGCGGTGCATCTCCTGCAGCAGGAAATTGATGCGCTTGGCCACCTGGCCGCCTTCGACGAACGCGGCGCGGAAATGTTCGATGTGGATGCCCAGCCGCTCGCATTCCTCGTTGATGTTCGAGCGGTCGGCCAGCAGGGCCACTTCCTGGGCCAGGCGCTGCGGCTCGAGCGGTTCGCTGAGCAGCTTCTCCAGGCGTTCGTTCAGCTTGCGCTGGATCTCGGCCGCGGCCAGCGGCGACAGCCGGCGCACATCGGCCAGCTTCGCTTCGACGATGTCCAGCCGGCCGTTCATCTCGCGCATCAGGGCGGCGCCCTCGGCCTTCTTCATCTCCTGCAGGCTGCGGGCGGCGCCGGTCAGCGCCTGCATCAGCGCCGTGTGCAGATCCTCGGGATCCAGGTCGGGCTCTTCGACGCGGAACAGGTCCGGCAGCATCAGCAGATGTTTCAGCTTCACCGTCTCGGCGGGTTCGCCGGTCGCGCGGGAAAGCTCGGCCGCCGCGGTCTGGACCATGCGGATGCCCTGCGCCAGGCGCGCCGGATCGGCGCCCGAGGCCGCCGCGCCGCTGGCCATCTCGACCTGCACGCTGACGGTCACCCGTCCGCGCGCGATGTTGTCCTTCAGGAAATTGCGCACTTCCAGTTCGTACGCGGCCAGCAGGGAAGGCAGCTTCAGGCTGACATCCAGGAAGCGGTGGTTCACCGAGCGGAACTCCACCGTGATCGTGACGGGGCCCGCGGCGCCCTCGCCCGTTCCGAAACCGGTCATGCTCAGCATATCCACCACTGGACCTCCGCGGTCACACTGCCTTGTTCCCTCGATTCCATGCGCCGTAGTGTAGGCCAGCGTCCGGGCGCGGGCAAGGCGGCGTTGGCCGGCGCGCCGCACCGGCGGGAACCACTGGCGCCGTCGGTGCGTACGATGCTAGGATGCCCCCGCGCGATTCCGCCCCGAAGTTTCCCGGGAGTCCCAAGGAAAGGATGCCGACATGACCCGTGGACGCCTCAGCACGCTCATTGCCCTCGTCACCTGCACCACCCTGCTGGCCGCCGGCGGCGCCGCCGCCCAGATCGGCTACAACGAGACCGAAGCGACCTATCCGATCGGCGTGCGGCTCGGCTACACGTCCTGGGAGAACGTCGGCCAGATGCATTTCGGCGCCCAGGTGCAGATGGGCGAGATCATGGAGAATCTCTCCTTCACGCCGAACCTCGAAATCGGTCTCGGCGACAACCTGACGGTGGCCGCGCTGAACGGCGACGTCACCTGGTCCTTCAGCGAGATGGTGTCCGCGCCCTGGGGCCTGTACGGCGGCGGCTCGCTGGCCCTGATCTGGGTCGATGCCGAAGGCGCCGACGCCAACTCCGACCTGGGACTCAGCGCGCTGGGCGGGTTGACCCGCCGCTTCGACAACGGCCACGACGCGTTCCTCGAGTTGCGCGTCGGCCTGCTCGACAGCCCCGGCCTGAAGGTCACCCTCGGCTACAGCCTCTTTTGACCATGAGCGCGCCCGGCGCCTTCGCTGATCCCGCCGCGCTGGCCGAAAGGCTGGCGCGGTGGCGCGTTCCCTACGGCGACCGCCCGCTGTTCCGCGTCGCCGCCGGCCCGCGCTGGGTGCGCCTGCACCTGGCCGGCGACGAGCGCTTCTGCCTGCTGCTGACCACCATCCCCGGCGCCACGCTGCTGCTCGGCCTGACCGGCCGCCTGCCCGACGCGCTGGCCGCCGCCCTGCCGGCCGAGCGCGACCACCCGCTGCCCGCGCTGCTGTCCGGCGCCCGCCTGACGGGCCTGGCGGCGCTGCCCGGCGAGCGGGTGGCCTGCCTGCGCTTCGTGCGGCCCGACGGTTCGCCCATGCACCTGCTCCACCAGCTGTTCGGCTCGCCCGGCAACACCGTGCTGCTGGACGGCGGCGGCCGCTGTCTGTGGGCGACGCGGCGACCGCCCCACGCGCTGCTGACGGAGGTGCCCGAGCGGTCCGTGTACGGGTCGGCGGGGCGGCACGGCGCAGTCGCCGATGTTGCCGACGATGAAGGCACCGCCGAGGTCCCGGACGACAACGCCGCCGCCGCCCTCGACCACCTGGCCGCGGTCCTCGCCGCCGAACTGCGCGCCCGCGCCGGCGCCGCGCTGGGCCGCCGTCTGCGCGCCGCGGACAAGCTGTGCGCGCACCGTCAGCGCGATCTCGAAGGCGCCGGCAGCGGCGACGAACACCGGCGCCGCGCCGAAGCGCTGGCCGCCCACCTGCACGAGCTGAAGCCCGGCACCGCCCGCTGCGAACTGGCCGACCTGCGCGACGGCGCGCCGCTGGTCATCGACCTGGACCCGGCGCAGAGCCCGGCCGCGAACCTCAATGCCCTGTTCCACCGGGCGCGCAAGGCCGAGCGCGGCCGCGAGATCATCGCCGCCAACCTCGCCAACGCGCGGTCCGACGCCGCGGCCCTGCGCGCCGCCCTCGAGGAACTGGAGTCGTTGCCCGCCCCGGCCGTTGCGGAGACGTCGGGCCTTGAAGCCCTGGCCACGCTGCAGGTCTGGCTGAGCGAGCGCGCGGACCTGGCGACAGACGGCGGCGACCACGCCGGCGCCGCCCGCCGCGCCGGCGCGCCGGAAGAGGCGGCGCGCCCGTTCCGCCGTTATCTCATCGACGGTCGCTGGGAAGTCTGGGTGGGCCGCAGCAGCCGCGAGAACGACGAACTGACGCACGGCGCCGCGCACAGCCGCGACCTGTGGCTGCACGCCCACGGATCCGCCGGCAGCCACGTCATCGTGCGCACGGGCGGGCGGCCCGACCTGGTGCCGCGCGCCGTCGTCGAGAAGGCCGCCGCGCTGGCCGCGCTGCACAGCAAGGCGCGCAACGCCTCGCTGGTGTCGGTGATCTGGACCGAGAAGCGCTATGTGCGCAAGCCGCGCAAGGCGCCGCCGGGCCTGGCTGTGTGCCTGCAGGACCACACGGTGATGGTGGCACCGGGGATCGCGCCGGGGGTCGAGCCGGCGTGAGCTTCGAACCGTCCTTAACGGAACATTGCCTTCAAATCTCCCCGCGACGAGGATCCGGTCGGGACCTCCCGCGCGCTGAACGGCGGGAATATGACCGCTCCCCGGTTCGCAGAGCTGTCGCAACTGTTCCGGGACCAGCCACTACACGCCCGCTACGCCGCCAGCGCGGTACGCTGCGACTTGTGCCGGCGCAAGTCGGAGGCCAATGGGCTCCCCATTCTGCGGAGTGTATCGTGCCAATACGAGCACGCCACAAAGCATTAACATATATATTTAAATAGCCTTTATGCTTGTGTTGCGCTATATTTTCGCTATTGAATTCCTCTCACTATTCTCCCGGAAAAGCGAGAGCCCGATGGCCACCTTGACCCTGCCCGATTTCGCTTCCGATCTGCCCGCCGCGCTGGTCGATGCTTCGTTGCGCCAAGCCGTGGCCGCCTGCGACCGGGCCCACGAAAGCGCGGTGCTGTGGTTCGCCGAGGTCCAGCGGCGCGGTCTGTACCGTCAGCTCGGCCACGCCAGTCTCCAACTGTACGCGACTCAGGCGCTGGGCTTCAGCGACAACCGCTACTACCAGTTCAAGCGGCTGGCCGATGACCTCGATCGGTTGCCTGTCCTGCGCGTAGCTCTTGAATCGGGGACGATCGGCTGGACAAAGGCCCGGCAGGTGGCGCGCGTAGCGACCGAGGCGACCCAGGGCGCGTGGGTGGCGAAGGCGGCAGTCACCGGTCGGCGTGAGCTCGAGTCGCAGGTGCGGCAGGCGCGCCAGCGGCGACCCGTTGCGTCAACGGCGCAAATGGTCTTCGACACGCCAGCGCAGCCGGTCTTCGGTGCTGCCTCCCAGCCCGTTGCCGATCCGCCGACCAACATCAGCCTGCGAGCCGATGGCGTCCAACTGGCCCGGTTCGAGGCACTGGTCGAGAAGGCGCACAAGCTCGGCCTGGTGCCGACCGGCGGCGACCGGCTGGACCTGGTGCTTGCCGCGCTGGAATCGCTGGTTTCGACTGCGGGGTGCGAGCGGCCGCAGGCGGCGGGCCCCGCAGCCCGAATCGTCATCCAGCAGTGTCCCGAATGCGAACGTGCAGCCGTCACGACCAGTCGCGGCGAGAAGCGGCTTGCGCCGGCGCAACTGTCGGCGCTGGCCTGTGACGCGCGCGTGCAACGGGCGGACGGGCCGAGTCGCGCAACCATCAAGCCCTCGGTACGGGCTGCGGTGTTGGCGCGCGACCGGCACCGCTGCGCGACGCCGGGATGTCGGTCAGCGCACTTTCTCGAAGTCCATCACGTGAAGCCGCGCTCTCAGGGTGGTTCGAACCGGGCGGAGAACCTGGTCACATTGTGCGGCCGGTGCCACCGGTTCGCGCATGAAGGCGGCGGTACCGTTCAGGCACTTGCGCCGGCGCAAGTCGACGCGGGCTGACGCGGAGTGCGCGTATCTATTCGACGGTCCCACGCGGCCATGGCGACGCCGCTGTGCCGGTACGACATGAACAACATCATCAGCCCTCGTTGCGGTGACGCGTTCCCTCACACGGCCCAAGATGAGCGGATCCACTTGAGCGGATCCACTTGCGCCGGCGCAAGCGTGCCATTCGCCCGCAGGCGCCAAGCGGTGGCCTCGAACTCGCGGGCTAGCGCCTCCACGTCCGGCAAGCGGCCTGCGCGACAACCCCGCCGCGCAACGAAACCGGCCGCGCCCTCTCGAGCGGCCGGTCCCCTGTCTGCGATGCGTCGGCCGCGACTACGGCAGCATCGGCTGCAGCGTGATCGTCCCGAGGTCGGTCACCTGCTGCGGCGCCACCGACACACCGGTCAGCACCGAATCCTCATAAGCGCCGGCGGTCGGGGCGATGGTCACCTGCCACAGGCCCCCGCGGATCACCGGGAACATGAACGAGCCGTCCAGCGTGTCGGCCCAGGCGGTCAGCGTGTCGACACCGGACACGGCCGCGATCCAGGCGCGCGCGTCGAGCGGCAGCGCCACGCCGCGCAGGCCGCCGGACACGACATGGGCCATCGTGCCGATCACCGGGCGCAGCATGTACCGGTCGTTGCCGGTCACGTGCACCGAGCGCGCGGCGTCGAAGTCGAGCGTGATCTCGTAGAGCTCGCCGCCTTCAATGGTGAACGGATGATTGAGCTTCAGGCCGCTCTGCATGCCGCTGGGCACCGTCAGATCGTGCGACACGCCGTCGACGACCACGCTGTTGTCCGCGCCCAGCATCAGGCGGATCTGGGTGTAGGCGCCGGCCGGCAGCTGCTCGTCGACCAGCAGCGCGGACAGGCCGTTGCGCAGCGTCAGCAAGTCGTAGATGCCGGGCGTCGCGTTCACGACGCGCCAGCCGCCGTTGGAGTCGGCGCCGGCGGCGTGGACCGCGACGCTCTCGATCTCGACGAAAACGTGATCATAATCGGCGGGGCTGTCGATCATATTGATCTTCAGTGTGCCGTTGGCCGGGGTGGTGGCATCGTCCGAACAGGCCGCCACGATCAGCAGACCGCACAGGGCCACAAGCAGGAAGGTTGCGCGAATTTTCATGGAGTGTCTCCTCGAGTTGGGGTGCAGACCCTCGATTCGGGCCCGGAATCGACCTTTCACGCTGCTTTCGGCATCGTGCGGAAAAGCAGGCGTGGCCCGGGCCCCCTGGGATCCGAAAGGACCGGAGGCGTTCGCAGAAGACCGCGTGCGGGCGCAGGGCGGTCCAGCCGTGATATGGCCGGGACTATTCGGTGATGCTTCTGCAATGATCGTACCGAAATGGTTATTTGTCATCCTGGCGGATCCGCGCCAGGTCCTGGTGGTGGGACAGGAAGATCTGCAGCAGTTCGGGATCGAAGTGCCGGCCGGAGTCGGCCTGCATGGTCCGGGCGGTCTCTTCGTGCGTCCAGGCGTCCTTGTAGACGCGGCGGCTGGTCAGGGCGTCGTAGACATCGGCGATGGCCACGATGCGCGCCGACAGCGGGATGTCCCGACCCTTCAGGCCGGCGGGATAGCCGGAGCCGTCCCAGCGCTCGTGGTGGCAGCGCGCCACTTCGGCGCCCATCGAGATCATCGAGTAGGTGCCGTAGTCCTGGATCAGCCCTTCGAGCAGTTCGGCGCCCAGTTCGGTGTGCGACTTCATGACCGCGAACTCGGCTTCGGTCAGCTTGCCCGGCTTCAGCAGGATGGCGTCGGGAATGCCGACCTTGCCCACGTCGTGCAGGGCGGCCGCGCGGGCGATCGTCTCGATGAACTGCGGCGTGACCTCGGGATACCCCGGGCGCTCCGGCAACAGCCCGGCCAGGAAGCCGCAGTAGGCGCAGATGCGGCGCAGATGTTCGCGGATGTGGCTGTCGCGGATCTCCGCCAGCAGCGCCATGCCGCGGATGACCGCGTCCCGGCTGCGGCTCAGTTCGTTGACCAGCCGGATGTTCTCCAGCGAATAGGACATCTGGTCGACCAGCATGGTGCACATGCCGATCTCCGTCGCCGTGAACGCCCCGGACCGGCGGCTGCCGAAATCGAACACGCCGACCGGTCCGCGGTACGAGATGATGGGCAGCGCCAGGGCGGAAGCCACGCCCGCGGCCAGAGGCTGCAATCCTTCGAGGCCGGCCACGTCCGCCACGTGCACCAGGTATTCCTCGCTGAAGGCCTGCGCGTGCATGCTGTTCGGATGGCGCACCGGAACGCGCAGCCCCGGCTGCAGGCCGCGGTAGCCGTCGGCCGCCCGCAGCACCAGTTCGCCGGTGGCGCGGTCGGCCAGAAAGAGGGCGCAGGCGTCGCAACCGATCACGCGGCGCGCGCCGGCCACGACGTCGGCGTAGGACGCTTCGTCGACCGGCATGCAGACCAGGCGCGCGTTGAACGCCTGCAGTGCGCGCAGGCGATCGACGTTCGCGCCGAAATCCCCGGGTTCCACCGACTCGGCGGCGTCCGGGCGCATCAGCGTGGGGTATCCGGTATCATCGGCCATTGACAGCCTTGTGTGTTCACGGCCCCGGGGCCAGCCGGCGGCGGCTGGGACGACCTCTCGGGGCGGGGATCGGCCGGCGCGGCGCCGACTTGAACCAATTCGGAGCCCTAACTCATCGCAGGCGCTCGATTTCCTCGATCAGGACCTGCTCCAGATCAGCCTTGTCGATGTTGCGGTGGAGCTCGCCCTTGCGGTAGATCGCCACCTTGGTGCGGCCGGCCGCGATGCCCAGATCGGCCGTTTTGGCCTCTCCCGGCCCGTTCACGATGCACCCCATCACGGAAATGACCCGATCCGGCGGCAGGTCGCGGGCCAGTTCCTCCACGCGGGTGGCCAGGGCCACCACGTCGACCTCGACCCGGCCGCAGGTCGGACAGGCTACCACACGGGCGTAGCCTTCGCGCAGGCCAAGTGCCTGCAGCATGTGGAAGGCGGCCTTGATCTCGTAGACCGGGTCGTCGGCCAGGCTGATGCGGACCGTGTCGCCGATGCCCTCGCTCAGCAGCACCGACATGGCCGCCACCGACAGCGAGGTGCCCGCCAGCAGCGTGCCCGCTTCGGTCACGCCCAGGTGCTGCGGCACGTCCGACTGTGCCGCGAAGCGCCGGCAGGCGTCGACCACCTCGCCGGGGTTGCTGCTCTTGAGGCTGACCGCCACGTCGTGGAAGCCGAAGGCGGCCAGCGCCTCGATCTCGTCCTGCGCGCACTGCACCAGCGCGCCGGCGGGGTCGCGCTTCACCAGTTCGTCGTAGCGGCGGTGCAGGCTGCCGCGGTTGACCCCGATGCGGATGGGCACGCCGCAGTCCTGCGCCGCGCGGGCCACCTCGCGCACGTGGTCGCGCGAGCCGATGTTGCCGGGGTTGATCCGCAGCTTCGCCACGCCCGCCTTGAGGGCGGCGAGCGCCATGGTGTGGTCGTAGTGGATGTCCGCGATCAGAGGCAGATTCGCCTCGCGCACCAGCTGCGGCATGGCGTCGGCCGCGGCCTGGTCGTTGACCGTCACGCGCACGTACTCCGCGCCGGCCGTGGCCAGTTCGCGGATCTGCTCCAGCGTGGCCTGCACCTCGCCGGTGCGCGTGGTGGTCATGCTCTGCACGCGCACGGGGGCGCCGCCGCCCATCGGCAGGCCGCCGACGTTGATCTGCCGCGTCACGCGCCGCGGCGCGCAGACCGGGCGCGGCGCCACGCGGCGCGTATCCAGATTCTGGGGTTCGTTCATCGGTTGCCATCCGCAAGGGCCGGGCCGGCACGACGCAGGTCGCCGTCACGCGCGGTCACGCCCGTCTGGTCCAGGTGTTCGAGCATCGGGATCCCGAGCTTGCGGGTCAGCCCGCTCAGCTCACGGAAACCACTGAAGGTCAGCTCCGGCTCGCGCGCAAAGTGCGCGCGCAGGCGTTCCACCAGGTTCGCCCGCGCTCCGGTCGCGACAAGGTAGTCGCCGCCCACGGCCACCGCCCGTCCGTGGTCGACGAGCCAGCGGGCGACTTCGGCCGGCTTGCAGTCGCGCAGCGCGGCGTCGGCCTGTGCCCGCAGGAACAGGGGCGACTGCGCCGCCCAGTGGTCCAGTCCGGGCCACTCCAGGCCCATCGCCTTGAGCTCGTCGGTGGCCAGGTCGACCGCCGTCTGAAGACGCACGTTCAGTTTCGGCCCCTCGGGCGAGGCGGCGATGCGGTCGCCGACCACGACCCACGCCCCGGGCGCCGCCAGCGCGGCGCAGACGGCGTTCCATTCGTTCGCGCCGCCCTGGAATTCGCAGCGCCGCCGGACCTCTTCCTTCGACACGCCCAGCCGCAGCGGAAACCGTCGCGCGTGCTCAGTGACCTGCTCGCCGATGGCCCCGGCCAGCGCCGCCAGCACCTCGCGGTGGTAGGCGCGGCCGCCGACGGCTTGCAGAAGCGGGTGGTCCGCCCAGGCCGCCGTCGCCTCCAGCGCCAGCCCGGCCGTGCCCGTGTCGAACAGCTTCTTGAGGAACAGGTCCTCCGGCGAGCCGGTCTCCAGCACCGCGAGCTGCGCCAGCACCTCTTCATCGAACCGCTTGTGCAGGTCGGGCGCGGTGTCCAGAACCACGGCGCCGGCCAGGCTGACCAGCGGCGAATAGAACCGCAGCACCAGCCGGTCGCCGTGAGCGGCTACCAGTTCCTGCTCCAGGTGGAGCTGCGCCAGGGCCGTGCGCACGCCTTTGGTCCCCTGCGTTTCGACGCCCAGTTCCTGCGCGTCCAGCAGCACGATGCGCGCGAGCACCTCGCGCCCCGCATGGTGCACGTGCAGCCGCTGCCGGTTCTTCACCGCGCGCCGGCAGTGCTTCATCAGGTCCAGGCGGATGTC
>JFJP01000284.1_pt1 | contig 31178 bp, 38 predicted proteins | sample 431651 | NCBI WGS metagenome assembly JFJP01 (sample SAMN02602958, study PRJNA72255) | Microbial mat metagenome, whole genome shotgun sequencing project. | biome: fresh water; feature: sink hole; material: water; isolation source: purple microbial (photo- and chemosynthetic) mats found in... | reverse complement strand
CAACCTGGGTTGCCGATTTAAAGCTCTACGGGGAGGATTCCTACATCTGGGGCAACAAGCCCAACCCTAAAGTGCGCCCCCGAAACGTGATCATCAACTACGAGTCCCTGTGGCGTAGCCCCTTGTTGGGGTGGAACTGGGACTCGATTATTTTCGATGAGAGTATTCGACTCCAGAACCCACGCACCAAGCTCTGGGGCTACCTCGAACAGAATACCCCCGCCCTTCGCAAGGCCAGGGTGATCCTTCTATCTGGGTCACCCTGCCCCGAGGGCTGGCACCAGCTCCTTACTCAATCCATCGTGGCCAGTGGCCAGTGCCTGGGCTTCACGGATCCATGGGAGGCACTCCGGGCTGGCTTCACTTACGACGAAGACGCCTTTAGGTGGCACATTCAAGCTGGCTGGGGTCCCCGCTACAAGAAACAGTTGCATGAACTGGGACCTGTCATGACCCAAGCAGAAGCTGGAATTCTCACTAAGAAAGTGTATCAACGCATGCCAGTGCCAGCAGGCGCGCATGAATTGCGGCTATGGGAACAGGTCAAGGCGTTGAAGCTGACAGGTGCCCAGTTAGGGCTACAGAGCCAATCTGCCGCGTCCGGTAGAGACCCGGAGACGGGCGAAATTGTCACTAGTTCCAAGCTCGATGCCGTAGCGGAGTGGGTCCTGGACTCTGGCAGGCCTGTGGTGATCCTGTGCAGGTTTACCGCCAGTCTCCATTACCTTGCGGCCAAGCTAAAAGGCTTGCGCGTGGGGTTAATTCATGGGGGGGATGAGGGTTCCGCGTTCAGGGGTAAGACGATTCAGCAGTTCAACGACTCGGAACTGGACGCCCTGGTCTGCAACATCGCCACAGTTAAGACGGGGTTGAACCTGAGTCACAGCGACACTCTGGTCTTTGCGGAGAACTCGTTTAGCGGTGAGGCGAGGATCCAAGCGGAGGAACGCTGCACCGTGATGGGCAAGGAACTCGTTGAAATCTTGGACTACTGCACCGAGGGGCCGGAACTTCTGGGCGAGATTGATGACAGGGTTCTGGAGGTTGTGAGGGATAAAAAAGATTTCTCTGCCGCCAGCTTGAAAAAAGTTACGGACTAGCGTCTACTTTTTAGCCACTAGTCCGTAACTTTTTCACGCAGCCGGAAGAAACTTCAGGGTTGTTGAATAACGCAACCTACCGGGGTAGCACTTTCGTGTCTTTCTTCTGGACTTTGACACTTTTCTAGCCTGCAAATTTGCAAAGATTCATGCAAGTGCCGTAGAACCAGCACATCAAGAACTCCACGAAACGGCAACTTTTCTTTTGGTATCGGGGCAGGGATCATCCGGCAAAAAGTCGCTTGTATCTGCCTCTGGGACATCCCCAAAGGAGCCGTAACATGCAACAACTGCCTAAAGCAACCGAGTTAGCCACTCGCCTTGAGGCCACCCATGCCGTAGTGGAAAGGGTCGCTGCTGACACCAGCATCCGACTTGCCGCTATGGGCTTCGATGGCTTCTCAGCCAAGATGCTGCTCAGTGACGTGAACGATGCCTTAACGGAAGAGGGTCTTCCGGTGCAGCATCTTCGCAACCTCAAGGTCATCTTGACCCTCCTGGGCTACCACAGCGAAGAAGTCGCGTGGCATCCCCTGGCCGGAATTAAATACAGCGCCTGGAAAAGGGAGCGGAAATGACGGCGCGCCCCAAGACCCGCAGAGAAGCGGAAGTAGAGCCCGTCCGCGAACGACAGCCCCTCACCCCTGCCTACATCCAGGCGTTGGTGGCTGAGGCGGTGGCCAAGGATGACCACCAAGAGGAGGGCAGATGCTAGCCGATAGGTCATGCCTCAACCCCGATTGTAAATATTACGCAGAGGATGTGCTGGAACCCTACCGCACCGCCCCTGTCCTCCCCTGCCCCCAGTGCGGACAGCTCACCTGGACCCGGTTAATCGGGGTCCCTGCCCGTGCGGTGATCCTATGAGTACCGTGTGGATTGCTATACAGGCTCTAGGTAATTCCCCAGAGGAGTGGGGCTATAAGGGCTTCTCTTTTTACGGGGTATTTGCGACTGAGCAGCTAGCAGTTGAGGCGTGTCTAGTCCATAGGACCACTTACCCGGCTCTGTTTGTATTTCCGATGCCGATGAATTCCACTGCGCCCCTGGAAACCATGGTGGCCCCTGGAGGTTATTACCCCAGTCAGGTGATCCTATGAGCCCCTGGGTCTGGGTCCTCTTCGCGGTGGGGGTGCTCTCCCTCGTCCTGGCGTGGCGCGCTCATCGGGTCCAGGAGCAGCGGCTCAGGGAACTTCTGGGCCTGTTGAAAAAGTGATCTCTCGGGGGCTCGTCCAATCCTAGAGGACTACGGGGTAGCTCCCCGCGATGCTGGTTTGGAATCCAGCGCCCCCGACCAATAAAAATAATCCGACAAATTTCAAAACTATCCCCGTATGTTACTTGACGGCTAAAACACACCCCGTCCCAGGAGATCAAAATGCATAAATCGTTTGAGTTAAGTGAGCTGGTGCGCGAGTACTTCACCCTGGAGGCCGAGAGGATGGCCGCGCAGGAGGCACTCTTGGCCCTGGTGCCAGAGGGTAATCCCAGCCTGAGCGCGCAGGTAAAGTGGCATGGTGACAAGCATGCGCGTCTCAGCGGCTACATCTACCACGACCTGATCACCCTCCTGGAGAAGGCGGCGGCTGAGGCTGAGGCTCCCGTGCTGGAACCCCAGGTGTGAGGTGCGGAATCTCATCCACATCCCGATGGAGGAGCTGGAGGAAGTCCAGGAAACGGCCCCGCGCCAGCGGAGACCTTACAAGGATCACCCGGATCACAAGAGCATGCATCGGGCCTGTCCCGTAGAAAAGTGCTACTACGAGTCAGAATACTTGGCCCGTATGGCAATTATCGTGCTCAATCAACGCACGAGGGCAGAACTCTACCCCTACCAGTGTCCCCACTGCAAGGGCTGGCATCTCACCAGCAGCGCACAATAAGGAGCAATAAAATGGACGAAGTAGCGTATCTCAGAGAAATTATGGTCCTCAGGGCCGAAATCTCCACGCTAAAGGTAAAAATGGCGAAACTGGAAACGCTGAACGACAACTACGCCAATTACATTGAGCGGAAGCTGGCTGAGGATAAGGAGTTCCTAGCCTACGGGGCCGCGAAAAGTGATGGCTAAGAACATACGGAACATGGAAGAAGCCGAAGAACCCGCCCCTGAGGATAGAACCTCCTGGCCTAAGACCTCCCGCTACCGGAGAAATGTTCCCGGCATTCTCAAGCAGCAGAAGACCTGTACGGCCAACAAGCTCCACTACACCACCAAGGCTAGGGCCATCGAGGCAGCGGCAGCGGTGATGAAGCAGGAGGCTGGAAATACGCTCTACCCCTACAAGTGCCCGTTTTGCCGGGACTGGCACCTGTCTCACCTACGGCATATGGAGTAATCATGGGTCGCACTGGGACGTTACTACGTTGGATACCCCCTCATGAGTGAGGCCATACAGCTAGATGAAACCCGTGAGGATCTGCTGGCGGAGCTAGACTGGACCAGCCCCCTGACCGTGGAACTCTGCCTCCAGGCAGACCTAGAGGAGCACTGGCCCCTGATCCTGGCCCTCCCGCCCCTGGAGCGGGATGTCCTGCTGATGGTCCACTACTGCGGGATCAAGTTTGGGATGGTGGCCCGGATCCTACGGACCTCCCCGGCCAAGGTTTCGGCCTGCCTCCGCTCAGCGGAACTGGGGATGGCCGATCTCCTCCTGGGCGCGCCAGGACCCTGGCCACAGGACCCGGAACGGGAGATTGTCATCGATGTCCTGGAGTGCCCCGGAACCGCGCTAGACTGAAATCGGTAACCCCGAGAGGACCACCATGAAGAAGACCCTGAACGAGAAGGTCCTGCTGAAGCTGAAGCTGGGAGAGGCAAAATGGTCTGAGGTCCTGAAGACCTTGAAGCGTCCCAAAGAGGGCGCGCTGGCGGGTGCCCTAGAGACCCTCAGGCAAAAAAAGCGGGAGGAGTGGTACTGGGACACCGCGCACACGGGACTGGGGATCCGTGTCTCCCAACGTGGCAAGACGTGGTGGTTCCGCTACAGCTACCGGGGCAAGCCCGACAAGCTAAGGCTGGGCCGCTACCCCGCCATGGACTGGACCACTGCCAAGAGTAAGTTCCACGACCTCCGCAAGGCGCTGGAGGAGGGGAGGAACCCTAAGGATCTGGACGGTCTAGGGGATGCCGCGACCATGACCATCGGGCACTTGGCAGACCTGTATCTGAAGTGGGCGGCACTGGTGGTGGGCACCCAGCTAGGCTTCGACACCTACCGGGGCAAGAGGTCCATGATCAAGAATCACATCAAGCCGTTGTTGGGCTCGGTCTTGGTCAAGGATCTGACCTCTGCCCAGGTCTACAATGTCCGAGAGGAGATCGCCCAAACCATCAGCCCCTCCTGCTCGAATAGTTTCAAGAGCGACCTGAGCGCCTTGCTGACCTGGGCCATGAGCGCAGGACATCGCGCCCCCGGGCTCAACCCCTGCACGGCTGTAAAGCTCATCAAGCAGCCACCCCGGCAGGTGTATCTGCGCGCCCACAACTACGATAGGGTGGTGGCGCACTTGAAGGGGATCAGCCACCCCCAGCATGCCCAGATTGCTCTCTTGCTCTGCTTGGAACTCGGCTGTCGGAAAAATATGATCGTGGATTGCCGGTGGAGTTGGATCGAGCGCCCTCAGGGGGAGCCAGCCTTCATCCGGTTTCCCTTCACGGCGCACAAGACGGGAAATCGTGTGGGGGAGTTCGTCCGACATCTCACCCCCGAAGCTGAGGTACTTCTCGCGCTGCTCCCCAAGAAGGGGGACTACCTCTTCAGAAATTTCACGGGTGGCCACTGCTGGGAGGTTGATGTTTTGTGGCGTCAGGTCCGAGCAGAACTAGAACTAGGGCCAATCCACATCCATGACCTTCGCTCGACCTTCGCCAGCCGGGCACTCAAGGCCCGTGTCCCCATGCACGGCATCGGGGCTCTCTTGGGCCACCTAGACCCACGGTCCACGGCGCGCTACGCACACTTGGAGCAGGATCAGGTAGCGGATTGGTCCGCTCAGGTGGCTGCGGGTAAGCCGAAATAAATGGACCTCTTCGATGCTAGACATTCTGGCCGGGTAGCCCACCCCCTCACAGGTGGCTATAGCTCCACCCTTGGGATCAGGGAGCGTTATTACCCTCCAGGTGAGCTACCCGGCTGGATGACAAATATAGGCCCCCGGCAGGGGGTCACAACCCGGGACCTCATATTTTTTATGCGACGAATTTGCCGCGTCGAGGGTGCTCAGCCGTATCCCACTAGCCTATCTCACGTCCTGGGGCCTTCAAAATCTGAGGCCCAGCTTGAGGTTTCCGGTGATCTCCTTGACGCCGATGCCGGGGTGGTCCACCTGGAGGACTTCCACCCCCAGGCGTAGGAACGCTAGATCCCGATCATAGAAAACTCCGCGCATCAGGGGGCCGTAGATCAAACCCGCTGCATTCTTCAGGGGCGTGGGTGCCGGGTCCGCGTCTCGCACGGGGATGTCCACGGCGGCAAGAATCGTGCCATCTTCGGACTTGAACACCATCCTTTGTTGACCATCTTGGTCAACTAATGTCCAGTCAATCGTCAGCGGTGCAGAAGGGAGGGAGGGGCTTACCCCGCCCAGCGGGTTTGATCCAGTCGTTGGGGCTGTCACCCCTGAGGGAATGGATGGGAGGGGCTGAGCAATCACGTTGCCCTGGCGCAGAACTTTTGCCCCCTTGGGGATCTCCATCAGGGGCTTGGCTTTGGGATCCGGTTTTACCTTGGCTACAAGACTTCCGTCCTGCTGGCGGATCTCCGGGGCCGCTACCTGGACAATCGTCTTGGGTCTCCAGAGTAGCCACCCTGCCGTTAACCCTGCTCCGAAGAGGGTGATTGCGAGTATTCCGCTGGCTATGAGTTTCCCTTGGACGGTTATCATGGCTTGGGATTCCCATCTTCTTCTTCATCATCAGCTTTCTTGGGTAGCCTGGACACGGCCCAGGCGGAAATGCCTGCCCCGGCGGCAGTGGCTAAGAGCAGTGAGTCCAGAGCAGACTTCCACTCGATGTTAATCTCATAATCGTTATGAACAAGACTCAGGCTAAGCCATACTATAGTTGATAATATAGCAACCGAAAACAGCAGTAATTTTACTTCTGTGCTGTGGTCCGTGCCGTCCCATAGTCTACTTAGCCAGCCAGCGAACCATCTACATAGTCTAGTAAAACCGCGCATACTATAGTCCAAATCCAAGGGCAGCCCGGGTGAGCCACCCTTTGATGAACCGGATATTCCCTGGGAGGGTTCCGGGTGTAGCTTTTATAGAAGCCAGCAGGAGGGCGATGGCCCCCAGGTTTCTGGAGCTGATAGCGTCCTGGGCGACAGGGATCCAACTGAGCTTCCACCCCAGCCCTTTAGGCAATGGCAGCGGAGCTTTCTTGGCTACGTTGCGCGCCGTGATAGCCCAGTAGTAGTCCGTCTGGGCTGCAACCAGCTTAGCCATGAGAATCTTGGGCTCCATTTTATTGGCTGCGGCTAGGGTAATTGGTCCCATCTGGCCATCAACGGGGGCACCCACTGCCATTTGCAGGAATTTACAACTGCATCCGGTGCCCAGGTTGACCCCCATGTCAAAAAGTTTGTCTCCGATCCCTTGAGCCAGGATCTGGTCCAGTTGAAGGGCTTGCCAGTATTCCTGCTCATAGAAATCCTCCGCATGCAATTCATCCAGGATCCGCAGATCGGCAACATCAATATCCCCATCCCCATCCAGGTCCGCGCCGTGCTCCTGGTAAACCTTGAGGGTTATTCCGTAGCGGGTGGCCCCGCCTGCGTCACTGGGGTCGTTCGTGAATCTGGATCCGCCTTCGCGCTGGAGCAGACCACCGATAGATGCTTGAAAATCTGCCATGGAGGGCTCCTCCTCTCTTAAAGGCAGTCCTCCCCGCAACTGCACTTGGGTTGCAGGTAGGTTTGTTCCAGGGCTTCAGCTACTTCCACCACCAGATCCGGCAGCATTGGGCATGTCTTCATGGTCTTCACTACATCGGACAAGGTTGCGCCGTGCTGTAGGGCTAGGCTGGTCATCTTGGCCAAAGCCGCCAGCACATCCTTGGCAAAAGCCCCTTCACGGGAGTAACTGATGAAAATCTCCCCCACGGCCCCGCCCTTATACTCCCCGGTGATTAGAGTGGCTGGGAAACCGTCCTCGCCATTTATAGTTAATGTCACCCCGCCCCTGCGATTGGGTAAACGCCGTCTCTCGGACATATAAATCATCCCTTTCATGATTAGATAATTATCCCCCGCTGTTACGGGGGATGAACTTATTCGCGCTCCGCGAGTCTGTCGATTTTATCTTCCAGCTTTCCCAGCTTCGTGCAGATGTCCCCATGGGTGCCCGTGAGGGCGGCTTGAAACTCATTGCGGAGCTTGTGACGGCCTTCCGTAATCTCGTTCTCGATTCTGTGGACGGCCTCGTTATGGACAGAAACCAAAAGGAATTTTGATTCATTTATTTTGAACTTAATCAACCCCTCACGGAGACCCTGGACCTCTAGCAACATCTTCTGCTGATACTGCTCATCACGCAGCAAGTGTTCCTTCAAGTGGTTGGAAATTTCCGTGTAGCTCTTCTCTACATTCTCGATCCTGACGATCAAAATATTGAAGTAGGATTGGGCTAAACCAGTTGCCAGAGAGCGGATAAGTATCCCCATCGCACCAGTAAGAAAGATCAAAACGCCAGAGATAACTCCGATTGCTTCCCAATTCATCACCACCCCCGAGTCCCACATATTTGTCTCTACAATGAAAGGTGATTTGCCTAGAACAGGGAGGTTGCGATAGCATCCCAGGTGGAATTTATGGTGTCCCTGATCAGGGACACCACGTAAGTCTGGCCAGCGGCCAGGGAGGTAGTTAGGGCTGCGCCATTGGGGCCGCGATACGCGGCATTCCAAGCCAGGGTTCGGGCATTGGTGCTCTTGATACGGAGCACCAGCCGCTGACCGTCTCCAGGAGTCCCTGTGGGGGCTGCTATGGTGGTGGTCCCCGTTGCGGATGTGTTGTTGGTGACGCAGATATCTATGGTGTCGGACGTGGGGGTCATGGTCTGGGTTACCGCTGTGGCCACCGTCTGGACGCGCTGGGTCAGGCGGATACCTGCCAGCGACAGCGCGCCTGTGGTGCGATTGATCGCCACGGAGGTGGTGCCGAGGAACATGACCTGATCTACAGCCGCCACATATACGTCCCCCACCTCTCCATTGACGGTGTAGACCCCGCCATCGATCCCTGGAGCGCCGTCAGCCCCCGGAGGGCCTTCAGCGCCATCTAGGCCAGGGTCACCCTGGAGGCCCGGCTCTCCGGGCAAGCCATCGGCCCCAGGAGGGCCATCGGCGCCGGGTAGGCCATCTGCTCCTGCTGGCCCGTCTGCTCCCGCTGGGCCGTCTGCCCCGGGAGGGCCTTCAGCACCATCTAGGCCAGGGTCACCCTGGAGGCCCGGCTCTCCGGGTAGGCCATCAGCTCCGGGTAGACCATCTGCTCCGGGTAGACCATCGGCCCCCGGCAAGCCATCGGCTCCGGGAGGGCCTTCTGGTCCCTGGGTCCCTACGGCAGATCCCGATAGATCGCCCAGGAGGGCTTGCATGGCTCGGTTGGCCTCTGCTAACAGATTGGAAATCTCCTGCCCCTGACCAGCGGCTAGCCCCACAGGACTCATGTTGGCCCAGGCTGAGCCAGTCCACCCTGGCACTACGCTCAGGGCATCCTGCACGGCGCTCACGGCAGTGTCATAGATGCTGCTGTCCACGGAGCGGGTCACCGCGTAAGCGTCCAGAGAGACCTGTTGCTGCGTGATAGTCAAATAGGCTTGCAAAATTGTGTTTTTATCGGCCTCATCCCACATATCGTCCGCAGTAGGAAAGTCAGCCGGAAGAGATATGGAATACGCGGGGACGAGCGAAATATCTTCCAGCCCCCGGCCCAGCGTGTTGAAGGAAAGAAACTTGAGATAGACCTCCTGCCCTGCGCGGCTCGTGGAGAAGGAATACCGCAGGAGCCGACTGTCACACAGCACAACATTACCTGAGCTTGCGGCTGCGGCAGTGCCTAGCTGAGCGCGCAGCACATTGGATAAGGTCATATGTCCCAGAGAAGAAACCGTAGCTCCACGATAGGTCATGACCTCCATCGAATTCTCGGCATAGATCATCGTGGCTAGGCCGATCTGAGACGCCTCAGAGACGGCTGGAAACACAGAGCCCGTGCCACTCACGTCCACAACCAGCGAAGTAGCTACATCGGTGTAGGCGGCAGCGGAACCGTATACGGAGCGGCCTTCCATAACGCCGATACGATTATAGGATTCCCCGTCATCCGAGGCCCAGACCTGACACCCGCCCCAGTCGGGGCTGGCCCCCGCAGCGGCAATCCACACCTCGTGGGCTGACGATCCGGGGATAGCCTCCAGGACGGCAACGGGGGGTATGAAGATCACGGGGTTGCTGACCGCACCGGGGGCGGCATTCTGGTTGGGGCCAACCCCTTGCGGGGCCTCCCCCTTGATGGTGGCGGTGTCATAGGTCCCGGTTGCGGCCTCAATGACCGTAAAGGTCAACTCGCCATTGGGGTTGTCCTCGATGGAGTAGATGTAGCCCACCACCCCGTTCAGGCCAAGCTGAGGCTCAGTCAAGCTGACAAAGTCCCCAATATCCAGGCCGATGTATTTGAGCGGCAACTTAAAGGTATAGCAATTCTTCTCCATGGATGAACGCTTGGACAACAGCAGGCTGAGAGAGGCCGCGTGATCCTCGGTCATTACGGCTGAGGTCTGGAACACAGAACCCCGAACCGGACCTAGCTTGGCCACGCTCATAGGTTCCGGCGTCTCCACGGTGCAGGCAGCATAGTCTCGCGCCCTGGAGAGATAGCTCACAGGGGAGATGTTGTAAGAATCCGCAGCCGTCTTACGCGAAATCTGAATTCCTGAATCCAGGAAGTCATCCGGGGTTAGTGCATACTCAATCCGGCCCCCTGGGGGGAAGCCCCCATATTCGATGTTCCCGTAGGGGATGCCGATGAGCCCCATCTGGCCACCACCCCAGCCGATGTAGCCCCAGTAGGCTTGGCAGTTGCACAGCTTCAAGAGTTCCAGGATCCAGTCCCGGGCGCTGCGCTGGTTGATCATGGCCAAGGAGATGTAGTAATTCCGCTCCATTGCCAGCGCGCCTACCTGCATGCAATCGCAGGCATTCTCAGGCCAACCTAGACCCTGGGTGGGGTTGCACAGAATTTCGTGGATGATCCAAGCGGGGTTGACTCGCACGGCACTCGCATAGTCAGGATCCGGCAGAGTCCCGAAGCCTGCGCCACCGGGAGGCGGGTCGATGGGGGAGACCTCGAAGGCGTACGTTCCGAAAGATGCGCTGTCCCCTAGATCCCAGGCGGCAGACGCCACGTAGGCAATACCGGGGTAATTGATCGCCTGGGTTGGGTAGTTGGTGACTATGTGGGACCACGCATCTTGTGGCCTGGAGCCCGGAAAGGTGGTGACGGGCAGCGACCCATCCGACATTTCCACAGGATGATTTTTATCGAGCCAGTAACGGTGCCAGACATTGACTTCGCCCAGGCACACGGCCATGGCGGCATCAGCAGTGTAGGTGTAGCTGATGTTGACAATCTTTGGGCCACCCTTCCCGCCCTGGGTGTCCTTATGGGTGACCGTAGTCATGTGGCCATACCACATGAGGTTGGGGGTGATCTTACAGGTCCCAAAGCACCAGGGGATCACATTCCCATAGGAGGAGGTCATGATCTCCACCCCGCCTAGGGCTCCCGCATCATTGGTTATTTTTTTCCCGCCAAAGAGACCACTCATTGCTGCTCCCCTACCAGCGTCTTCAACCGCCAGATCCCCACCAGCCGTGACTTCAGTTCCGGGGATTGCGCCACATTGTCAATGCAGACACAGTTATTTCTCAGGTAGGCATGCACCATGTAGGGCCACTGGGTGATGATTCCGCCGTGGCTGATGCAGCGGCCAAACCGAAACAGAGCCACATCTCCCGGTTCAGCGGGAGCCTGGGTCTGCTCGAAAAATTGATTGATGTAGGAGAGATACTTCTCCTCCGAGTGATGCAGATGCCAGTCGCAGGGATAGTCCTGGACCGTGATGGCGGCAGGGTCTGCGGCTCCTGCGGCAGTGAAGACCTCGATGAGGAGCATCCCACAATCCGCAGCCGCGCCCTTGACCCGCCCCTGATGGGCATAGGGGGTGCCTACCCAGGTGAGGGCTTCCGCTACAACAGCCTGCCGCAAGGGATCCATGGGTTACCTCGCAGTAACAGGCAGCGGCACGAAAGGCATGCCACAGAAATTAGGAAGATTGTTGAACTTCGCGCAGCCCCCAGGACCCATGGTGCGATCACACCCCGGGCAGATCGTGAAGGCGTCCCCAATCGCGGGGGTTGCAGGTAGCTCAATCCCCAGCTTTAGGTGGCCATTCAGGTGCGTGTAGGACTCCACGGGAACCATAGCCCCGGATGCAGCCCCGGAGGTCATGGTCAGCACCCCCTGGGAGAAGTAGGCATCTGCAGCAGTGAGATCCGTGCGGAACCGGGTGGTCTCCCACATGACGGCAGGAGCGGGGGCGGGATAGCCTCCACCATTAGCCGGGATGTTGGCCTCCCCCACTGCCGTGATATGGCCCGACACCACGTAGCCCTCCCGCACCAGCGCGCAGGCAGAATCCCAATGCTGATTGATACAGGTGGGACTCATGAGCGCCTTGGGGATCGGGGTGTTGAGCCGCTCCACGGAAGATTTGACCGTGAGGACCGAGGAAACTAGGCCGGGGGCGCTATCAGAGACGTAACCCTCGAAGATGAGGATGGGGGCCACTTCACCCATCCAGTAGGTCTCCTCCTCGGGGGTCGTTAGCATCTCGGCATCATTGAAGAACACGCGCTCGATTCGAACGTAGGCTGCATCCAGGGCTCCGTTACGAATGGCTTCATACAGCGGAAGCCCACCCACATTGGCTGAAGGGTCATTGAGGATGGTTACATCGGTGGTGGTAGTCTCCAGGCCCATGGCCGTTCGAATCGTCCCGCGAGAAATTGGAACGCGGCTATAGGTCATGGTGGTGTTTCGGATGGCGCGCACACAGTCGGTCCAACCGTAGCGGGGGCCATCCCACACCGTGTACTGCTCCACATGCTTGCCCCCGGTTTGGAGGCAGAGGGTATAGAGATGCACCGCATAGGTGCTGGTGGCGGTCATGGGGCCAGTTCCGCTGGGTCCATCGGTTCCCATGAAGTAAGGCGGGAGGATTTTCATACAGGTAGAACCTCAATGAGGACGAACTGATCTACGTGGCTACCCGGATTGGAGCCGCGAAGGGTGCAGCCTATCTGACCCTGTTCCCCTGTGGGGGTGCCCGTGACGATGCCTGTGTTGGGGTCTAGGACTAGACCATCGGGTAGCACATCGTCGTTGACCACCTCATAGAGAACTGGGGGGCCACCTACCGGAGTAGGCTCAAAGTAGGCGGGGGTGCCCACGGTCAGGGTCTGATCTTCGTAGCCCAGCGAGAGGATGATGGCGGGGTCTACGACCGTCCAGTGCAGGGTCTGCTCCACATGCCCGAAAGCGTTGGTGGCGCGCACGGTGAAGGGCAGCGCCTCCCCCGCGAGAGTGGGGGTTCCGGTGATGACGCCAGTGGTCATGCTGATAGTTAAGCCGATGGGGAGAGCCCCCTGGACCACGCCGTAGTGGGTGCGCGCTCCCCCGGGGCCGATATCGGTGCTGGCCGTATAGGCTTCCACATCCAACTCCAGGGAGTAGGGGGTGGGGTAGCCCAGGGGATTGGGAGCATTGGGGATCAGCCCCTCCCCCAGAACGCTGATGAGCTTGATAGTCTTGGCTTCCCAGACGGGAGCCAGGATGCGAGTGGTCTCCAGATCATCCATGTCGAAGCGCACCCTGCGGAGCGTTTGGTCGTAGGGATCGGGGTAGAGGAAGGTGTCGTATTTCCCCTGATGGGCGAGGAAGAAGAGTTCCATGATCGACAGCTCGTCTAGGGGATCGCCTTCGTCATCGAAAAGATCGGTACGGAGGAACTCCAGCTTCAGGGTGTATTTCCAGCGCGGGTCATACTGCGTGATGATGCGGAACTCTTTACCACTCATGGCCGTCAGGGCCTGCGTGTTGAAGACCGGACTACGGCTGACCGTGATGGAGAACCCTGGCAGGATTGGAAATAGATCGTCGGACATCTTTTACACCCTATAGTTGCGCGCCATACCGGAAAGAACGGAGTGCAGAGGTCCCTGGTTATTCCCTAGAGCGGTGAGGAAGCTTTGGCTGTCTAGAGCCTGCACGACAAAGGTGTCACCCTTTCCGCCATCCTTGAGTCCACGGATCGTGTCGGCATGCTCACGCGGGAGAATCATTTCCTCTTCGTGTGCCTGCACTATGGGGTTCAGGCCAGCGGGAATATCGAAGCCGTGCTCGGCACTCATCAGCTTGGACCCCATGCCGATGACCGCAGCCAGAGCCGCAGCCGCCATCACAGGCGCGAGGAAGGGTCCCACAAAGGGGATGGCGGCGATGCTCTTGTAGACGGAGGCCGCTGCCTGCCACGCCTGGATCCCGATGAACTTGAGCCCTTCCCAGACCCAGGTGGCAATCTTCTTCGTGGAGGCCCAGACTTCCTGCGCCACTAGCTTGATGGACTTCATTTCGGAGGAGGCCAGCATGACCTTGTCGTTGGTGAGCCATGCCGTCAGATACTTAGAAAGCTGTTGGCCCATGGTGGTCCAGTAGCCCTGCCAGATCCCGCGCATACCGGAAACCAAACTCTGCTGGCCGTTCAGGACTCCCGCGATGTTGGTCTCCATGGCCGTGCGGAGCGGAGCCCAGGCTGAGGTGGTGATGGCGTTCAGCTTGTCCTGGGTCTGCTGTTTATTTGCGATTTCCTTCGCGTTGGCTTCCTCTTTGGCCATCGCAAGCTTGTTGTCGATCTCAGCCCTCTTCTCCTCAGAGAGATCCGCCAAGCCCTGCTCAGCCCTGTATTGCTCAATCTTGACGGCCAACTTCCTCTGGCCAATCTCGATCAGTCTCGCTAGTTCTTGCTCCGCTGAAAGCTCTCCAGCCTGCGCGCCACGCGCCACTAGCTCTTGCTCCCGATCCAGGGCAGCTAGGGCCAGTGTGGCTTTCAGGGCATCATTGGCGACCAGTATGCGGTGCTCGGACTCCGAGGCGCTCTGCTGCTCTGCGACCATTTTCTTGTGCGCGTCTATCACGGCCTTGTGATAAGGGCCGAACTTCGCCAGCATAACGTTGTAGTAATTCGTAGCAGCAGCTACTCGTTCCGCGTTGTTGTTCTTCAGAATCTGAAGAGTCTCGTCCTCGAAATTCTTGGCAGAAGCGATATATTCATCGTCCACCTTGCCCTGGAGGTCCTTGATCTTGAGGATCCCCTTGGCCCATTCTGCGGTCCCGATCCCCAGGGAAGTTACGCGAGACTGCCAGTAGTTGCGCTCGGCTTCGGCCCCATAGGCGGCTTCCTCCGCGCCTTGCGCGATGAGCTTGGCCTTACGGAGTTCCCAGGCAGCGGTGATATCGGAAGTGGTCCCGGGGGTGGTGACCGTATCATCCTTCTTCTTCGGCGCCGCCTCCTCTTTCGGAGACAGCAACATCCGCTGAATCTTTTCGTGGACAGCTAGGAGCCCCGCAGCCTGAACATTAGCGGCAGAGAGCACGGCTTGGACCTGCTTGACAGAGCCCTCAGCAGCTTTATAGGCACCCTCGATGCCCTCGCCCATTGCCAGGGCCTTCAGGAAGGTGGTCAAGCCACTGAAGCTGGCCTTCATGATCAGCACCGTGCTCACCACGGACAGTTGTAGCTGAGCCAGCTTGTAGTCCAGCTCTTCGAAGATAAGGGCAGCGCCGTTGGCTCCATCTATCGCCACATCCAGCGCGCCCCCTAAAATAGGTCCCAGGGCCTTAGCTAGATCCAAGATGATGGGGATGAGCCTGGAACCGATAGCTACCTGGAAAAGCTGCCAAGTGTATTGCATCTTGGCCGTCTCAATCCCTACCTGCTGGCACGTCTCAATCAGGTCTCCGGTCATGGATGCGCCCATGGACTTCACGAATTCCTCAGCCTCAGGCAGGCGCTGAGCAAACTCCGAGATATCCTTGGCGCTCTGCACCCCCGCCTTACCCATGGCTAACTGCCAGAACGCCATCTTCTGCTGGGCGTTGCTGTAGGTCTCAGCCTTCGCGGATACAGCTACTAGGTATTCCCCGTAGCTCATCCCTTTGAGCTTGGCTTCGCTGGTGGCTACGCCAGCCGTAACCAAAGCCGCACTGTTGGCCTGGATGGCCTTAGTCGCAGCACCCACCCACCCGCTTAGCTGCTCCATCGTCCCGCCCGACAGCTTCAGGGCTAGGTCATAAACGCTAAGCTGGGCTGTGGATTCCCCGGTCTGGTATTGTAGCTTCTCATAGGACTCGGCAAGCTCCATGGTCTTCTTGACGGACTCCGTCACGATCTCCACGGACTTGCGGATCCCCTCGATGGCCAGCCCCACACCAGCGGCAGCAATCGCCATGGTGCCCAGGGAGGCGAAACTCTTGGACAGAGTCCCCAGGTTTCCGCCGATCCCGCCAGTAGCGGCCTCCACGGCTTCCTGGCTGTGCCGCATACCATCAAGGAGGCTCTGGACCTGGGCGGTGAATTTTACATTGACTTCTGTGTCGCTCATTTCACCCACCCTAGTCTCTTGGAATCCCCGTCATCACTTGCGCGCCGAACATGGCTGCTTCCCGCTTTAGGTCTTCAAAAGTTCCCTGTTTTTTGTCCGCTTTCTTTTGGAACTTGAAGCCCGTGGCAACGAGCCAGTTCTTAAAAAGGAGATTCACGGGAGGGTGGTCCTGAATGTACGAAAGCATCTCCAGGGCCTCGTCTAGGAAGAGGTCCCCAATCTCGGCATAGGTCCATCCAGTAGCTGTGGCCAGGGCTCCGTATATCTCCAGCCACTGTGCCCGTTGATCTACTGGACTAGAGGTTTTCCCTCAGTGGACTCCTCTAGGGAGGAGAAGGTCATCAGGTCCATGTAGGCTTTCAGGAGTTCTGGCTGTTCTCCAATCGCCATGACGTGTTCGGGGGTCATCGTGGGATCGAAGGAGATAAGGCAGGAGGAAACAAAGGTTGAAATAATATCCAGGAACAGAAATGAGGTCTCTGCGGCTGCGGCATCCCCACCCTTACGAAAATCTTGGGTGGCGATCCCTAGGGTCTTTAGGGCCGCACACTTAGCTCTACGGGCCTTGTATTCAACTCCGTCCAAAGTTACATTCGTCGTTACTGACACGTTTGGCTCCTAAGATTGGCAGGGGGCCGTGAAGCCCCCTAGTTATTACTCGGCTGTGAAGATGTCGATCACACGGCCTGCGGCATCGCAGAAGGCGGTGAAATCGAGGTCAATTTCCATGTAGTCTTCCGACTTCTGGGGGATGCTCAGCTTGGGGATAATCACGCTGTAGAGCCGTGCGCCAAAGGTGCTGCCTGTAACATTGTTCATGAGCAGCATCTTGAACTTGGTGTCAGAGCCCATAAGCTGATTGGTCAGGCTGATGGTCTTGCCCGTGGTGGCGGTGTAGCAATAGCTGAAGGCAACGTCCAGGCCCTTGTCGGCAACCGCGAAGGTATACTCGCCACTGGTCTCATCCAACTGATACTGTCCTTCCGCAACAGTGGCGAGAGCATCGACGCGCTCCAGGGGGATCCCTGTATCGGCGAAGAAGCAGCCCATATCCTCCGAATACGTAGCCGCATGGGTGACGGTTACCTCGTATGCGGTGGAGCTAGGGATGGCATGCACTTCGTCAATGGCCACCAGTTCCTGCCCTGTGGTCATCGTGGAGCCTGTCATGACTAGATTGAACAGCGCGCCCTTGACCTGTCCGGTCTTGGCCTTGCCGGAAATAGTTCCTGCGGCCTTACGGGCATCCACGGCAAAGACCTTGTCGCCGCGCAGTTCCTTGGTGGCTTGGCTGATATCCAGGGACACTTCCTTGAGGGTCGCAATCCTGAGGGGAGTCTGCTTGACTCCGGCGATGGGGGCGGGGGTAAACGTTACGATTCCAGATCCGAACACATACTGGGACATTTCAAGTCTCCTTCTCTTCTAAAGGGAATTGCGGGAATTGCGGTTAAGGCAGCAACAGGACAGAAAGAGGTATCGCGGCCAATGCCTGATCCCCTAGAACACCCTCATCAGTTTCAATAGGCACTGTGGTGTTGATCATGGCCCGTTGGACCCTGCCCCCCAGCGTTTGCTTCATTCCATTGGCTCTATCGAATAACGCAACCACAGCATCAATTAATGGGTTGATGGCCGTGGAGGGAGCTACTCCAGATTCCTCAGAACTATTGGCGTAAAGAACCACCAGAAAATCTTGGTTGTGGGTGGTGGGTCCACCCTCCCGGCCTAAGCTCTGGCTGTGGTCATTTCCGGCGCACAAAAATAAAGCTGGCTGAGATTCGGGCGGGACTTCCGTGTAGTGCTTGAGCCTGCGGGAGGCCGTGGCAAAGGGTGCAGCGGTCTTCAGCAGCTCAAACAGAGCCTCATGGACTTCTTCTCGCGTCATTTCAGCGCCTCAGTGGCTATCTGGGTCAAAGTGGCGCGGATCTCAGGGGCCATATCGTTCAGGGCAGCGCGCAGAAAACTTCGCTCGGGAATTGTGGCCCCCGGATGATGGACCGACTTGGCGAAGGTGAGACTGCCCTCGGCTACGCCCTTCGAGATGCCACCTTGGGCCTTACCTGATTTCAGGTAGCGGCCAGCCTTGGAGGTCAAGCCTGCGCTGGCTCCGAAGAGCAGAGCACGGGCCTTCTTGGGGAATATGTCGTGGGCTTTTATTTTTCCGCCGTACTCCTGAATGTGCGCGTATTCCACGTTGGTGTGGACTTCACCTATCACGGTGGTGCCGTTGATCTTCACGGACTCCGAAATGGATCTACGAAGATGTCCGGTCCTGACGTTCAGGACTTGACCCGAGAGGTAGTCGGAGATAACGAGTTTCTGGAGCTTTAGGGCTAGGCCCACCATAGAGGCGTAGAGCTTCGCATTGGTCACGGCCTGGAAGCCGCCCAATCGCGCTAGAGTGCGCTCTACCCCTATGATCTCTGCCACTAGCATACGGGGTGTCTCCGTTTGAAGTTATCCAGAGTCCTGGTGACATCCGCAGGGGCCGCAGCAGTTTCATAGGTCACGGCCTGCCCGTTCAGGGATTCCGTGATCTTGCCAATGCGGCTGCGTTCCTTGTAGCGATAGGCCACAAGGCGAGTCACCGCAAACTGGAGGTCATAGGGGACATCCTCGATGGAGCTATAGCCAGCGGTGTAAACAATTGCTATATTATTCTGGCCCTCCGAGAAGCGGTAGCCCGTGAGTCTCACGGCCTGCTCTCGGGGGTTCCAGGTCCAGCCCCTGAGCAGCGTGGAGATACGCTCCGGGATTTGTGTGCCATCGATGGTGACTGAGGTGACGGCGGTGAGCGGCCCATAGGGCAGCATCAACACCGCAGATCCCCAACCGCTCACCACATGGGTGTAAGTGGCGCTGAAGAATTCGTCTTCGCAATAATTGCGCGCCCAGGCGGATGCCGCTGTGATCAGCTTTGTCAGGAGGGTGTCACTCATCTCCCCGGTCACAGCCGTGCCCAGGTAGGACTTCACGTCCTCTAGGGTCGTTAGATCATTGGCAGCACCTGCAATGGGATCAGCCACGCTTGCTCCTCTTGGGAGGCGCTACTAGTTCTGGAGCCACTTCGATGGGCTTCTCGGCTACGACTTCTGGGACTTCTTCCACGACTTCAGGAACGGGAACTTCTTCCGCGACTTCTGGAACTTCTTCCACAGGAACTTCCGGCTCTGGAGCACTCTCCACCACTGGCGCTAAAACAAAGCCAGCCAGGAATAGAAACTTAGGATCCACGGAATCTTCAAGCTGGATGCAGTTCTGGGCATCAGCCGTGTAAGCCTGCCCAGCGTGATGGCAAGAAGAAGACCCGTTGGGATTGCGTAGATTGATCACAGAGGCTCCGCTACACAAAAAGCCCCTGGCCCCATTGCTGGAGCCAGGGTTACTGATTTCGACTTAGACCAAGTTCTGAATGCCGCCGAAGGCGAAGGGAGCGTGAAGCTCCAGACCCCAGGAACTGAAGATCCCCATCTCGTGCTTCCTGCTGGTCATCGGGAATTCCAGACCAAACATGGGAAGCTGCTCACGGACGCACCAGGGGCCAGCTTCCAGGGACTGAATCTGGGACTGGATGGTGTCGGAACTGAAGAGCACGGTTCCGGCAGGCATGTCGGGATGCACGTTGATCTTCAGGCTGGTGTTAAGCAGCGGGTTTAAGATATCGGGGATCTGATAGCCACCCACCAGTTTTTCCCCAGCGCCGGAAGTATTGATGCGGACGATGGAGTTGTTGCCAGCGGTGACGATCTTGGCGATCTGGACAGCCTGAGTAGCATTGACCCAGCAGTCAGAGGGGGAGACCTTGTAGTTCTGGTAGAAGCTCAAGAACGCTTCCGAGATCATATCCACACCGTTGTTGCCATCGGTGGCCAGAGAAGCACCAGCGGCATCCTTCCAGAACATTCCGTTGTTTTGGTAATCAGACAGGTAGGCCATGAGGCCGTTGGCCTCAAGCACCGTGCAACCATTGGAGGTCTGGTCATTGACGGAGTAGTCAGCAACTACCAGGGCGCTGAGGGACTGATTGCCAGCGGCAGGCAGAGCGGTGAGTGTGGTCTTGGAGACCGTGGTGATCTTGACGAGCTTGGAAGCCTGTCCACCAGTCTGGCCGATGTACCACGCGTAGCCGGATGCGCCAGGAGTGGCCGCAGCGATTACGTCGATGGCGGTGTCAGCTACGAGGGTGATCGCAACTTCGTCAGAAGCGATACCGCAACCGCCGTTGATTGTTTCTGAGGAGGAAGGGCCAGCGTTAGCGCGGCTGAAGGACTGGACGATCCCAGTGGCTCCAACAGTGGTGTGCTGGAAGGCCCACAGGTTGAGGGGAACACAGGAGATCACATACTCGTGCGCGCCCAAGGAACCGGCAGTGGCGGAAGCCGTTGCGGTGATGGCCTTGCCCTTGCCGAGCTTGAAGGACTGGGCACCGCCCAGCAACTGGTACTCTTCCATTTGCTGAAGAGACTGAACGCCGCGATCTACGGCAAGGGCGCGAACGTCCTCATAGCCTTCGGATTGCTGACGGGCCTCCCATGTGCAGAAGGAGTCCAGCCCTAGGTGGGCGTAGGCACTCATCATGGGGAAGACTTCGACGCTGAGGGTGCCACCGCGATTGCCCTCGCCCAGGCCGGGGTGAACGCTCTTGTCCAGAGACTTGATCATTCTCCAGCGGTGAGCCTCGCCACCCTTGCCCTTGACGCGGGGGATGTGGTTGCGGAGGGGAGTCTGCAACGGTATCATTTTGTCGCTGGGCGCGGCAAGGTCGTAGTAATTCAGCCCCGAAGCGGAAGTGATACCAGCAGCCTTGGCCATTTCAGCGGCCATATTGGGATCGGACATGAATTCGCGGAATTCTGCCAGAGTTTCAGAGGTGAGAGCCATTTTGTACTCCTTAAAGATGGGTTAAAGTCTACCGTTGGGTAGGATTGTTAGTAGGGACGACCCTGCCGCATGGCAGCTTTACACAGATCAAAACGTGAAGAATCGGCATTGATGACCAGCTTGTTTTCTTGCTTGTTGAAGATGCTGGGGTCTTTTTCCTTGAGGATGGCCAACTCCAGAGGGGAGGCAGCAGGCGTATTTTGCATAGCCTTAACTAAAGCGGTTAATCCCGCGATTGAGGCTTCCATGCTTGCCATCTTGGCAAGGCTGGCATCTTCGACCACAGGGGTTACAACTTCGGGAACTTCTGTCTTAGCGAGATCGGCCACGGTGGCCTCCTTTTCAGCTAGGGCCATCGCGGGGCCGTTATCGATTACTTCAACAGGCGTGGCTACGACCACAACTTCCTGAATTTCCTCGCTAGCGAGACTGGCCCAGATCGCGCAGCCTTCAGCTAACCAATCACGCAGAAGCGCGGGGATGGTGCTGTTATCACCTTCCCAGTCAGCTTCATACTGAAGATCACGGACAAGGCCACTGATACCGGCCAGCGTGGTGCCCAAGTAGCCCACGTCATACATGCTCTTCTGGGCATCATCGAACTTGGCGATAGAGAACATCGCGTCAGGGCAAGCGGGGCGGTCCACTACGGAAATCTCGGAAAGTCTAATGCCTGTGATGATTTTCTTATTAAGTGGATCCCAGCCCGTCTTGCGGCCACCAATGCTGAAGCCCTTGAGGACTCCCTTGTTGACCTTCATCGCGGTGACCGGATCAAAGATTTGGGCTTCAAATTCTGTCTGGCCTGCTTCGTTGACGCTGATGGAGATCGCGGAACCAGCGGCCACGTTGCCGTGCATCTCACGGACATTCCCGAATTTCATATACTCGGGGATAGCGGCTTTCATGGCGCTGGCCTTGATGATCTCGCCATCGGAGTCCACGGCCTCTGAGGAGGCGATGCCCTTGACGATCACGGACCCGTCCTCTTGGGCTTCAGCCTTGGTGAACTCGCCCCATAAATTGAACGTTCTGGACATTTTTATCCCTTCCCATAAAGGCGATTATTTTTATTCCGATGAATCCAGCATTGCTGGTACGCACACGCACACGCACAAGGGGTGGCAGGGGGGTGCGTCATCCCCAGAACTGAAGGTGTCCTCGAAGGGAATGACTCCATCCGCTTCGTTGCCCAGGCAATCCAGACAGCTATCGCTGTTGCACAGCCAACTCTTTCCGGTAATACCTGCGGCTTTATACGCCGCCATATTTCCGGCAGAATCCGCCATAGCAGATTCCGTTCTGGCGATTAGCTCAGCGCGCGCATTGGAGAAGGCGTAATCGGACTGGATAGCATCGGCCAACTTGGCGTTGGACCAGCCCTCTTCTACGGATTTCACAACCAGAGCATTGATTCCGGCCTGGGTGGTCTCATCGATCTGGGTGATGGTCTTCGCAGCGCGCTCCACCGCCCAGGCCAGAGCCAGCTTGTTGACTTCCCCTAGACCCACCCCTGTGGAGAGCCCTACCTGGGTAGCGCCTTCGGCGGCACCATCCTTGTAGAGTCCAGACAGTGATCGGATGGAGGCTTCCTGGAGCTTCTTCTTGGCCTCTGGGCTCATAGAAGCATCCAGAGAATCTTCCACCTTGCAGAGCTTGGTGGCATCGCGCTGCATCACTTGATCGTGCAGGGCCTTCTGGATCGCAGAAAACTTCTGCGTGAAGATCGCCTTGAGCTTGGTCTCGGCCTTCTTCACGGCTTCCCGCTGGCGGTCAATCGGAGGAAAGGCCTGCTTGGCTTTACGGATTTCGGGAACAGGGGTGACCGGGGGAGGAGCCATCCCACCTGGGTCACCCTGTTCCCCGGCTACCGTGGACCCTGAGGAGAGGGGCTCTCCACTGATAGCCGATTGCTTGAGGTCTTGTTTCGTTGGATCGTCCTGCGGGGCCTTATCGGGGATCCTGGTGCTGGTGTCCGGTGTAGGAGGCCCGTCCGAGCCTGGAGGAGCAGGCGCAGGGGGTCCAGGGGCAGGCTCTAGGGGATCCGGTAAAGGTTCGGGCTCGGGGCGCGGAGGGAGGGGATCCAGGGAGAGCCTGTCCCGCACCTCGTTTGCGGTCATGACAGGATTTCCGTCCGCATCCCTGGCAGAAAGATAAATCTGGTGAACTTGGGCGCGGATCAGCGGATCCGCTGCTTCTTCATCCAGCCAGACAAACTCGGCTTCGGGATGCCCCATCCGCTCCAGCATGTCATCGTGGAGATCCTTGATCCAATCCTGCAAGGGCCGTAAGCCCTCCAGCATGCCCTGCTCTTGCGCGGACACCGCTGTGGCGCGGTTCATCTGCTTCACAAACGCCGTGGGGGGCAGGCTGAAGGCGTAGCAGATAATCCTGGCTAGCCATTCATCGTATTCATCCTTGAGTATGTCGCTCTTGGTGTTGACGAAGGTGGACTCGTTGCCGCCAGGAATTATTAATGGATGGCCGCGCCGTTGGGCAGAGTTACCCCGGAACAGGGCCTCCCAAGAAGTGGCGAGTCTCTCAATAGCTTTCTCGTTCCAGGTAAGCGGGACGCCTACGATCAAATCGGGGATGCTGCCCTGGGTATAATAGGTTAATTGATGAAGCTGTCGCTTCAGGGCAATATTTACCGTGATGACGATCTGTTCCACGATCCCCAGCCCATAGCCCTTGCTGTTGCGGGGCCTGCGGGGGCTGTAGATAAGTTGATCCCGACTGTAGGACACGGCAGGGAAGCCCTTGAGGATCTGCTGATACGCAGCACCCTCCAGCGGGGTCCGCCCCCAGGGGTCCAGCAAGAGCTTGATGGAGGCCCCATTAATGGGCTCGAAGCCGAAGACGCTTCCGTCCAGGGCGCGCCTGACGTAGATGGCAGGGCAGTCCCCGACGAAAAGATCTTCTAGGATTCTGCCGATCCAGGGACCCCAGTTCTCACGGCGATCTGGTTTGCGGAAGAAGCGCACTAACTCAGTCTGAACATCCCCAAACTTCTTGCCATCCTTGGACTCCCTGAGCCGGATGGACCACTTCTGGGCGCGCACCTGTTCAATGCGGGTCTCCAGGCAGAGACGAACGAGATCGCAGCTATCCGCCAGGGAGTAGAGTTCCTCGAAGGGGAGAAGTTCTTCCGGCCTGGGGGCAAACTGCATGTTGGCCGACATGGGGAAATCCCTAACCCGGCCTTCGACCTCAGGCGGGGCCATGGGGGCGAGGGGCTGGCCAGCCCCGAAGAACTGCTCAGCAGGAGACTGCCCAGACCAGACCCAGCGCGCTAGCGCACCCGCTCTAGCCATGAAGCCGTGGGAGTTCACTGCTGCCTGGGTGTTGGCTACGGCGGAAGGGGGCAGTGGAACTTCCTTGGCTCCTGCGGCAAGCTGGTTATCTTTTAGGGTCATATCGTAGCTCCACGTTAAAAGCGGATTATCCTGCGCTGCCTAACACACATCGCTGGACACCGGCACCAACCAGGGTCCGGTTGGTGGAGGTCACGATCACGCAGCGGTGCAGATAGGTCTTCCCCGCAATTCCGGCGCTTACAACCTGAGTCACCACAGGATCCTGGGTGATATCCGCGCTATGGACAAGCGTCAGGGAATTACTGAGCGCCCCCTGGCACGTTACGAGCCACCCCGCAGAGACAATGGTCTCCCCGGATTCCAGCACATCTATAAAGTCGATGGCCAGCGGGACCTCTTCCAGGGGGTCCTTATCGGGGAAATCTTTGAAGATACTCATGGGGTCACCTTGTATTGCCGAGGACGGAGGGTTAAGGAATAAATTCTGGGCGCTAGCTGGGCTGTGTAGGGTCGGGCAGAAGGAACTACTGAATAGGTTCGGGGGCTCAACACCACCAGATAGTGTCTAGCGCGCAGTTTTATTACTTTTAGTGGCGTTCCTTCCGGCAGCACCCATTTCCCGCGCAAATAAGCCACGGTGGCGAACTGGGTATGACTGCCGAAGGGCTTAGGCATTGGCGGCGATCAGCCCGTGGGTCCGCAGAGCCGCTAGCAGTAGGTTGAGTTTCACGGAGGTGTCATCTGTCCCCACAGCATCCGCAATGGCCGCTTGCTGAGTGGTGAGCAGTTGTGTTTCCCCTAAGACAACGGAGGACACGGAGGTATTACCTAATACAATCTGGTTATCTGTCGTAATAACTGCCCCATACCCCAGAGCAGTGGAGTTAGCAGCATTGCCAGGACAGGAGGTACTTACGCCCAAGAAGCTGCACTCAGAGAACGTCTGACCATTGCTGACTCGTCCTGCGCTATACCCTACACCAATGTTATTAGAGCCCTTATTGCTCCGTAGCGCAGATGCGCCCACCGCTGAGCAGTAATTGCCTGTGTTACTCCGCAGAGCGACTGCGCCTATCCCAGCACAATAATCCCCTGAATTTCCGTCTAGTGCGCGATACCCCATCGCCACGGGGTAGTTCCCCGTATTGACATAGAGGGCATTGTAACCCATAGCAGTAACCCCATTGGCCTCACTGTTAGGTCCAGCCTGATAGCCGAAAAGGGTTGTGGCCATGGCCGTGTTGTTCAAGCCAGCACCAGCGCCTGTAATTGTGTTACCCGTATAGCGAATTTGCTCATGGGACGTGGTTACATCGCCTGCAACAATTTCTACGATATCCACATATGAGACTATCCCCGTGATAACCAGCGGATCTGTCGCATTAACGGCAGTGATGCTGAAAATATGTCTTTCGTGGTTGTACGTGGGGGTGAAAGAAAAGGTCGCACCCGCAAATGTGCCTGACACGGCCCCGAAGGCATCCAGGGTGATTTGATACTTAGCGGCAGCAACTGGGAGGCCGATCAGGGAGGTCAGGGGTAGCGTCCCACCTGTAATGGCCTGAGCCACACCTGTGACCGTTGCCGTCTCGTTGTCTTCAAGCATCGCAAACGTATCATCGTTGAGTATGACAACCAATTCCGAGACGGCGGTTAGATGGCTAGTCACGGGGGAAGTCGCGAATCCTGTCCAGGTGACCTCCATACCGGGGAGAAGACCATCCGCCAGGAATGATCCCATGCCTCGGGAAATTAGGGCGAGGTTGTCCCAGTTGAAAGAGGCTGTGATCTCACCCGTAGTGGGCTGCGTGGCACCTTCCCAGGTAAGCGCGCCTGCGAAGGTTTTGTCCGCTGCGTTGGTGATCTGAGATTCCCCAAGCAGGAGTGCATCCGAACCACCACCACCCGTCCCAAAATCTAGCAGGATCCCCGTGGATGTTAAAACCTTGGGAGTCCCCAGGGCATCGATGAACCAGGAAACATAGCCAGTGGGTGGGTTAGTGGGGGTTGTGGCTTGTTTACGCTCAATGATCGGCATCTCTATGCTCCATACAAAAAAGAATCATTTACTATGTAAAGGGTCCCATCATTGCGAATATCCATCAGATATGGGATCTGACCCAGGGCATAGTATATTTCCCCGTTAGGGATACTTACGGGGGCAGGTTTGCTGGTAGGTCCTTCAACGCCTAATTCAGAGGGATCAAAGCCCCAGAACTCTAAAGTGCCCACCATGTCATAGGGGGGAGTCTGTTCAAAACTAAGCACCCAAGGGCTACGGAGGAGGAAGGATCCGGTCCAGTCCGCGATAGGCCAGAAAGCCATCCTGGCGCCTGGAGCGTGTTCGTCATAGCCCTGCATACTGCGACCCGGCTCGTTAACATATGCCAGAACGGATTTATACCCGTCTGAAATAGTTAAGACGGAACCGTCCCCTCCCGAGGACCCGAAAGTTATAGAAGGGATGAAGATGATAGCTTGAATAATGGATTCAAAAGGGCCATTAGTGACTGGGTAAGGGGTCGTGTCCCGATTCAAGTTAACCGCCCCGCTCCAGAGCAGGGTTAGTCCTGAGCCACCTTCCCCCGAGCCGCCGCCTGCTGGCCCCTGGACACCGGGGACACCTTGGATACCCGTTGCACCCGTTGGACCTGGGATGGTAGAAGCCGCACCTGTTGCACCCGTTGGGCCGGGATTTCCCTGCTCACCTTGCGGCCCCGTTGGGCCTGGGAGCCCATCTACCCCTATGATGCCATCTTGGCCAGCAGGCCCCGTTGGACCGGGAATAGTAGAATCAGCTCCGGTAGGGCCTATAGGGCCGGGAATAGTAGAATCCGCTCCGGTAGGGCCTATAGGACCGATATTTCCCTGGTCCCCCTTAGGGCCTATAGGACCGGGAATAGTAGAATCCGCTCCGGTAGGGCCTATAGGGCCGATATTTCCCTGGTCCCCCTTAGGCCCCGTTGGACCTTGGGGGCCTACTTGGCCAGTTGGTCCAGGCACGAGGGAGTCTGCTCCGGTGGCTCCTCGGACGCCTTGCAGGCCCTGGGCTCCATCTTGGCCTCGAAGCCCCTGGACCCCTTGAGGCCCGACAGGCCCCGGCACCGTTGAATCTGCTCCGGTTGGGCCAACTACGCCTTGGATGCCCTGGAGCCCCTGGAGCCCCTGTATGCCTTGAGGCCCCGGTACCGTGGAATCTGCTCCGGTGGGTCCCCGGGGGCCTACCATCTGGTTGTATTCGATTTCCGCGCAGGGGCCGCACACCACAGGGGAGCCCAGGATCCAGGGGAGGGGCACCTCGCCACGCTCAATCGTGTACGTGGTCCCGACTAGGTTCGTGACCTTCACGACCTCATGCGCGCTGTCTAGAGAATCCGACAGGATGAGGTAGGAGTGATCTCCGGGCTGGAATAACTCCCAGCCAGCCGCAGTAACCAGCACCATCTCCAGGCCAGCCTCGGATAGAGGGGCGGCGAGAATGGTTTCGAAGTTGTTGACTAACTTTAACACCATCTGGAATCCCCTCCATTAAAGGAAGTTCTTGGCTTCCTTGGGGGCTGTGCTCAAATGGCGCAATAATCCGATTTATCCCTATAAGGTTATGCCGTGCAAGACCCTCGGCAAGAGGGAAATCTGCAAGTGGGGTTGAAAAAAGTTCATTTGTATCTCTGGGGCAGGGACCGGACACCCCCCACCCCCACGGAGCCCCAACTTTTTGTTTCCCGCTGTCTGGCTTGAGGAAATGAAAAGGGATGGGGCTTCACCATGTCCCAGGAGGACAGGATGAATGAGCTGAGGAGCTTCACCTTCAACGAGCAGCAGCAGATCCGCACCACTGAGAAGGACGGCGAGGTCTGGTTCTTCGCCTCAGATGTCTGCGCTGTTCTTGAGATTGGAAACATCACGGACGCCATGGCAAGGCTGGACCAGGATGAAAAATCGACCTTTGATTCTATCGAAGGTGGTCTTCCTCGCCACATCATCTCCGAATCCGGCCTCTACTCCCTGGTATTGGGTTCCCGTAAACCTAAGGCCAAGGAGTTCAAGCGATGGGTCACCCATGAAGTCATCCCCGCTATCCACAAGACGGGGAGTTATTCTGCCGTGAAGCCCACCCAGAGCGGCCTGCTCTCCGCAGCTTTTGTTGGCCTTGCCCAGGTGGCTGCTCAGCTTGAGACCCACGAGACCCAGCTTGCCGCCCATACAACCGCCCTGGCAGCTATCGAGACGCATCTGAGCAGGGGGTTCCGCTCTGAGCGGAAGGATACTCATACTGAGAGCACCCCTGAAGAAGGAGGCGCGCTCATCAGCACCGTCCTCTACGATACGGCAGCGGATAAGATCCTCCACAGCTTGGACCCCGACAATCTGGTAATCCCCTCCCCTGCCGCCCTCGCTAGAAAGTATGGATGCAGCAAGGGTCACGCTAACGACATCATCAAGATTGCCAAGGTGGGGCTTCTCCCGGCCTATCTTAAATATTCACTGACCTGGAGTGACCTCTACTACAAGGTAGCCAGCCACCCTGAGCATCTGCGCGAAGCCGCCCTCAAGGCTCTGCTCAGGGGTAAAGGCCTCCAGGCATGAGCTTAGGCATCAGCGCCGGTAGGTCCGGTAGGTCCGGTAGGCCCTACTGCTCCATCTGCTCCGGTTGCGCCTGTAGGTCCGGGAACGATAGAAGCCGCGCCTGTAGGTCCGGTCTCACCTGTAGGACCCTGCATCCCAGACACCCCTGGAACTGTGGAATCTGCCCCCGTGGGGCCATCAACCCCGGTAGCTCCGGTAGCTCCGGTAGCTCCGGTAGCTCCAGCAGGTCCCGTGGGGCCTACAGCCAGAGCTTCCATCCCCCCTACGGTGGAGACCAGTGCGGTCAGCACAGGATCAGGAGCACTGTAGAAGCTGTAGCCAGCCGCCAAGCAGACAGGCACAGCCCCAGTGGGGACCGAGATGGTGCCATCGGACGCGATGTCTTGATAACTGCCATCGTAAAAGTTCCGCGTGCAGCCTGCGGGAGGAACTAATTTAATCATGATGGGTCTCCTTCTAGTCGGCCTCTCTTAAAGCTGTTTTCTTCGAACTGGACTCCAGCCACTTCAGAAATCCCTGGCCGGGACTACCCTCCACTAGCTCGTTGAGCCCCATCGAGAAGCAGTCCACCTGATCGTCATGCAGACCCTTGGGGAAACTGTAGAGTTCCTCCAGGAAACCCGGTGCCCAGGGCTCGAAGGAGGGCACCCGGACTTTTCTGGACTCCCATAAGGGCACGGCATGCTGATTGGCATACCAAACCTTGTCTCGGGACTTGAAAATAGGCGTCACGGAGATGTTGGTGGTGTCCTCCAGGCGCGTAATGAGGCTCTGACCGTGGGCGTTTTCTTCAATGACCACCGTGCTGGGGTGCCATTTCTCTGCTAGCGCGATGATCATGGCCTCCAGTTCCGCGTTTCCATAGCGCGCCGTCCGGTTATCTAACACCCAATAACCGCTATTTTCGGTCTCTCCAAGCACCAAAAGTCCCGATGGATCGCTCGTTTCCTTCGCTTTTAGGGCTGGATCCACTACTAAAATGATCCTTTCGAACTCCATCATGTTGAATTCCACCCTGGAGAAGGTCTGGCAATACTCCTCGCCGCTTGGATCGGCCTTTTTGAAGAGTTCCCCTTCCGTGTCGGACGGCAATTGTAAATATTGTGTGGAATAGAAGGCCATGCCCCCTACGCCCTGCTTGAGGGTGGCAATCTCCTCCTGGCCCCACCGTTCAGGGAAAAGTAGCTCCCCAGCCGCCTTGCGGGGGTCCTCCCAGAACACAGAACCGTCTGCCGCGAGGGTGACGGACTTCCGGTCAGGGTCAAACTCCATCGGGAGCACCAGAGAGGTCCAGAGATCCGCCTCCTTGGATAAAATCATCCCCGTGAGATCGTTCTGGTGGTTCCTCTGGGCGATCAGGAGCGTGATCGCGGTCCTGGGATCATTCATCCGGCCAGCCAAGGACTCGTATTGGCGCGCAATCTCGTTCCGATACAACTTACTGGAGACCTTGTTGGACTGCGTGACATCGTCCAGGATCAAAATGTTGCCACCGGAACCCTGAACCGAGCCCCCGATGGTGATGGAACAGCGGGTGCCCTTCGCGGTGTTCATGTAGACTTCGTTATTGTCGGCCTTCTTCGAGAATTCCCAAGCAGGGTTGAAGGTTTCCCGATACCAGTTGGAGGCCAGAAGCTCGTGCGAAGCGATGCTGGTGGCCATCAGGACCCGATCCGCACCGGAAATGCTCAGCAGGGTGGCCGTGGGATCACGGAGCCACGCCCACGCCGGAAACATCACGGAGGTTATCGTGGTCTTGAGGGAACGGGGCGGGACGGAAATGATCAAACGTCTCTTTTGTAATTTCCCCTCGTATAACGCCTGAATATGATCCGCTATTGTCTGAATATGCCATCCCCAAAGTAAAGGGGTGCCGGGATTGACAGTGCTCCAGGCCTGCTTGGTGAAATGCGCCAAAGATCGGCGACACAGCTCTGCGTTCGCGGCCTTGATGGCTAGCTGGGGGTCCAAATAATTACTCATGGGGGGTCTCCTCCTGGAGCGCGCAGCCTAGAGTCCCCAGTTCCCCGTTGGTCTCCTCCACCAGTTCCGCTTCCATGACCTTGGTGTTCAGTTCTAGGTAGGCCAGCAGATCCGACTCGGAAAGATGCGAAAGATCCGGCGTAACGGCCATCTCGATGGCTCCCCCGCCCTTCCCGGTGTGCTCCACCCGATGCACATAGAACCCCAGGACCTTGCCCCGGGCTACCTCGGCAGTAATGGCCGCGTTGAACTGCTTCTGGCCCTTCGCTAGATCCCGAATCTCCGCTAGCTGGTTGAGGTGCTCTTCCAGCCCCGCAGCCGTCCTCTCCTGGAGCTGGTCCCGGAGTTCCTGGACCCGCGCCTTTACTCGGGTGGTTAGGGGGTTGGGGGAACGGACACCTGAGACCTCTACAGCGTCCTTGATACTGCCGCTGCGTAAGTAGGCTTGGCAAAAAGCCTCCTCCGCTACGGTTAGGCCGTTAGAATCGCGCTTGCGGGTTGCTAGAACCTTCCCAGTCATTCGTCCTCCCCATAGGGGTCACAGATGCAGCAGTGGCAGATGGGGGGCTGGGACCGTTGGAG
>JFJP01011102.1_pt1 | contig 31204 bp, 16 predicted proteins | sample 431651 | NCBI WGS metagenome assembly JFJP01 (sample SAMN02602958, study PRJNA72255) | Microbial mat metagenome, whole genome shotgun sequencing project. | biome: fresh water; feature: sink hole; material: water; isolation source: purple microbial (photo- and chemosynthetic) mats found in... | reverse complement strand
CTGCCGATGGCCACGGTCGCCACCGGCACGCCCGGCGGCATCTGGACGATGGACAACAGGGCGTCCACCCCCGCGAGCGGGCCGCTGGCGACCGGAACACCGATCACGGGCCGGCCGGTCAGGGAAGCGACGACGCCCGGCAGATGGGCGGCCATGCCGGCCACCGCGACGAACACCTGGGTTCCGCCGCGATCGGCTTCGAGCACCAGCTCACGCAGCCGTTCGGGTTGACGATGGGCCGAGGCCACCGCCACCGCGTGCGTGACGCCGAACCGGTCCAGCAGGGCCGGCATCTTCTCGATCACGGGCAGATCGCTCTCGCTGCCCAGCAGGATCAGCACCTGCGCCGCTTTGTTTCCGGAAGCGTTGAACCCGGTCATGTCAGTCCTTTCCCTGGGCGATGTCCCGCCGGTAGGTCAATCCTTCGAAGTGGGTCGCGGCCAGCAGACTGTACGCCAGTTCGCGGGCCGACTCCAGCCGCGGCGCCAGGCCCACGGCTCCCAGCACGCGCCCGCCGACGGTGACGAGTCCGCCTTCGGTCTCGCGCGTCCCGGCGTGGACGATCCAGGCGTCATCGCGATCGGCCGGCACTTCGATCGGCCGGCCGGTCAGGTACGCGCCCGGATAGCCGTCCGCCGCGCCGACCACGACCACGCAATGACGGCGCCATTCCGAAAGGCCGGCGCCGGTCCAGTCGACCGGATCGCCTTCGCCGACCGGGAATTCCTGCAGATAGGAACCGAGTTCGCCGGCGGCCGTCGCCGCGCACAGATCCAGCAGATCGCCGCGCAGCAGCGGCAGCACGACCTGGGTTTCGGGGTCGCCGAAACGGCAGTTGAATTCCAGCACCTGCGGACCGTTCGCCGTCAGCATGATCCCGGCGTAGAGCACGCCGCGGTACGGGATGTCGCGGCGGCGCAGCTCGGCCAGGACCGGCAGCACCACGCGCGCATCGATCTCCGCCTGCGTCGCCGCCGACAGCTCCACGGGCGCGAAGGCCCCCATGCCGCCGGTGTTCGGGCCGGTGTCGCCTTCGCCGATGCGCTTGTGGTCGCGGCTGGGCGCCAGCAGGCAGTAGTCCTGTCCGTCGGTGACGATGAGCACAGAGAGCTCGGGCCCGAAGATGCATTCCTCGAGCAGGATCCTCAGCCCGGAACGCCCGAAGCGCTGGTCGTCCAGACACTCGCGGATGAAGGCCTCGGCTTCGTCGCGCGTGGCGCACACGGCCACGCCTTTTCCCTGGGCGGCGCCGCAGGCCTTGACGACCACCGGCAGGTCCATGGTGTCCAGATGGCCGAGAGCCGATTCGCTGGTGCTGAAGGCGTGGTAGCGGGGCGTCGGCACGCCGGCCGACTGCAGCACTTCCTTGGCGAACTCCTTGTCGCCCTCCAGCCGCGCTCCCATGGCGCCGGGACCGAAGACGCTGATGCCGCCGTGGCGCAGGTGGTCGGCCAGCCCGTCGATCAACGGGTCTTCCGGACCGATGATCACCAGTTCGATGCCCTCGTTCTGGCAGAAGCGAACGACGGCCGGCGCGTCGGTCAGGTCGAGCGCGAGGTTCCGCGCGTCCGCGGCCGTGCCGGGATTGCCCGGCGCCGCGTACACGACCGGCCGCTGGGACGAGCGGGCCAGTTGACGGACGATGGCATGCTCACGGCCGCCGCCGCCGATGACCAGTACGGATCTGGGCATGGTCGAGCCTCCTGACACGGGCCGGGCCGTGGCTGGCGTCGCCCTTGCGGCGCTCAGGGTACGATGCGCGTGCCGCCGCGGCCCTCGAGGGCCTCGAGCAGCATTTCTGGTGAGGTGATGATCACCTCGCGGCCGCCGCCGTTCAGGAACGACAGGGCCGCCTCGATCTTCGGTCCCATGCTGCCGGCGGGAAACTCGCCGGCCTTCAGCATGGCCGCGGCCCTGGCCGCCGGCAGTTCGTCCAGTTCTTCCTGATCGGGCTGGCCGTAACGCGTGCAGACCTTCGCCACCTGCGTGATGATCACCAGCGTGTCGGCTTCGATCAGCCGGCCGAGCAGATCGCTGGCGCGGTCCTTGTCGATGACGGCATCGACCCCTTCGAGGTCGCCGTCCGGCCGCCTGATCACCGGCACGCCGCCGCCGCCGACGGCGATGGTCAGCACGCCGCCGGCGACCAGCGTGCGGATGGCCTCCCACTCGATGACTTCGACCGGCTGCGGGCTCGCCACCACGCGCCGCCAGCCGCGCCCGGCGTCCTTCACCATCGCCCAGCCGTTCTCCAGGCGCAGGCGCTCGGCCTCGGCTTCGGTGTAGAACGGTCCGATGGGCTTGGTCGGACGCGACATGGCAGGGTCGTCGGCGTCGACACGCACCTGCGTGACCACCGACGCGACCGGCTGGTTGATGCCGCGCCGTCGCAACGCGTTCTGCAGCGCCTGCTGCAGCATGAATCCCAGGCCACCCTGGCTGTCGGCGCCGCAGACGAACATCGGCATGGGCGGAATGCCGTGCACCGACATGCCGGCGTCGCAGCGCAGCACGATGTTGCCGACGACCGGACCGTTGCCGTGGGTCATGACGATCTGGTGGCCGTCGACCGCAAGTTGCGCGACCAGATCCATCGTCTGGCGGGTGATCGCCGACTGCTGTTCCCAGGTGCCTTCCTGGCCCACGGGAATGATGGCGTTGCCGCCGAAGGCGATCACGATCCGGCGCTTAGCTGACATGCCGCACTCCTGCCACGAAATCGGCGAAGCGCTCGAGGGCCTTGCGCAGGTTCGCCTGGTTGTTCGCATAGCTGAAGCGCAGATAGCCTTCGCCGTACTTGCCGAAGGATGTGCCCGACAGCGTGGCGACGCCATGCTCGTCCAGCAGGCGCGCCTCTATTTCCCGGCTGGGAAGGCCCAGCGACGACACGTTTGGGAACGCGTAGAAGGCGCCGTGCGGACGCCGGCAGGTGATGCCGTCGATCGCGTTCAGGCCGTCGACCACCAGGTCGCGCCGCGCCCTGAATTCGGCCACCATCGCCGTGACTGCGTCCTGGGGACCGGTCAGCGCCTCGGCCGCGGCGATCTGCGTGAACGTCGCCGTACAACTGGTGCAGTTGGTCTGCAGCCGCGCCACGGCCAGCGCCAGTTCGACCGGCATGACGCCGTAGCCGAAACGCCAGCCGGTCATGGCATAAGTTTTCGAATGCCCGTCCAGGAGGATCGTCCGCTCGGCCATGCCCGGCCGCGTGGCGATCGATTCGTGCCGGCCTTCGTAGATGATCCGGCTGTAGATCTCGTCGCTGAGCACCCAGAAGTCGTGTTCGACGGCCAGCGCGGCGATCGCGTCGAGCAGCGCGCGGTCCAGCACGCCCCCGGTCGGGTTGTGCGGCGAGTTGAGGATCAGCACTTTCGTGCGCGGGCTGATCAGCCTGCGCAGGTCGTCCACGTCGAACCCGAAGTCGTGCTCTTCGCGCAGGGGCAAAGGCACCGCCACGCCGCCGAGGAAGTTGATGACCGACTCGTAGATGGGGAAACCCGGGTTCGGGTAGATGACCTCGTCCCCGCGATCGACCAGCGCCGTCAGCGGGTAGGTGATCATGGGCTTGCCGCCCGGCACGACCACGACGTTGTCCGGGCCCGCGGCAAGCCCGCGATCGCGGGACACGAAATCCGCGATCACCCGCCGCACGTCCGGCAAGCCCGCCGCCGGTCCGTAATGGGTGTAGCCGGCGCGCAGCGCCTCGACCGCCTTGTCGACGATGTTGGCCGGCGTGTCGAAATCGGGCTCACCGATCTCGAGGTGCACGATGTCGCGCCCCTGGGCCTCCAGGGCCCGGGCCCGCGCCAGGACCTCGAAAGCCGATTCGGTGCCGAGCCGGCTCATGCGTTTGGCGAGCATGTTCCACTTTCCACGTCGGCCGTAAACGGCCGGAGCCGCGGCCAAACCGGCGAAACGACCACCGGGACACTCCGTGCGAAGTGCCGGGCGGCGGCCTTTCAACATGTTACAAGGGCTAACCTAGAGTCGGCGCGCGGGCAAGTCAACAGCAGTGCAACCGGCGGCCGCGGCGGAGTCCGCCGGAAGCATCGGACCTGGGCTCAGGTGAGCGATTCCAGGTATTTCGTGATCTCCTGCGCAACTTCGCGGCGGGTGCCGGTGCGGTCATTGGCCAGGCGCTTGAGATCGACCTTCGACACGTATTTCACGTGCATGAACTTGCGCAGCGATTTGATCGAGACATTGACGGGGCTGCGCAGGATGGCCAGCGGCACCCCCTTGTTGGCGAAGCCGGTGTGCAGGGAGCGGTTGATGATGACGGTCTCGATGACCTGGGGATTGCGCGTCCGGACGACCACCTCGGCCACCAGGCCGGGAATCGAAGTGACCTTCGCGTCGCGCAGGAACTCCAGCAGGACGCTGGTGGACATGATGTTGTCGAGCACCAGTTTTCGCAGGCGCACGCGATCCATGGCTTGGGCGTCCGCATCCGGCTCGACGGCGGTGTCGGCCGCCGCCGTCGAAGGCAGTTCGCCGCCCAGGGCGGCCCGGCCGCCGTCGATCAGGACGGGAAAGCCGTGCGGGAAGAACTGCTCGCCATCCTCCAGGTCGATCAGCACCAGACCGGGAATCAGTTCGATGCCGTCCAGGTTGCCCGCGAAGCCGCCACGGAAGGGCCGGGGCTCGCTCAACAGGCCCGCCAGGACGATCGCCAGCTCCCGGTCGACCGGCAGGGCCACCTGGCCGTTGCCGTGGTTCGCCTGCACCAGCGTCGCGGCCGTCACCAGATCGAAACCGTTGGTCCGCAGACCCGCCTGACAGAGCTGGTCTGCGAGCGAGACCAGTCGCCGCGTGCCGCCGGCCAGCGGTGGCAGGTCCAGCGCGCCCGTCTCGCGGGCGGCGACCAGCGCGGCCAGAGGCTCCAGCGCCGGATCGGTCGCCAGACAGCGCGCCAGCCCGGCATGATCCGGCTGCGTCCAGAAGGCAGCCAGCAGCCGCGCGCCGATGGCGCCGCCCACGGCCGCGAGCATCTGCAGCGCACCCAGACGCTCGGCCAGCCTGTCCGCTGAACCGTCGGCGGACAACAGCGCGTCGAGCGCCCCCGTCCATTCGAACGGATCATCCGTCCCCTGGACCAGGGCGCTCAGTTCTTCGAGCACCTCGTCCGAGGGAGAGGCCAGATCGTCGCCGAAATTCGGCTGCAGCAGGGAACATGCGGGGGCCTGCATCAGCACAGCGGGCATCCTTCATTGGTGGGCGAGGCCGACACGGCCGGACCGGAACCCGGTCAGCTGGTTTTCGGCAGATTGCCCAGCGGGTTTACCCCTGCCGTGCCCGATGCCGTTTCCGGACTCGGGCGACGCCGCGCCGCGACGGGGCACGAGGGCGCCTCACCAGGAAGCCGACGCCTCGAACCAGCCCTCCAGCGCCGGAACTTCCGGCTCCGGGGAACCGGACGTGCCCGGCTCGGGCAAACGGCGGGCCAACGCCAGCCTTATCGAAACGGGCCCCCAGGCACCGGCCAGGCCGGCCATGACTTCGGATTGCCAGCGGCCCCAATGCCTGGCGACGACGACACCCGGCAGCGGGGTCATCCCGCGCACCAGGTCGACCGGCTCGCCCCAGGCCGTGGCCGCCTCGGCCCAGCCTGTCCAGCGGTGCGACAGGCTCCGCCTGGCGGCGAACGAGATGAGCTGGCGGGTCCCGCCGCCGGAGTCGGTACCCAGTGAAAAGGACCGCCATTGCCCGGCCAGACGGGCCGGCTTCCCGTCCCATTCCAGCACGGCGGTGAAAACGGTGCGGGTGGCCGCGGGCATCACCTCGCCGGGCAGCCACGGGCTGCGCTCGGACCACGCCGTTTCGGCGCGGGCCGTGCGGCGGGCGCGCAGGGCGAGCGTCAGTCCGGGCCCGGCGCGGCGTTCCCAGGCGACCTCGACCACCTGCTGCGTGCGGCGGCGCGGCAGCGATGAGTCGGGCCAGAGCCGCGCACCCTGGAGCAACAGCTCCAGCGCCCCCTGCCCCCGGTCGCGCCAGCCCAGCCGGAACGCCCAGCCGCTGCGGGCGCCGGTCGGCAGCACGGCCGCCGGATCGGGCCAGGGACCGCCGCTGACACCCGACTGCAACTCCAGCCGCAGCCCCGGCGCCGCCAGCCACGACACGCCGGCCACAGCGGCCAGGTTCGGGGTTGCGGCTCCGGTCCGCCGTCCGGCCAGTTCCCACTGGACGGCCAGCGAAGGACGGACCAGGCGGCCGCTCCAACTCGAAGCGATCCCTGTCGTATCGCGCTGGACGAAGACCGCCCACTCTCCCGCGTCTCCGCTCCGGCCCACCCGCACGGAGACCGCTCCCGCCCCGTCCGCTGACGATCGCCACAGGGACGCCAGGCGCCACCGGCCGCCGATGGTCTCGAGGCCGGCCTGAAAGCCCTGGGCCGCCTCGCCTGCAGCTGTCCGCACGGCCAGCCCCCCGGAGACGCCCCCGAGCCCCTGGTCGGCCGCCAGGGACACGCGGCGCGCCGGATCGGCCGCCACCAGCCCGAAACCGTGCCGCAGCGTCAGGTGCCCCGCCCAGGCCTTCCAAGCGCCCAGCCGCAGATGCCCGCCACCGGCAGCGTCCACGGCGGCGTCCGGGCGCAACCTCAGCGCCGCCCGCCCGGCGATCCGGTCGCCGGCCAGTTCGAAGCGCCCATCCTGCCGCAGGCCTCCGGCCAGCGCCGCAGTGCGCCAGCGCAGTCGTCCGGTGCCCCAGCCGCTCCCGCCGCCGGCGGGAGCAGATTCCGGCAACAGGTCCCGCTGCGGCAAGGGCTGGTCGAGCGCATCCAGTTCCGCGATAACTTCCACCAGTTCGGGCGGCAGTTCCTCGCCGGCCATGGAATCGGCCGGAGCGACCGACAATGGCGAGGGCGGCGGGGCTTCCGTGGCCTCCGCCATCGCGGCAGCCAGGGCCAGCGGCAGGACGAACCACGCACGGCCGGTGGCGACGCGGATCGATCCCCGGTTCCGATGGCTGCCGATGGCACGCGTCGCTACCACGGCGACACCGCCGGTGCCCCGAGCGCCACTTCGAACCGGTGCGTCAGGCCGAGGTCGGGGTGCGCCAGATGGCTCGTGCGCAGGCGCACCGCACCCCGCTGCCACAGCAGCCCGGAGCCCATGGCTCCGCTCGCCAGATCGGCCCGCCAGGACAACCCGAAACCGTGCCCGAGCCCGCACAGGGCTTCCCAGCCGCCGGTGGGCCGTCCGTCCGCGGCCGTGTCGACCGTCAGGGAGACAGCCCGCCCCCGGGCCGCCGCGGCCAGACGCAGCCGCGTCTGCGGCTCCGGTGCCAGGGCCGGGTCGCCTGAGCGCAACAACGGCCAGTGGAGGCACAGATCGACCTGACCGAGAGGACCAGCCGCGGCGCCGAAGCCCAGAATCAGATCCCAGGCCTGTTCGCCCAGCCGCGGTCCGGGCCCCGGTTGCAGACGGCGCCAGCGGCAGTCAACCCCGAGCCGCCAGCGGCGGCCCATGACCATCCGGGCCCGCAGTCGGTCGTCGCGAAGAACGCCCGCTCCGGTCGTTTCCCATCCGCCTTCCAGGGCCCAGGATCGCCGGGATCCCCCCATTCCGGCGGCCAGGTGCCGAACCGGCAGCTCCGCAAGCCCGAACAGGCGCGTCTGGCCGGCGCGCACCCAGACGCCCCGCGCCGAATCAGCGGCCGCTCGATCCAAAGCCAACGCCGTCAAATACGCGGGCAGGACCCAGGCCGCATCGAGGCGCCGCAGACCTTCGGCGGACGCCGGAAGCGGTGCCTGCGTCGCCAGCAGACCCACCAGCGCGGAGAAGCCGATCCGGCGATCCAGGCGTCGCGATCGTCCATGCCGGGTACGGCGCATCAGCGCACCACCAGCAACAGCCGCGCGGGCGCCGAGGCATCCGCTCCCCCGACGATCAGACGCAGCGAGGCCACGTACCCTCCGGCCGCGACCGCGTCGCCGGCGTCGTCGCGCAGGTCCCAGAAGATCCGCCGCGGCCCGGCCCCCAGACGATCGCCACCCAGATCCCGAACACGGCGACCGTCGAGGTCGTAGAGTGCAAGGTCCCAGCCGTCGGCCGCCGCCGGCACCGTGAAGCTGAGGTGGATGGCGGCGTCACCCGCCTGTCGGTCGGCCACGGCGGGCACGGCGTCCAGCGGCACCCCGACGCCGGTATCGACGGCCGGTCCGGCCACACTGTTCACGCATCCCGGCGTGGCGCCCGCGGCCGCCAGCGACACGGCCCAGTTGCCCGCGCCGCCGAACGGCGGCAGGATGGCGCGGCGTTCCAGGGAACGGCCCTTGGCGTCGTCGAGTTCGCCCTCATCGAGCGTCACCTGGTCGATGACCGCACCGGTGCTGTCGGCCAGCAGCACGCGGTCGGCCCAGGTGCGGCTCTCGGGCGCCGTGTTGTTCAGGGACGGCCACGGGGCCAGGCGCCGAACGGCCACGCCACAACCGCGGGCCGTCGCCGGCCCATCCGCGTTGGCGTCAAGCCAGAGCCGCAGCGCCTGCGAATCCTGCGCCACGACCGCCAGCTCACCCGGCAGCAGCACGAGTTCCGGCAGCACCACCCAGCCGCCGTCCTCGTCGCGCACGCGGTAATCGGCCAGATTGACGGCGCCGGGCCCGCCGGCGGCCAGTTCCAGCCATTCCCCCTGTCCGGCGCGCGGCGCGGCCGACACCTCGTGCAGCACAAGTTCTGCAGGACCGACCTGAAGCGTACCGAGATCGACCCGCAGCGTATCGGCACCGTAGGGCGGAACGTGCACGAGCACCAGCGGCCATCGCCCGGCCCGGGTCGGTCGCAACGTCCAATCCACGCGCCGCTCGTCTCCCGGCGGCATGGCGTCCAGGATCGCTTCGACGGCGTCGGCGTCGATAGTCAGTCGCAGACGCGCGGTTGCCAGAGTTTCGAGGCCTTCGTTGCGCAGCCTGACGCCGACGGACACGGCCTGGCCGGCGCGTTCGAGGCTGGGCGGCTCGACCGAGGTTTCCACGGCGACCAACAGGCGGAGCGCGAAATTGGGTTCGCCCGGCGTCGGAGTCGCCGTCACGAAATCGGCGGCATTGTCGCCGGTGTCCTGCCCGTCCGGCCGCCGCGCGGTGGAAAGTCCCACGCCGATCGGGGCGGGCGCGGTTTCCATCAGCAGCGTGTCGGTCAACGCGCCGTAGCCGACCAGATCGACGGGCCGGCCATCATGCGTCAACCGGAGGGCGTCCGGACCATTCTGCAGCGACAGCGCCACTTCGGCGTCACCGGGTACGAGGCCCAACCAGTTGCGGTCGACGATCAGGAAGCGTTCGCCCGGGGAAACGGATTGGCCGGCCTGGCCGGTCCAGCGCGTCTGCCACACCGCGCCTTCGGCGCCGTTGGCGAACTGCAGTTGCCAGCCCGCCAGATCCACACTGCGGCCGCCGACGTTCAGGAGTTCGACGAACTCGTGACCGCCATCGCTGCCGGACGGGTCAGGCAGGAATTCGTTGATCACCAGGTCGGCGGATGCCGCCCCGGCAGCGCACACAAAAGCCGACAATGACAACCAGACGTGCGCGCGCGGACCCGAAAGGGACCGAGGCATGAGGGACCGGCTTTCCGGGAGGAAGTCGGTTCAGATCCTACAAGAGACCATGGCGGCGGCGCAGGAACCATTCGCCACCGAGCAGGACGACAACCAGAGTCAGGAACGGCCACCCCGACCAGAGATCGAAGCGGCGACGCTGGCGGTCTTCGGCACCCTGCCAATCCAGGGCCAGCAGACGTTCCGTCAGCGAGGCGATCGAGTCGGCATCGCCAAGATCGCTGTATGTTCCGGCAGCCCGCGACGCCAGTTGTTCGAGGCGGCGACGGTCCTGCCGCACCTGCGTGCGTTCGATCGACGTGTCGGTCACGACGAGGTCGGCCCGCGGACCGGACCCGACCGGTTCACCGGCCGCGCTCAGCTGCACCGTATAGCGCCCCGGCTCCAGAGGCGGCAGTTCAACCTCGCTGAACCCGGGCCGGTCCGGCAACGGCGCCAGCGTGAAGGTGCGGACCGCTCCCGAATCGCCGGCGGCGCCCGAAGCCCGCAGCGTCAGCGTCGGTCCACGATCAGCCACCGGTTCGCCGCGCATGTCGCGCCACCGCGCCCCCAGCCGGATCGGCTGGCCTTCCTGGTAGATGCCCGGACGCGCCGCGAAATCCAGACCCGCCTGCTCGGCGCCACCCGCCAGCCAGACCAGCAGATTGCGCAGCACCCGCCGCGCCGGCTGGCCATCGCCCGCCGCCATGCCGCCCGGAAGTTCCCAGAAGGCCCATTCCCACACGTGCCTCACGCCAAACCAGGCGACGCGCCCCTGGCCGCGTCCCGCCACGACCAGAGCCGGCAGAGCCGGAGCACCGGCGACGGTGCCGGCGGCCGCCTCCAGCAGTACGGTCGCGCCGACACGCGGCAGCACCCGCGCCGTCTGCTGCCACGGCGGCAGCACACCCAGTCCCGGACCGCCCCGCGGGTCGGCCACGCCGTCGAACACCGGATGGCCGGCCCCGGCGGCCGCGATCGTGGCAAAGCGCGGCCCGGCCTCCCAGCGCCACGGCGCTGTCTCCACCGGCAGCAGGGCCGCCAGCTGTGCGGGCGGCGCCGCGCCGGACGGTGCGCCAACCGGCGAAGCCGTGGCCGAGGGCAGCACCAGCAGGCCGAGGCCGCCGTCCACCGCGGCCGCCAGCGCGGCCCAGTCCAGACCCGCCTCCGCACCCAGCCAGCCGGTCAGGACAACGGCGTCCCAGGTTCCCCAGCCGGCGGCCGTGGTCGGCGGTTGCCACGGTGTCAGACTGTCGGCAAGAACCAGACCCCGCGCGGTGGGATGCACGACCGACAAGGCCAGCCGACGCTCGCCGGCGGCGGCCTGTGCCAGAAACCGCACGTCCCAGCCCGGCGTCGCGGCGAGGACCAGAACGCGGGCGCGGTCGCGGCGAACGTCCACCGCGAGCGTCGCCCGGTTGTTCGCCTGGTAACGCTCGGGGACAAGCGAAGAGACCTCCAACCTCAGGGCCTGCAGGCCTTCGCCGCGCGGACGAAACGTCAACTGTACCGGCACCACGGCGGCTGCGGCCGCCGTAGCCGAGAGTGTGTCGGCCGCGACCAGACCCTGTTCGTCGTGGAGGGTCACGATCAGCGGCGCCGTCGCGACGGCGGCCAGCGAGGTCTGCTCCACGGCCAGGTCCACCACCACCTCGTCGCCGGCGTAGACAACCGGCGGGAAGCGGACGTCCAGGACAGCGCGATCCGGCGGTCCGGTCAGCGGTCCGACGCCGACCACCTGCAAGGGCAGGGCAGCCGCCGCATTGGCCAGCGCTTCCTCGCCTTCGCCATGGGTGGTCTCGGCACCGTCGCTCAGGAGCACGACCGCACGCACAGGCCTTCCGGCCAGGCGGTCGCGCACCCGCCTCGCCAGTTGCGTCAGCGAGGTGCCGTGCCGGTCCGGCGCCGGTACGACGGCATCATCCGGTCGGAATTCCCGCAGCGGCTGCAGGCCATTGCCCCGCAGGAACAGGCGGCGAACTCCGGGCTCGCGCACGGCGAACGCCGAGTCCACCGCCGCGGCGGCAGACATGGCCTGTTGCCAGCGCGTGACGGCGGCGGAGCCGGGCTCACCGTCGCTCAGGGCCATGCTGGCGGAGTCCTCGAGCACGAAAACCAGTTCGGCGGGAACTTCGCGGGGTTGCAGACAGGAGACCACCGGTCCGGCCACCGCCAGCACCAGCAGCGCCAGCGCCGTTGAACGCAGCGCGATCAACAGCCGGCGCAAGCGCGCCGACGGCTGCGGTCGGGTCCGACCGTAGATCGCCACGGTCCAAACGACGGCCCCTGCCGCTACGACCAGCAGCAGGGGCCACATCCAGACCGGTACGGACCATTGGATGGCCACGTTCAGGTTCTCCGTCTACCGGCTCTTTTCCCGGACCACGACCTGCGCCGCGGCAAGCCGGGCGATGGGCACGCGGAAGGGAGAACAGCTCACATAGTCCAGGCCCACCTTGTGGCAGAACGCCACCGAGCTGGGATCGCCGCCGTGCTCGCCGCAGATGCCCAGGTGCAGTTTAGGATTGGCGGCACGGCCCTTGATCGCCGCCATCTCCACGAGCTGACCGACGCCGCTCTGGTCCAGTTGCTGGAACGGATCGCTGGGCAGGATGCCCTGCCTGACGTATTCCGGCAGAAAGACGCCGGCGTCGTCGCGGCTGTAGCCGAACGTCATCTGCGTCAGATCGTTGGTGCCGAAGCTGAAGAAGTCGGCGACTTCCGCCAGTTCGTGCGCCATGAGGGCCGCGCGCGGAACCTCGATCATCGTGCCCACCAGATACGGCACCGTCACGCCGGCGGCGGCCAGAACCGCGTCGGCCACGCGAACGGTCATCGTGCGCAGATCGGAAAGTTCACGCCGCGTGCCCACCAGCGGGATCATGATCTCGGGCCGCACATCCACGCCCGCCTTCTTCACGGCGGCGGCGGCGGCGATGATCGCCTCGACCTGCATCTCGTAGATCTCGGGGAAGGTGACGCCCAGACGGCAGCCGCGGTGGCCCAGCATCGGGTTCATCTCGTGCAGGCTGTCGGTCTTGCGCCGGATCGCCTCGAGGGTCACGCCCGTCGACTTGGCCAGGAACTTCATGTCCTCTTCGGCCTGCGGCAGGAACTCGTGCAGCGGCGGGTCGAGGAGCCGGATGGTGACCGGCAGACCGTCCATCGCGCGGAAGATGCCTTCGAAATCCTCCTGCTGCATGGGCTTGATCTTGACCAGCGCGGCGCGGCGGGCTTCCACGTTGTCGGCCAGGATCATCTCGCGCATCTTCATGATGCGGTCCTCGCCGAAGAACATGTGCTCGGTGCGGCACAGGCCGATGCCCTGGGCGCCGAACTCGCGCGCCTGCCGAGCGTCGTGCGGCGTGTCCGCGTTCGTGCGCACCTTCAGGCGCCGGGTGGCGTCGGCCCAATCCATGATCGTCTTCAGGTTGGGATCGTCCATGTGCGGCGGCACCAGGGCGGGCTGGCCCTCGATGACCGCGCCGGTCGTGCCGTTGATGGTGATCCAGTCGCCTTCGTGGTAGGCCTTGCCGGCGATCGTCATCTCGCCCTTCGCCGAGTCGACCGTCAGCGCGCCGCAGCCGGCGACGCAGGGCTTGCCCATGCCGCGCGCCACCACCGCCGCGTGGCTGGTCATGCCGCCGCGCGCCGTCAGGATGCCCTCGGCGACGTTCATGCCGGCGATGTCCTCGGGGCTGGTCTCCTTGCGAACCAGAAGCACCTTGGTGCCGGCGGCCGCGCGGGCCACGGCGTCCTCGGCCGTGAACACGACCTGGCCCTGCGCCGCGCCCGGCGAGGCCGGCAGCCCCGTGCCCAGCACGATCAACTTCGCCGACGGATCGATCTGGTCGTGCAGCATCTGGTCCAGGTGCTCGGGGTCGACCAGCAGCAGCGCCTCGTCCGTGGTGACCAGGCCCTCGGCATGCATCTCCGCGGCGACTCGGATGGCCGCCACGCCGGTGCGCTTGCCGTTGCGCGTCTGCAGCATCCACAGGCGCCCGTCCTGGATCGTGAATTCGATGTCCTGCATGTTCTTGTAGTGGGTCTCGAGGCGCGTGCGGATCGCATCCAGCTGCGCATACGCTTCGGGCATCAGTTCCTCGAGCGTCGGCAGATCGCGCGCTTCGTTGCCCTGGGGCAGACTCTCTCGACCGGCGACGTTGATCTGCTGCGGCGTACGCGTACCGGCCACCACGTCCTCGCCCTGCGCATTGACCAGGAACTCGCCGTAGAAGATCTTCCGGCCGGTCGACGGATCGCGCGTGAACGCCACGCCCGTAGCCGACGATTCGCCCAGGTTCCCGAACACCATCGCCTGCACGTTGACCGCCGTGCCCCAATCGCCGGGAATGGCGTGGATGCGACGGTACTCGATCGCGCGGTTGGCATTCCAGCTCTCGAAGACGGCCAGGATGCCGCCCCACAGCTGCTCGTACGGGTCGGTCGGGAACGGCTTGCCCGCGTGCTTCGCGATCAGCGCCTTGAAAGAGACGATCAGGGTCCGCAGATCGTCCACGCTCAGTTCGGTGTCCAACTGGACGCCGCGGCTGGCCTTCAGCGCATCGATCGCGTGCTCGAAATGCTCGCTGTCCACGCCCATCACCACGTCGCCGTACATCTGCAGCAGGCGCCGGTAGCTGTCATAGGCGAAACGGGGCTCGCCGCTGTGGGCCGCCAGACCCTCGACCGTCTCGTCGTTGAGGCCCAGGTTCAGCACCGTATCCATCATGCCGGGCATCGACACGCGCGCGCCGGAGCGGACCGAGAACAGCAGCGGGTGGGACGGATCGGCGAAGCGCCGGTCCATCACCTTCTCGACCCGCGCGATGGCGTCCTTCACGTCGGTCTTCAGCCCCGGCGAGAGCTCGCGGGTCTGCTGGTAGGCGATGCACTGTTCCGTGGTCACCGTGAAACCCGGCGGCACCGGCACGCCCAGATTGACCATCTCGGCCAGGTTGGCGCCCTTGCCGCCCAGGAGGTTCTTCATGCTGGCGTTGCCGTCAGCCTGGCCGTCACCGAAAAAATAGACCCTCTTGCTGCTCATGTTCTTCTCCAGAAGGAACGCTGTCGTGTGGGCACCGCGGCAGGAGCGGGATCGCCGCACCGGGACCATTTAGGGCCGGGCGGGCGCGCATCACGGTGGTGCCGGGGACCGATCCATGGCAGGCGGGGGCCGCCCCGGCTCACCCCCGCCGCCTTCAGCAGAAAACGCAATCAGCGGATAACGACGACCCGGCCCCAATAGGATTCGCGCTGGGGCATGTCGACCTTGTAGAGGTAGACGCCGGGCGCCACCGGTTCTCCGTCATGGTTGTCCGTGGCCCAGTAGATCTGACCGCCGACCTGGTTCTCCGGTCCCAGGTCGTTCACGTCGTCGCCGGCGGTCGTGAACACCCGCACCCGTGATCCCTCGGGAAGGTTCGTGAACGCGACACGTTCGCCTTCCTCGCCCGGGAATCCGGCGCCCCGGCGCACGGGATTCGGATAGGCGTAGATCTCGTCGCCACCGGTCGGCGCCGCTTCGGACTCGTTGATGGTGATGAAGCTGCGATTACCCGGTCCCGGGAACGGCGACGTCGCGTCGCCGAGCCAGCGGGGCGAGAACAGCAACGACGAGGAATTGTTCTCCGGCGTGTTGATCGCCGTGTTCCCGTAGTCGAAGCTGCTCACGGCGTAGTTGTAGCCGAACCCGTTGTAGATCTCGTCGTCGAAGAAGCGGATCGTATCGGGCGTGCTGAAATCGAAACACGCCGCGCGCTTGGCCGCGAAGCAGCGAGGCACCACCTCGTAGCTCTCGTTGCCGCAGTAGCCCACGATGCAATCCTCGGGATTGACGCGGTCATAGAGCCCCACGAGCGTCATGTTGTCGGGGTCGGCCGCCAATGAACGCCAGACCGCCCAGCCCTGGAACGTCTGCCCCACCACCCGGAAGACATCGCCATTGAGAACAGTGCCCGAACCAAACGCGATCTCCAGTCCCAGATCCAGGCTGCGCAGGCTGACCGGCGTCGTGTCGGTGGTATAGGTCTCGTACAACGACATCACGCCACCCGGCTGGTAGACGCCGCCGCCCCAGGTACCAAGGAGTAGATCACCGACGCCGTCACCCGGCAACATGTGCACGCTGCGCTGGATGATCGGCTGCGTCGACGCGTAAACCCAGGACGCACCGCCGTCATCGCTGCGCAACAGCCCATGCCCGTCCTCGAACACGGCCACTGAGCCATTCTGCCCCGGGACGTTGACGATGGCGAACTCCTGCAGTCCGACCGACTGTTCCGGCTGCACTCCGGGCTCCAGGGCCACCTTGTTCCAGATCAAGCCGCCGTCGGTCGAACGGTACAGTCCATCCTGGAGCAGGCCCAGGATCAACGTCGAAGGCGACCCGCTGACGATGGCCACGCTCATCGCGTTACGAAGCCAGAAGCCGGGGATCTCCGGATCGGGAACATTCAGGTTGCCGTACAGATCCCTCCAGGTCATTCCACCGTCCGTCGACTCGTAGCAGCCATGCGACCGCAGGGCCGCCACCAGTCGATCCGGATTCGCCGGATCCGAAGCCAGGTCTTCCACGGTCGGAATCGTCGGGGTGGAATTCTCCTCATCCAGATTGAACGGAACCCGGAACGAAGAAACCGCAAAGTCCGAGCCGTCATTCGTCGAGACGAACACGCCGAACTGCGAAAGAGCGGCCACCAGCCGCGTTGAAGTCCATTCCAGCGCCGAAACCCGGTAGCTGCTCTGGACAGCGGATCCCGGATCCAGAGCGGATGTCCACTGCGTGAACGTCTGCCCCCCGTCTGCGGTCACATACAGCCCGCGCGTGGCGGTGCCGACCGCGAAGCGGTTGTTGTTCGACGGCGAAATGGCGATTTCGGTGATCAGGTTGCTGCGGTCGAAAATGTTCGCCGCCAGCGGCACCCAGACGCCGTTCTCGTAGCGGAAGAGTCCCGTGGGGTCCGCCTGCAGCGCCGAGCCGCGGGTCAGGCCGGCCAACAGAAGGCCGCCGGCGCCCCGCGCCAGAGCGACTGTATTAACCTGCCGCCAGGTCAGGGGCAGACCGCCGTTCGCCTGCTGCCAAGTGCCGGCCGAACCGTCCCAGTTCCAGAACCCGCCGTTGTTCGAAAGGTTGAAGACCCCGGCCAGCCGCCCGTACGCGCTGGACCCTTCGGAGACCCAGTTGACCAGCAGGTTCTGGGATTGCACGGCGCCGACGCCGCCGCCCGAGGTCGCCGTGAACAGCAACTGTCGGTCCACCCTGTCGCCGAATCCGCCGGACACCGTCACCGGAAAGCCGAGCCCGGCCGTGTCGGTCAGCGAGAAACAGGTGACCTGCGCCGGATCCAGATCCGGCCAGCTGAGTTCCAGACCCGGCCGACCGGTGGTGGTCAGCGTCATCCCGATCGACTCCGGCGAATACAGGTAGAGAGAATCCGCGCCACAGGCCGCCGGCGGCGTCTGCGCCGGCACTGAAGAAGATACGGCCATACCTGCCGCCACCACAGCCACGCCGAGCCAGCGCCGCATCTTATCCCTGCCGAAGCTCATCGGATCCGCCTTTCAGGGGCGGGCGGGCCGCATCTGGCCCGCCCCTCCCGCTACTGATTGACCTGGCCCTACTGATGGACCTGGCCCTACTGATTGACCTGGAGGCCGAAGTACTGCAACACCCAGCGAATCGCCTTTTTGGTGCCGTCCGGGTCAAAGCGGTACGGATCGAAGCCCCAATACACGTCCGCGACCTGGAACTGCTTGCGCGGGACCATCTTGTAGGACAAGTACCCGAAGACCTTGCCGTTCGTCCGCGCACTCGTCCGGGGACGACCTTCGATGAACTCCGTCAGCGCCACGGGACCGCATCCGACATCGAGTACTTCGTCCTCGTACCGGCTCTGCGGCCAGTCGGTGCGTCCGCGGGCCCACTGCCGCTCGCGCATCCAGTCCATCCGGGCGATACCGGTGAACATCGGTTCGATGCACAGGCCATTCGGGACGTTCGCGTCGGAGTACGTCTCGTCGTCGCACTTCTGCGGAGCGATCGGCGTCGTGCGCGTCGTGATGTTGGCGTCGACGAACTCGTCCGTGTCGTACGAGAACGCCGCCTGGTCGAGCAGATTCAGGGTGTCCACGGCAGCGGCCGCCGGATCCCGCCAGTCGATTTCCGGATTGGTGTACATCGTGTCGGGAATGACGCCCGGCCCGATGAGGTGGGTCGATTTGAACTCCGGCGTCAGCACCAGGCCCTTCAAGCCGGAGCAAAGCCGATTCCGGTCGGAGCTGATGAAGGCCCGGCGACCGTAGACGTGCTTCGTCGACGACGAAGTCCAATCCAGGGCAGCGATGCCCGCGGTCGCGAACGGGTACATGCGCGGTCCGCGCTGCACGATCGTACCGTCGGGCAGCGTCAACGTGCCGAAGCTCGCCACGAACGACTCACCGAAGATGCTGTAGTTCGGATCCTCGCGCGTGTCGAAAACCATCGGCGTCATGTAGTCACTGCGGGACTGGATGAACGACTCCATGCTGGAAGCGCCCACCAGCATGAAGTTGCCGCCCTGCTGCTGATAAGGCGTCAGCCACACGAACTGCTCAATGGTACCGAGGGGGCGGAACTTGCTGAACATGGTCTGGTCCTGCGAGCTGCGCGCGTAGCACAGCACGGCCTTGTAACCGACAAGGTCCTCGTAGACCACGCTCTGGGAATGGTCCTTCCAGTCGCGCGTCCAGTTGAGATCGGCCACACCGCCCGCACCCTCGGCCAGGAAGTGCCAGTACGCGTTGCGATAGACCTGGTCGTTCAAGGGCCGGTTGTCGCGACTCGGCCAGGCGTTCGAATTCTTGTCGAACAGCTGATCGAGAACCAGCAGCGGCAACTGGAAATCGCGGTCGACGAACGGAATCACGCGGAGCGTCCAGGTCATCGTGCGCACGATGTTCGAATCATCCACGATACGCAGCACGAAGGTGTGAAGACCCTCGTTGAACGAACGCTCGTTCGCCCGCCGGTTCTGCTCGCTGAGGCCGGGCGGAACCGCCCAGCCCGGGTCGTTGGGATCGTTGACATCCACGATATCCCAGCCGTGCTGCATCGACACGATATTCCCGTTGTATGCCGTCGCGCTGGCGGTCCAGCTGAAATTGAGCGGCTGGCCGCCGGCGATGTCGCTGGTCTTTTCGGAACTGAGGGCCTGGCCCAGATAGGTTTCACTGACAACGAAACTGGGCCGGTAGATCCCCGCGCGAACCACGACGTTCGCGACTTCGGTCTGGTAGCCGAAGCCCACGCTCACCGCGCCGGCCGTGTCCTGTACCTGGGTGGCGAACAGGAAGTACTGGTTGAGCGGCTGGTTCTCGATCGAAACACGCCGATCCTCGGGATCCGCCCGGTACGGCAGCCAGGGCGACCAGCGCGGGTCGTCGTAACTGAGCACCTCGCTGTACGTCGTCTGGTACTGGTAGGCCGAGGTGATCCAGGCCCCGTTGTTGTCGATGGCCGGTATCCACAGGAAGCGCACCTTGGTGGGCACGCGGAGTTCGAAATCCGGATCCTCGCCGGTCCAACCGATGTTGACCGTCGCCGGCACGCTGTACGCGGACGCGCCGCCCAGACTGGGGAACTCCACTCGGCTGGTCGGCACGATCGTCGTCGAGGTGAACGAGATATAGGCCGGAGTCGGGTCCACGGAACCCTTGTCGTCGACAGCCCGCACGAACAGGGAATGGCTGCGGAAGCTCCGCGGGTTGGTCGTGTCCCCCGGGAAACCGGCCTGGTCGGCCAGAACCAGGAACGTCGAGTCGGTGCCCGCCGTGAAATTCCACGGATGCAGAAGGGCGCCGGTCAACGGATCGACCGTCAGCGTGTCCTGCGGACTGATGCCGTCGGTGCCGTTATCGCTCAGCTTCCACTGGAAGCCCCTGATCCGCCCGTCCGGGTCAGAGCCGGTCCAGCGGAACTCGACGGCGTAACTGGCTTCCAGCAGCGTCGGCGGCTGGCCGGTCACGCGCGTGTCAGGCGCCGCATTCGGAACCCTGACTCCGCTCATCTCAGTGTCGGTGGAACAGCCACCGGCGACCCCGAGCAGGAGCGCCACGGCCCAAAGGGCTCCGCCGCGGTTCAGCTTGCATCGCATGTGCATCGAGCCTCTCCTCGTCCTGTGGGTCACCATCGCGCCAACCTGCCCAAGCTCAGTCCGTGCAGACGATGTCCGCAGCATCGGCAAGCGTGTTGAGCGTCAGACGGAAGTACTTGCGAACCGGCGTGCCGCCGAGACTCGCCATCGCCCCCTGCGACAGGGGCAGCTTGTCCTTGATCGCCGTCGAACTGCTCAGACCGCAATCGCGCCAGGACTGCCCCGACGTCAGGGTTACCCCCGGCCTCACGTTGCGGAAGAAATTGAAGGTCGCCGGACGGATAGGCGTGGAGTCGCACTGGGTCTGGTCCAGTACGACCGCTTCGACCCACCCGTCGCCGAACTGCCGGATCACGGCGTTGTAGACCATGTCGGCCGCCTCGGCGCTGCCGCCTGTCACGGCGGCCGTCAGGAACAGCTTGAAGATCGACTCGCCCATGTTCAGCAGATCCGACGGCACGAAGACATCGACCTCGAGCTTCCACAAGCCGGTCGTGGGGTTGATGACCAGGCCCGTGCCGGTCCGCGGCTGACCCCAGGTGCTCACCCGGATGTCGTCGCTGCCGCCGCCATCCTTGATCTCGTTGAACGGGTCGCAGCCGTAGCCGACCTCGTACCGCACTCCGCCCACACGGCGGACAGCCTGGCTCCAGGCTTCGCCAGGATCGTCCTTGCCGTGCAGCAGCACCGCCATCTTGAAACGGCTCGCGTTGACAATGTAGTTCGCCACGGCATCCGCCGCCGTGGGAGCGGTGAGCATGTTCGTCACGAAGCCGGTATCGCGGTTCACCATGATCCAGGCATTGCCCGCCACCTGTTCCAGATCGCGTGTCGGATCGGCGTCGGGAGCGCCCAAAGGGCTGACCCGCACCTGGGTGACGCCGCTCAGACAAGGATGGGCCGCCAGATACGCTGCGGCGGTGTCCTCCACGCAGGCGACGTTGATATCAAAGCGGGACGTCGAACTGCTGGGCTTCGGCAGCACTTCGATGCACTGCAGACAGGGGTCGAAACCGACATCGAAGCTGAGCGCGGCAGGCGAGCCGTCACGGCGCGCATGCTCGTCCACCGACTGCATGTTGATCGTGAAACGGCTGTTCGGCGCCGTCAGGAAGCCGAGCGTGTCGCCGTACCAGCCGCCTTCGCCGGCACCCCAGGCGGGCTGTGTATTGAGCACGCTGGCTTCCGAAGTGAACGGGAAGACGCCACCCGTGAAGTTCTGGCGAACGCCCTGCAGGAAGCCCGTGAAACCGATCTTGTAGCTGGTGTTCAGCGGTACATCACGCGCGTCGTCGCGCGCCAGCGCCTTGACCACCACATAGGTGCGGTCAGGGATGCGGTCACCCGACCGGAACGGGTAGTGCGTGCGCGTCGAATCGTTCAACCGGATGTAGTACGGGTAGGTCTCCGTATCGGTCGGATGAGCCCAGTCCTGCTCTCCGTCCAGGATCAGCGTCTGCGGATCGAAGTTCACGATGAAGCTGAACGGACGCAGGTAGTTCGCCACTTCGACGCCGGCGATGTCCAGGGAGTTCACCTGCAGGCTGACCAGGCCGCTCGGCAGCAGTTTCCGGAACGCTCCGGAGCCCGATGCGTCGTTGGCGAAATACAGGCTCGTCACGGGGCCGAAATACGAAAAGCTGTCATTGGTCGCTTCGTTGAAACGGCGCGGACTCCAGCAATCCTCGATGGAAGGTTGGCATTCGCCGCCCAGGTCACCATCGAGCTTCCACTTGTAACCGAACAGCCCGTCGTTGAAAGGTGCGACCGTGTCCGCCAGCGCGAGCGCTTCGGCGCTGTAGCCCCGCACGTTCGGTGACTGTCCGCGCCACAGGACCCGATAGGGTCTGCCGAACCCGACGGTGTCGACCTGCCCGGCGGCCACTCGAATCGTGTCGGTGCCTTCGACACGGAAGAAACGAAGGTCCGGCGACCCGAGCGTGTTGGTGAAGAAATGCAGGCGCGCGGGCGTACGGTCGTAGTCGCCGAAATCGTCCACCGCCACCATGTGCAGCGTCTTGTGGGTGGACGTGTTGACGCCCTGGTCGATCGTGAAGTTGAAGACCGAGTCCGTACGCGTGGTCCACCGACCGATAGCCAGGGTCGAAGCGTCGAGCGCCGGATTGAACCGCTGATCCTCTTCGTCGACCGTCGTGTCTTCATCCTGCATGGTCGTGTCGGTCAGCGCCCAGACGAAACGCTCGACGCGGCCGTCCTCGTCACGCCCGTACCAGTACACATGGAAATGGTAGTACCCGCCCGCGTCTTCCGGCGGTGCGCCGATGATGAAAGTCTCGGGCGCCTTGTTCACCTGCACGGACTCCGGAGCGAAGGCGCGGCAGCCCGCCAGCGCGATCACGGCCGTGAGTCCGGACAAACACAACGCGACGATGGAGATTCGCCTGTTCTTCATGCTGGCGGACGCCCCCTCGGAAGCCTCGACGGTTCAGCAGGTTGGTACCACGCCGCGGCGGTGGGACGAGCGGCGTCGGACATGCCGGCCAGGCCCGTCGGCCGTGTGACGGCAGGACGGACAGCGGGCTGCGTTTGAAATATAGGGATGTCGGCCGGGCCCTGTCAACCGCCAAGAGCCGGCCGCGCGGCGCACAACCCCGTTCCGGCGCGCAGGTTGGGCATCTTCCAGCCCACCAAAAAAGAAGGGGCGGCTCTTGCGAGCCGCCCCCCGGCAGTTGCCTGCCGAAGCTCCGATCAGGGATCGAAACCTACTTGACCATCGTGGCCTTCTGGACGTTCACATCGCCGCCCGAACGGGTCTCGACGAAGTAGACGCCCGAGGACACGCTGCTGCCCTGGTCATTGGTGCCGTCCCAGACGACCGAGCCGTCCGCAACGCTGACCTGGTCGTTCAGCAGGGTCTTCACGAGCTCGCCACGGACGTTGTAAACCTTCATGACCACGCTGCCGGGGTTCTTGAGGGTGTACTTGATCGTCAGCGAGGGGTTGAACGGATTCGGGTAGCTCTCCACTCCGAAGCGCGCGACCGGCAGGTCGGCGTCCACGGTGTTCAGCGGATTGTTGCTCACACCGAAGTAGTCCAGAACGTTGCTCAGGACCCGGGCACGCGACGTCACCGGAGCAGTAGCCTTCGCCGGGTCGATCACGTAACGCAGGTCATGGTTCATCGAAACGACACGGTTGCTGCCGTCGATGTTCAGCGTGGCCGCCGCAAAGGTATACGGGGTCGACACGCCGCCGGGCGCCGTGAACTGGGCCAAGCGGACCGCGGAGCCGAAGGGCACCACGTTGTCGAAGTCGTTGATACCGAAGCAGCCGCCGTAGGCGACCCAGCTGTTGGCGGTCGTGAACACGGGGTTACCCGCGATCTTGACCACCAGCGGGGCCGTCTGACCGGCGATGTTGTCACGCACGTCGGGATCGTTGTAGGTCAGACCCATCTTGGTCTCCAGGAAGGCCTGCGCAACGGTGCCCGAAGCGAACAGGCTGTTGCCCAGGTCGTCACCGGTCATGAACAGGTCCCGGCCGCCCAGGGCGAACCAGTCGTTCATCAGACCGAGGTCGTTGCCCGGGTCGCCGGCGAAGTCGCCGTTCGACAGCGTCGGCGAGCTGAGGTCGCCGGCGGTGTACAGCATGTCGGTGTAGCCATCGATCTGCGACACGGTGGCGCGGCCACCCAGACCGTTACCAACGCCCGAGCTCGGGCCGTGGGTAGCGAACACGTCGTAGTGGGTGCCCTTCACGAGGCCCAGAGCGTTCAACGAGCTGTACCACTCGTCTTCGCCGCCACGGAATCCTTCATCGTTCCAGAACAGCAGCGTGGGCTGCGCACCGGCGATGCTGGAGATCGAAGGCAGGCAGTTGACCGTGTAGGCACCGGGGTACGCCATCGGCGTCGGATTTCCGAACTGCGTCAGGTCGAACGGAGCCGTCGAGGTCTTGATGTCGCCAGCGACGTCGTCGGTGGCCGCGAAGTAGTAGTGCAGAACGTCACCGGGGAACAGCATGCCGGTGTCGGGCAGGTCGAAGTTGTAGCGGTTGGCCACAACAGCGCCCGTCGCGATACGCGTCACGTTGCCGATCACCGGATTGGCGGGCAGCGCACGGTAAGCATCGAACAGCGGGTTCTGCACGGCGAAGCCCCAGTGCATGACCGGCGTGCTCAGGGTGCCACCAGCGCGCGGCGTCACGTCGACCCAGATCGAGTCGCCCGGATCGTTACGCAGGTGCGTGCGAGCCGAGATGTTGGCCGCCATGTCGAAACGGACCGAGTTCTGGTCCAGGTTCAGCAGGTCAACGTCGCCGATGGCGGGGAAGCCGTCGTTCGCCAGACGGATTTCCGTCACGGCGATGCGGGCGCCAGCCGTCGGGTAGACCTTCACGTTCGCGTTGTCGAAGTACGGCGCCGGGGTACCGTTGGTACCGTTGCCGTAGCCGAACTGCCAGCCGAGCTCGTACACGCCCAGGGTGACCTGGACCTGCGTCGCGCCCGTCTCGATCAGATCGTCGACGTTGTTGACCGTACGCAGATAGTTCGGGCCGCCGTAGTACACGAAGTTGCGGTCCACCCAGCCGGCCACGTTGATGTCGCCACCAGCGGTCGAACGGACGCTCCACGTGTAGAAGATGCCCGGGGTGTCATTCGGGATCAGCAGTTCGTGACGGTACACGTCGAACGCGAACGTGAGGCCCGACTTGGTCGGATCCGTCAGGTTCATGACCGGCGAGTACACCGAGTTCTGGATGTGGAACGCGGGTCCCAGCAGACCACCGGTGTTGTTCACGATGTAGCCGCCCGGAGGGCCGTAGTCGTTGCCGGCCGCGCCCACGGTCGGGCCGGCGCCGGGAACCACGAGGCCGTCGTCGATGAAGGCGATGAGCTTCGAGAAGTTCGAAGCGCAGTCGTCAGCGTCGCCGAGCAGACCCCAGACGCGGGCAAAGTCGCCCACGCCGTCGTTCGGAGTGGCAGCCCAATCCGGTCCGAGGTTGTTGTCCTCGAAGTTCTCGGTGTACACCGTCACGCCGACGGTCACGATGATGTTGTCCACGCGCGCGGCGCCGTTGGTCGGCCAGAGGCAGTCGCCATCGGACCAGCCACCGTCGGCGTCGAACACGAAGGCCACCGCGATGTCGGTGCCGCCGAGCAGGTCGCCCGGCGCGTAGCTGAACGTGTAGTCCACGACCGCCGTGTCGGCGCCGTCCCAGGACAGGCCCTGGCCACCGGTGATCGGCTCGAAGTTCGGGTTGGCCGCGGTGCGACGCTGCAGGGTCGTGTAGTCATAACCCGGCTCGCTGTCGTACTGCAGGTCAGCCTGGACGCGCACGTCGACGGCGGCGCCGACGGTCTTGCGGAACTCCAGGATGTCACGCCAGTTGTTCGAGTAGCCGCCGTCCACGTCACCGGCGCCGCAGGACAGGATGGCGATGTCGCCACACCAGGCCGCGTTGCCAGTGAACGGGTTGTTGTAGGAATCGACATGCCAGTGGTTGGCAGGAGAGGTCTCGTCGACCGAGTACCAGCCATCAGGCAGGAGGCCGGCGCCGCCCGGACGGGCAGAGGCGGTCTCGAAATCGCCACGGTACGGGTAAAGCCCGCCCGGACCCATCAGCTGAACGGTGTCGCCGGACGCTTTCGCGGCCGTGCCACCGAAGAACATGGCGGGCTGCGACGCGATGTTACGTTCGGCAGCGAACGCACCAACCGCGAACATCAGCGCCACCGCCAAGCACGCAAACGTGGTGAGTCTCTTCATTATCTTCCCCCCATCGCCGGCGTAAAGCCGACACATGGTTAGGCGAACGATTTCCGTGCGGCGGCGAACCGTTGGCGGTTCGGCCCCGCACCCTTCGGGCGACAAAGTGTTCCCTCTGGCGAACGGAGGCACACCGTATGACGTGTGCCGGCGAGCGAGACCTCCTCAGGGATGGCGCAGACCAAAGGTGACGAGCGAACAAGGCGTCAAGTGATTGAAACGGAACGCGAGTGGAAACTGAGCGAAACGCACCTCGAAGGTAGGGAACTTTTGTCTGTGAGTCGCTGCATTACCTTACCGGAATACGAAAATCGCGTCAATAGTCATTTGTGGAAAAACCGTGGGGCGGGCCAAAAAGCTGACCCGCGGGTGAGCCGGAACGGCGCCCGCGGGCCAGAGGTTGCTTTCGCCTTTTGATCGCCTTTATTCCACCGGAGCGACTTCACCGAAATCCGCGTATTTCGCGAACAGACCGTGGATTTCCCTCACGAATGCGTGACGAAGTCGTTTCAAATCGGCATCTTCCGCATTGACCATCACCTCTTCGAAGTACTGATCGATGGCTGGCCCGAGCGCCGAAAGCAGGTCGAAGGCCTCGCCCTGGCGCCCCGCGGCCTCGGCCTGCCGCAACCCTGGCGCGGCGGCCGCCGCCAGCCGCCGCAGGTCCTTTTCGGCCGCTTCCGGCAGGGCATCAAAATCCTCGCCCCCGGCGCCCCGCCCCCCCTCCAGCCAGCGTTCGAAGCAGCCGGCCCGTTCCCCATCGGCCAGCACCGCGCCCTTGAGGATGTTCCGGCAGCGCTTGAAGCCGGTGGCCAGAGCCTGGAAGTCCTGCCGCCCCCGATACCCCTCCAGCGCCTCGGACCAGGCCAGAGCCGCCAGAGGATCGCGCCAACGCACCGGCAGCACGGCGCGCACCACTGCCGGGTCGCGTCCCGCCGTCTCGGCCAGGTACCCGGCCAGCCGCGTCTGGATGAACTCGCCAATCTGGCCACGCGCCGCCTCCAGGTCGGCAGCCGGCGCGCAGGCCGACACTTGGCCGAGCGCAAACCCAACCGCGGCATCAAGATCCAGCGATCGCCGAAGATCCAGCACGATGCGCATGATCGCCAGGACCTGCCGGCGCAACGCATAGAGATCCTTGGCCCCGGTGGGCACGAAACCGGCCAGCCAGCAGCCGGCCAGATTGTCCAGACGGTCGGCAATCGAAAGCACGCTGCTGAACAGGTCACCGGGCAGCTCGCCGGTCGCCGTCCGCGGGAAGTAGTGCCGGACGATGGCGCGGCAGGCTTCCGGGGATTCCCCCGCCCGCTCGGCGTACCGGGCTCCAATGAACCCCTCCAGCTTGGTGAACTCCTTGCCGTCCTTGATCATCTCGCTGACCAGGTCGGCCTTGCAGATCCGGGCGGCGCGCGCCAGGGGCGCCGGCGTGGGGCCCCCGTCGCCCAGCCCGTTCGCCCACAGCCAGTCCACCAGCGCGGCCAGGCGCAAGGTCTTGTCCCACACCGAGCCGAATCCCTCCAGCCAGGTGACCGCCTGCAAGCGGGCGGTCTGCTGGTCGGGGGTCTGCTTCTGGTCGAATTCCCAGTAGAACAGGGCATCGGCCAGCCGGGCGCGCAGCACCCGCTCGTTGCCGGCGATCACGTTGGCCAGATGCTCGGTGCCGCCATCGCGCACCGAGGCGAAACGGGTCAGCAGACGGCCATCAGCGCCGACGATCGAAAAGTAGCGCTGGTGCGCCTTGAGCGCGGTGGCCACCACTTCGTCCGGCAGGGCCGCGAACTGCTTGCCGTAACTCCCCAGGAAAGGCGTCGGATGTTCGCACAAATAAACAACTTCCGCGATCAGATCTTCGTCGGCCAAGAGGCAGCCACCTGGCTCCTCGGCGGCCAGACAGGCGGCCAGTCCGTCGCGGATCGTGCGGCGGCGCTCGTCCTGGTCGACCACGACCCCGGCCTCCTTCAGGGCCGACAGGTACTGACCGGGCCCTTCCAGCGGCACTTCGCGGTTGGCGGCCAGCGTGCGATGGCCGCGCGTCACGCGGCCCGAACGCAGATGCCCGACGCAAAGGTCGACCACCTGCCCCCCGAGCAGGGCAACGATCCACTGCAGCGGACGCGGGTACTCCAGGTCATGGGTTCCCCAGCGCATCACCTTGCGGAACGGGATCGCCAGGATCACCGCCGGCACCAATTCGGCGAGCACCGCCGCCGCCTCGCGCCCGGGCTCCAGGCGGCGCGCCACCAGATACGCTCCGGCACCCTCGCCCACGCGGGCGCAGTCTGCCAGATCGACGCCGGCCTTGCGGGCGAATCCGAGCCCGGCGGGGGTCGGCTGACCGTCCGGACCGAAGGCGACCGACAGTGGCGGCCCCTTCACTTCGGTTTCGCGGTCCGGTTGCCGCGTGGACAGGCTCTCGCAGAGCAGGGCCATGCGGCGCGGCGTCGCCACCACGCGCACGCCTTCGGCGGTGAGCCGGGCGGCGGCCAGCCCTTCGGTCAGGCGGCGCTCCAGTTCGACCATGGCTTCGGGCACGAAGCGGGCGGGAATTTCCTCGCTGCCGATCTCCAGCAGAAAGGGCAGGCGTTCTGAAGGCAGGGAGGCGCTCATCGGATCGGCTCCTGGTTCTTGAGCAGCGGGAAACCCAGGCGCTCACGGCTCTGGACGTAACTGGTGGCCGCCAGACGGGCCAGATTGCGCACGCGGGCGATGTACCCGGTGCGCTCGGTGACGGAAATGGCGCCGCGCGCCTCGAGCACGTTGAAGAAGTGGCTGCACTTGATCACGGCGTCATAGCCGGGATAGACCAGACCCGCCTCCAGCAGCTGGCGCGCCTCGCGCTCGCGGTCGTCGAAGAAACGACGGTACAGGTCGATGTCGGCGTGCTCGAAATTAAAGGCCGAATATTCGCATTCGAACTGGCCCTGGACCTCGCCCCACGTCAGTCCGCCGCCCCACAGCAGGTCCTTCACGTGGTTCACGCCCTGGATGAACATGCACAGCCGCAGCAGGCCATAGGTCAGCTCCACCGACACCGGCTGGCAGCGCACGCCGCCCACCTGCTGGAAGTAGGTGAACTGGCTGACTTCCATGCCGTCCAGCCACACTTCCCAGCCCAGACCGGCGGCGCCGAGCGTCGGGGATTCCCAGTCGTCCTCGACGAAGCGGATGTCGTGCTCCTCGGCCTTGATGCCGATGGCCCGCAGCGACTCAAGATAAAGTCCCTGGCTGTCTTCCGGGTTCGGCTTCAGAAGCACCTGGTACTGGAGAAACTGGTGGACCCGGTTGGGGTTTTCCAGATAGCGGCCGTCCTTGGGGCGCTTGCTCGGTTCGACATAAGCGACCCGCCAGGGCTCCGGACCCAGCGCGCGCAGGAAGGTGTTCGGGTTGAACGTCCCGGCGCCCACTTCGCTGTTGTAGGGCTGGACCATCACGCAGCCGTAGTCGATCCAGAACTGCTGCAGGCGCGCGATCATCCGCTGGTATTCCATCATGATCCGTTACCCCTCGTGAACCCGTGGCCCGTCAGGACCCGTTTCCTTCGTGGCCTGAAACTTTGGCGGCGCGCAGCAGATCCAGCGCGGCCGGCAGCCGGTAACCCGGCAGGTGATAACCGAGGAAGCGATGCAGATGCCCACCCACTTCGCGGCGCGCCGTCGGCGTCGGCGCCGGCATCAGCCGTTCGGGTCCGCCCAGGCCGTACGCCTCGAGGGCGTCCAGCATGTCCAGCGCGTCCTGGCCCAGCGGCCGGCCGCCGGCGTCGGCCCCGCCGCGGGCGCATTCGCCGCACAGCAGGCCGCCCTCGGCGGCGCTGAACCGGCGGGTGGCCTCGGCCACTTCGGCGCGCGGGCGACCGCAGACGCAGCAGAGCGACAGTTCCGGCGCCAGCCCGTGGCGGGCCAGAAGCTCCCACTCGAACGCGAAAAACATCAGGGCGGGCTCCGGCCCGGCCGGTGACGATAGCATCCGCAGAAATGCGTCGCAAACCCCGAACAGATCGGCGGCCCCGTCCGGCTCGTCGCGGACCAGCGCGCCGGCGGGCCGGCAACGGTCCACCAGTTCCAGCGCCCCCAGCAGGTAGGCCGAACGCTCGAGCGTCGGTTCGCCCCGCAACGGGTCCAGTTCCACGCCACCGCCCCGCAGGTACTGCAATTCGCGCCCGGGCTCCAGGCTGAACTCGACCGTCAAGAGTCTTCCAGGCTCCACGAGCGGCCGCAGCGTGGACAATGGCCGCCGCGCCGCCTTGGCGATGACCTTCACGTAGCCGTGGTCCCTGGTCAGCAGCGAAGCCACGGCGCTGGTCTCGCCACACGGCCAGGCCCGGAGCACCAGCGCGTCGGTCGACGCCGTCGGGCGGGTCATCACCCCCATGGTCAGCCCCCGCCGCCGAGACTCAGCATCACCGACGCCAGTCCCAGGTAGATCAGCAGCCCGAACAAATCGTTCGTCGTGGTGATGAAGGGCCCTGTCGCCACCGCCGGATCAATGCCCAGCTTGTTCAGCACGAGAGGGATGCCGGTGCCGACCATCGCCGACATGAGAACCACCAGCATCATGGCAATACCAAGAACGGCAGATAGATACGGGTCTCCGCTAAGAAGATACGAGAGGCCGGCGAGACTGACCGCGATCGACACTCCGACCAGCCCGGCCGTCATCAGTTCCCGTCCCAGGTGCCGCCCGATCTTGTACAGGGCCAGCTCGCCGGTGGCCAGCCCGCGCACGACCACCGACGAAGTCTGGATGCCCACGTTGCCCGCCAGCGCCATCATCATCGGAATGTAGAAAGCCAGTGCGACCATCGTCTGCAGGCTGGCCTCGAAATGGCGGAGCACCAGGACGGCCCCCAACTCGCCCAGCAGCGCGCCCAACAGCCAGGGCAGGCGTGAACGGGCCACCCGCAGGGCGGACTGTTCGCCGTACTCGGCGACGCTGACGCCGGCCAGTCGCGAGAAGTCCTCGGTGGCTTCCTCTTCCATGACGTCCATCACGTCGTCGGCGGTGATGCGGCCCACCAATCGCATCTGATGGTCGACCACCGGCAGCGTGATCAGATCGTGCGTCATGAAGAACGCCGCCACCTCCTCCTGATCCAGATCGACCGACACGTACAGCGGATCGCGCTCCATCACGTCCACCACCTGCGCGGAACGCTCGGCCAGCAACAGCACGGTCAGGGGCAGCTGACCGGTCAGGCGTCCCCGGGCGTCGACCACGAACAGGGCGTGCGTCTCGTCGAGGTCGTCGGCATCCAGCCCGCGCAGCAGGGTGACCGCATCCTGGCAGGTGTGATCCTCGGTACAGGCCGTGAACTCCTTGCCCATCAGGCCGCCGGCCGTCTCCGGGCCGTACTGCAGCAGATCGGCGACTTCCGAGCGTTCGGCCTCGTCCATGGCCGCCATGATCTGCTCGGCGTGCTGCGGTTCCAGTTCGCCGAGCAGGTCGGTCGCGTCGTCCGACGGCATTTCCTCGACGATATCCGCGATGGCGTCGACGTCCAGCAATGTCAGCAGGGCGCTGAGACTGCGGTTGTCGATCTCCAGCAGAACCTCGGCCACCGGGTCGGGCGGCAGCAGGCGCAGGATGCGGGCCGTGTCAGCCACCGTGAGCGGTCGCAGGATCTCGGACAGATCGCCGGGAGACAGTTCGTCGGCGAGCGCGCGCACCTCGTCGTCGCGACCGCCGTCCAGCAGCGCGACGAAACGCTGCCCCAGCGCATGGCGCTCGGCGTCGAGGTTGGCCGGGTCAAGGACGCGGTCATCGGCCCGCTCGTCCGGACGCTCGGGCGGACGCGCCTCGTCGCGCGGGGTC
>JFJP01001813.1_pt1 | contig 31218 bp, 19 predicted proteins | sample 431651 | NCBI WGS metagenome assembly JFJP01 (sample SAMN02602958, study PRJNA72255) | Microbial mat metagenome, whole genome shotgun sequencing project. | biome: fresh water; feature: sink hole; material: water; isolation source: purple microbial (photo- and chemosynthetic) mats found in... | reverse complement strand
GACGAGGGAGTGCCGATAAAAATGGCCATTTTTTACGCCAACATCGGCCGCTTGGTCGAACTGCCGTGGGGGGGCGCTGCGGAAAGTTTTCTGACGGATTCCGATGCTTTCCCGTGCGAAATCGGCGATTGACTGCGGCACACGGCATCAGCCATACTTCCCGCAAGACCATTGGATTTCCTAACCTTCGGTGTTCGGGAAAAGGGATCGCTACTCGTGAGCGCGGTTAGTCGAAGCAGACAGGAATTCCGGATGCAGGTCGCGGGAGTCGTTGCCTTGCTGCTGGTACTGATCGGCGCGTCGCCGGCATGGGCCGATGGCAAGTTCTTTGCGCGGAATGCCCCCCTCGCGGTTCCCTACCAGCGGGCGCTGATCGCATTCGACGGCAGCAGGGAACTGCTGGTCGTGCAGAGCCGCTACCAGGGCAATGCGTCCCCAGGCGAGATCGGCTGGATCGTGCCTGTTCCAGCGGTTCCCAAGGTCGGAACGATGAGTCCGGAGGCGGCTACCGCCGTTTTCGCCAAGGCCGATCATGAGACCCGGCTTGAACTTGTATGCGTCAGCTGCTGGTACTTTGCGCTGCTCGCCACCTTGATCCTGCGGCTTCTGATCGCGTTCTTCGGCGGATCGGCTCGATGGCCGAGGCTCGTCGGAACTCCGGCTGGAAACCTTGTCCTGCTGATCCTCGCGATACCTCCCGTCATGATCCTGACGATCCCGGTGTTGGCGCTGCGGGCGCTGGTCGCCGGCTTCAAGGGGCTGTCGACCAGGTGGCCCAGGCTGGTTGGGACAGTCGGCGGCAACCTGCGCCTACTGCTCTATTCATTTGTCGTGATGATCGCGTTTACCGCGATTCCGCAGTTTTCCGACAAATCGGACAGCCCGCAGGTGTCTGTTCTGAGTGAGGAGATCGTTTCAGGTTTGAACATCAAGGTCATCCAGGCGCGGGATTCAGCTTCACTTCTGGAGTGGCTGAATGAGCATAACTTCCGCCACGACGAGGAGGATAGCCGCGTCCTCGGCGACTACATTCGAAAAGGGTGGGTCTTTGTCGCGGCGAAGGCCGCGCCATCCGCCAGCAGCGGCCAGGTACTCGGGCCGGAAGGCATGCTCGTACCGTTGGTGCTCGTGTTTCCGACCAGGCAGGCGGTCTATCCGCTCGCGCTGACGGCTACCGCGGGCGCACGTACCTGGATCGACCTTTTCGTCTTCGCTGCGCAACGGGTGACTACCCGGCCCGACGAGCGCCGCATCCCGCTTCTCTATGCGGCGACGAAAGCGGAAAACCTCGAGTGGCTGGCCCCGTACGCGGAGCCGAAAGGGTTGCTCGATGGCGTCCCGCTTGCCGAGAAATTCGTAACGCGATTCCAGGCGAGGCTGTCGCCGCTGGAGATGGAAAAGGATCTGATCTTCCTTCCCGACGGAACGAAGGAATACACAACAAGATGGCATTGAACGGCAGCCCGCGGGCGGCGGAAGGCAAGTGGCTGGTGAAGCGAGGATTCGGCTTGTTTTCTTCTGGAAGCGCGTAGGTCCGTCACCGAAAGGAAAAAGGAATGGCAAAAACCCGGAACCGCAAAGTGAATGCCGTATTCGGTTGGCTCACCCTGCTGCCGGGCGCGACCTTGGCATTGGAGGTGCCGGTTGTTGGCAGTCTCGACGCAGCGACCGCTAGCGTTCTGGAGACGGATGCTGGAACCCCTGTGGTCTGGGACAGTGCGCAAAGTCGCGGTGCGGTACTGCGCCTGGAGCGTTACAAGGACGCGCAAGGTCGCGATTGTCAGGAACTTGGCATTTCGCGGCTGCGTCTGAAGCCGACACGCTTCGACGAAACCCTCTGGGTCTATTGCCGCACCGGCGGCAAGTGGGAACGCGCCACCCACGATCGACCCGATACCACTCAGAAGCGCGAAGCGGCGCGTTACTTCATTCCGCCGCAGCTCGACGTACCCTCGGTCTGGCGGCTACCTGACGGCGCGCTGCGCGCCTATTCGGCCTCGGCCGCCTATGCCTTTGCCCTCGCCAAACCGGACATCGCGACCTTCCACTGGAACACCGAGAAGTCGCGCGGCGTGGTGCGCACCGTCGCCATGCGCAACGACAAGAACGAGGACTGCCGCGTGCTGGTGGTGATGCGCCGCGACGACGACCAGACTCGTGAAGAAAACGCGATCTACTGCCGCGAATCCGTCAAGGTTCCCTGGACCGCCACGGGGAGCAGCATGACGAACAAGGAATTGGCCTCCACCTTCAACATCCTGCGTAAAGATCTGGTGCGCGACACACAGGACATTGATGCACGCAGCAAGCTGACGACCTCGCCCGCCACCGGCAGGCCCGCGCCGGGCGAAACGCCACAGTCCGTCGCCACAACGCCCCGCGGCGAAAGCGATGCCACCAGCGATGAAGCCACTGCCGCCCCGGCACGCGCGGCCAAGGAACAGCGGCGCGAAGCCGGCAATGCGGCAGCGGCGCGGATTGCGCCCATACGCGTTGCAGAGGCCTGCGAAGCCGGCAAGCTGACCACACCCGGCGCGCCTTGGGGCGCCGCCGCCGGCAAGCCGGGCAGCACCCTGCCGCGAACGGAGGAATATCGTGCCGCCGTCAGTCACGGTCTGCGCAACATCAAGCTGCTCTACGGCCGGATGACGGCGGAGCAGGAGGCAGGGATCGACCGTCAGTGGGCCCCGTTCTTCGATCACCCGAACGCCGATGCGCTCAACTGGTTTCAGCGTGCCAACCCGTTGCTCGATGACTATCTGGCGACGCTGGCCGAACTCGACGGCAGCTTCCCCGGTTTTCGCGATGCAACGGCCGATCTGATGATTGCCTCCGCCACCGCCAGCCAGAGCTTCTTTGATGTCTCCGCCCCGGTGGCCCAGCAGCTTGGGCAGCGCATCGTTGCTGCGAAACGGCGGCTCGACGATCTGACGGCGCGCATCGCGGCGCTGGGCGACGCACCGAACCCGCTCGCTGCCAAGTGTCAGGCGCGGGCGCGGCACAAGAAGGCCTTCGGCGGCGGCGGTAAGCTGCTCGATCTGATCAAGTCCACGCAGTTCCTCAACGTCAATATCGGCAAGTCGATTGGCGACCAGTTCTGGTCCGAGGGGCAGGCGCCGCGTATAGAATTCAAATGGAATGACACCGAATTCAGCTACCGCTCGCAGACAAAACACTTCGGCGATCCCTGCGGATCGCCGTCCGGCCTGCAATTCTTTCAGTACTGCACTGACCTGCGTGGCAAACTGACGCCGGACGGCAAGAAGGTGCTGTACGTTCGTGGCACCGGTATCGAGCGCAGTTGCCGCAACGAGAAGACGCGCGCCTTCGACTCCGAGCCGACACGGGTTGCCGTTGAGAATGCGACGCTGGAGAAAGGCTGGGAAACCCTGCCGCTGTCGGGGACCAAGGACTTGTGGATCAACTACGATCTGCCGACGCCTGCCGACTGCACCGGCATCCTGGGTAAATGTCATTATGGCTTGGCTTTCCATTCCGAACTGATTCTGAGCAACAATCCGACGACGCCCAAAGCCGAGCGGGTAATCACAACAGCCCCCGCCAACGGCGGCCCGGTGGGCTGCCCGGACATCGGCCCAACGGCCAGCCAAGGCAATCAGGACAGAGCGTCACCTCCGCCGCAAGGCAAGCCAGCCCCCGCGAAGGACGACGCCGAGGCCGCCGCGATCCGCGAGGCCATCACCCAGCACGAGGCGCTGGCGAAACAGTACGAGCAGAATGCCGCACGCTGGGTGGCGGATGCGGGCAAGGAGAAGGACCCGGTGCGGCGCGATGAACTCGAAAAGCGCGCCGCCGAGATTGCCGCCAATGCCAGCGCCGAGCGCGACATTGCCGCGTCATTGAGCAGCGGCCGCAAGGAACTGGACCGCTTTGCCGCCGACAAGCAACATCTCGACGACATTCACAAGGTGCTGATGATGGGCGGCGGCAAGTTTTCCGGCGGCATGGATGAGCGCATCAGCGCGGCGCTGAAGTCGCCCAACGCCTCCGGGGAACTGGCGAAGATCAACGCCGAGGTGCGTGCCAGGGTGCGCGCCGACAAGGAGGAAAATTTGGCCTTCCGCGAGAAGGAAAAGGAACTCGCGGACTGGGAATTACAGCGCCCGATTGCGGTGGCGCGTGGTGCGGCGAACATGGCGGTGGCGATTACCGCGATGGCCGTACCAGGTGCAGGGCCGGTGGCCGTGGCCTGGGGGCTCGGCAGCGGTTATGTCGATGGTGGTGCCAAGGGGGTGGCTGAGGCCGGCGTGCGCATGTACAGCCCCTTCGTCGATGTCGCCATGGCGACCTACGAGGGCGGCTCGCAGGGCGGCGCATGGGGTGCGCTGAAAGGCGGCGGCACGGCGGCCTTCATGAATGCCTTCATGACCAAGGCCGGGCCGAAGCTGCAAAAGGCAGTGACGCAGGTGCAGCCCAATGTGCCCAAGCTGACCTTGCGCAAGGGCGCGGTACCGGAGGTCGATATCCACACCGCCGAGCAGCGCTATGAGCATGCCAAGGCCAACGCGAAATCGCCGGAGGAACTGGCGGCCTTGAAGCAGCAGTATGCCACCGTCGAACAGCGCCAGCAGATGAAGCATGAGATCAAGCAGGCAGTAGAGGCGGCGGACAAGGCGGCGGCCAAGGCGCGCAAGCCGGACGGCACGGTTGACGCCAATCATCCGGAATACAAGAAGGCTGTCGAACAACTCAAGGCCGAAACGCAGAAGATTCATGAAAAATATGCTGCTCAGGAAAACCGAGACCAGCTGCACGCCGAGGCGCTGAAGTTGGCGGGTGCCGAGAATGTAAAACTCTCCGGCGGCATGCCGAAGAACGCCGCCTCGGACATGGACGTCACGGCATCCAGTTACAAGGCCGGCAAGGACTATGTTTCGGCGTTGACGAAGAGGGGCCTGTCGGCGGTCGAATACGGTGACCGCTGGGTGCTTTCCAACGACGTCACTGTCTGGAAACCGGGCTCCGGTGCCAAGACAGGCAGCAGCGCCTTCGATGCCGAAACGGCCTTCGGCGCTTCGCGCGGCAGCGACAAGTTCGCCACGCAATCGGGGCAGAAATACACCAAGGGCGAGGGAAGCAGCGGCGACACTCAGGGTGCGGTGATCGACAACATCAAGAAGGCGGGCGAGGCCAATCTCGGCACCAATGGGCCGAAGGACATGCATGTCATCGGTAAGAGCGCAGACAAGGCGCTGGAAATAAGCGGCGCGGATGCTCCCGGCGATTTGCGCAAGACCCTGGCGGGCCTGCGCAACCATCAACCGCCGGAACTGGCCGGTGTCGTGCAACTGGGTGCCAGCCCAGCCGCCAAGGCCAAACAGACGCAGAGCTTTCTCAACCAGACGCAGAAGGCGATGGCGAAAAGCTTCCAGAAGGCCACCGAGGCATCGTGGAAACACGAGCAGACATTGGTCGCCCAACAGAATGCTGCGCGCCAGAAGGGGGACATGAAACGCGTAGCGGAAATCCAGCAGGAGCTTGCCGGGTCACGCTCCAGCAACCGCGTGGCGCTGGCCACGGTATCGGATGTTGCGCCGGAGTTGATCTCGACAATGCTGCCGCCGCCCGCCGCGTCGGCTGCGTCTGGGGCGGGCGGCAGGACAGCCGCTGCATCAACGCCCGCGCTGGGCGTGCTGCTGAAGAACGACCGCGAAAAGGAGGGCCGCAACCTGCCCCCGCTGAAAGGCGACGACCCGGCGCTCGGCGACCTCGGCGAGCGATGCAAGGAGGCTGCCAAACGGGTCGATGCCAAACTCAAGACCACCAAGCCTGGTAGCGACGAAGCAGCCTATCTGGCGCAGCTCAAGGGAACTTTGGAGGCGGGCGGACGGAACCCGGCGGAGGCTGTGCAGAACATCCGTAGCCTGAGCGGCTTCGAACTGGCGGTGGTGTTGAAGGAGTTGGGGGTGGAGCCAAAAAAATTCTGATTTAGCCTCCCGTAATTACTGGCTGGTAGCAATTGTCTGTGTGGTGGTGGCGCCGTGCCTCTCACCGAACTCACCACGCTACGTCCGCCAGTTAGGAAGCAACTGGGAATGTTCTCGCTACGGCGAGATGAAGTATTTTTCATCCTCCCAGCGATATCAACAAGTTGCGGTCGCCATAGACGTCGTCGATGCGATTGACCGACGGCCAGAACTTGTTGTCGCGCACCCACGGTAACGGGAAGACGGCGGTTTCGCGGCTGTAGGGGCGGTTCCACTCGGCATCAACAATATCGGCCTGGGTGTGGGGCGCGAGCTTCAACGGGTTGGCATCGGCCGGCCATTCGCCACGCTCGATCTTGCGGATTTCCTCGCGGATCGAGATCATCGCGGCAATGAAGCGGTCGAGTTCGGCTTTCGCTTCCGATTCGGTTGGCTCGACCATCAGCGTGCCGGCCACCGGGAAACTGACCGTTGGCGCGTGGAAGCCGTAGTCCATCAGGCGCTTGGCGATGTCGATTTCAGCTATGCCCGCATTTCCACCCGCAATTCCGCCCGTGGCTGACTTGATGGCGCGCACGTCGAGAATGCACTCGTGGGCGACGCGACCGTGGCTACCCGTGTAAAGCACCGGGTAGTGGTCCTTCAGCTTCGCCGCGACGTAGTTGGCGTTGAGGATGGCGATCTTTGTCGCCAATGTCAGGCCACTACCGCCGAGCATGGCGATGTACATCCATGAGATCGGCAGGATGGCGGCCGAACCGAAGGGGGCGGCGCTGACGGCACCCTGGCCCTTGTGCGGTCCCTCGATGGCCTGCACCGAATGGTTGGCCATGAAGGGCGCGAGATGGGATTTCAGTCCAATGGGTCCCATGCCGGGACCGCCGCCGCCGTGGGGAATGGCGAAGGTCTTGTGCAAATTCATGTGCGAGACATCGGCGCCGATGATGGCGGGGTTGGTCAAGCCGACCTGAGCGTTGAGGTTGGCGCCGTCCATGTAGACCTGGCCGCCATTGGCGTGGACGATGGCGCAGATTTCCTTCACCGCTTCCTCGAACACGCCGTGCGTCGAGGGATAGGTGATCATCAGGCAGGATAGATTCGCAACGTGTTGCTCCGCCTTGGCCTTGAGATCTTGGACATCCACGTTGCCACTGTTGTCGCAATCGACCACGACGACGGTAAGGCCGCACATGTGCGCCGTCGCCGGGTTGGTGCCGTGGGCGGATTTCGGGATCAGGCAGATGTTGCGGTGGTGCTCACCCTGCGCCGCCTGATAGCGGCGGATGGCAACCAGTCCGGCATATTCGCCCTGCGCGCCGGAGTTGGGCTGCATGCAGATGGCGTCGAAGCCGGTGATGGCCTTCAGTCCGCTTTCAAGCGTGCGGATCATTTCGAGGCAGCCTTGCGCCTGGTCGAGCGGGGCGAAGGGGTGCATGTCGGCGAACTCTGGCCAGGTGATCGGGATCATCTCGCTGGTGGCATTGAGTTTCATGGTGCAACTGCCGAGCGAGATCATCGAATGGTCGAGCGCCAGGTCCTTGTTCTGCAGGCGCTTGAGATAGCGCAGCATCTCGTGTTCGGTGTGATGGCTGTTGAATACCGGGTGACCGAGGATGGCGTCGGTGCGGTAGAGGGCGGCCAGCGGGTCGTTGCTTGCAGCCTGGGCATCGAGTGCGTCGATGTCCGCGGGCTTACCGGCGCTGTTGCCAAGCAGGGCGTTCAGGAGGGTGGCGACATCGTCGCGCGTGGTTTTCTCGTTGAGCGAGATGCCACGCACGGAAGCCGACACCTGGCGCAGGTTGTAGCCGGGCACCGTAGCCGTGGTTTCGACGTGGAGCGTATCGAACCAGTGTTGCGTCAGCACCTTCACGCCGGCGGCTTGCAGTCCCTCGGCAAGAATGCCGGTCAAGCGGTGAATGCGGCGGGCGATGGTGCGCAGGCCCGCCGGGCCGTGATAGACCGCGTACATGCCGGCCATGTTGGCCAGCAGCACCTGCGAAGTGCAGATGTTGGAGTTGGCCTTCTCGCGGCGGATGTGCTGCTCGCGGGTTTGCAGCGCCATGCGCAGGGCCCTTTTGCCACGGGCATCGACCGAGACGCCGATGATGCGGCCTGGCACGGAGCGCTTATGCTCGTCCTTGCAGGCAAAAAAAGCGGCGTGAGGGCCGCCGAAGCCCATCGGTACGCCGAAGCGCTGGGACGAACCCAGCGCAATGTCGGCGCCCATGCTGCCGGGCGACTTGAGCAGCACCAGCGCCATCAGGTCGGTGGCGACTGCCGTAACGCTACCGCCGACTTTTAGGGCGGCGATGATGTCAGTCAGGTCGCGGCACTCGCCGGTATCGTTCGGATATTGCAGCAGCGCGCCGAAAACGGCGTGCTTCGAAGCGTCTTCGACTGGGCCGAAAATCAGATCGAAGCCGAAGAAGCCGGCGCGCGTCCTGACCACGTCGATGGTCTGCGGGAAGCAGGTTTCATCGACAAAGAATGCGTTCGATGTCGACTTGGATACACGCCGCGCCATGGTCATGGCCTCGGCCGCCGCCGTGGCCTCGTCGAGCAGCGAGGCGTTGGAAAGTTCCATGCCGGTGAGGTCGATCACCATCTGCTGATAGTTGAGCAGGGCTTCGAGGCGACCTTGCGCGATTTCGGCCTGGTAGGGCGTGTAGGCCGTGTACCAACCGGGATTTTCCAGCACATTGCGCACGATCACGGCGGGGGTGAGCGTGTCGTGATAGCCCATGCCGATCAGCGACTTGGCGATGACGTTTTTCGCCGCGATGGCCTTGAGTGCCGCCAGCGCCTCGTGCTCGCGCCGAGGGCCGGGCAGGGCGAGCGGCGCGTCGAGGCGAATCGACGCCGGGACGGTCTGTGCGATCAGGTCGTCGAGGCTGGTCGCGCCGATGGTGGCCAGCATTGCCGCGAGTTCGTCTTCGTCATGCCCCATGTGGCGCCCGACGAATTCCTCGTGCTGTTCGAGTTGGGTCAGGGAAATCATGCGTCCTCGGCGACCTTGGTGTAAGCGGCGGCGTCAAGCAGCGCGCCAAGTTGAGCGTCGAGTTGCGCGGCGTCGGCCGGCTTGAGCTTGAACAGCCAGGCGGCGTAGGCGTCCTGATTCACGCCCTCGGGTGCGTCAAGCAGGGCGTCGTTGCGGGCGACGACTACGCCGGAAATGGGCGCATAGATGTCGGAGGCGGCCTTGACCGACTCCACCACGGCGCATTCCTTGCCGGCTTCGACCTGGCTGCCAAGGTCGGGCAGTTCAAGGAAGACGATGTCGCCCAGCGCTTCCTGGGCATGGTCGGTGATGCCGATGGTGACTGAACCATCCGCTTCGAGTTTGGCCCATTCGTGGGATTGGGCATATTTGAGGTTGGCGGGGACGTTCATGTTTAGCTCCTAGATGAGGGGTTTTCCGTTGCGCACAAATGGTGGCTTGACCACCTTCGCCCGCAGCAATTTGTCGCGAATTTCGACCTGTACTTCGTCACCGGGCTTGACGCCAGCGGGAACGCGGGCCAAGGCAATGGACTGGTTGAGGGTGGGCGAGAAACTACCGCTGGTGGTTTCACCGTCGCCCTGCGGCGTGATGACTTTCTGGTGCGAACGCAGCACCCCGCGATCGAGCAGCACCAGGCCGACGAACTGGCGTAGCGCCCCGGCGTCCTGCCGTACCGCTAGCGCCGACTTTCCAATGAAGTCGCGGCGGGCGTCCTTCATGTCGACCGTCCAGCTCAGGCCGGATTCAAGCGGGTTCTGCGTCTCGTCCATGTCCTGGCCGTAGAGGTTCATGCCGGCTTCGAGCCGCAGGGTGTCGCGCGCGCCGAGGCCGCAGGGCTTGACGCCCGTGGTCAACAGCGCGTCCCAGGCGGCCGAGGCATCTTCGGCCGGCAGGGTGATCTCGAAGCCGTCTTCACCGGTGTAGCCGGTACGGGCGATCAGCCAGTGCTCGCCTTTGCCGAAGGCCCTTTCGACCGCCTGAAAGACGTGCAGCAGTTCTGTTTCAGCGCGCGCCTGCGGGAAGGCCGTCCAGAATCGTTCGCGCGCCTGTGGCCCTTGCACGGCGATCATCGCCAGTTGCGGGTGCGGACTCAGGTCGATGTTGAAACCGGTGGCCTGGCTGCGCATCCAGGCGATGTCCTTGTCGGCCGTGCCGGCATTGACGACGATACGGTAGTACGTCGGCGTGAAGAAATAGACGATGAGGTCGTCGATGACGGTGCCGGCATCCGAAAGCAAGCAGGAATAGAGCGCCTTGCCGGGCAGGGTCAGCTTGGCGACATCGTTGGCGAGCAGGCGTCGTAGCCAGGGCTGGGCGTCGCAGCCACGCAGGTCGATGGCGCGCATGTGCGAGACGTCAAACATGCCGGCGTCGGTGCGCACGATGTGGTGCTCGTCGACCTGCGAGCCGTAATGGATAGGCATGTCCCAGCCGGCGAAATCGACGATTTTCGCGCCGGCGGCGACGTGGCGGTCATACAGAGGTGTGCGTTTTCCCATGATTCAATGGCTTATCCGAAGTTTTTCGCGTTGTTTCGCGACAAGAAAAAAGGGCGAAGAGCCATGGGGATAAACCCATGTTCTTCGCCCCATCTGTCCTTGGCGCCTGAGAGATTTCCCCCTTCGGCGGGCAAACCCGTTACCTATCCGGGTAACACAGGCTTGCCACTCTTCAGATTTTTGCTGCGTCGTCGGCCCTTTTGCCTGAGCGTTTCCTGGGCTTTGCGCCTTCGGCGGCAAGCATGGCTTGCTCTCTCCCGACGATCGGACGGATTATGCCGGCCAGAGATGCGCGACGCAATGGGAACGTGGGGGCACGGTAGAATGCACGCCTTTCTTTTTCGATTGTCTTCGCTTGAACGCCGATCTCCACTGTCATTCCACTGTCTCAGACGGCCTCTTGGCTCCGGCCGCCGTGGTGCAGCGCGCCAACGCCAACGGCGTCACGCTGCTGGCGCTGACGGATCACGACGAGTTGGGCGGTCTGGCCGAGGCGCGTGCCGAGGCGGAACTGCTGGGCATGAAGTTTCTTGACGGCACCGAGATTTCGGTGTCCTGGGGCGATGACCAGACGGTGCATATCGTGGCGCTGGGGTTCGATCCGGCCTATGTACCGTTGGTTGATGGCCTCGCCCAGGTGCGCAGCGGGCGCGATTCGCGGGCGCTACGCATGGCGGCGGAACTCGACAAGGTTGGCATCCACGGCGCTTACGCGGGCGCACTGAAATTCGTCGGCAATCCCGCGCTGATCTCGCGCTCGCATTTCGCCCGCTACATCGTGGAACTGGGGCACGCCAAGGATGTGAAGTCTGTTTTCGACTGGTGGCTGGCCAAGGGCAAGCCGGGTTATGTGTCGCACCCGTGGGCCACGATCGAAGATGCGATGGGTTGGATTGCCGGCGCGGGTGGCGTGGCGGTTATTGCCCACCCTGGTCGCTACCGGTTGTCCAAGGTGGAGATGAACGAACTCTATGGCGCGTTCAAGGACTTGGGCGGTCGTGGCATCGAAGTGATTTCCGGCTCCCATAACGCCGAGATGACCAGCGAAATCGCCAGCGTCGCCCGCCGGTTTGGATTCCTCGCCTCGCGCGCTTCCGATTTTCATGGCCCCGGCGAGAGCTATGCTGACCTGGGCAAGCTGCCGCCCTTGCCCGATGATCTGATCCCCGTCTGGTCCGATCCTCACTTTTTCGGGCAGGTTTGAGGCGGTATGGCCCAATTTTTCAGCATCCATCCCGAACAACCGCAACCGCGCCTGATCAAGCAGGCGGCGGAAATAGCGCGCGCCGGCGGTTTGCTGGCGATTCCGACCGATTCGGCCTATGCGCTGGCCGGCCACATTGGCGACGCGGCCCTGCTCGACCGCATTCGTCGTATTCGGGGTGTCGACGATCGTCATCAATTCACGCTGATGTGCCGTGATTTGTCCGAAATCGCCACCTATGCCCGGGTCGACAATATCCAATATCGCACGCTCAAGGCCGCGACGCCCGGTAGTTACACCTTTATTCTCGAGGGCACCAAAGAACTGCCGCGCCGCGTGCTTCATCCCAAGCGCAAGACCATCGGCCTGCGGGTGCCCGCGCATCCATTGGTGCTGGCGTTGTTGCAGGAACTCGACGAACCCTTGCTGTCTTCGACGCTGATTCTGCCCGGTGAAATGGAGCCCTTGTGCGACGCCGACGAGATTCGCAACCGTCTGGCCAAACTGGTCGATCTGGTCATCGAGTCCGGCCCTTGCGGTGCGCAAATGACCACGGTAATCAATCTCGTCGATGGAGCGCCCGAATTGGTGCGCGCCGGTTGCGGTCCGCTGGAGCCCTTCGGCTTCGCGGAAACCTGAACGGCTTCCAGCATCGGCAATATTAATAATGCTTACTCAATTTCCTATACTTTTTCGGTTAACAAATGAAAAATACGACAATTCAAAAGCTTGCCGAGCAAGCCAAGTTACGCCCCTTTTATGATGGTCAAGAAGAGGCCTTTCAGGAGTTTGTTGAGTTGATTGTTCAAGAGTGCGCCAATCAACTGGAAGCAAATCGCACGGCGGTATACGACCCCGATCAGCATCATGCTTACTGGAATTGCGGGGTGAAGTGGGCCGTCGCCAAATTGCAGAAGCACATCACGGCCAAGATGAAATACATCGAGTGCCATGATTTTGAATAATTTCCTGGCGACTCAATACGAACCTGTTTGAATAATATTTACCAACATTTCAATAGGCGTTAGAAGACTGGGTCATGGCATGCAATTACGCCAGGTCAGATTAACCCGGAGCGCGTGGCGAAGGCTACGAGTTCTGCATTGTTTTCCACGTTGAGCTTTTCGAAGAGGCGACGGCGATAGGTCGAGATTGTTTTCGAGCTGATACCTAGATGCTGGGCGATCGCCGCATTGCGCTCGCCGCGAACCAGGCCGCGTAATACCTCTTCTTCACGTTTGGAGAGGAGATCGACCGTTCGGCGTGGTGCCTGCTTGCGCCGTGTTTTCTCCGGGTTTGGCTGTAAAGGAAAAACGATCTCCCCTTTCATGATGCGGTCCAGTGTGATCAGAATGGTTCCTGCATCAGAATCTTTTGAGAGAAACCCCTTGGCGCCGAGGCTGCGGACATGACGGGCATACTGATCGGCGGGATGCATGGTGAACACGATGACTGCCGGCGAGACCGCCCGTGTATTCAACTGCTCCAGCACCTGCATGCCGCTGATGCCGGGCAGCGAGATATCCAGCAGCATTAAATCTGGCTTCAGTTTGTCGCTGAGTTCCACGGCTTGAAAGCCGTCGGCTGCCTCGCCAACAACGATCAGGTCGGGCCGGCCGGCAACCACGGTGCGCAGTGCCTGCCGTACCACCCAATGGTCGTCGGCAATGAGAAGTGTGCATGGCATTACTTCACCTCACCGTTGTTGAGTGGAATCTGCACGGCTATCGCCATGCCCGGGGAGGCTCTGTCGATCTGCATTGAGCCATTGTGCCGGTTCAAGCGGCCGCGAATACCCCGTAATCCAAACCCTTCGTGCATGCGCTCCGCATCGAAACCTTGCCCGTTATCCTTGACTTTCAGGAGGACATAATTCTTGCCCCGGGTGAGGGAACCACTCACTTGCGTGGCGCCCGAATGCCGCGCCACATTGGTGAGCAACTCCTGCAGGATGCGAAAAATATCCAGGCGGATCGATTCGGGTGGCTCATCGGGGAGCCGAAAAAGGCTGTGCTTGACCTGGATGCCGCTTTTTTGCGACCAGTCGTGCAGATACCAGCGGCAGGTTTCCACCAGCCCCAGATCGTTGAGCATGGGTGGCCGCAAACGGGTATAGACGCCACGGGATGAAATCAACGTCTGGGAAACGATCTCCTGGACCTGTGTCAGAACTTCCCGTCCCGCCTGGGGCAAGTCGGGCGCCAGCGTATTCAACTGGTTCAGCAGCAGGTTGGCGCCGGTCAGCGAGGCTCCGATCTGGTCGTGGATGTCGCTGGCAATCGTCATGCGTTCTTTCTCGATGGAGTCGTGCATATGTGCCGACAAACCATGGAGTTGCCTCAATGCCAGATCCAGTTCCTGCGCGCGCGCGACGGCCTGCAGTGCGGTCCGCCGCTGCTCGGTAATGTCGGCGCAGAAACCCATCACCCGCCTGTCGCCGAGCAAGACCGTCTTCAGCGAGACCAGGATCTCCTGCCCATGCTTTTGACGCAGGTTCAGTTCGACACTCCCGCCTCCCTGTTGCACTATTTGGGCAAATAGATCGAGATGCGCGGGACGCTCTCCCGCGGGGGCGAGATTGGCGATGGTCATGCCCAGCAGTTCCTCGCGGGAGTATCCGGTCAGCGCACACGCGGCGGGATTAACGTCAAGATAGCGGCCCATGGCATCGGCAATGAAGATCCCGACAGGCGCATCTTCGACATAGCACTTTGCCAAATCGCGCTCTCTGATGAGATCGGCGGTACGTTCCCGGACGCGGGCTTCGAGTACTTTGTTTTGAGCACTGATCTCTTCCAGCGCTCGGCGCAAGGCAAGATGCGTCTGTACTCTGGCCAGTACCTCGTCGCGCTGGAAGGGTTTGATGATGAAATCGACGCCGCCTACCTCGAACCCCATGACACGATCGGCAACATCCGTCTGGCCACTAATGAAGATGATGGGAATGTGGGTGGTGCGCGGGTCCTGCTTGAGCCGCCGGGCCACTTCGAAACCATCCATGCCGGGCATGCGCACGTCCAGGATGATCAGTTCCGGCGGAAAGTTGAACGCCGACTGGAGCGCCAGTTCTGGCGAGGGCGCAGCGCGCACGCGATGGCCGGCCTGTTTGAATAAATGGGCAAGCAGGTCCAGGCTAGCCGGATCGTCATCGACAATCAGGATTTCAGGCTGCGCGGGGAGCACGGTCGGGATCATTGCGGCGCCGCTCCGGTAGTCCCGGGCAAGGCTTGCAACTGCGACAGGATCGCGGGGTAAGCATAGTTCCTTACCCGCTCCCTGAGCGCCTCGGCAAGTTCGGCATCAAGCGGCACGATCTCGCCAATCACCTCCAGAATGCGTTCTTGATCGAGCCTGAGAATGGCTTCGGCGAGGCCGTGCCGCAGTTCGGCGGGCAACGCAGCCACGGCCGCGGTGCCGAGGTCGTGGCGTGCCGCGGTGGATTCAGTTGCGGCGGCATGCACAAAGCGCACTTTGAGCAATCGCTCCATGCACTCGAAGATGCTCTGCCGGCGGAAGGGCTTATGTACGATCGCATCGAAACCGGCCATCACGAGTTCGTTATCTTCCTCCTTCAGGATGGAGGCTGTTACTGCTGCGATCCTGATGTCCTTGCCCTCGGGCAGCGCACGAATGCGCCGGGTGGCTTCCACGCCATCCATGACCGGCATGCGCCGGTCCATCCAGATGAAATGCGGTTGCCAGTGCTTGAACAGTTCCACCGCTTCGGCGCCATTCTCGGCGAGGGCGACATGAAAACCGGTGGCTTCCAGCCAGTGGGCCAGCAGCAGCTGGCTTTCGCGGTGATCATCGACAACCAGAACCCGGATGTCCGGCTGGCCGGGCTCAAGGCCGCTCACATCGCAGTAGTTTCTGCCGGGTTGCGGGATGTCCGCCGCGGATGCCCGTTGGCAGGGCAGTTCGACACGGAAAATGCTGCCTTGGCCCAGGGTGCTGCTAAGGGCGAGGACGCCCCCCATTCGTTCGATAAATTGACGCGTAATCGACAAACCCAGACCGGTGCCCTGCTGCCGCGACGCGGCCCCGATCTGGACGAAGGGCTCGAAGATCCGGTCCCGGTCGTCAGGCGCGATGCCGCTGCCAGTGTCGGCTACTTCGATGACGAGAACTTCGCTGTCGTGTCGATCAATGCTGGCGTTCAGGCTGACCGTTCCCTGCTCGGTGGCCTTGATCGCGTTGGAAATCAGGTTGATGAGAATTTGCTTGAACTTGTCCTCGTCGCTGATGACATAGTGCGGGAACTGGGCGGACAGGGTGACGCTCAACTGCAAGCCCTTGTCGCGGGCACGCAGTTGCAGCATGGCGGAAACATCGGCGATGACAGCGGTAATATCGAAAGGAGCCATCTCCAACTGGACGTGGCCCGCTTCGATCTTGGCCAGTTCCAGCACGTCATTAACGACACAGAGAAGGTGCTCACTGCTGCGGTGAATGATGGCCAGAAACTCTTTTTGGTTGTTGGTGATCGAGGTGTCGCGGTGAAGAATATCGGAATAACCAAGAATCGCATTCAGGGGCGTGCGCAATTCGTGAGACATGTTGGCAAGAAACGCGCTCTTGGCCTGGCTGACGGCTTCGACAGCATGCTTGGCAAGCGTCAATTCTTCCTCGGCTTTCTGGCGTCGGTGAATTTCCCGTGACATTTGCACGGTGCCATCAGCCAGCCGGTCGTACATGTTCATCACCGTTTCGATGAGCACCTTGGTTGCGCCGGTCATTTCTTCATTGGCGGCCTCTTTCGCGAGCGCCAGCGAAATGCCGCGCGGCAGCGCTAAAACCACCTTGGCCATGCGCTTGTCGGAATCGAGGATATGGTAGGCGAGCCAATGCGTGAGAAACCTGACGATGCCCAGCAGCGTTTCGTCGTGGGACTTGTTGCTTTTTTCATGCGAAATGCGGGTGACTTCCCCAATAAAGTCCTCGTGAGACTGGCGATGCCATTTTGCCCAGGCGTCATCCTCAAAATGGTCGCGCCAAATCTCTTCCTCGGTGGTGAAGTGGAATTGAACGTACTCCGTGATTGACTCAAAAATCTTGCCAAGCGTCAGGGCTTCCGACTGAAACGCGATGTGACTGACCAGCGAATTCAGGAGCTCGACCAACCTTTTGTGCTGTTGGTCGATGATCTCGATGCCGCATTCGAAGTTTTTGTTCCAGGGGAATATCTCGAGGTTGGTCATCATCTGCAGTTTGCCTCAATGAGGAGAATCAATACCGCGGGGGAAATGCTTGCGCCAGACGCCATGGTTTGCCGAATTATGGCCGAGAGACCTTGCGATTTATGTCAGCTACCGCTGACAGACTTAAACATTATCAGCGGCTAAAGTAGGCAACCCTATTTATTGTCTTTACGAACAGCCAGAGGTGCTCAAAATCATATCAACCCACGTCAATGTGCTTGCCGAAGAAGGTCGGGTATCGTGAAGGTCAAGCCTTGACGATCCTGGAACAGGCGCGCCAGCCGATCATCCTGGCGGTTGACGATGCGCGAATCAACATCGAGATTCTCAGGGCGGCCTTGACCCCGGACTACCATTTAATAAGTGCCAGCAGCGGTCCGGAGGGACTCGAACTGGCCGCCCTGCACCAGCCCAACCTCATCCTGCTCGACATCGTTATGCCGGCAATGGATGGTTATGAGGTCTGCGCTCGTCTCAAGCACGCCGCGGCAACACGAGACATTCCAGTCATCTTCCTGAGCAGCAGGGACGAAGTCGGGGACGAGCAGAAAGGACTGGAACTGGGCGCGGTGGATTACATCACCAAGCCAATTAATGTGCGCTTGCTGCGGGCGCGGGTGAAGACGCAGTTGGACCTGGCCGCCGCGAGGACCGCATTACAGCGGGAAGTGGCCCTGAGCCGCGCGATGACTGACTCGCTGCGGAGTTCCATCGCAGTGCTGAACGAAACGGGCGACATCATCCGGGTCAACCAGGTCTGGCGAAATTTTGCCGCGGAGAATGATGGGGCGGACTGGGTGCGGGAAGGCGTCGGCCTCAATTACTTTGAGGTCTGTCGCCAGGCCGCCGAGCGTCGTGATGCGTCTGCCGCTCAAGCGCTGGCGGGTATGCAGTTGGTGATGTCTGGCGAGCTGGCAAGTTTTTCCGTCGAATATCCTTGCCATTCTCCGAACGAGCAGCGCTGGTTCCTCCTGCAAGTCACGCCACTGCTCGGTTCGATCAAGGGGCTGATGCTCAACCACGTCGACATTACCCGAGAACGTGAAGCGGAGCTGCTGGCGCACGCGGAACACGAGCGCACCATGCTGTACCTTTGGGTCGTCGATGCCTTCATCGTCGTCCTCGACCGTGGCGGGCGGATACAGCTTATCAACCGTAAAGGCTGCGAAATCCTCGGTCGCGGCGAAGACGCGCTGCTTGGCCGCTATTGGTGGGATGTTTGTGTTCCATCGATTCGTGAGCAATGGCGGCATTTTTACCAGGACTTGATGTCGAACCAGGCGCAGGCCATTCAATACGCTGAATATCCCGTGATGGGCGCCGATGGCCGGGAACACTTGATTAGCTGGCAGCGACAGGTATTGCACGATGAAAGCGGCAGTCCCACCGGATTGGTGAGCTCCGGACTCGATGTGACCGAGGAACGCTTCGTGCAGCACGCCCTTGCCGAATACCAGGATCAACTGGAGGATAGGGTGAAGTCCCGCACGGCCGAGCTGGAACAAGCCCGGCAGGTCGCGGAACGTCTGGCGCAGGCGAAAAGCGAGTTCATCGCGAACATGAGTCACGAGATTCGCACGCCGCTGAACGGTGTGTTGGGACTGGCGCAGGTTGGTATGCGGAGCAGCAAGCACCGCAAGATCGGGGAGTTGTTCACCCGCATCATGAATTCGGGCCACCTGCTGCTCGCCGTGGTCAATGACATTCTCGATTTTTCGAAGATCGAAGCCGGAAAATTGCTTATTGAATCCGTGCCCTTCGAACTGGGGCAGGCGATCGACGATGCCGTCGACGCCAACGCCCATCGGGCATACAGCAAGGGACTGGCTTTTGAGGTGGCGGAGGCGGCCGACCTGCCGCCGCGGGTTGTCGGCGACTGCGTGCGCCTGACCCAGGTGCTGATCAACCTGATCAACAATGCCATCAAGTTTACCGAGCGCGGCCGGGTGCGCCTGGAAGTACGGCCGGGGACCGCGCCGACGGGCCAGGCCGGCATCCTGTTCCGCATCGAGGATAGCGGCATCGGCATGAGCGAGGAGCACGTCGGGCGCTTGTTTACGCCCTTCGAGCAGGCCGATAGTTCGACGACGCGGCGTTTTGGTGGCACGGGTCTGGGCTTGACCATCAGCAAGCGGCTGGTCACGGCGATGGGCGGGGAAATCAAGGTGCAAAGCTGGCTGGGCGCCGGCACGGCATTTGACATCTGGTTGCCGTTGGTGGCTGCTCCGGCGGAAGCGTTGGCAGAGGGGCCGGCGCCCACGACCTGCCGGCACATCGTATTGGCCGGATTGCCGCAGGCCGAAGCAGCGGCCATGAGCGCGGAATTGACTGCCCGCGGTTGCCGGGTAGATGACTTTGCAGTAACGGGCGAGGGATCAGTTGGCGATTGCTTCGTGCTGGATGGCGAAGCTTTACAACAGGCCGAGGTGCAGGCCGCGGTGCTGGCGGCCACCGCCGGGCGGCACAGTGTGCTGATTGTCGGAACGCCAGGCCAGACGACAGACGTACCGCCGTGGATCGCGAAAGATAGCGAGACGCTGGAACGTCCGCTACGGGCGCGGCGGATTCTGCAACTTTGTGCATCTTCCCAGCAAGATCCTGCAGCCGGGCAGCCGATGGCGGGGGGGCGCTTGCGCGGTCTGCACATCCTCGTGGCCGAAGACAACGAAGTCAATCAGCTGGTCATCGAAGAGTTACTCGTCCTGGAGGGCGCCCTGGTCTCGATCACCAGCAATGGGCGTGAAGCCATGAAGCGCCTGCAGGAAACCGGGGCATCTGTTTGTGACATCGTGCTGTCCGACGTGCAGATGCCGGAAATGGATGGCTACGAGCTGGCACGCCGCATTGCCGATTTTGCGCCGGAGCTACCCGTCATTGGCCTGACGGCCCATGCCATGGCGGAAGAGCGGGCGCGTTGTCTGACGGCGGGCATGTGGGAACACCTGAGCAAGCCAATCGATCTCGACCTGCTGGTGGCGACCATCCTGCGGCTGTTGACGCCAGAGCGCCGGGCGGCCATTGGCGCGGCCGAGACTGCACCCGGGAAAACGTTCGGTGCCGCTGTAACTGCGGCGGGCGGTGCCGTACCGCTAGCGCCGACTTTTTCGCCCGTCGACAAGACTGATCCCGCAGTAGTCAACTGGCAAGCCCTGCGCGCGCGCTTCAACGGCCGGCAGGCCTTCATCGACAAGCTGGTGGCGACGACGCTGACGTCCACCGCGGGTAAGGCGGCTGCCTTGCGCGACGCTGCCAGTCGCAACGAGCTGGAGGCAGTCGCCTTTATTGCCCACGGGCTCAAGGGCATGGCCGGCAACATGAAGGCACCGCACGTGTATGAGCTGGGGATGGAAACCGAAGCCGCCGCGCGGGCCGGCAAGGCAGAGACCGGAACACTGGCCGAGCGCCTGGCGGCAGCGACCGAAACACTCATGGCCGAGCTCCAGAAAAAGTCATGAAACCTTGTTGCGTGAGTGTGAGGTGAGCCAATAATGCCCCTGCATGATGAAGTGATCCTTCTCGTCGATGATGATCCCCTCGAACTCGAAATCATCGCTGACGACCTGGTCAATCTCGGTGTCCGCCGTGTCCTGACGGCGATGAGCGGGGTCGATGCCCTTGAGTTGATCAAGCGGGGAGAGCCGATCACCACCCTGATGACCGATGTTTGCATGCCGAACATGGATGGCCCCCAGTTTCTGCGGCAACTGGCCGAAACCGGCTGCGCGATCCGTGTCGTGCTGGTCAGCGGTGTCAGCAAGGACATTCTGTACAGCATCAGCACGCTGGGCCGTTCGCACGGGTTGAACGTGATGGGCTTCATCCATAAACCGGTTCAGCCGGAAGCGCTCAGGGCCTTGTTGGTTGGGCCGGAAGGCGCTGCCGCCAGATCGCACCAGGGCGCCGCCTGCGAGCCCGAGTTGGATCTGTCCGTGCCCCGTTTGCTGCAGGCCATCGAACGGCGTGAAATCCATCCGTGGTATCAGCCGAAAGTCGATAGCGCGCAGCTGCGCGTCGTCGGCGTCGAAGCCTTGGCCCGGTGGCGTTTTCCCGATGGCGGCCTGGTCAGTCCGGGGCGTTTCATTCCGGTGGTCGAGGCGGCGGGATTATCCGACGCGCTTTTCTTCGGCATGCTGGAACAAGTGCTTGCCGATATGCAGCGCTGGCATGCCGCGGGCCGCATTTTCAAAGCCTCGGTCAATCTTTCCATGGACTGCGCGTTTCAACTGGATCTGCCGGAAAAACTGCAAGAGTTGCTGAAGAAGTATGCCGTGCCCACCAAGCAGATCGTCATCGAGGTTACCGAGAGCCGCTTGATGGCAGACAAGGCGACGGCCATGGAGACATTGACGCGGTTGTCGCTGATGGGCTTCATCCTGTCCATCGACGATTTCGGCACCGGCTACTCCAGCCTTTCCCAAGTGGCGGCCCTGCCGTTTGGCGAGTTGAAGCTTGACCTCAGTTTCGTTCAGCAGGCGGGCAGGGATATCAAGGCCGATGCGATCCTGCAAAGCACCGTGACACTCGGCCGCAGTCTGGGCATGGAGGTGGTCGCCGAAGGCGTGGAAACCTTCGAGCAGCTCGATATCCTGCGCAACTTTGGTGCGCCAGTCGTACAGGGGTTTCTGATCGCCCGCCCGATGCCGGCTAATCAGTTTGAAGGCTGGCTGGCCAACTGGCGTCCTGGGTTGAAGCACCAGCCGGGCTGCGCGCGCCAATTCACCTTGCTGGTGGTCGATGACGATCGTGCGATGCGTGCGGTCATCGAGGCGGAGTTGGTCGACCGGATGCCCGGCGTCCGGGTACTTTCTGCGGCCAATGGCGAGGAAGCCCTGACTATCGCGGCGAAAAATATCGTCGATGCGGCAACGCTGGATTTCAATATGCCGGGCATCGATGGCCTGCAACTCTTGCGGCGCTTGCGCAACGCCTGTCCGGCAGCGCACTATGTCCTGCTGACCAGCGACCTGTCCGAGTCGACGGCACATGAAGCCACACACCTGGGGGCGTTATATTGTCCGAAGCCGCTGACCTCACCGCAGGCGGATCGCATCGTCCGCCATTTTCTGGAGCCGTGACGTGAATCTTTGATCTGGATCGAAACGCTCACTCCGGATTGCGCGCATAAAAGTATCGGTCTGCGAGGGATAAGGTATGGATGTTGTTTTCCTGATATATGGCCTGGCCTTCCTTGTGATGGGAATGGCTATCGTCATTCGCTACGAGCAGGAAAGCCAATTGGAGCTGTCGAGCCTCCTTTGGCTCCTTGCCGCCTTTGGCTTTACTCACGGTTTGTTGGAGTGGACCGACCTTTGGCGTGTCGTGCGCGGTGATCCCCCCTGGCTGACCACATTGCGTCCCGTCCTGCTGCTGCTCTCCTACCTGTTTCTGTTCGAGTTTGGCCGCAGGCTGATGCGCACTGCGCTGAAACCGGCTGCCCTGGATCATCCCGCCAGCCGGCTGCTCGGAGCCTGGATCTATCTACCCCTGCTGCTCGGGGTCTTGGTGGGTACCGTGCTTGCAGACAAGCCGACACTCGCCTTGAATATCTGGTCACGCTATCTGATCGGCGCTAGTGGTTCCTTCCTGGCGGGGATGGGCTTCTACCTCTACTACCACGCTTGCCTGGTCCCCAACATGCCGACAGCGGAACATCGCCGCTTGCAGTTGGACAGCTACGTCGCCGCTGCCGCCTTCATCGGCTATGGCATTTTGGGTGGCATGGTCGTTCCCCGCGCTGAGTGGTTCCCGGCCTCGGTCATCAGCCAGGAAGGTTTTCTGGCTACATTCCAGATTCCCGTACAGCTCCTGCGGGCCTTCTGTGCCGTGCTGGTGGCCGCCGCGGTTATTCATCTGCTCAAGGTGTTCCATTTGGAGGGTCTCCAGCGCTTGCACCATGCCCTCGCGGCCGCCGAAGCGGCCAGTCGTACCAAATCGGAATTCCTCGCCAACATGTCGCACGAAATCCGCACGCCGATGAACGGTGTCATCGGCATGACCGGCCTGCTACTCGAAACCGAACTGGACGAAGAGCAGCGCGAATTCGCCGACACGGTCAGGAAGAGCGCTGATGCCCTGCTCGCGCTCATCAACGATATTCTCGATTTCTCGAAGATCGAGGCCGGCAAACTGGGTCTCGAAATCATCGACTTCGACCTGCGCGGCACGCTGGAAGAGGTGGCCGAACTGCTCGCCTTCCGTGCCCACGAAAAGCACCTCGAACTGACGAGCCTGGCTGACCCGCGGATTCCCGCGCATTTGCGCGGCGATCCGGGGCGTCTGCGGCAGATTCTCATCAACCTGGCCGGCAATGCCATCAAGTTCACCGCCGCAGGCGAAGTGGTCATTCAGGTGTACGAAGAAAGCGCGACAGCAGACGCGGTGCGGCTACGCTTCGAGGTGCGCGATACCGGCATCGGTATTCCGGCCGACAGGGTCGGCGCCCTGTTCAGCGCCTTTACCCAAGTGGATGCCTCCACCACACGAAAATTTGGCGGCACCGGACTGGGGCTGTCGATCTCCAAGCGACTGGTCGAACTCATGGGCGGCGAAATCGGGATCATCAGCACGCTGGGTGCGGGCTCCACCTTCTGGTTCGTCATCGAACTCCCCATCCAGCGTGCGCTGGCGCCGCCACTGCCGCAGGCAAGTCTGGCAGGACGGCGCCTGCTCGCCGTTGACGACAACGCCACCAATCGCCGCCTCCTTGAAATCCTGCTCCAGCGCTGGCAATGTGTGCCCCTGCTGGCCGATAGTGGAGCGTCGGCCCTGACGCTGCTGGCAGCAGAAATGGCGGCCGGCCACAGCGTGGATGCCGCCATTCTCGATATGCAGATGCCGGACATGGATGGCATGGAACTGGGTCGCGCCATCAAGGCCAATGCGGCATGGGCGACATTGCCCTTGATCATGCTGACCTCAGTGACGCAGCGCGGCGACGCGGCCCAGGCCGCTGCCAATGGCTTCGCTGCTTACCTGGCCAAACCGATCAAGAATGATCAGCTGCAGCGTTGTCTTGCCATGGCGCTGGGACAGACAGCGCAGTCCGCCGGCGGCGGTCAACTGATTACGCGCCATACCCTGGCCGAACAGGAGGTGCGCGGCCACATTCTCGTGGTCGAGGACAATGCGACCAACCAGAAGGTGGTGATGCACATGCTGGCCAAGCTCGGGCATCGGGCCGACGCGGTGGGCAATGGTCTGGAAGCCCTCCGGGCGCTCGAAATGATCCGTTATGACCTCGTGCTGATGGATTGCCAGATGCCCGAAATGGATGGCTACGACGCCACCCGGGCGATTCGCGCCGCCGATACCCGTGTGCTTGACCGTCACGTCCCCATCATCGCGCTTACAGCCGGGGCCATGCAGGAAGACCGCGAACGCGCGCTGGCGGTGGGCATGGATGATTACCTGTCCAAACCGATTGACAGCAGTGCGCTCACCGCTACCCTCGCGCGCTGGCTGGCGAAGCAGGCGGCGCCGTCTATGCCTGACGAAGCCGGTCCGCAGGTCGGCAGGCTTGGGGATGATCCCGCGCACCGCGCACAGACGGCGCCTGCCCTTCCCGTCTTCGACCGCGCCGGAGCGCTGGCGCGTCTGGGCGGCGACGTCGAACTCCTGAATGACATTCTCGCTACATTCATTGATGAGGCACGGACCGATCTGACGCGCCTCATGGAGGCACTGGCAGGCCGGCAGTGCGAGGATGCCCGTCGTCACGCCCACAGCATCAAGGGGGCGGCGAGCAATGTCGGCGCACAATCAGTGCAAGAACTTGCCGCACGGATGGAGAGTGCCGCCAAGAACGGGGCATTCGACCCGATCCGCGAAGACTTGCCGGAACTCGAACGGCGGCTGGCGGAATTTTCCCGCGTAAGCACCTTGGAAGCAGAAGGCAATCGGTAACCAATCACGATGTCCAGAAGGAATCAGCTCATGCGCACTATCCTGTATCGCATCCTGTGGCTGGCCTGCCTGCTGTGCAGCCAGGCAATCATTGCCGCGGAGCCGCTGAAACTGGGTGTATTGCCCTACAACAATCCACTTGCCCTCATCAAGATGCATGCGCCCTTGCGCGACCATCTGAGCCAGCAACTCGGACGTCCGGTCGAAATCCTTACCTCGACGGATTACTTCACCTATATCAACGACTCGCTCGACGGCCGCTTCGACATTCTGCTCACCGCGCCGCATTTTGGCGTCATGAGCATCGACAAGGGCTATCTTCCCATACGGCGCTACAGCGCCACACTGGAGGCGCGACTGGTCGTCGCAAGTGGCTCAACGCTGACGAAGGTCGGCGAACTGCGTGGCAAACGTGTCGGCATTACCAGCCGGCTGGCGATTGTTTCGATCGGCAGCCTGCGCTGGTTACAAGAACAGGGGTTGGAACATGGCCGCGACTTCCGGATCGTCGAGTACCCATCGCATGCCGCCGCGCTTGCCGCTGTCGCCGTGGGGGATGTTGATGCCGCTTTCGTCCCAAGCACCATGATCCCGCAAACGCCTGCAGACCTGCGCGCACAGATCAAGATCCTGCCCACGGACATCCGCCTCCCGCATCTGATGACGCTGGCCCATCCGCGCCTCGAAAGCAAAACGCGGGCCGCACTGACCAAGGCGCTGGACGACTTTCCCTCAACGATTGCCGGAAAAGCCTATTTCGCGAATACCGGATTCGAAGGATACGTACCCATTCGTGCCGACGACATCAAGGCCTTGCGGCCCTACGTCGATCTCACACGCGCCTTAATGCGACTCAAACCGTGAAGCTTACCGTCCCGCCAGCGCCGACTTTTTGCCACACATGGCCATGAGCCTATGACGCCGATACGCTCACTACGCTTCAAACTCCTGGGGATCGGCCTGACCATCGCGCTGCTGGTGATTGCGCTGATCGTGCAAAGTAGCCTGCGGCTGTTGCAGAACAGTCTGCTCGAACAGACGCAAGTGCGTATGGCGGCTATGGAGGTCGCTTACAAGACCGCCGTGGTCGCACCACTGGCCACCCGCGACTACGCCAGCCTGCGCGATATTTTCGATGGCTGGCGCGTCAAGGAGGATATTGTCTATATCGCCGCCACCGATCAGCAGGGTCGTCTGCTCGCCATCTCCGGACTGGCACACGATGCGGCCCTGCCGGAGCCCTCCTCTGCGCTCGATCCCGCTGCCCGTTTGCATCATGTACGTTTTGACATCGACGTCACGGGGCAGACACTGGGCAAGTTGCAATACGGTCTTTCTCTCGACTTTCTGAAAAACGCACAACGCGCGCTGGTGCAGCAATCGCTGATCATCGCCGCCCTGGCCGTATTGTTGACCAGCGTTCTGATCGGCTTCGCCGCGCATCGCCTGTCGCGCCGTATCGAGCAACTGGCCGAGGCCAGCAGTCGCATTGCGGCAGGTGAGTATGACAACCCAGTCGAGACGCAGGGGAACGATGAAGTCGCCCTGCTGGCGAAAAACTTCCAGGACATGGCGCGCGCGGTGCAAACCCGCGTGCATGAACTGCGCTTTCAGGCGCGTCACGACTCGCTGACCGGACTGCATAACCGCCATGCTTTCGAGATCCAGCTCGAGCAGCTGCTGGCCGAGCGCGAGAAGGCGCCGGTATTCGTGCTGTACATCGATCTGGACCAGTTCAAATCCGTCAATGACAGTTGCGGGCATTTTGCCGGGGATATGCTGTTGCAACAGGTCGCCGCCTTTTTGATGAAGCAGCGCGAGATCGGCTTTGTGGCCCGTCTGGGCGGCGACGAGTTCGCCTTGCTCATCGTTGGCGGTGATGATGCCACGACCCTTGGCCATGCGCGCACCATCATCGCTGGCATTCGCGCCATCGATTTTATTTGGGAAGGACAGAACTTTGGTCTTGGTGCCAGCATCGGCATTGCCCGCGCCAGCGAGACGCTCGATACGGTCACCGCGCTACTGATGGGGGCCGACAGTGCCTGCTATGCCGCCAAGGAACGTGGGCGCCACCGCGCCGAGTTCTATCGTGAAGATGACGACTGGTATCGTCATCGCCTGAGCGAATTCGAAATTCTGCCGCGCATCAGCGAAGCGCTGGCGACGGATCAGTTCGTGCTGTATCACCAGCGCATCCACCCGCTCTGCAGCACCTGCAGCCCGAGCGCCGAGGTACTGGTGCGCATGCGCGATGCCGATGGCACACTGGTCTCGCCCGGGCTGTTCATTCCCGCGGCGGAACGTTTCAATCTCATGCCGTTTCTCGATCGCTGGGTACTTGATCACACCTTGCGTCAGATGGCCATCTGGCGCACCAGCGGTCGCGGCATGCCCTTCCACCACCTGGCCATCAATCTGTCCGGAGGAACGCTGAACGACCCCGATCTGTTGCGCTACTTGCGCGAGAAGCTCGCCGAGCATGCCGTCTCGCCGCGGCAATTGTGCTTTGAAATCACCGAATCGGCGGCGATTGCCAACCCGGATCATGCGCTCGCCTTCATCCATGAGGTGCGCAGCCTGGGGGCATCCGTGTCGCTGGATGATTTCGGCAGCGGCCTGTCATCCTTCGGTTATCTGAAGAAGTTCGATGTCGACTATCTGAAAATCGATGGCCAGTTTGTCAAAAATCTCGACAGCGACGCCATGGACCGCGCCGTGGTTGAAGCCATGGTGAAACTGGCGCGCGCCCATGGCCTGCAAACGGTGGCCGAATATGTCACCAGCCTCGCCATCGAGAAAGAAGTGCTGCGCCTCGGCGTGGATTTTGCGCAGGGCTTTGCCATACATCAACCCAGTCCGTTGGCGGATTTATAAGCCCGCGCCAAGGCAGCGGAAATCCTCGGCATCAGCCGCCGATGCTTTCTCGATGAACTGTTCCGGCGCAAGGTGCCTGCCATTCAGGTAACGGCGGACGAACTGGAGCAGGAAGTCCATGGCGACCTCTAAGCCATGGGCCGGCGTTGCTTAGTGGCTACATAAAATATCGGCGTTTTCCTCAACGCTGCGTGCCATCCGTTCCAGGGAATCCAGCACGCCCATGCTGGCTGACTCCATTTCGGCAACCGCATGCAGCATCCGTTGGGTGTCGCCCTCGGCGTGTGCGCGCAGGGCGGCGAGTGCTTGGTCATGGACCGACTTGTGCGGGCTTTCCACCTCGCGGTAGCCGGGCAAACGCGAGAAACAAGCGTGGCCTTCGCCCTGGTAATACCACTTGCCGAGGCGGCACTCGGTGTGAGAGGCAAAGTTGCTGGAGGTTTCTTCCGATAGATCCAGTAACACCTTATATATGCGGAACTTGAAAATGAGGTGATCGACCTTGGCCAGCTCGCAAAAGCTGCGCAAGGAGGAACCGGCGATCGCCTTCTCCATGCTGGCGGATAGATCGAGCAAGTGCCGCATCGACAGGGCTGCGTCCTGTCCGTCCTTGCTGAAGGCGGCCGACCGCTGCGCCAGCAGATCCATCTGGTCGTGACTGGCCGCGCTGTCGGTACGAATCTGATCGACCAGAACAGCAATATCGCTGGTGGCCTTGGTGGTGCGTTCAGCCAGTTTGCGTACCTCGTCCGCCACCACGGCAAAGCCGCGTCCCTGTTCGCCTGCACGCGCGGCCTCGATGGCGGCGTTGAGTGCGAGCAAATTGGTCTGATCGGCAATCTCCTTGATCAGTTGCACAATGCCCGTGATTTCCTGTGCGCGCGAATCAAGTTCGCCCACTTGAGTCGCAGTGCGCAGCGAATTTTGGGCAAGGTCGGCGAGATTGACGGCAATCCCCTCCACCGCAACCCGGCTTTCGATGGAAACGCCCTGGGCTTCCACGGCCCGATCCTTCTCGGTCTTCGTGTCTTCGGCCAGCGTGCTCAGGCTGCCTTGTACGTTGGTCAGCGACTGGCCGAAGGTCTGAAAATTGGCAAACAGGCAACGCAGCTTATCCGCTTCGTCGCGACATTTTTGCGTTTCTTCTTCGGCGGCACTGGTACGTGCAGCCATCTGGGCCAGGTCAATCTCACGTTGCGCCATTCCTTGCTCCAGGTCGGCGATACGCTGCTTCAGCGCGCCAAGTTCCTTGCTACATCCGAACAGCATGTGGTCTCCTGAGTCTCAATGATTTTGAGCAACACTATCCGTCGACGATAGCCGGAAATTCAGGAAAAGTCTGTCGGCGTTGGCTGACAAATACCGCTTAAATTATCAGCGGTCGAGCCGTAGGCAATCTGGCTCCGTGGCGGACAACAGGGTATGTTCAGTCGCTATTGCAGACGCGATTGCGGCCATCTTTCTTGGCCTTGTAGAGCGCGTGATCGGCCAGGCTGACCAGATCACGCGGCTGGTTTTGATCGCCGGGAACCACGACGGCAACGCCGATACTGAGTGTTACACCTGGCGCGAGCGGGGAGGCGGCATGGGGGATGGCCAGTTGTTCGATGGCCAGTCGCAGTGACTCGGCTTTGGCCAGCGCACCGGCGTGTACGCATTCCGGCATCAGGCAGGCAAACTCCTCGCCACCGTAGCGCGCCACCAGATCGTGAGAGCGACCGAAAGCTTGTTTGAGCGTTGTGCCCACGGCTTGCAGACAGGCATCGCCGGCCGGGTGGCCATAGTGATCGTTGTAGAGCTTGAAGAAATCAATATCGATCATCAGCAGTGCGAGCGGGACGCCGTTGCGCCGGCAATGACGCCATTCGGCGGCAAGTGCCTCGTCGAAACGGCGGCGGTTGGCGACACCGGTCAGGCCGTCGATGAACACCAACGAGCGCAGCAGGTCGGTTTGCGCCTTGAGCGTCAGATGCGTCTTGACACGGGCGCGCACCACCGCCGGGTTGACCGGTTTGGTGATGAAGTCGACCGCACCGGTTTCGAAGCCACGGGTTTCGTCGGCGGGGTCGGTTTGGCCTGTGACGAAAATCACCGGAATGTTCGCCGTCAGCGGATCGGCTTTCAACCGGCGGCAGACCTCCAGGCCGTCCATTTCCGGCATCACCACGTCGAGCAAAATCAGGTCGGGCGGATTGTTCGCGCAGATTTCGAGCGCCTGAGCGCCGCTGGTGGCCATGAAGACTTCATGGTCGGCATGAAAAATCTGGTAAAGCGCCTGGATATTGATCGGCTGATCGTCGACTACCAGAAGGTGCGACGGCGTTTCCGGCCCGAAGGTAGCGGGCAGGTCGGTGGCTGGCTTGGGCGATGGGTTCATGAGCAGCGCTTGTTTTCGGGTTCGTCACAGGCCGCGGCTGAGGCGCTGAAATCCGGCGTGTTCCTGGAGAGCGTAGAGGCGCCGAGCCGCCAGCGCCGACTTTCCGCCAGCGCGGCGACGAAGTCAAGGCGATTGAGCGTCGCCTCCAGCGCAGCGTACTCGGCGGGCAAGGCGCCGCCGCAGGCGTTTTTCAATGCCGTCAGGATGTCGAGGGCGCGCATGTTGCTGGCGGCCAGGTAAGGTTCCAGTTCGGCCAGCAGCGGCACAATGGCGTTCGCGGTGGTGGCGGGTTCGGTGGCGGCGCTGGCGTCGGTGGCAGCGGCCGGCGTCGCGGCTGGCGGCGCAAAGGTATTCGCCACGTGCTCCAGGACCGTGATGGCTTCCGCCAGTGCTTTGGCTAGCGGGTCGAACAGCGCCGCACTGTCCGCTGCCTGCGCTCCACCCTTCACGCTCGCCTCGACCTCGGCCGTCTGTTGCGCCAATGCCTGCGCGCCCAGCGTGGCGGCAACACCTTTCAGCGTATGCAGTGTGCGCGCCGCACCGGTGCGGTCGCCGGCAGCCAGTTGGTGGCGCGCTTGCTCGACGCTGTCGCCCTGGTCGCCGCGGAGGTTGCGCGCCAGCGCGGCATAAAACGCGTGGTCGTCATTCAGCCGCTGAAGTGCCGCCGCCAGATCGAATCCGCTCGGCATGTCTGGTACGCCTGGCACGTTGGGACTGTCCTGTCCGACCCGGGGTGGCGTGGTCGCGGATGGCAACGCAGGCCGGGGTGCGGATGGCGGTTCTGCGCCGGGCATGTGCGGCGTCAGCGGGCAATGGCGCCGCAAGGTGGCCACCAGTTCATTGATGTCGATCGGCTTGCCGACATGGTCGTTCATGCCGGCGGCCAGGCACTGTTCCCGGTCGCTATCCAGCGCATGGGCGGTCATGGCGATGATCGGCAGCGTCGTCCGGCCCATTTCCTGCCGCAGGATGCGGGTGGCCTCGTAGCCATCCATCACCGGCATCTGGATATCCATCAGCACGGCGTCGAAGGGCGGCTGCGCCGCGGCAACGCGCTCGATCGCCTGCCGGCCGTCGCCGGCCACCTCGACCTGTGCTCCCTGATAGGTCAGCAGTTCCCGCGCGACCTGCTGATTCATGGCGTTATCTTCAACCAGCAGCAGGCGCAAGCCCACCAGCGCTTGCCCTGGTAAAGACGCTACGGTGCGCCGG
>JFJP01037355.1_pt1 | contig 31237 bp, 19 predicted proteins | sample 431651 | NCBI WGS metagenome assembly JFJP01 (sample SAMN02602958, study PRJNA72255) | Microbial mat metagenome, whole genome shotgun sequencing project. | biome: fresh water; feature: sink hole; material: water; isolation source: purple microbial (photo- and chemosynthetic) mats found in... | reverse complement strand
CTTAGTGGTTTTCTGAACGATTCAATTCGCGGTAACCAAAGGTTAAATATCAACTTGGAGACCGTTTGCTTTTCTCCATGGTATTTTTATAATTTCCGATTTGTATTTTTTGCCTCGGCTGAATTTAGTTGGCTAAGCGATAATAAAAATATATTTATAAACCCTGTACATTCAGGATTAAGCCTTGGAATCCGCATTCGTAATGAACGGCTTGTTTTTAACACCCTTGAAATTCGTTTTTATTTATATCCCAATAAGCCAAATTACAGTCGTACAAATTCTATAGCCATCTCAGGCGAACAATTATTATCTCCGGAGAGCTTTGTAACCCGAGCTCCCGAAATTCCAGTTTTCAGATAGAATAGTTCAAATAGTGAATTCTTTTTTCTCACTAAAATAATCTATCAGTTAACCCCTAATAAAAACAGCCGAATTTTAAACAATTCAGCTGTTCTCATAGTATTATTCACTTTTCATTTATGCTTGGCAAACTAATTCGGGGTATTATTTTTTTCCTTTTTGTTCTTCAAAACCTGCATCAATAACAGCTATAGCAACCATGTTAACAATATCCCTGACCGAACTTTCCATGTTCAGAATATGAATTGGCTTATTTAAGCCCATTTGAATGGGGCCAATAGTTTCGCTCATTCCTATTTCCAGCATCAACTTATAGGAAATATTAGCCGAATTTAAGTTTGGAAATATTAGCGTATTGACATCCATATTATTGATTTTGGAAAAAGGGAATTTTTCATGCCTCAATTTTTTATCCAGGGCAATATTTACCTGCATTTCGCCATCGATTAATATTTCAGGATGCTCTTTATGGATATGCGATACAACTTCATGCACAATAGCAGGACTTCCAATATTTCGTTCCCCAAAATTAGAGTACGAAAGCATTGCCATTACAGGGGTTATATTAAACAGTTTTACTGATTCATGAGTCAATAATACAATATCGGTAAGCGAAACAGCATTAGGACTCCTGTTTATCATTGTATCAGCAAAAAAGAAAGTTCCCAGCTTGTTGTTTACAATATTCAATCCGGCAATATGCTTAAGTCCATCGCGCATGCCTACAATTTCGATAGCGGGTTTGATGGCGTCGTCAAATTTGGTATACACTCCAGTTATACAGGCATCTGCCTCTCCTGCCTCAACCATAGTTATGCCAAAATAATTTCGGTCAAACATTTTTTCATAAGCCTCACGGTATGTCATCCCCTCCCTTTGCCTTTTGGTTGTAAGCAAATTAGCATAACGGCTCCGACGTTCCTCTTCCCGATCATGGCGCATATTGATGATTTCTACACCTGCCAGATCGATATTGTTTTCGGCAATTATTTTCTCAATGCGGTCTTCATTTCCTAATAAAATTGGTATACATATTCCTTCGTCACGTGCAACCTGAGCAGCCTTTAGCATATTTAAATGATTGGCCTCGGCAAAAACCACACGTTTGGGATTTTCTTTTGCCTTTTCAGTCAATCCACGCATAAGTTTATTGTCGATACCCATGCGGTGATGAAGCTCTTCTATATAAGCATCCCAATCAGAAATTTCCAGTTTGGCTATTCCGCTTTCAATAGCCGCTTTAGCAACAGATGGAGCTACGGTTACAAGAAGTCGTGGATCGAGAGGTTTAGGAATAATATATTCACGGCTGAAACTTAAGTGGGATGAATTATATGCTACGGTTACCACTTCAGGCACAGGTTCCTTAGCAAGGTTGGCTATGGCATATGTTGCAGCAACTTTCATTTCTTCATTAATACAAGTCGCCCTTACATCAAGTGCGCCTCTGAAAATATAGGGAAAGCCCAGAACATTGTTAACCTGATTTGGATGGTCGCTGCGACCGGTTGCAAAAATAATGTCAGGGCGGGAAGTAATGGCAAGATTATACGAAATTTCGGGATTCGGATTGGCTAAAGCAAAAACAATGGGATCAGAAGCCATACTTTGAATCATCTTTTGGGAAAGAACATCGGCTACAGAAAGGCCCAGAAACACATCTGCCTCTTTCAATGCTTCTTCAAGCGTTTTCACATTTCGCTTTGTTGCAAATGGAAGTTTCCGACTATTTAGATCCTTGCGGCGAACCGAAATTACACCTTTGCTATCGACCATCACAATATTTTCGAGTTTGGCCCCTAAATGGATATACAATTTAGCGCAAGATGAGGCTGCTGCACCAGCTCCATTTACTACAATCCTAATATCTTGAATTTTCTTTCCTGTAATTTCAAGAGCATTGAGAAGAGCTGCTCCTGAAATAATAGCCGTTCCATGCTGATCGTCGTGCATTATCGGAATGTCTAATTCTTCTTTAAGGCGGTCTTCGATTTCGAAACATTCAGGTGCTTTAATATCTTCAAGATTAATACCTCCAAAAGTCGGCGAAATTGCTTTTACTATCTGAACAAACTTTTCCGGATTTTTTTCATTTACCTCAATATCGAAAACATCGATATCTGCAAAAATTTTAAACAAAAGACCTTTCCCTTCCATAACAGGTTTCCCCGCCAGAGCTCCAATATCTCCCAATCCCAATACAGCTGTCCCATTAGAAATGACTGCAACTAAATTGCCTTTAGCAGTATATTTATATGCATCTTGTGGGTTTTTCTCTATTTCGAGACATGGCTCTGCCACACCCGGAGAATAGGCAAGTGCCAAATCTCGCTGTGTAGTATGAGGCTTAGTAGGAATAACCTGAATTTTTCCGGGTCTTCCTTCAGAGTGATAATTCAATGCTTCGTCTTTTCTATTTGAACCCATATTTTAATCTTAAACATTTATTTTCGGAAATTTAAGGCGGCAAAAGTAACTATTTCGAAGAAATCGAAAGCCAACCTTACTATTTGTATTAACCAATTATATTAAGCAATAGTTCGTATAAAAAGAAAGGCCGGGAAAACCCGGCTTTCTTTGATTGATGATCTACAGGCAAGTATGCCTAAATTTGTAAAATAAAAATAATGGCGCGAATTATACAGCTCCCTGAGCAATCATTGCATCGGCTATTTTAATAAAGCCTGCGACATTTGCACCATTAACATAATTTACGTACTCTTTATTTTCACGACCATATTTTAAGCATGCCTCGTGAATGTTAACCATTATTTGGTGTAATTTGGAATCAACTTCTTCCCGCGACCAATTTAAACGCATTGAGTTTTGGGTCATTTCTAAACCGGAGGTAGCTACACCACCAGCATTTGCAGCTTTTCCAGGTCCATAGAGAATTTTTGCGTTTTGATATACGCTAATAGCTTCAGGAGTAGAAGGCATGTTAGCTCCTTCTGAAACAGCAATGCAACCATTTCTAACGAGCATTTGGGCATCAATTTCGTTCACCTCATTTTGGGTGGCGCAAGGCAAGGCAATATCACATTTAACTCCCCATGGGGTACGACCTTCAAAATATTCAACTTTTTTATACTTATCGGCATACTCACTGATGCGTCCCCGTTTCACATTTTTGAGTTCCAGAACAAAATTGAGTTTTTCAGCATCAATACCATCTGGGTCATGAATAAATCCGTTGGAGTCGGACAAAGTAACTACTTTTCCGCCTAATTGTATGACTTTTTCTACAGCATACTGAGCAACGTTTCCTGAACCCGAAATAACAAAAGTTTTATTGCGGCAATCAGTATGTCTGGTCTTAAGCATTTCTTCAGCAAAGTAAACGCAACCATATCCTGTAGCTTCGGGTCTTATCAAACTCCCCCCCCAACCAAGTCCTTTACCAGTCAACACCCCGGTAAATTCGTTTTTGAGACGCTTATACTGACCGAACAAATAGCCTATTTCGCGACCACCAACGCCTATATCGCCAGCTGGAACATCCGTATCAGGTCCAATATGACGATAAAGCTCCGACATAAAACTTTGGCAAAAATGCATTACTTCATTATCCGATTTCCCTTTCGGATCAAAATCAGATCCTCCTTTTCCGCCGCCCATCGGCAATGTGGTAAGACTATTTTTAAATACCTGCTCGAATGCTAAAAATTTAAGTACTCCTAAATTTACTGTTGGGTGAAACCGTAATCCTCCTTTATATGGACCAATTGCACTATTCATTTCAATTCGGCACCCCCTGTTAATCTGGATATTTCCTTTATCATCAATCCATGGTACACGAAACATGATAACCCTCTCAGGTTCTGCAATCCGTTCCAATATTTTGGCATGCTTGTACTTTGGATTGTCTTCGATAAAAGGCATTAACGATTCTGCAACTTCTTGCACTGCTTGGTGAAACTCAACTTCACCAGGGTTCTTAGCTATGACTTTCGTCATAAATTCGTTTAAACTAACTTCTAAAATTCTAGACATTTTGTTTATTTTATTAGGGTAAAAAAGAGTCAATACAAAAAGATATCAATTGGTTATAGCAATTTCTATAAAAAAATAAAATCTTTCCTCCTTCAACGAAAGTAGAAAAAGCAAGATCAATAATGCTTTCTGATGACTTTTTTTAAGTGTTTTACTGATAGATTTCAGTACACTTCTGAAAAATATTTACTGGAGCGGGAAAACTAATTTGATGTTACAATTCTTCGGACAATATCCAACAAATATAAATAGAGTCTGTATATAAAGTCGAGTGGCGTAGTTTTCTAAAGTAAATGAGCATTTTTGCGACAAACAATACGAAGAAAACGGACATTATGGGCAGACTCTGAATTGAGAAACCAAACGTTCTTAAAGGAAGACTCCTTCATTACTATAAGAGATAATATTTAAAAAATCAAAATAAGCACCTTTATTTTTTAAGAATACTCCAACTAAAACAACAATTGCAAAAGGCAGGGAGAGAATTTAACGAACCCAAAAGGGTCGAATAATCTCTACTCGATTTCGATAATATTGTTTTTTATGGCAAACTTTACCAAATCTACTGTAGTGTTTAGATTTAGCTTTTGCATTATATGGTTTTTGTGCGATTCAACAGTTCTAAGGCTTATAAATAACTTATCGGCAATAGCTTTGTTCGAATAGTTTTTTCCCCAAAGATTTAGGATTTCAATTTCTCTTGAACTTAACATTTTTATGTCAGCTCGTTGCTTCTTTTTGTCTAACTTAATATTCTCAATGTAACCGTTAAGGATTATTTGAGTTATTGATTTACTATAATAATCATAACCTCCACGAAGTGTGTAAATTGCCTCCACTAGTTCGTTCATACCAGAATTGCTAGATAAAAAACCTTTTGCTCCAGCTTTAATAGTTCTTAATATCACTTCGTCTTTATTTTGAACCGACAGTATCAGTATTTTTGTTTTTGGAAAGCTTGCATTCAATTGGGTTATAAGGTTAAGAATATCCGTACTTAAAACGTGAACATTGACAATCAATACATTAATAGCAGACATTTTGATTGCACTAATCAATTCCATCATATCGCCGGTGGCTAATACTACTTCAATAGATTCATTATCCCTAAATAAGGCTACAATCCCTTCCTGCACAATTACATGTTCATCAAATATGCCAACTGTAATTTTATTCATAGATTATTCGTTGAAAATTATACTGGAAATCCTTTTTTTGCCATTCATCAGAATTAGTAATGGATTTTTAAACTGAATGTGCTTGAAATATTTTGTTTGATTAATAATTTTTTGTTTGTCAAGGATTCCCCATCCGATATAATCGGTTTTTGAAGTGTCTAAGACGGATAAGTATCCTATATTCATTGAAGTAACATTGTGAAAGAAATGAGAGCCCAAGGATGAATCTAACGGGTAATTTGCCAAGCTTATTTCGACGATTATTTTTGCATTAGAGATTTGCGACCAGACCACCGGAAGTCCCAGATATTGATCGCGTGTTCCCCACCGTCCGGGACCGATAAGAATATATTTCCTGTTTTCTTTAAGCATTTTTTGGTTCAGCATCTCAATTTCCTTAACCATTTCAAGTGTTTCGAGCTTGTTAAATTTGGACACATCAATGTAAATAACATCCTTTATATAATCAATCTCACCATTTCCCAAGCTCGATTCAGTATATAAAACAGTTTTGGCTTTATCGGGTATGTCAATTACCACTTCATTTGTTATTTGACTACTTACCAAAGGTTTGATTTGCAATAAATAAAAAGACGGCAGGTTATTGATAGTTTTGTTCAAATCAACAGCATATTCAATTTCAACCGGAGAACCAAGAGCCTCTTTGATTGTGTCCAACATAAGGTCGATGGTCTGAGCAAGCGGTATGTAGTTATATTTTAAAATATCTGCGAAATTAATTATCCTGGGACCATAAGCATCCAAACCGGTTTCCACCCGATCATTATCTGGATTATAGACTGATGCACAGTGCTTAATTGAGCGATGTTTTTCTGCATCACTAATATCGAGTAACGCCAGGGAGGCCATTTCACCCTCTTTAATGTAATCTACATTTTTTTGGGACATATCAACCGCATAAAAGTTAACCTGAGTACTGTTTAGCAAGTCCTTGGTTGTATAAATATCAATATTGGGATATTTAGGAGAAAACCGATACGATTTACTTCCTCCCACAACATAATAACCCAAACCAACAGCCGCAACAGCAAATCCTTCCTCAGGCTTCATATTAGCTATTGGGTAATAATTATATGATTGAGCTGTGCCACTAATATGTGGATAATAATAATTATCATATTGACAACCAACTAATTCCTGCAATATTACAGCCATTCTTTCTTCTTCTACTTTGTGCTGTACAGCTTTGAAATAAGTTCGGGCATTGTCAGAATATACCGATGCATACACCATTTTTATTGCTTTGGTCAAGCGATCAACAGTCTGTTTCTTATTTTTAAGGTTATTTGTCACAATAAATGTATCGAAAACACCTGCAAATAGCTGTGTTATAGAATCTTCTGAAATACTAGATGACCTAACAGCTATTGGCTTAAGTACCTGAGAAACAAAAACCTCCAATTTCTTAATAAGAGAGTTCGATAGATGGGCATCCATAAAATGCTGCTTAATTTCCTCAAAAGAAATGCTTGGGCTAAAAATCTTTTCGAACAAATGGTTCTTCTCCATGAAATTTTCAAACTCATCTGTACCAATGATAACTGTAATAGGGGTTCTAATATTGATTTCTTGAGTAAATGTTGAAAAATCAAGGTTATAAATCAAGGTATTTATAAAAGCCAAACCTCTCCCCTTTCCTCCGAGTGAACCGCCAGCAAAACTTACGATATTTTTTTCGTCTAGTACGGAAGTTTCATCAAAACCCAGAATTTTGCCCTTTTTCTTTTCTTCCCGATAAACCTTAATTGCTGCAATAAAATGCTTCCGAAAATCTTCTAATGTTTCGAAGTTACTTATTTTAATAGGGTTTAGGGATTTGGCCAATTGGATCTCGCCCCTAGCCATGAGCCATAACGAAAATTGATTGTCTATCCCATGAAAATAAAGGGATTCTTCAGGTATATATTCAAGCATTTCTTCAAATTCCCTCAGCGAACGTGCAACAGCAATTTTGTTTCCCTCTTTGTTTCGGAATATAAAATCACCGAAACCGAGATAGTAGGTCAAGAAATTTTTAAGATCGGTTGAGAGGCTTTCCGAATTTTTGTTTATAAACCTTACACCAAGACGGTCTGCAATCTTCTCATTTTGTTTATCTGATGATTGAAGAATTATTGGAAGACTAATTATTTGTGATTGAGCATATTTAATAAACCTAACGCCAGCATTCTTATCCAATTTCCCTTGCTGGTCAAATTCCATATCGGAAATAATACACAGTAGAAAATCTTTATATTTATTAAAGATAAATACGGCATCTTCATAATTCGTTGCAAGAAGTATTTTAGGCCTCGAACGCATTTTGCTGATTTTGTTCATCTCATTTTTTTCAACCTCCGGCAATATCTTTTGTATTTGCCCAAATACAATAGAGTAAAGAATTTGGAGGTATTTAGAATAATACCGGGCCGAGTCCTCTACGAGTAAAATAACCCTAACCAATCCTGTTTTGGTATCATTTTCGACGTTTGCATTGTCCTCTATTGACTTTACAATAGCAAAAATAATTTGTGAATTACCATTCCAAATAAAAAGACGATCGACAGATTTAATAGTAGGTACAAGTTCTTCGAAATGCTTAATATTGCTTTTCTGGTTCAAGAGCAAATAAACAGGCAGATTATTATCTTTTTGCTTTATTTTTTTACTTAATTCAATGGGGGTTTCAAAGTCCATACCAACCATCAAAATTACCAGATCGAAACGGGTCGAATCAATTAATTCGAGTGCCTCAGAAGCCGAAGTAACTCCAGTAATCCGCGGTAATGAAAACAAGCTATACTGGTATATCTCCCCCATGAATTGTTCAAAGAAATTATCTTCGTTTTCGAGAATAAAAGCGTCGTAAAGGGTCGCCACAAACAAAATATCTTTGACCTTATATTTCATCATGTCAAGATAAATGTATTTGTCGAGTACTTGTTTATTGAAAAATAACTGCAGTGGTTGCTTATTTCTTATTAAAGAATTTCTGTATTCATCAGATTTATGACCGCTATTATTAGGCTCGGGAACTTTATAAATAATATCCCGTCCTTTATAGTTATTTAGGTAACCACTAATAAGTTTGGAAATGTTAACCAACAGGTGTCGCTCTTCTTTTAAAAATGGGCCTTCATGTTCCCTTGGAAATTCTTTTAGGTAATATATCTCTATTGTTCCCTTTTTATTGTCTATTGTAACAAAATTCTCTTTCTGAAACCATGCAGTGTTCTTAAACTTCCGACTTGAATATACCTGCCCTTCATATTCAATCCTTGCAGCAGTATATTCTGGAAATTGCCATGATTTTGGAAGAATATTGCAAATTCTTTGTAAGGTTTCATCGGTAGTCATTCCCCGGTTAATAATATGCGAGGTTTGGTTTATCGCATTTAATTCTTTTACCCTTTCCTTGTTTTCTGCAAGTAATTTATCAAAAATATCCTTAGTTGCAGAGCCCGCCAGAATGTTTGAAAGATTCACCAGTAAGTTCCTTTCTTCTTTTAAAAATGGTCCTTCATCTGCCTCTGGGAACTCTTTTAAATAAAATATTTCGATCATGCCAAGTCTACCGTCAGGAGTTTCAAAGGTTTGCTTTTGTACCCAGGATGTTTCTTTAAAGGTTTTACTGATAAATACTTTTTCGTTATAGGTTATTCGGGCTGCTGTAAAGGGAGGATACTGCCAGGCCTCGGGAAGAATGTTGCAAATTTCAAGTAACGATTCTTCCAAAGTAGTACGTTTTTTAAGGACTTCAGATGTTAGCTTAATACCTTCTAATTCCTTTAAGCGCTCAGTGTAGTCGTGTAACAAATTAACAAACAATTTTTTTGAAATAGCTCCAGATATTAAAGTAGCAATTGTTTTCAAAAAATCGGTATTGCTTTCAAAACTGGTGTTACTTAACCTATCATAAAAAATTTCTATAGAACCATCCCTATTCCCCGGAAGTTCGAATTTAAATTCCTTACGATTGGATGTTTCTTTAAATGCTTTTTTTGAATATACTTTATCATCTATTATTATCCTTACAGAAACCTCAGAATCTTCGCTTATAGCCTTAGGAATAATCCCACATATATTCCAAAGTACCTCGTCAAAATCATTTGTATTTGAAAATAACGTAACTATATTATTCAGAATTACATATTTCCGATTTTGACTATCATCTCTATTTGTTTCTTTCTTCATAAAGTTAGTTACATAAAATATCCTATCGATTCTAGCAAAAATAACCAAAACTTTATCAATTAGGCAATTTGGATTCACGATTCACAGTAAACAGGGGGGATATATAAGCCTTGTATGTAGTAATAGTCAAAATATGATAAAAAAATACCGGTAGATTTTTTAAGAGAATAAGATATACTAAAAAAGGTAAAAGCCATTGAGCTTGCAGAAATATCCCTTTTCAAAAGGAAAGTTTTCGACATGCTCAATAGCTTTTGTAACCTTAAAAGTTCAACTAGATTTTATAATGCTCCTCTTAATTTCCAAAGAGACTCCAAAAAGAAATACTTTAGAATTATAGCTTGAAAGGAGACCATTATTTCTGATGGTAAATTTCTAAAATAAGTCGCAGGTCTAATTTCAAGTTTCTTAAAAACCTCCTAATTTTTTAATTAATAACTTAAGGATTTTCACTATTGTACCTAATTATAAATCAATCTACAATAACAGTTTCGAGTGAAACAGAATCCGTTTTTTTTCCCTTCAACCACAATACAATCATTGATACAATTAGTGCTGTTACCATAATACTTATTTTTTTTTGTTATTTAATAGTAAGGCTGCTTTTAATCATCTGTTATAAGAATAGTTTCTTGAATGGTCGTTTGACCGTTTTGTCTGCTGTTTATTCCGTTTAGAGTAATCTATTTCTCGAAATTTGCTTCTATTTCTTGGCATATCAGATGTTTTCGGCATCATTAACGACCGCCGTTCAGAAACATCTCTGGAAGAACTACATGAATAAATTGGAATTATAAACATCACTGCAAGTATTAGCATTAAATTTCTCATGGCGTTTACTATTTGATGTTATTTCCTTGCTGATACGGTCATAAAAAACGAATGGTATTTTGTTAGATATTTATTTGATGTCTCCCCAAATATTACCTTAAAAAAACCTTGGCATAATATTTGGATTTAGGGCAATAACCAAATACTTCAACCATGAGAACTATTGTTATATTATCAATACTACTTTCATTTGCAGCATGTGAAAGCACTTTTGTAGATCAACCTTTCTCAGATTTTTCAATTTCGCAAAACACCATAATTTTGGGAGACGAAGTTGAGTTTCAAAATTTATCAAGAAATGCCTATGAGTGTGAATGGGATTTTGGAGATGGTTCATACTCCTATGTCTGGTCTCCGATTCATATATACAACAGACCTGGTACCTACGAAGTTAGATTAACTGTGTTTAATGATGAATTTGAAAACTCCTCCTATTTCACTATCGATGTTTTCAGACCTACTTCAGCCGAAATAATTGTAAAAGAATACATTAAAGGATATCCTGTTCCAAATGCGAGTGTACTTCTATACCCTACATTGCATGATTGGGATAATGAAACTAATTCAGTTGTAGAAGGAATAACGGATAAAAACGGAATTACAGTAATAACAAATCTTGATTCCAAAGAATATTATTTGGATATATGGCACGAATTCTTTAACAATTATGCTTTAGCCGACGCAGATATTAATTTCATTAAAATGCCCCGCTTACGACCATATGAAATGAATACTTTCATAGCCTGGGTAGATTATGTTGATCCCGGAAAAAAGAAGTCGGGAACTTTAAAAATCAGAAGATTAGAACGAATTGAAAAGAATATAAAAAATAAATAGCTCTTTTTAATCTATGAGCCTCTATTTACAATATTTTATTTTAAATTTGCACGCCTTAAGCCCGGATGGTGGAATTGGTAGACACGCTAGTTTCAGGGACTAGTGCTCGTAAGGGTGTGCAGGTTCGAGTCCTGTTCCGGGTACAAAACCTCAGTATTTGCTGGGGTTTTCTGTTTTTATAAAGTATAATAGAAATTTGAGAATGTTTATTTTTCATATTTTTGTTGAAAAGGATGATTGTGATATTAAAATAGAATAATATATTTGCGCTCGATTTAAAAATGACATTTGATAATCAACTGTCAATAAAAATGCCCAGGTGGTGAAATTGGTATACACGCTACTTTGAGGGGGTAGTGGGGGCAACCTCGTGTGAGTTCGAGTCTCATCCTGGGCACAAAATAAAAAAGCCGTTAATGCGGCTTTTTTATTTCCCTAATAATTTAAACCTATACAAATAAGGCGCTTTGTGAGCCTTCCCGTCGAATTTTTTTTCTAGCCTTTCTACAATATCCAATCCTAGAATTTTCCGTTGAAAATTCGCCCGTAAAATTTTCTTTTGGAATACAGCTTCATAAAGACTTTTTAACTCTTTCATTGTAAATGTCTCGCCCATTAAATTAAACCCATTCAACTTTCTGTCTATATCAAATTGAAGCGTTTCAAGTGCCTTTATAATCATCTCCTTATGGTCAAATAGCAATAAGGGTAGCTTGTAGACATCAAACCAAATACTTTCGAGTGAAAACATCCCCGAAACAGGTTTAACTTTTTCATAGTTAACTAACGAATAATAGCAAATAGATACATACCGCTGAATAAACCAATTATCTTTTGTCAACTGTAATTGATTTTCGAGAATAAGTTTGTTTAATAATTCAACATTAAGTCTGTTGGTATTCCCAAAAGTGTAAAATTGCTCCAAATAGATATTATCTAAACTTGTTCGCTCCTTAAGAATTCGAACAGCAGCATCACTGATATTTTCTTCTTTGCCAATATAACCACCTGGCAAAACATAATAATCGGTATCTAAAAAACGCTGCAATAAAACTTTCAGTTGCCCTTTATGAAAACCAAAAATTACTGTGTCGATAGTTACATTCGACATATGAAAGTTTGGAGCAGAAATTACAAATTCTTGTATCTGAGTTTTAGAATCCTTCATTTGGCGAAACTTTTTTTTGTAAAGCAAAAATTTCAATTTAAAAACAATTGACTTTTGTAAAGTCCATGCTAAACTAGCAATACAAAATCCTATTTTACCTGTTCATCTAGTCTTTTAATGGTTTCTCTTAAAAATTGCTCAAAAGGTTTCGAAAATTCCTTACGCCGTAAGGCAAATTCCACTGTAGTCTTTAAAAAATCAAGTTTATTTCCAATATCGTAGCGTTTACCCTCAATTTGAGTGGCCACAATACTTTCGGTCTTCATCATTAACCGAAGGGCATCAGTAAGCTGTATTTCATTCCCTTTGCCTCGTTGGGTTTTTTCGAGGGCAGGAAAAATTTCTGGAGTAAGAATGTATCTGCCTGCAATTGCTAGGTTCGATGGAGCTTTATCGCGGTCGGGCTTTTCAATTAATTCCGTCAATTGAAGAATCTTATCGCTTAATTTAGTACCTCCTACAATTCCATACCGCGAAACTTTTTCCCAGGGAACTGTTTCGACCGCAATCACCGTTTGTTGATACTGCTCGTAGGAATCGATTAATTGCTGGGTAACAGGAATTACCGAATCTATAATGGTATCGCCCAAGAGAACTGCGAATGGTTCGTTACCACAATGAAAACGGGCATGATAAATTGCATCGCCCAAGCCGTTCAATTCTTTTTGACGGATAAAATGAATATTAGCCATGTTCTCAATATGCCGGAGCTGATTATATATAGCTTCATCCTCTTTTTCCTGGATGCGTGATTCCAATTCTATGTTACGGTCGAAATGATCTTCAATGGAGCGTTTCCCTTTTCCGGAAATAATCAAAATATCTTCAATACCGGAATCAACGCACTCCTGAACTACATATTGAATGGTTGGTGTATCAATAATAGGCAACATTTCTTTGGGCTGGGCTTTTGTGGCAGGTAAAAAACGGGTTCCCAAACCTGCGGCAGGTATTACAGCTTTTTTGATCATATATTATAGTATTATTGGTTTTATAACTCTGGCATTTATTCTTCTTAAATTAACAATTAAACGTTGTAACATCTCATCGTCTTCGTACATTCCTATAATTGCACCTCCGGATCCACTGAACTTTGCAGAAGCGCCGCAAGATCTGGCAGTATTAACCAGCTCCATGTTGCTAGCTGAAATATTCATTATTTTACAACGAAGGTCGAAATTTCGATCAATTAACCCATGTAGTTTAGAGTAATCCCGAGCTAACAGAGCATCTTTTCCTTGCTCAGCAACAGCAGCCAACTCTCCTAAAACATCAATAACAAACTTATCTCCATTTAAATACCGTTCCTTAACATTGTTAAATGTGGCACCCGACACTTTACTTAATTCAGTTTTATAAGCCATATAAAGTTTGGGCAATAATACCGGATCTATAGGCTCATAATATCCATGATTATGTTCGTCCATAAATTTTTTATTAAAATCCATATAAACGCATCCTTCATAAACCTGTATTACTCTGTCTTGCAATCCGGCATTTATACCAAGTTCATCTACCTCGGCCGATAATATTATACCTGGAAGAACTTCAGCAGGTATTTCAACATTATAAAACCGCATCAAACTTCGCATGGTTGCTGTTACAATAGCACTGGAACCAGCCATTCCTACCTGACGGGGTATAGAAGTTCGGTACCGAATGGTGAAATTTTTTTGTTCTAGTTTAACGCTTTCCTTTAAACAATATTCGCAGAATTTTTTGATTGCCGCCTTTATTAACCGGTTTCCCCCATAGTAGCCTGACAGCTTTACAGAATCGACAATATGATATATATTGCGAAACCGATTTATATCTTCTTCGCTATCTTCAATAACTAATTCAGGGGTTTCGTAAATTGAAACAGTGGCAGAAAAATTTCTAACTATGATAGAGATGGTTTTACCAAAATAACCATCGGATGGATTGCCTAGCAAACCAGCCCTGGCAAATGCTCTACTTTCAATAATCATAAAATCAGGTATTGTAAGGGGTCAAAAATAACAAAATCAACTATTGAAGTGTTATTTATTGATGCGGATTTTTATCAAAATGCAATTTAGGAAGATTAAAGCCCTGATTAATTTCTGAAAGGGATTAAATAGTTCTTTTTTTTTACAGAATAAATCTCCGAACAACTATAAATTTGCACTACCATTTCACACTAAGCCAGATTCACCTTATAATATTCTTATTCAATAAAAGCTCCCTGTCCTATCTTCTTGGCTGATAAACTGCCTCGGTATAAATATTTAGTTTTATATTTGATACTACTTTTAACGCTTCTTTTAGAAGAAAACCAGTTTCATTTTTCAAAATTTGACAATCTGACGTTAGACATTGTGGCAAAATAATATTAAACTTTAATTCTTAATTAATTTCTAAATCGCTTATGAAAAACAAATCAACAAAAAACAATCTTTACACAAAATCTCACTGTAAATTATTGCTGATTGTATCCGTAATAATTATGTCAGTAGGCTTTTCTGCATTCAGGGTATCTTCCTTTTCAAATCCTCCTGAAAACAAACTGAAAAACAATTCTTTACATGTTGAATTGAAAATTGATAGTATCATTTCAGCTATGACAATAGAGGAAAAAATTAATATGCTCTATGGAAACGGAATGTTTACCTCGGCAGGACTTGAAAGATTAGGTATTCCGGAATTGCATTATACCGATGGCCCATTTGGTATTCGCGAAGAATTGGGTAAAAACTCCTGGAATCCACTTGGATTAACCACCGATTCTGCCACATTTTTCCCAACCGGATCGGCATTGGCTGCAACCTGGAATACTGACCTGGCCTATGCTTTTGGGACCGGAATTGGCGAAGAAGCAAAAACTCGGGGAAAAGATATTCTTTTAGGGCCGGCAGTAAATATTACCCGTACTCCTTTAAACGGTCGTACTTTTGAGTATTTTAGCGAAGATCCTTTGCTTAATTCTAAACTAACCGTTGGGTACATAAAAGGAGTTCAAAATGCAGGTGTTGCAGCTTGTGTGAAACATTTTGCTGCAAATAATCAGGAAACCAATCGCGGATCGGTGAATGTAAAAATGGACGAACGTACGTTACGGGAAATTTACTTGCCTGCCTTTAAAGCTGCTGTTGAGGAAGCTCATGTATACACTGTAATGTCTGCCTATAATAAATTTCAGGGAGCCTATTGTGCTGAAAACGATTACCTGTTAAATAAAATATTACGCAATGAGTGGAATTTTCAGGGATTTGTGATGTCTGACTGGGGAGGTACCCACAGCACCGTTAACTCTGCATTATATGGCTTGGACGTTGAAATGGGTACGCGTCAGTATTTTTCTAAACCGCTGTTAGATGCAGTAAAAAAAGGAGAAGTTCCTGTTTGGGTTATTGATGAAAAAATCAGAAGAATATTGCGGGTTAATTTCTTTGCAAACAGCACTCCTACGCCTCCGGCAAATAGCACAGTATCAACTCCTGAACATGGCAAAATTGTTTACGACATTGCTTTGCAATCGATTGTTTTATTGAAAAATAATGCTAACATATTACCAATCAATATCAGTAAAACAAAAAAAATTGCTGTTATCGGAGATAATGCTACCCATAAGCATGCCTTTGGAGGTTTCGGAGCTGGCGTTAAAGCACGTTATGAAATTACCCCTTTACAGGGACTCCAATCCCGTCTCGGAAATAAAGCAACGATTAATTTTGTTCAAGGCTATAAACCTAAGTTTCTGCCTGCAAAAAAAGGAGTATTTGGCAAACAAATTGATTACCAACCCGACGCTGACTTAATAAAAGAAGCAGTTGCAGCCGCACGAAAAGCAGATGTTGCCATAATTTTTGCAGGTACCAACCACGATGTTGAAACCGAAGCAACTGACCGGACTACCTTAGCACTGCCTTTTGGTCAGGATGAACTCATAAAAGCAGTAAGCGCTGTCAACAAAAATACCATAGTGGTAGTGGTTGCAGCCGCACCGGTGGACCTAAATACTACCAATAAATCGGTTTCAGCAATTCTTTGGTCCTGGTATAATGGTTCCGAGGGTGGAAATGCCTTAGCCGACATCTTAATTGGCAATGCAAATCCTTCCGGGAAATTACCTTTGACGATTCCTGTTTCGTTGGATGATTCGCCGGCTCATGCCTTAAAAACATTCCCTGGCGATAGTGTTGCCAATTATACCGAAGGAATACTGGTTGGCTACAGATGGTTCGATACCAAAAATATTAAACCACTTTTCTGTTTTGGCCATGGCTTATCGTACACAAATTATTCTTATTCTGAGATTCAAACAAACAAACCGAGCTTTAACCAGGCCGATGAAATTGAAATATCGCTGAAAGTTAAAAATACAGGAAACAAGGATGGATTTGAAACTGTTCAGCTATATGTTAGCGATATGGCCCCGAAAGTACTCAAGGCAGCGAAAGAATTAAAAGCATTCAAAAAAGTGTTTGTTGCTGCTGGTAAGGAAGTTGAAGTGAACATGAAAATTAAAGTAAGTGATTTGGCATTTTTCGACGAAAAACTTTCAAAATGGGTTGTAACTCCCGGATCCTACAAACTAATGGCAGGAGCTTCTTCGCAGGATATTCGCGTTAGTTCTATTATTAATGTGGAATAATAAACTTTCCAATTAAATAAGTAAAGGTAATGTTTGTCTTCTAAAGGCTATCATTGCCCTTACTTATTCTTTTATCAAACACTAACATTTAACTCCAATTAACCAATGAAAAACAAATTACACCTTCTTGCTTTCGGTTTATTAACCATAAGTATTAATTTGCTAGCACAACAAACAGGAAATTATAAAAATTTCAAAGTATCGGTTTATGCCCGTGCATATGAAGTTCGCGAAATGAATGATCTGAAGAAATTGGAAGCCACCTGGAACGAGATTACTCAACAAATGAAAGTGGACAAAATATACCTTGAAACTCATCGCGATAAAATTATTGTAGATGATAAAACCCTTGAAATTGCCAATAAATTCTTTCAATCACGAGGTATCGAAGTTGCCGGAGGTATCACCTTTACCATCGATGAAAGCAATCATTTCGAAACGTTTTGTTACACCAATCCGGAACACCGCAAAAAAGCGCAGGAAATTGCAGAATTAACAGCACGGCATTTTGATGAATTTATTCTCGACGATTTTTTCTTTACCAGTTGCAAATGTGATTTATGCGTTAAAGCAAAAGGAACTCAGAGTTGGACAAACTACCGGTTAGAACTCATGAAAAATGCAGGCAAAGATCTTATTATAAATCCGGCCAAAGCCATAAATACAAAAGTTAAAGTAGTAATCAAATACCCTAACTGGTACGAACATTTTCAAGGATTGGGATTTAACCTGGAAGCTAGCCCACAGATGTTCGACGGAATATATACCGGAACCGAAACCCGCGACCCGGTATATACCGGACAGCATCTTCAACAATACGAAAGTTATTTGGTGTTTCGGTACTTTGAAAACATCAAACCCGGCAAAAATGGCGGCGGTTGGGTCGATCCGGGAGCTATGTTTTATATGGACCGTTTAACAGAGCAATTGTGGAATACCTTGTTTGCCAAAGCGCCCGAAATCACCTTCTTCGATTATCGTCAGTTACAGCGCCGTATAAGTCCAAACGATCGCGCTTCCTGGCAGGGAAACCAAACCAGTTTCGATTGGGACGAAATGATGAAACCCATTCAACTTGGCAATGGTAAAACGGCAATGCCAACCACTATTGCGCGTGCTGCAGGGTTAACCTACGAACAAGTCGATAAATTTTTGGGCAAATTAGGCAAACCTGTTGGAATAAAAAGTTACAGGCCTTTTCATGCTACCGGCGAAGATTTTATCCAAAATTACTTTGGAATGATTGGACTCCCCATGGATATAGTACCTCAATTTCCAATGGATTCACAGATGATTCTATTAACGGAAGAGGCGAAATTCGACCCTCAGATTATAGAAAAGATTAAAGCCCGGCTTATTGAAGGGAAAAATGTAATGATCACATCCGGACTTCTAAAATCGTTGCAAGGAAAAGGTATTGAAGATATTGTAGAATTAAAATATACCGATAGAAAAGCCTCTGTTAGAGATTTTAATGTTGGACGCAGAGGTTTTACAGTGGCTAAAAGTCCAATATTAATTCCACAAATTGAGTATTTCACCAACGACTCCTGGGAAGATATAACAAGTTTTAATGGTCCGATTGGCTGGCCAATTCTCCATCAGGCCATGTATTCAAAGGGTTCGTTATTTGTTTTAACAATCCCGGAGAGTTATGCCGATTTATATAATCTGCCTGCCGAAGTGTTAAACCGAATTCGGAATGTTGCCAGTCAGGATATGAATGTAAGAATTGAAGGTCCTTCGCAGGTAAGTTTATTTGAATACGACAATGGAGCTTTTATTGTAGAAAATTATCAGGCTGAACCTGTTACCATTAAGGTAGTCGTGAATAAACCGGCTACAAAAATTATAGATTTATTATCTACCCTAGAAATTAATGGAACGCCGGGAACAAACGACCGTATTTGGGGAAGGGAAAAAACAGATATAACCACTTTCGAAATTACTTTAAAACCCCACTCCTACCGTGTTTTTGAATCTAAATGAATGTAGCTGTAAACTGATTTCTAATGTGTAATTCAATGTCGTTTGCTTAACTATCCGAAAAAAAATATGCCAGCAAACGTTTTATGGTTTGCTTGCTTTATTTAAGTAAACGACATTGTTTTTCCCAAAAATGCAGAATATCGGAGAGAAGCTTCCAGAATTGCCTTTTGACCAGCCTCATCCAATTTGCCAAATGAAGCTGTTTGAATGATAACTTCTTTGTTTTTAATAGTCCTTTTCCACGATCCAACTATTCTTCCATTCACCACCATCATTCGGTTATAACTTATGTCCGAATTATTGCTGACAGGATTTTGGGAATCCCCAAATAGTGCGCTCCGATCTTTATAACTAATTCCATATTCATCGTAATCGGGCATCAGAAAAGAAGTTTGAGTACCATTTATTGTTTCTGAAGATTGTACTTTGAAAATATATTCTTTGCCGTTGATCTTTTCTTTTACAAAATCTGATTTGAGTAAAGACGCACCTTCTATGGCATCTTTCATGGTAAGCCCCGACCACCAAACAAAATCATGCAGAGTAGCAGGACCGCGACTAGCGTAATAACTATTGGAAAGTTTAGCCAGTGCTTCTTCCCGATTAATTGAGACAGTTTTAGGAACTCGTTCGTCCAGTAAGGCATATGTAAATTGATTCCCTGACCGAGGGCCACTGCAAATGAGTCCTTCCAGCTCCGCATGCATCATTATTAAGCTTAACCTCACTCCATCTGAAAAAATTCCTCTCTGTTCAAAAGCTTTATTAAATTCATCCCGGGTAACATATCTTCCACCTTCCAGCAATTTCTCTATTAAGTTGCTGCAAATACCGAAAATATCCTTATCCAGTTCACATTTTCGGTACATAAAGGCATTAACAGCATTTACACGGTTTGCAGTCAACTCCAGTAACCATCGAATATCCTCGGGACAAACAAAATGCCAGGTAGGGCGCATTACGTGTGTTCGAAGAATTTTTCCCTGATTAAAAGCATCTTCAATATCCAAATCGACAACGCCTGACAAACGTAAACCTATAGCCCATTTTGCCATAGCATATTCCTGCGCTTGCATTGCCACCATCCACGATACTATTTGCTTGGGCTGGGAATAATTAGTTTGGGCTATTTGCTGGTTATGAAGGCGCAAGTTTAATACTTCGGAGGGTGTCATAATTCGCTAAATTTCAAAATAGCTTCTGTAACATATTCATCTATAATTATTCATACGTATTATCTTTGATTCTAAGACCTATTGAGAGTTCTGCATTTAGTCAATTTTATCTTCAAAACCCATTATATCTTTAATGTAATTCGCTTTTTCTTTTGAAGTTAATAATTCCAGTAGTTTAAACGCAACGCCCATTGCTGTGGATGGATTCCAGGAAGTAATTATATTATCGCAAACTACAATAGGTTGGTTTATGACTTTTGCACCGTAGCCCCTTAATGTATTCTGGCGTACTCCATCTTTCTTATTATAAGTAGTAGCAGGTTTATCGGTTAGGATTCCACTTTTGCCAATAGGCAAAGAACCAACACATACCGATGCTATTATCTTATTTTTAGCATGAAACGACTGTATTAAATTTAAAAATGGCTCACTATAGGCATCCTTGTAAAAATCATATTCCACAAATCCCCCCGGAATAGCCAGCGCATCAAAATCATCCGCTGAAATTTCATCAATTGTATAATCAACTGTAAGCCGCTGATTAAAGGTGCTTTTAACTTCTTTGGTAATTCCGCAGGTAAACAATTCGGTTGTTCCGTCGCCATCCACTAAATTCCAACCAATTACATCTATAAATACACTAGCTTCATATATTTCAAACCCATTTGCTAAAAGAAGCAGAACCTTTTTCATATCTAAATTTTTTTATTATTAATTCATGGTGACAAAAAATACTCAGGATCAAATCCTTGTGTATTGGACTGTTTCGTTCTATAAAAAATTTAATGCTAATTAGCAATTATACACAAGTTTATATACTTTACAAAAACTTTATCTATTTAACACCAAAATTTGCTAAATGTTGCTCTTAAAAAACTGTTGATTCTTTAAGATACCTTAATATTCAGTCAGATGTTGAAGAACTGAACCGTTCAAAAATTATGGGTTGTCAATTATCCACATTCCCACTCTCCCCTCCAATTCATCTCAATTAATTCCTTACTTTTGAAAATACGAATTAAAAAGCAGTTCCTTTGTCCAAACTTCATATATACAGAGCATCGGCAGGTTCAGGGAAGACCTTTACTATTTCGCGCGAATTTATTGGTTTGCTTTTCGAAGACCCTGAAAAATTTCGCCATACACTGGCAGTAACCTTTACTAATAAAGCTACAGCCGAAATGAAGGGCCGTATTTTAAACGAACTGTATAAACTTGCTTCCAATCAAAAATCAGATTTCCTAACTTTTCTTACACTTAAGACCAAACTACCCGATGACCTTCTCAGGCAAAAAGCTCAATATATTCTAAATTTGTTGCTTCACAACTATTCGCATTTTACTATTACCACTATTGATAGTTTTTTTCAGAAGGTAATTCGGGCATTCGCCAGGGAACTTGGACTTTATTCGGGGTTTGAAATTGAACTCGACACGAATACAGTGTTAAATGAGGCAGTCGAAATGCTTTTTCAAAAAACAGCAACCGACCACAAACTCCGCAGTTGGTTGGTGAGGTATGCTGAAATCAAGATTGATGATTCACGAAGCTGGGACTTAAAAAACGATATTTTAAGGTTAGGTAAGGAAATTCACAAGGAAATCTTTAAGCAAATCGACGCCAGTTATTTCAGTGAATTATTAAACCGTGATTCGCTCGATGCTATTATTCCATCACTTAAAAAAGTAGAGCACGAATTTGAAGAACATCTTAAGTTACTGGCTTTAAAGGCAGCTCCCATCATGCAAAAACAGGGGTTAGCCCCCGATGATTTTAACCGCAAATCGAAAGGTTTTATAAGCACATTCGATAAAATGGCAAACCAAAAAGTTTTTGAGGTAACTAAAACAGCTCGAGAAGCGATAGATTGTCCTGAAAACTGGTATTCGAAATCATCGCCCAAGCAACAAGCTATCGAAGCCGCGTTTCACGGAGGGTTAAACGATTTATTAAAGCAACTGATAACTTACAGCGATGAGCATATTCTGAAATACAATACCGTGGGCGTTGTTTTTAAGAACCTGTATGTTTTAGGAATTATTGCCGACCTTATTCAGGAAATAAATACCTATGCTGCCGATAAAAATCTTTTTCTTTTAGCCGATTCCACTGCATTTCTACAAAAAATTATTGACGGCTCCGATGCCCCCTTTGTTTATGAAAAAACAGGTTCGAGGGTTCATCATTTCATGATCGACGAATTTCAGGATACTTCAGGTTTGCAATGGGAAAACTTTCGTCCGCTGCTCGAAAACAGTCTGGCCGGAAATTACAGAAACTGGGTGGTTGGCGACGTAAAACAATCGATCTACCGTTGGCGAAACAGCGACTGGACAATCCTTTCAGATAAGATATTCAATCAATTTGATTCTACTTCCCTGAGCGTTCACCCACTTGATGAAAACTGGCGCAGTACCGAAAATGTTATATCTTTCAATAACGCTTTTTTTACCTGTTTACGCGATAACTTACAACTCGAATTAAATAGCCTCATAGAAAGTAACGAATTGGTTGGCCCAAAACTTGCCGGATATTCTACGTTCTTTTTAAATGCTTACAGCGACTGTGTGCAGATTGTTCCCGCTAATCGTAAGGATGGCCAAGGATATGTCCGTCTGGAATTTCTGGAGAAAGAAAACTGGGAAAATGCCGCCATGCTGAAACTCATTGAAACCATTGAGCAAATGCAGGATTTGGGTTATCGCCTCTCGGATATGGCCATACTGATCCGAGACAAAAAAAGGGGGGTCGAAATATCAAATTTCATTATGCAGGAAAAGGCTTCCCGTTTTGGAAACTATCGCTACGACATTATCTCCAGCGATGCCTTATTTCTAAAAAATGCTCCGGTGGTTCAATGGATAATTTCGTTGCTACAATTATTGCAAGACCCATCAGATGATCTTGTTAAGGCGTTTCTTACCCATGAATTTAACAGCTATATTGCGCCTGCAGGGCATAAAACAGAAGTGTTCGAGACAATTTTGTCTCAATTTGTATCAGATGGGTTGAAATACAAAGCACTTCCGGTTTATGAATTGGTAGATACTATTATTGTTCATTTTTCGCTGAGTACAGATAAAGATAATATGCCGTATTTACAATCGTTTCAGGATTCTGTTCTTCAATATAGTAAGAAAAATACGGTGGATTTGTCATCGTTTCTAAATTGGTGGAGCGATTTCAGCGATAAACAGGTAATATCGATGCCCGAAAATCAGGATGCTATTCGCCTGATGACCATTCATAGCTCGAAAGGATTAGAATTCAAAATTGTGTTAATCCCATTTGGCGATTGGGAATTTACAAGCAAATCGTCCGATAGCTTTATTTGGACTTATACACGGGAGGAACCCTTTGACCAGCTAAAACTGCTGCCGGTTCAATTAAGCAGTAGCACTGCCAAAACAATTTTCAGTTTCGAATATTACCGCGAACAAATTTATAGCAAAGTTGATAACCTTAACCTGCTCTATGTAGCTTTTACACGGGCAATTGAAAAGCTTTTTGTTTTCGCTCCTTTAACCGAAATAAAAGAAGAAACCATCAAAACCGGGCAACTTCTATCTATTTGCCTGAATAGCCTGGAGAATCCCTCCGAAACTTCTTATCTGAAATCCGATTTATTGAAAATTAAACTAGATGAAAAGTCAGCTTTGCTTGAATATGGAACGTTGCAGCCATCAACTGGGAAATTGAATAATGCAGGCAGCGATTTTCAATTATCCGAATTTTTGATTTCGCCAATCACCAATCGAAAATCTCGCATGGTGGTTTCGGGGGAATTTCGCACTATATCTTCCATTCACCACAATCAAAGGGTAAAGGGAAACTTATTTCACGAGATGTTTCAATATATCCGCACATTAGAAGACGTTGAACTGGCAGCCGGCGAAGTAATAAAAAAAGGACTGGTACCTGCATCAGAAGAACCTCAAATTATTGAAGAATTAAAAGAACTATTAAGCCTGAGTAGTGTTAAACAATGGTTTGACGGAAGTTTTGAAGTGAAAACTGAAGCGGATATTTTGCTGAAGTCATCGCAATTAAAACGCCCCGACAGAATTATGTTTGCCAAAGACAAAGTAATAGTAGTCGATTACAAATTTGGGGACAAAGAGGAAGCCAAATACCAAACCCAGGTAAATACATATAAAAACCAATTGCAGCAAATGGGATATAAAAATGTGGAAGGGTACCTGTGGTATGTATTCCTTAAAAAAGTTGTTGCTGTAGAAGCAATTCCCCAGCAAGGAAAATTATTTTAACTTCATGACACCAGAAACCTCTCCGATTTTTCCCTGGAACAATCATCGCCGGTTTAATGCTTATACAGAGCATTTCCGACAATTATTTGGCGAGCGGGTACAAAAAGTAACCATCGATGCCGGTTTTACCTGTCCAAACCGAGATGGAACCAAAGGTTTGGGTGGATGCACCTATTGCAATAACGACGGGTTTAATCCGTCCTACTGTCAGCCACAAAAAAGCATTACCCAACAAATTGACGAGGGAATTGAATTTCACGCTGTTCGCTACAGACGTGCAAACAAATACCTTGCTTACTTTCAGGCATACTCTAATACATACGGTAGCATAGATTTGCTCAAAGAGTTCTATTCCGAAGCGTTGAAACACCCTGGTATTATTGGCTTGGTTATTGGTACCAGACCCGATTGCATAGATGCCGAAAAGCTCGATTACCTAGCCTCATTAACCGATCGGTATTATATCCAAATTGAATACGGAATCGAATCGTGCTATAATTCGTCGCTCGAAAAAATTAATCGGGGCCACACATACGAAGATACTGTTTGGGCGATTACAGAAACCCATCAGCGGGGAATTCATACCGGTGCACATATTATTTTTGGGTTTCCCTGGGAAACCAAGGCCGAGATGCTTGCCGAAGCAGCTATAATAAATAAGCTTCCGCTGGATACATTAAAATTTCATCAGCTCCAGGTAGTTACCGGAACCACTATGGAAAAAGAATACCTAGCAAATCCCGATGCCTTTTGGTTTTTCAGTATCGAAGAGTATATTGAGTTTTTTATTGATTTTTTAGAAATATTAAATCCGGCGTTTGTGGTAGAGCGTTTTACTTCCGAAGTTCCTCCCCTTTATCTGGCTGGACCTGGTTGGGGATTAATACGTACTTATGAATTGCTTCAAAAATTGGAGAAACGTCTTGCTGAAAGAAATACCTGGCAGGGACGGCTGTATGAAAAGGTAGGAGAATTGGAAAATGAGCAATAATATTCCAATGTCGTTTGGTTTAGGAATTGAATAAATAATCCACACTTCGACTCCGCTCAGTGTGACAATAATACCAGTTTGTCAGGCTGAGCGGAGTCGAAGCCTACTTCTTAATTAAACGACATTGAGTAATATTCTATCGGTATAATAGCCGATAAAGTATGTTTATCGGTAAATTAGCCGATAAAATATGTTTATCGGCTAATTTACCGATAAAAAAGTGTATGTTTGCAAAAACAATTTCTAAATGATGGAAGCTGTAATATCCGGTGATGTAATTGCCTCTACAAGCTTAAGCGATAGTGGCAGAAATAAATTGGAAGTTTCGCTCAGGGAAATGCTGCAAACATTGCAACAGAAATACAATGTATATGGTCGCCTTATTAAAGGGGATTATCTGGAGTGTTATGTCCCTGAACTTGCCAATGCTTTTCGAATCGCGTTGGCCATAAAAAGCTTTGTCAAGTCAATTCCTTTAGAAAGTAATGATTTTGGAAAACCAAGCGATACGCGAATCAAGTTTTTTAAAATGCATGGCATTCGCTTGGCAATTGGAATTGGCACCTTAAGCCGACTCAATATCGAAAAGGGAATAATCGACGGAGAGGCAATATATAACTCCGGTAGAATTATTAACGATAACAAAACCTTTAACAAAGAGAAGGTAGTTATTAAGAATACGCTGTTTATCAAGTCGCCCGATGATGCCCTCGATAAAGAATTGGAGCCACTGCTGGCATTAATTGATGTATTATTCAGCAAATGCACAGCAAAACAAAGCGAAGTTATATACCTGAAACTTCTTGGTAACAGCGAAGAGTTCATTGCTAAAAAAATGGGCATCAACCAGCCAACCGTCAACCAGCACTCTACCAGTTCCGGTTGGAATGCTATTGAAAAGGCTGTGCAGCGATACGAATTCGTCATAAAAAATTTAAATTGATTGTTATGAGTTTCTACGATCTACTAATTCTGCAAATTATTGCCCATCTGCTAGCCGATTTTGTCTTTCAAAACGATTTATGGATCAGGCACCGGAATAGATTTGAATATCGCTCGAAAATCCTCTACTGGCACGTTCTGATTGTATTTGTGCTTTCGTGGCTATTATCTTTCCAGCTATGGTTTGCCTTGGCATCGCTGGCTATTTCAATTATTCATTTCTTAGTAGATGGAGCCAAAGCAAAAGTCAGCCGGTTAAAAATTCGAAAAACCAAACCATTCGAAAGGCGCATATTCTTTATCGACCAATTTATACACCTCGCAGTAATTTTTCCCGCAGTGTATGCTTATACTGCATTTTGGAATATTAGCCCTTATTTGAATTGGAACATCGAATCAAAATATTTGCTGATTATTCTGGGATATTTGTTTTGCCTAAAACCCGCCAATATATTAATAAAAGAGATTTTCAATTTTTACCGGCTGAAGAATATCAGCCACATGGGGTATAATCTCTTAAATGCGGGTAAATTAATTGGAAATATTGAGCGAATTTTAACCCTTTCCCTAATCTTATCGGGACAATTCAGTTCCGTTGGATTTATTATAGCAGCTAAATCTATAATCCGGTTTAAAGATACCGAAGTCCACAAAACAGAATATATGCTGATTGGTTCCTTACTGAGTTTTGGAATTGCCATATTGATAGGAATGGGAATAAAGCGGTTTGGATTTTGAATCAAATAATCAATTCCTCTAAAATAAAAGTAAATGCCTCGTCGTAAAAAGTTACTGATATTTCTGGTTTTAATAACGGCTATTTTGATAGCATCGGTAATAACAATCCGTAATCTACATTCCTTCCTTTCCCCCCAACAACCACTATCGAATGCCAAAATCCTCATAGTTGATGCATGGCTATCGGATAAAGAAATAGATGAAGCTGCTTTAGAATTTCAAAAAGGTCAATATTCATATATTGTAATTCCCGGGAATCAGATAGACCGCTCTATGTTTTATGCCGGAATAAATTACAGCTCCGATTTAACAGCTCTACGTCTGGCTTACAAAAGAATTCCTCTTCACTCTATTGTTCCATTGCATGTCGACTTTGTAAAAAGAGACCGGACTTATCAATCGGCCATTACAGTAAAAAACTGGCTAACAAAAAAGGGATATACTACAACCAATCTAAATCTTTTTACGCAGAGCTCCCATGCCCGTCGTAGTTGGCTTTTGTACAAAAAAGTATTTCAAAACAATCAAAAAGTAGGAATCATCTCAGCCCAACCGGTAGATTACGATGGCAAATCGTGGTGGAGAAGCAGCAATGGTTTTCGCACGGTTATAGGCGAAACAATTGCCTATATTTATGCAGTAATGTTTTTTCACCCCGAAATGTAAGCTATGAAGCCATTTCTTAAATCAGTTTCGGAATATGTAATGTCAACCTTTGGCGATAGACTCGACAAGGTTTGCATGGTTTTTCCCAACAAAAGGGCATCGTTATACTTTAATAAATATTTGGCTGAAAACCTTTCGGGGCCGGTGTGGGCACCTCAATATACCACCATTTCCGAACTTATGAACCAAATAAGCGGATTGGTAACCGGAGAGCCTCTAATTCTTCAGTACGAACTTTATAAAGCGTATTGTAAAGTACATGCGAATCCCGAACCTTTCGAACAGTTTTATAGTTGGGGACTTACCATACTTTCTGATTTTGATGATATTGATAAATACCGTGTAGATGCCTCCAAGCTATTTTTGAACCTGTCGGATTTAAAAGAAATTGACGAACGGTTTGACTATTTAAGCGACGAACAGAAAGAAATAATCCGCTCCTATTGGGGAAATGCCAAATTTAGTCAGGCAACGCCGCTCAAAACTAATTTCCTGAATTTCTGGCTTGAATTAGGGCAAATATATCCTTTGTATAAGGAGCAGCTTATAAAACGAAGCATTGCCTACGAGGGACTTGTTTACCTTGAAGTTTCCAATAAAATTAAAAAAGGGGATGACATTCCTTTGCCATTTGAACAATACTGTTTTGTTGGATTCAACGCGCTTAATGAGTGCGAGAAAATATTGTTCGATTTTTTCCGAAAATCGCGAAAAGCGAACTTTTTTTGGGATTACGACAATTACTATATCCAAAATGAATGGCACGAAGCAGGTCTTTTTTTACGTGATAACATCAAACGCTACCCATCGCCTGATTTCGACTTAGACGAAAACGTTTTTTTAAATTCCCCAAAAACAATAAACATCATTGCAACTAACAACGACGTTGCCCAGGCCAAGATTCTCCCTCAAATTATCAAAAAAGAAAACAATACGATACAATTAAATACAGCGGTCGTTTTATCGGACGAAAGCCTGCTGGTGCCCGTATTATCCTCCCTGCCCGAGGAAGTCGAAAAGGTCAATATCACCATGGGATATCCGTTTGCTAACAGTCCTGCTTTTACATTGTTCGACCTGATTATCCGACTGCTTCGAAACGAGCGGAAAAATTCCGAATCGGGCCGATTGTTTTTTCACCGGGATGTTTTAGCATTATTGCGTCACCCGTATCTTCAACTTTTATGGTCCGAAGAAACCGGTAAATTAGTTGAAAACATTGTAAGCGAAAACAGAATATACATTCGCATCGAAGAATTTGAAACAATACCGGCTATTCAGGATTTTTTAAACTCTGTCGATAACAACCGACTGGATAAGCTTTCCTTATTCTTGCTTGACCTGGCAACCGGCATGGAAGAGAATCCCGAGAACGAACCACTGGACATCCAATATTTACTCTCCTTATACAGTCAAACCAATAAACTGAATAATTTAATAAAGGCCGAAGGTATTGAAATGCCTGGAGTTGCCTTGTTGCGGTTTTTACGCCAGCTTGCCCAAAGTATTAAGGTTTCGTTTATTGGAGAGCCTTTAACCGATTTTCAGGTTTTGGGAGTATTGGAAACCCGTATCCTCGATTTTGATCGTGTAATTATGATGTCGGTAAACGAAGGGATCCTTCCTGCGAAAGATAAGGGAAATTCATATATACCCTATACCCTTCGAAAAGCGCTTGGAATGCCAACCATTGAATACCACGATGCCATTTATGCCTATTACTTTTATCGGTTTATTCAACGGGCCAAAGTAGTAACACTGGTTTATAATGCTCAGTCGGGAGGAATGCAGACGGGCGAAATGAGCCGTTACCTCTACCAATTAAAGTACAGCGAACACTTTAAGGTAAAAGAGCAATCGCTTACATTTCAAATATCCATTCCTTCGGAGAAGCCCATAGTAATTGAAAAAGATGAGAAGGTAATGGCGCTCTTAACTAATTTTGCAACGAAAAAAATATTTACCCCCACCAGTTTGAATTCCTGGTTAAGCTGCTCGTTAAAATTTTACTTTCGGTTTTTACAGAATCTGAAGGAAAAAGAAGAAATATCGGACGATGTGGATGCAGCAGATTTTGGAAAACTGGTTCACAAGGCGTTGCAGTTATTGTATAACCCATTTATTGAAAAAACCATTACCAGGGAAGATATTACTGCAATTGATCAGGATCAACTGGAATGGGCAATAAGTGAATCTTTTGAAATTCTTTACCCTTCGCGTGGAAACCACTCCTGGAAGTTGTCGGGGAAAAACCTGATCATAAAAGAAATCATCCTGAAATATATTCGTAAAATATTGGAGGTTGACAGCAATTACGCTCCATTCGAAATAAAAACATTGGAATCGCTTATTGAGCGCGAAGTTCAATTCCCCGGTATTTCAATTCCTATCCGCATTGGCGGATATGTAGACCGTATCGATTTTAAGGCTGGAATTTACCGGATAATCGACTATAAAACCGGAGAAGCTACCCCAACCTTCGCAAGCATAGAAAACCTGTTTCAGGGCGAAAAGCGCAAAAGTAAGGATGCCGCTTTTCAATGCCTCGTTTATGCTTTTGTATTAACAAACAGCTATCCGGAAGGAGCTATTCAGGCAGGGTTATACAGCGTTAAAAAGATGTTCGACAAAAGTTATAATCCACAACTCCGCTATTCAAAAGGCGAATTACTTTATAATATCAGGGACAAGGCCAGTGAATTAGAAAATAACCTTGAAACCCTTTTACAGCAAATGTTCGATCCCTCTGTTCCATTTACCAAAACCAACGATTTAAAAGCATGCGAAAACTGCGCATACAAGGGTATCTGTCATCGATAAATAAATATAGAAACTGTTTAAATTAATTTATCCTGTGTATTTTAAAATTCGACTCCTTCAGGGTTGTTGTATTATAAATTTCAATAACCGTAGGTTGACACCTACGGTTATTGAAATTTAACCCTTTCAGGGTTTTCAGCAAACAAAAGTCCAAAGGACTTTAATATGAATAACCTCCGGTAAAACCGGAGGAAAACTAAACGAGAAATTTGGAACCCCGAAGTGGGTTCAATTTAAATTTAAGCATTTTCTTAAATCCGTAGAATTTATTCCGTATTCCTATTGAATGATATTATTCTCCCTGATAATCATAGGTGAATGTACCAGCTCGAATCTATTACAACTTATTGATTTTAAGAATAATTAACAATATCCACCATTTATTATCACATTCTTTTCCGTTATTTTAGGGTATTATTCTTTTCACCTGTATTATATGTTGGTTATGTCAAATTGAATTTAATGTAATCAA